>Ga0209430_1000226_pt1 | contig 67615 bp, 62 predicted proteins | sample BarGraIncub1133A_FD_184504 | JGI IMG/M metagenome (GOLD analysis project Ga0209430, IMG submission 184504) | Arctic peat soil microbial communities from Barrow, Alaska - Barrow Graham LP Incubations 11-33A (SPAdes) (version 2) | ecosystem: Environmental > Terrestrial > Soil > Wetlands > Peat... | reverse complement strand
ATTTGACATCGCCGAGGTACTTGGCGCGAAGCTGGTTGTTCTGGCGGTTCAGCTCCTTTACCTGCTCGTGGATCGCGTTGAGTGCGCCGATATTGGCGTTCATCTCTTCCTGGGTTACTTCATTCAATTTCTTCTTTTTGAACAACCGCTCCAACTCTTCCTTGAGACTGATAAATTTGGGGTCTTGCTGGTCAAAGTTGTCAGCCAGCGCCTCGCGAGTCTGTCGCAGGGTGTTTTTCAACTTGTCGGCCAGCACCAGTTCCTCTTCCCTGATCTTGGTAAACAAGAACAGCACATCCTCAAGGGCGATATTGAGCAGGTTGGTGGTGTCAGCGCAGTTTTCAATGCTCTCTTTCAGGTTCAGCAGGTCAAGGTGATTGCTGGTTTCGCGGTAAAGCTGGTTGATCTTCTGGAAATCAAGCTGCTGCAACAACTCATAATCACCTTGCAGGCGGATCAGATTGTAGAGGCTGCGGGCATCGGCCAAAGCCTTTTTGAGAGCTAGCACCGTGGCGCGATCCTGAATCTGACTGATCTGTTGCGAGAAAACCTCGGCGTTTTCAATATCAAAGCGGAACAGGATGTCCTTGATCTGCTCGATCTCCAAAGCAATCTCTTCGGTAGACTTGAACAGATGGGAATAATGCTCCAGCTCATCACCCAACTCTTCCTGAAGCTCTTTAAGATAGGCCTCGTTGGTGGCTTCAAATTCTTTGCGGATATCGGCAAAATCAACCACGTAACCATAACGGAACTCTTTGTACGGGCGGTTAACGCGGGTGAGCGCCTGGAGCAGGTTATGTTTGCGGATCACCCGGCCAAGATAGAGCTTTTTCAAGCGCTTGGCATCAAAGCCGGTAAGCAGCATGTTGAAGACGAAAAGCAGGTCAATTTTGCCGGCCTTGAAATCCTCCACCCACTCTTTGCGCTCTTCCTTGCTGCCGACATCATGCAGGATCAGCGCGGCGTTGCGTATCTTGTTGCCCTGCGTACGTTCTGCCGCATAGACAGGCGATGGATCGGCAGCCAGTGGGAGGTCGGCATTGTAATCATCGCTGGCGCATGGCGTTGGCTCAACAATCGTTGGCATTGTGCGGCGTTGAAAAAGGTCGAACATCTGCTTTGCCTGCTCGGCACTGTCGCAGATCACCATGCCACCAATGCCGGAGTCGTTGAGCGCCCCACGGCTTTTTTCAAAATCGCTGACGATGTATTCAAGCATCGGTTCGACAAAGCGGGGATGGGCGTAGATCAGCTTTCTGTCAATGTCACCTTGTTGGAGTTCTACCGCTGCAAGAGCCTCTTGCAGTGAAAGCTTGTAGTTGGTGGCGATCTCTTCGCGGATCAGGCGCAGGGTGTAGCCGTCGGCGATTGAGGCGTTGTAGTAATACTTGTGGATGTAATTACCGAACAGGGCACGGGAGTTGTAGTCATCTCCCAACAGCGGCGTACCGGTGAGGCCGATTTTGATGGCGTTCTGATCCGACTGGCTGAGGTTGGCAAGAAAGCTACCCTTGGGGTTATAGCTGCGGTGAACCTCATCCAGGAAATAGACCCGCTGGATAGTGATGTCGTAATCTTCTGTCTGTATCACGGTCGGGTCATCGTCAAATTTCTGGATATTGACCACGGTGATCTCCGGTTTGCCGGAGTGGTTATGAAGTGCCTTGGTAGCTTTGATGTCACGGGCAAATGCCTCGCGGGAATCTATGGTGTACACCGTCAGACCACGGCAGGAAAACTCCCGTTGAGCCTGAATCAGCAAATCGATGCGATCAACAATGAAATAGAACTTGGGAATGATGGAGCAGCGCTGAAAATAATCAGTCAAGAAGCGCACGTTGTAATAGGCCAGTGCGGTTTTGCCGCTCCCTTGGGTGTGCCAGATGATCCCCTTGCGGACACCGGCGTTGAGCTCCCTTTCAATCGCTTTGGTGGCAAAGAGCTGGGGATAGCGCATGACATGCTTGTGTAGACCGTCAGCCTCGTTGACATAGGCCAAGGCGTATTGCAACAGGAACGAGAGGCGATCACGACTGAACAGCGAAGTGCAGAGCCGGTTGGTTGGTGAGTCCGGTGATTTGTTACTGAGAAACTCCGGGCTATGCTTAATGATGCTCAGGTTGTTGTCGGTGAGTACTTCATTTTCAACGGCATCATCCTCATCGGCCAGTAGGTCGACCAGGTTCAGCTTTTCCTCTTCGCGGAAATAGTTGAAAACCGGCGCGTCATAGGAAGGACTGGCGTAAAAGGCGCCCTCGATGGGGTGCGGCGAACCGTCGTCATACTCCATATTGTTGGAGAAGACCATTAGCTGGGCAATATTGATGAAACGACGGAAGCGGGGATTACGGCAGCGCGTGATAATGCGGTTGCGCTCAGCCAAGACACCTTCCTTGTTGTTGGGCTTTTTGACCTCAATGAAAACGAGCGGCATACCGTTGATGAGCAAAGTAATATCCGGCCTGAACTCATCATCTCCATTCTTGCAGGCCAGCTCAGTGACAACGTGGAAGCTATTGTTGGAAAAGTCGGTAAAATCAACCAGCCTGATGCCGGAACGTTCGGTGAGCCTTTCATAAAAGGCCTTACCCAGATCCTCGTTGTCCAGCAACAGTTTGACGTCGGCCAGCAATCGCTGGATATCATCAGCTTCAATGCCAGGGTTTATTTTTGTAATAGCCGGAAGGAATAACTCTGGGAAAATATTGGTCTCTTCATCCCAGGTAGAATTCTTGAGTGAGAGATACTGATAGCCGAGCCTGATCGAATGCAGGATACAGGGGATTTTGACTCTTGTGTCTTCTGTGAATTTCATTAATCCCTCTATCATTGAAAACCAAAAGAAATATCAGCGACTGAAACTACCTTACCAAAACTATGTATCCCCAATCACAGCAAGTAAGCCTGCAATCTTTCTAACCAACAATCTCCCAATACCCGCCTTTATCCGGCCCGACACGACGAAGCACGCCTTCCAACTTCATCTTTGCCAACTGTTTTTCTACGGCTCGAAGAGTAAGACCGAGATGCTGACTCAACTCTACAGCGGTAACGGTGTTGTTCTCACGGATTGCCTCAAGGATTTTCACCGAACTTTTCACCGAACTTTTCACCGAACTTTTCTGGGTAGTGTCACCGACGCCATCCGGTTTTGTCAGCTCGTAGCTATTCCGTTTAAAGGTTGTGACAAACTGTACAGTCCCGATTTCTTCAAATTCGGTTGCAGGCTCGCGTTCCAAGATCATCTTGATGCCACGACCCCATTTTTCAATGCGATGGCTGCGTTGAAACAACTCTGCCAGCACCTCATTCCGTCGTGCAGAAACCATTTTCTTCCTTATGGAAGCAATGGTCAGCCCGCCATAGAGGAGGCCAGGACTCCTGATCTCAACCCGATCCTTGAAGATGGCAATATTGACGGAGTCATACTCCCGGTAATCCCGATGGCAAAACGCATTGATGATCGCTTCACGAAAAGCTTCACGGTCGATTTCAGGAACATCGACCCGAAACAACCCATCCAGGCGCATACCGATATTGATATGTTCCAGAATATATTCCTCTGCTTTTTGGATCAGGTAAAAGACATCGCCGTAGAAATCCTGCATGGTGATGGTGACGGTCGTATCCAGCGTACCAAAGACAGCACAGCGTAAACGGGCATTGGGGAAGAACTTCTCAGGTTTGCGGGCAAAGCAGAGCACGGCGGCATTCAGCAGCTTGCCGTCCTGTACCAGATTCAGCTTTTCGAGAGAATTCAGGATTGTGTCGAACTTGAGACCGCCGAGCTTCAAAAATGATTTCAGTTTACCAGGGCCGATATCGTCAACAGTCGCTTTCGCGCAAACCTCAGTATCCCAGCGCAGCTGGTCGCGGTTCTTGGTCAGGATCAGGTTTTCAAGTTCTTTGGCGCTTAATTGGCGATCCTCATCGCCGACACGGATATATGCCCGACCATAGGCGTAGTATGGATGTTCGCCACCTTCGGCGTGCACCTTGATACACGCTTTTTCGTCAATCGTTACGTGCTCGACAACCGGATATATCTTCGGTTCAACATGATCGGCAATGGCCTTGGACACATCCCGTATCGTCTTGTCGGAAACCTGCTGCCCCGCAACAGTGCCATCATTCTTGATTCCAAACCATAGCTCTCCCCGCTGATGCTTGTTCAGCATCGCCACAAGGGAGATAATCGCCTCTTTCAGCTCGGAGGTGGATTTCTTCAACTCTATGGTTTCGGTCTCTTGAAATATCATTATAATTTTCACTGGTTAACTGGATTAAAAGTCGGCATATTAATAACAGGATTTATGCCAAATAGCCACCGCAAACCCTCTTCATTAAAGCAATTCAGCCGATTCGCGGTCCAGTCAATGGTTGGACACTACCGAGATATTTCACTACAGTAATCTTTCCCATGCCCAGAAAAACAAAAAGCCACGAAAGATAACTTTCGTGACTGTAAATTGCTCTCAGGAGGTATGAAAGCTTTGTGCACATGACTGTTGTGTACCACCAAATGTACCGAAGATTGTACCGTTTTTACCGACGTGGGGCTGAATAGAAGGGCTGGTGTGTCTTTCGGATGCGGGTTAGACCTGTAACGATTAACCCGCGTCCGAAAAAACCACATTCGCAAACATCAATAATATTATATGGTTATGTGATTTAAGCTTTGCCCACAAAAAAACGCCGTAAGCGATTTTATTCAATAATTAAAATCACTTACAGCGTATTTTTTTGGTGGAGGTGGTGGGAGTCGAACCCACGTCCAAACGCTCTTCGATACTAACGTCTACGCTGATAGATTGATTATGGTTTTAAGTTCAAGGTAAGCCATCACTCACGGCACCCAAAACCGATTCCTAATTACAGTGACTATCGGACCATCCTCACTGTCCCATTACAATTACTTCTTTTTGACAGCCGAAGGGTTACACAGGGAGTTAAGTCTACCCTCTAGCTCGCTTGGATTCCGAAGATTCCAAGGCTGGTACTAAGCAGCAATTGCACCTGCAAAGGCGTAATTGTCTGCAGCAGTTGTATTGTTTGCATTCATTGTTTAGTGGATTATTCTAGAGGCCAACCACTATCCTCCCAGCGCAATCAGAATCTATCTTCGCCTGTCGAAACCTTTACACCCCCATGAAAGTTGAAACCCGTAAAACGAGAATCATTGTTACTACACTTTAAAGATACACTATTATCAAGTAATTTGCACGAGATTCCGAAAAGGTGGAGTCTCCCCGATTGTCTCTGAAAGATCCGTTTCTTTGTTTGTATAGGTTACTATGGACTAAAATGGTGAGGAGTTACAGAGGTTGTCAGTTTGCTTTGAATTTTAAGCTGATTATTCCCTGTTTCTGGCCTTCAGCGCCTGTGACATTTCACGCTGGCTATCCTTCGTCTTCATATCCTCACGTTTATCGTATAGCTTCTTGCCTTTAGCAAGCCCTATTTCGACCTTGACAAGGCCGTTTTTGAAATACAGCCGCAGAGGGATGACGGAGAGGCCTTTTTCCCGAATCCTGCTGTACAGACGGTCGATCTCCCGGCGGTGCAGCAACAGCTTACGATTGCGATCCGGTTGGTGATTCTGGCGATTGCTGAATTCGTACTGCGAAATATTGAGGTTATGCAGATACGCCTCACCGTCACGCACCAGCATAAACGAGTCATTAAGGTTGGCGTTGCCGGCCCGCAGTGACTTGACCTCAGACCCTTGCAGTACCAAACCCGCCTCAAACTTCTCCTCGATAAAATAATCGTGATAGGCTTTTTTATTGTTACAAATCAGTTTTTCACCCATGGAAACACTATAACAGAGATTAAACGAAAATGGAATGCTCATCCTTGCATTAAGCGTTAGAAATCTATATAGTTCTCCGTCTGTTAACTCTGTATCGCCCTTTAAAAACAGGATAAGTGCGTTATCGAAGTTGTTTTCTGCCAGAAACGCGCAGAAACAACTTCTAATTACTAAAAGGATGGATGCTATGACCACAGTTGATACGACTCTCACCTGCGATGAAAAACCAACTGTAGCTGACCTGCAGCGCTCTTTCCTCCGCCATCTGCAGTACACTCTGGTCAAAGATAAGTACTCCGCTACCAAAGCAGACCTTTATCAGGCGCTTGCGTATGCCGTGCGTGACGTGCTGGTTAATCGCTGGCTTGATACCCAGCAGTCCTACTATATCAATGATGCCAAACGGGTTTACTATATATCGATGGAATTCCTGATGGGGCGCACGCTCGGCAACAGCCTGATCAATATGGGGATGATGGAGGAGTGGCAGACCGCTCTCAAGCAGATGGGTATTGATGTTGAAGAGTTGCAGGAGCAGGAATGGGATGCCGGGCTTGGTAACGGGGGGCTTGGACGTCTGGCCGCCTGTTTTCTTGATTCAATGGCCACCATGAGCCTGCCCGCCTATGGGTATGGTATCCGCTACGAATACGGAATGTTCTACCAGAAAATCATCAACGGTGCGCAGGCCGAGTTTCCGGATAACTGGCTGCGTTACGGCAATCCGTGGGAGTTTGACCGTCAGGAACATCTGCACCAGATCAAGTTCCATGGCCGGGTTGAAAGTTACCGGGATGATCAGGGAGAGACCCGCTACTCCTGGATCGATACCACCGATGTTATGGCACTGGCGTACGATTTCCCGGTTCCGGGCTACGGCAATGAAACCGTCAACACCATGCGGCTCTGGAGTGCCAAGTCGACCCGTGATTTCGAACTTGGTTCGTTTAACCAGGGGAACTACATCGGTGCCGTCGAATCCAAAATGCGCACCGAAAACATTTCCAAAGTCCTTTATCCGGCCGACCATATGGCAGAAGGGAAGGAGCTGCGCCTCCGTCAGGAGTACTTTCTTTCTTCAGCCACGGTGCAGGATATCTTCTATCGCTTTGCAAAAAAACATGACAATCTCGCCCTGTTACCGGAAAAAGTGGCAATCCAGTTGAACGACACCCATCCGACCCTGGCGATTCCCGAATTGCTGCGGATTCTGTTGGACGAGAAGCAACTCGGCTGGGATGACGCCTGGAAAATATCACTGAACACCTTTGCCTATACCAACCATACGGTACTCCCGGAGGCGCTTGAAAAGTGGCCGGTGGAGATGATGGAGAGGATTCTGCCGCGCCATCTGCAGATTATTTACCGTATTAACGAGCTCTTCATCCAGCAGATTATCGCCCGTTTTCCGGGTGACAACGACCGCCTGCGGCGGATGTCTATCGTCGGCGAAGATGGTGAGCGATCCGTTCGTATGGCACATCTGGCGATTGTCGGTAGCCACTCGGTCAATGGCGTCTCTGCTCTGCACAGCGAAATTTTGAAAAATGACCTGTTCCACGATTTTTATCAGCTCTGGCCGGAACGCTTCAATAATAAAACCAACGGCATCACCCAGCGGCGCTGGCTTAAATACTGCAATCGCTGGCTTGCCGACCTGATTTCATCAAGGATCGGTGATGGCTGGGTCACCAACCTCGATGAACTGAAGAAATTGATTCCACTGGCGGAAGATGCTCAGTTTCAGGAACAGTGGATGGAGATTAAACGGGCCAATAAGGAGAGACTGGCCGAGTACATTCGTGTGAACAACGGTATCGAGGTGTCGCCCGATTCGATGTTTGACTGTCAGACAAAGCGCATCCATGAGTACAAGCGTCAGCTTCTCAATGTGCTGCACGTCATCACCCGCTACAACCGTATCAAGGCCAATCCCGGGGGCAATTTTGCCCCGCGCACCGTCATCTTCGGCGGCAAGGCGGCTCCCTCCTATTATATGGCCAAACTGATCATCAAGCTGATCAACTCAGTCGGTTCGGTTGTCAACAACGATCCGGAGGTCAATAAACTGTTGAAGGTTGTTTTTCTCGGTAATTACAACGTTTCGCTGGCTGAGATGATCTTCCCTGCCTCCGACCTTTCCGAACAGATTTCCACGGCCGGTACCGAGGCGTCCGGTACCGGAAACATGAAATATTCACTGAACGGGGCACTGACGGTCGGTACCCTTGATGGGGCCAACATTGAGATCATGGAAGAGGTCGGCCGCGATAATATCTTTATTTTCGGCCTGACCGCCGAGCAGGTGATCGGGCTGAAAAAGGCCGGCTATCAGCCATACGATTACTATTTTCATAACCCGGAATTGAAGCAGGCCATTGACATGATCGGCAATGGGAGCTTTTCGGCCGAAGACCGCAATCTATTCAAACCGATAGTTGACACGCTGCTGGGCCTCGATCATTACCTGCTGCTGGCCGATTATGCCTCCTATATCGCTAGTCAGGATGAGGTCGACAGGTTGTATCTACAACCGAACGAATGGGCCCGTATCTCAATTCTTAACACCGCTGCCATGGGTAAGTTTTCCAGCGATCGCACTATCGCCGAATATGCCCGTGACATCTGGAACATCAAGCCGGAAAAAGTCCGCCGTCACAGCCGGCGAGACCTGCGCTAGGGAACATGCCAGCAATGAATACGCCTGATCTCTGGGAACAAAACTCCGGAGCATATGCCGCCGCCCCGGAAATATCTCCACATGCGCCGCTTGCCGAACGAATGCGTCCGCGCACTGTCGCCGAGTTTTCCGGTCAGGAACACCTGATCGGTGAAGGTCGCATTCTAAGGCGCATGATTGAAACCGATTCCCTCGCATCCCTGATACTCTGGGGGCCGCCCGGCTGCGGTAAAACCACGCTGGCCCACATCATCGCTGCCGAAACAAAATCTCACTTCATCTTCTTTTCTGCGATTCTTTCTGGTGTGAAGGAAATTCGCGAAACGTTCCGTGAAGCCGAGCGCTATGCGGCCCGCGGCATTCGTACCATACTGTTTGTTGATGAAATACACCGCTTTAATAAGTCCCAGCAGGACGCATTTCTCCCCTATATTGAGAAAGGGGTTGTCACCATCATCGGTGCCACAACCGAGAACCCTTCCTTCGAAGTCATTGCACCGTTATTGTCACGCTGCCGCGTTCTGACGCTGCAGCAGCTTGAGCCGGACACCGTGCGGCGTTTGCTGCTGCAGGCGCTGACCGATTGCGAACGCGGTCTCGGGAACAGTGCCCTCTCAGCAACGGACGAGGCGCTGGAGTTTCTGGCCGCCCAGGCGGGTGGAGATGCCCGCGTCGCGCTGAATACTCTGGAAGTCGCCGCAGGTCTGACACGGGATGACACCATAACCCTTGAAATCTCGCAGGAGGCGCTCCAGAAAAAAGCGCTGCTCTACGACAAGGGGGGCGAGGAGCATTACAACGTTATCTCGGCCTTTATCAAGTCGCTCCGCGGGAGCGCCCCGGATGCGGCTCTCTACTGGCTGGCCCGCATGCTGGAAGCGGGGGAAGATCCAATCTTCATCCTGCGCCGCATGATGGTCATGGCGTCCGAAGACATCGGCAATGCCGATCCGCGTGCTCTACAGGTTGCCGTTTCGGCTCTGCAGGCGTTTCAGGTTATCGGTATGCCGGAAGGGCGCATCATACTGGGGCAAGCGGTTACCTATCTGGCTACCGCGCCGAAATCCAACGCCTCGTACGTCGGTATCAATTCCGCTCTGGCCGAAGTCAGGAAAAGTGGTGCCCTGCCGGTCCCGCTGCATATCCGCAATGCCCCGACGAAACTGATGAAGGAGCAGGGGTATGGCAAGGGGTACCAGTATGCCCATGACTATGAAGAGGGGTACTCCGGTCAGGAGTGTCTGCCGGAGCGGTTGGCCGGGCGAAAGTTTTATGAGCCGAAGGGACATGGCTATGAAAAGAGCATCGTGGAGCGGATGGAGTGGTTAAAAAACAGGAAGGATAATGCATCATGAAACCGTTTACCCTTGAGCGCACCCAGGTCCTGCCGATCACTCTTGAAACGGTCTGGGACTTTTTTTCAAACCCGGCTAATCTGGTAAAGATCACGCCGCCGGATATGGATTTTCGCATTACGTCGCCGCAACAGAACGGACTCTACGCCGGTCAGATCATCACCTACTCCGTTCGCCCGTTATTGCGGGTTGCCGTCAACTGGACAACCGAAATCACTCACATGGAACGCCCCAATTTCTTTGTTGACGAGCAGCGTTTCGGTCCGTATCGTTTCTGGCACCATCAGCATCGGTTTCTCGAAGTCGAGGGTGGCGTTGAAGTATATGACCTCGTCCATTATCTGCTTTTTCACGACCAATTGGCCGGTTTGGTCAACCGCCTGTTCGTCGCGCCACGCCTCAAGCGGATTTTTGATTTCCGCAGTGTAGCACTTACAAAGCTTTTTCCGAACGGATGACGTTATTACAAGAGCATGTGGAGGTTTTTACCATGAAACGACTTGCAATTTTGACCAGCGGCGGCGATTGCTCCGGCATGAATGCTACCATCCGCGCGGCAGCCCGGACCGCCATAGCCAATGATGTCGAAATGATCGGTTACCGTAAGGGGTATGCCGGTCTCCTTAAAAATGATTTCATTGTCCTTAATTCTCAGGCTGTTTCTGGGACGCTGCAACGCGGCGGGACCTTTCTGCAGTCGGCCCGCTCAACTGAGTTCCGCACCGAAGAGGGGCGTAAAAAAGCGCTGGACAATCTGCTAAAGGAAAAGGTTGAGGGATTGATTGTGATTGGTGGAGACGGCTCATTGAACGGGGCTCTGGCGCTGGAGAAAATGGGCTTCCCGGTGATCGGTATTCCGGCCAGCATCGATAATGACATCGCCTACACCGACATGGCGTTGGGGGTTGACACCGCCCTCAACAACATCATTTATGCCGTGGACTGTATCAAGGACACTGCCAGTTCCCATGATCGGGCTTTTATTGTTGAAGTTATGGGGCGCAATTCCGGCTACCTCGCTTCGACCACCGCCATTGCTACCGGGGCCGAATTTGCCATTGTTCCGGAGGTGGAACTTGACCTTAATGAAATGTGCCACCAGCTGCGCCAACGGTATGATGAGGGGCGGACCAACGCACTGATCATCATGGCGGAAGGGGCCGGACATGCGCAGGAAGTTGCCGATGGCATCAAAAATGCCGTCGGCTTTGAAACCCGTGTGACCGTCCTGGGGCACTATCAGCGCGGTGGCGCGCCATCGGTCTTTGACCGTCTGTTAGGGAGCCGCTTCGGCATGAAGTCGGTTGAGCTTCTCCTCTCCGGCACAAAAGGGGTCATGGTTGGATTGTCGGCCAACTCACTCACCACCACGCTGCTTGAGATGGTAGTCAATGGTGGACAGAAGAAGCTGAACGATGACCTGTTGCACATGTCAGAGATCCTTGGTATTTGATGCGCCCCGGATCGCGGTTTCATAAAAAACGTTCTGTTAAAAGCGGTCTTCCTCCCGGTTCGCTGGTGCATATCGGAGATGCATCGAACAAAGCGGTTCAGATTTCAGTCATCGGCTATGCTCCGGACGAAATCGAGGAACATCAGTTCGAACAGATTGACCAGTATCTGGACAATCCCTGCAATAGCCCCGTCGTGTGGGTTAATGTCGAAGGGGTGCATGACGTTGAACTGATCCGCGCCCTAGGCGAAAAGCACACCTTTCACCCGCTGGTGCTGGAAGATATCGTCAATACCGTGCAACGCCCCAAAATCGAGGATTACGGCGGCTATCTCTTCATCGTGCTAAAGATGCTGCGCCCGACGGAAGAGGGTGGTTTTAGTTCGGAACAGATCAGTTTTATTCTCGGGGCGGACTATCTGTTTACTTTTCAGGAGGGGATCACGGGTGATGCTTTTGACTCAGTCCGTGACCGTATCCGGAGCAGCAAGGGGAAAATCCGCGGCATGGGGGTCGATTATCTTGCCTACGCCCTGATCGATGCCATTGTTGACGGCTATTTCACCGTTCTTGAAGGTTTTGGCGAGCGGATGGTTGATGTCGAAGAAGATTTGACTCTCACCCCTGATCAGAGTTCCCTCCACCTGCTCATCGGCATGAAAAAGGAGATTATCTACCTGCGCAAGGCCGTCTGGCCGCTACGCGAAGCGATCTCGTTCCTGGAGCGGGGCGACAGCGACCTGCTGCAAGATGCCACCCGCGTCTATTTCCGTGATGTCTACGATCACACCGTTCAGGTGATCGATACGGTCGAGACCTACCGCGACCTGCTCTCCGGTATGCTTGATCTCTACCTTTCCAGTATCAGTAACCGCACCAACGAGGTGATGAAGTTTCTGACCGTGATCGGTACGATCTTTATGCCGCTGACCTTTCTGGTAGGGGTCTATGGCATGAACTTCAAGTTCTTTCCGGAGCTGGAGTGGAAGTACGGCTATTTCCTCCTCTGGGGAGTGATGGTAGCAGTGGCGCTGCAGATGGTGTCATATTTCAGAAAAAAACGCTGGCTGTAGAGGGGATACGATATGACAAAACTGCTACTCAAATGGGCGCTCAACTCCCTTGCCCTCTTTCTCGTAATGAAACTGATCCCTGGCATTCAGATCGACCGTTTTCAGGACCTGCTGCTGGCAACGCTGGTAATCGGTCTGCTGAACGTTTTTCTGCGTCCGATCATTATTCTGCTGACCCTGCCGGTCACCGTAATGACGCTTGGTCTCTTTACATTGGTAATCAATGGACTGATGTTCTATCTGGCAGCGCATCTTGTGCCGGGACTTCACGTCGCCGGTTTTGGTACCGCATTCGTCGCCGCATTCCTCTTCAGTCTGTCCAGTTTTATTCTGAACATGTTGTTTGGAAGAGAGTAGTGACCACCTTCAGTCATCACGACACTCCTCATTTCAGCTCCGCACCATGCATACGATGAACATCGTTGGTTCTGCTGATATCGCACTTGTCTCCTCCGTCGAACGAACGGTCCGCCGGCAGCACCTCTTCCGGCCGGGGGACACTCTGGTCATAGCACTCTCCGGCGGGGCGGACTCCTCCGCGCTGCTTGATCTGCTGACGAAACTTCCGGGCTATAATCTCAATCTGATCGTTGCCCATCTGAACCACTGCCTGCGTGGCGTTGAATCTGACGCCGATCAGGAATTTTGCCGGGTGGTGGCGTCCCGTTACGCAATCCCGTTCGAATCCCGGGGGATCGACGTCAAGGGGATGGCGTCAGACCTTCGGCTGAATCTGGAGGATGCCGGACGACGGGCCCGGATAGCGTTTCTTGATGAGACCAGCGTGAAGTATGGCGCGGCAGCGGTAGTACTGGCCCATCATGCCGATGACCAGGCTGAAACCGTGTTGATGCGCCTCCTGCGCGGGTCCGGCATGACCGGACTGTCAGGAATGGCGCACCGGAATACGCGCGGCTATGTTCGGCCGCTGCTGGATATAAGCCGCTCCGAAATCGAACGGTACCTTCGCAGTTGCGGCCTGGAATGGCGCGAAGATGCCAGCAACAGCGACACTATCTATCTGCGTAACCGCATTCGCCACCAGCTGCTGCCGCTTCTGGAAACGTACAATCCCGCCATCCGCTCCTGTCTTGCCGCAACGGCATCGCTGCTCAGTGGTGATGAAGCCTTGCTGAATGAATTGACAGTGCGGGTCTACGCAGAGTCATTCCTGAGCGGGGAGGGGAGGGAAGTCTGCAGCGTTGCACAGCTGCGATCCCTCGCCCCGGCCGTGCAGCGAAGAGTCCTGCGCCACGCCTTCAAACAGTTGACCGGGACTTTGGTGGGGGTAAGCCAAAGTCATAGCGATGCATTGATCGAAATGATTGACTCCGCCCGCCCCAATTCACGCCTGGCTCTCCCGCTCGGAGTTGCAGCGGAAAGAGAATATGACCGCCTGGTGTTGATGCACGCCGATGAGGCCGCTTCAGGTGCTGACTTTGCATTGCTGATTACCGAGCCGGGCATCTATCAACTCCCCTGCGGCGCTTCTCTTACGGTTGCTGTCACCAGTGCTGCAACCTTTTCAACAGATTCCGGCAGCGCCTGTTTCGATCTCGACAAAATCCCCTTCCCCTGGTCAGTCCGCACCTTCCGTCCCGGCGACCGAATAACACCGTTCGGCATGCATGGCAGAAAAAAGGTCAAGGACATCTTTATCGATCGGAAAATCCCTCCCTCCGAGCGCAGGCGTGTTCCGCTCCTGTTTTGTGGCGATGATCTGATCTGGATTGCGGGTGTGTGCGCTTCCGAGCTATGTCGGATCGATACCCGACCTGCCGCAACGGTTCGGGTGACATGGCATTCATGACCTGCCGGTAAGCATGGTCGTCATCCGCTCGTGAAGTGACTTCATATCGTCTTTTGCCGGGACTGAAGAGCCGATCCCTTTCAACCAGAATCTATCGTAAGCAACTATACCCTTGGTTGATATCTCCAGTTCCGTGGGGAACAGGGAATAAAAACTGAAAATCCTCAGCATTCCGTACAGGAAGCCTATACAGTCTTTCCCTGAAATTTCCGTATAGATACTGCCTCCGTGTCGTGTCGAACGCTCGATCTGGAAGTCGGAAATTCTAAGCGGTGGTAAATCAATTCGCACCGCGGAGCCGGTTACTGCGGGGAGTGGATTGAAGTCCTTGAACGGATCTGAACAGCTGTGTACTGACTCGATCTCGAAAGAGGCATCCCAGCAGAGTGGGCTCGATTTTCGCGCGGCTCCGCCTATAATATTGATTTTTTCGTATGACAGGTGTGAAGAAAGTCTGCCCAGCCAACCTGGTTTCATGTCTCCGGTGAGCTTCAGTATGCCGCCGCCAGAAGGTGAGGGTGCCATATCCCAGTAAATTCCTGTCGAGTCGGGGTTGTAATATTTTGCAGGGTGAACCGCAGGCTCTGTTGATGTCATGATCGTACCCCCGTTTTGTAATCCTGCCGATAGCGTTATGTTGTTGAGTATATAACAGCTGAGCACAGGGTATGCCAATTGGAGAGGTAGCATAATATCAGTATGTTATGCATATTGATCGTTGTTAGATACAGCAATCAAGAACGCTGATATGCTTAAATAAAAGGCTGTTGTGATTTTGTGACTGTTTCCGCATCCATGATTGAAAGAAATTGACACTTGCTTTTGCATAGGTGAATCGGCAGTATCCCAAGCAAGTCGAAGGTTTGCGCTACAGATGAAAGAAGACATATGATTGAGTAAAATGATTGATGTTCCAAAGGAGAAGCTGGGATCGTCTTTTTAAATTTCAATCAAATAGGGGAGGTTCTCATGAGTAAAAAAATCGGTATCCTTACCGGCGGCGGTGATTGCCCCGGTCTGAACGCTGTCATCCGCGGCGTGGTCAAGAGTGCGATCATTCAGCATGGCTGGGAGGTGATCGGTATTGAGGACGGTTTTGACGGACTACTGGATCTCAATAAATGCCGGTCGCTGACCCTGGAGAGTGTCCGCGGCATCCTCCCCCGCGGCGGCACTATCCTAGGCACTACCAATCGCGGCAACCCCTTTTCCTATCCGGTGGAACAGGACGGCAAGCTCGTCCCCCTTGATCTGTCCGACAGGGTGGTGGAAAACGTCAGTATGCTGGGACTCGATGCACTGATTGCCGTGGGAGGGGAGGGGTCGCTCAAGATCGCGCTGGAGTTGGCGAAAAAGGGTGTGCCTGTGGTGGGTGTTCCCAAGACCATCGATAACGACCTGCGCGGGACCGACTGCACCTTCGGCTATAATACCGCGCTGGAAACCGCCACCGATGCTCTTGACAAGCTGCATACCACCGCCGAGAGCCATCATCGGGTGATGATCCTGGAAGTGATGGGGCGCTATGCGGGCTGGATAGCTCTTGAATCGGGTATTGCCGGCGGCGCCGACGTGATCCTGATCCCCGAGATCCCCTTTGATCTCGGGCACATCTGCGCATCCATCAAGAAGCGTTCCGACCGGGGCAACCGTTTCAGTATCCTCGTGGTCGCAGAGGGCGCCTTTCCTTCCGGCGGCGACCGGGTAGTGGCCAAGGCGGCAGATGAACGCTACACCATCGAGCGTCTGGGTGGCATCGGCCAGTACGTGGCGAAACAGATTGAGCAGTGTCTGGAGATGGATGTGCGTGTTACCGTCCTCGGCCACCTGCAGCGCGGCGGTTCACCCACCACCTTTGATCGTGCCTTGGGGAGCCGTTTCGGCACTAAAGCGGTTGCGATGATCGCTGCCGGTGAGTTTGGCCAGATGGCCTGTCTACGGGGTAGACACATCGGCACCGTGTCCATTGAGGACGCCACCCGCGACCTGAACCTGGTTGATCCGGAGGGCGAAATCGTACGTACGGCCGAGGATCTCGGCATCATGTTGGGGCGTTGAAGCGGAAATCAGCTTGTCAATCTCCACCCATTATGCTAGCCTTACAAAATTTTCAACGCTACAGACATGCACATTTACACGGGGGTTTACCTTGAACCAGTTTTACAAGAATCTCTCACTCTGGCTGGTCATCAGCCTGATGATGATCCTGCTTTTCAACATGTTCAACAAGCCGCGGACGACCGCCGAAAAACTTAACTTCAGCGACTTCATGACCCAGGTCGAAACGGGAAAAATAACCGCTGTTGTTATTCAGGGTAATGATATTTCCGGCAAGTTTGAAGGGAAGGACGGCAAGGAATTCCACACCTATAAACCGTATTCCGATGCTGATCTGACCAAGAAACTGCTGGAGAAGAAGGTTACGATCAACGCCAAACCGGAAGAGGAAAAGTTCTCCTGGTTCTCGATATTTATCTCCTGGTTTCCGCTGATTCTGCTGGTCGGCGTCTGGATCTTTTTCATGCGTCAGATGCAGATGGGGGGTGGCAAGGCCATGTCGTTCGGCAAGAGTCGCGCCAAATTGCTGACCGAGGCACAGGGGAAGATCACCTTTGAAGATGTTGCCGGCATTGAAGAGGCCAAGGAAGAGCTGGAAGAGATTATCGCTTTTCTGAAGGAGCCGAAGAAGTTCACCGCGCTGGGGGGCAAGATTCCCAAAGGGGTGCTGCTGGTTGGCCCTCCGGGAACCGGCAAGACATTGCTGGCCCGTGCTGTTGCCGGTGAAGCGGGTGTTCCGTTCTTTTCTATTTCCGGATCTGACTTCGTCGAGATGTTTGTCGGTGTCGGTGCCAGCCGTGTTCGCGACCTGTTTTTGCAGGGGAAAAAGAGCGCTCCGTGCATTATTTTCATCGATGAGATTGATGCGGTTGGCCGTCACCGCGGCGCCGGCATGGGGGGGGGGCATGACGAACGCGAGCAGACCCTTAACCAGCTGCTGGTGGAGATGGATGGTTTTGAGTCCAATGAAGGGGTTATCCTGATCGCCGCCACCAACCGACCCGACGTTCTTGACCCGGCTCTGCTCCGCCCGGGCCGTTTTGACCGTCAGGTTGTTGTGCCACGCCCTGATGTCAAGGGTCGCGAAATGATTCTGAAAGTACATTCCAAGAAGGTTCCGCTCTCTCCTGATGTTGATCTGGCGCTTATCGCCCGCGGCACCCCCGGTTTTTCCGGCGCTGACCTGGCCAACCTGGTTAATGAAGCAGCCCTGCTGGCCGCCCGACTGAACAAAACCGTTGCAGAGCCGAGTGATTTTGACAGCGCCAAGGATAAGGTGTTAATGGGTGTTGAACGGCGCAGCATGGTTATTTCTGACGAAGAGAAAAAGAGTACCGCCTACCATGAAGCCGGTCATACTCTGGTGGCAAAACTTGTTCCGGGCACCGATCCGATTCACAAGGTTTCCATTATTCCCCGCGGACGGGCGCTCGGCGTTACCATGCAGCTGCCGATCGAAGATAAGCACAGCTACTCCCGTGAGTCCCTGCTGGCCCGTATTGCTGTCCTGATGGGTGGCCGCGCGGCCGAAAATCTGATCTTCAATACCTTCACCACCGGCGCCGGCAACGATATAGAGCGCGCGACCGATATGGCCCGCAAGATGGTCTGCGAATGGGGCATGAGCGACAAAATGGGACCACTCTCCTTCGGCAAGAAGGATGAATCCATTTTCCTCGGTCGTGAAATGGCGATGCACAAGAATTTCAGCGAAAAGACCGCCGAGCATATCGATGATGAGATCAAGCGGATCGTCGATGAATCCTATGAACGTGCACTTGGGCTGCTGCGTGAGAACCTCGAAAAACTCCATAATCTCTCCGTATGTCTGATTGAGAAGGAAAATCTGACCGGAGACCAGGTCGATGAGATTATCACCACTGGCACATTGATCTGTCCGGAACCGACGCAGCCTGCACCTGTTGTACCGGTTGAGCCGGCAGCGGCAGCGGCACACACCGATATAGAAGCATAACCACGTGTCCCGTTTTTCACCTCGATTGCTGGTGCTGCCGACTCCCGAGCATGCTGCGCGTGAATTGCGACGTATGGCGGTTGACAACTCCGGCATTGCAGAGATGGTACCTAAAATGCGGACGCTCTGTATCGGGCTCTCTCAACTTCAGTGCCGACAGGCAAATGTCCTTAAGCAGGAAATGCTGTCTCTAGGGGGCGATGCCGCCGTTGCGCGAGGTACGGTTGCCTGCAGTATAGGCAGTACCGACTGTGTACTGATCGGTACGGTCAAACAGCTTAACCGTCTGTGCCGGAAGCTCAAGGCACAGCCGTTCGGTTTGCCGGAACTGGCAGGGGAGCTGGACAGTCTGTTGGTGCAATCCACCACAAAGCCGACGGTGTGGAAAACGTCACAGCGATCGTTATCACTGCAGCGCCCGTTGATTATGGGAATACTGAATCTTACTCCGGACTCTTTTTCTGACGGTGGGCGTTGCAGCGACCCTGACCAGGCCTTTGAAAAAGCCCTGCAGATGGAAGCGGAAGGTGCTGATATCATCGATATCGGCGGCGAAAGCACCCGCCCCGGAGCTGCACCGGTTTCGTCCGATGAAGAGTCGGGGCGTATTATCCCGGTTATCGAGCGGCTTGCCGGCACACTCAACTGCGCTATTTCGGTCGATACCTGGAAAAGCGCTGTCGCCGAAAGGGCGCTGATTGCGGGTGCGGAAATTATCAATGACATCAGTGGTTTAAATTTCGATCCGCAGATGGCCGGATTGGTCGCTGCGAGTGGGGCCGGCGTCGTGTTGATGCACACCAGAGGCACACCGGACAATATGCAGCAGGATACCGGGTATGATGATCTGATGGCGGAAATAACGGCCGGACTGCACGCCTCGCTTGTCACTGCCCATGAAGCCGGCATTTCCGACGATTGTATTGCCATCGACCCCGGTATCGGTTTCGGCAAGGGGTGCGCCGGGAATCTGGAACTTATACGGCGACTGGCTGAATTATCGAGTTTTGGTTTGCCGATCCTGAGCGGGCCGTCGCGCAAATCATTCATCGGCGCGGTTCTGGGACGGGAGCAGACGGACGATCGCCTCTTTGGCACTGCTGCGGTGGTAGCCCTCTCCGTATCCCATGGCGCATCCATCCTGCGTGTGCATGATGTCCGGGCAATGCGTGACGTTGCCGATATGGCACACGCCGTAATGCATAGCTGAATGTTGTTTACGCCAGTTTCAAAGGGGAAGTATGGCTCCAGTTTTCGACAGCGTCACCCTGCTTGGCCTATTCGACAAGCTTCTTGTCGTCGGCTTGGTGTACGGCTGTACGCGGATCCTCAAAAAAGAGGCTTCTCTTCGAATTCTTGCAATTCTGACCGCCCTCACTGTCGCTGAATTCAGCTCAAAAGAACTTGGTCTCACCACAACCGCCTCCTTTTTTCATCTGCTCCTTTCTTCAACTCCGGTTATTCTGGCAATCATCTTCCAGAGTGATATACGTCGCGCCCTTTTTTCCTTCTGGAAACGCAATAAGTCGGGTGACAGCGAAAATCTCGACGTGACAACGACTGTCGATGAATTGTCAAAAGGGCTTCACGAGTTGGCCGAACGAAGGATTGGCGCTCTGATTGTTATCATCCGCCAGATGTCGATCGATCACTTGGTCCAGGTCGGTACCGAGATTGACGCCAAGGTGACCAGCGAACTACTCAACTCAATCTTTCTCCCCTATTCCCCGATTCATGACGGCGCGGTAATAATTCAAAGGGAAAAGATAACCTCGGCCGGCTGCATTCTTCCGCTTTCCCAGAATCCGGATATTGCGAAAAGCTTCGGCACCCGGCACCGTGCTGCGCTTGGAATATCCGAACAGACCGATGTTCTGGTGCTGGTCGTCTCGGAAGAAACCGGGAAAATATCAATTGTTCATGAAGGAAAAATCACCTATGATGCCGATCCGGCCGAGATTCGCCGGCTTTCCCGTAAGGCGATTGAAGGGCGGCGCGCACCAAGAATGACAGCCACACCGGAACACTGACCCTACGTGAGGAGATATATACAATGAAAAAACTATTCGGAACTGACGGCGTCCGCGGCGTTGCAAATGTCTACCCCATGACGACCGAGATGGCGATGCAGCTGGGACGGGCTGCGGCCTATATTTTCAAAGGGGGGAGAAATCGTCGCCACCGCATCGTGATTGGCAAGGATACCCGCCTCTCCGGTTATATGCTGGAAAACGCGCTCGTAGCGGGCATCTGCTCAATGGGGGTCGACGTGCTGCAAGTTGGTCCGTTGCCGACCCCCGGTATAGCTAACATTACAACATCGATGCGCGCCGATGCCGGAGTCGTTATCTCCGCGTCGCACAACGCCTTTCAGGACAACGGCATAAAGTTCTTCTCGGCCGACGGTTTCAAGCTGCCGGACGAACTGGAGCTGAAGATTGAAAAGCTTATCGAATCAAAAAAAATTGACGCACTCCGGCCGACCGCGACCGAAGTTGGCAAGGCATATCGTATCGAAGATGCGGCTGGTCGCTATATTGTCTATCTCAAGAATACCTTTCCTCAGGAGATGGACCTTTCCGGCCTGAAGATTGTCCTGGATTGTGCCAACGGTGCCGCCTACAAGGTCGCTCCGGCTGTGTTTGAAGAGTTGGGAGCCGAAGTGATTCCATACGGCGTTACGCCAAACGGTACAAACATCAATGCCGGGTGCGGCTCGACCTGTCCATCCGTTATCAGTGAGGCGGTCAAGCTGCATCGCGCCGATATCGGTATCGCTCTTGATGGTGATGCCGACCGCGTCATCGTATGCGATGAATTCGGCAATGAAGTTGATGGCGATCACATCATGGCCATCTGCGCCAGCGACATGCTGAAACGCAAATTGCTCAAGAAAAAAACACTCGTGGCGACTGTCATGAGCAACATGGGGCTTGATATTGCGCTGCGAAAATGCGGCGGCAAAATCATCAAGACTGATGTCGGTGATCGTTATGTTGTTGAGGCGATGCGCGAGGGAGGCTACAATCTGGGGGGGGAACAGTCAGGTCATATGATCTTTCTCGACTATAACACAACCGGTGACGGGATACTGTCGGCACTACAGCTTCTGGCGGTTATGCGGCGTGAGGAGAAGTCGCTCTCCGAGCTGGCCGATATTATGATTCCTCTGCCGCAGGTACTCTGCAATACGCGTGTTCGGGAGAAAGTGGACATATATTCCATCGCCGATATCGCCGCGAAAATCAAGGATGTCGAGGGAAAGCTCGGCACTGAAGGGCGTGTACTGATCCGTTACTCCGGCACCGAACCGCTGCTCAGGGTTATGATCGAGGGACAGGATAAATACGAGATCACGACGTGGGCCAATGAGATCTGTGAATTGGTGAAGAAACATATCGGAGAGAAATAATGGCAAAATTGGGACTTAACGTTGACCATATAGCCACTGTCCGTCAGGCGCGTGGCGGTGTTGAGCCTGATCCGGTGACAGCCGCCGCCATAGGCGAGATGGCGGGTGCCGAAGGGATAACAATCCATCTGCGTGAGGATCGGCGTCACATCCAGGACCGCGATCTGGAGATACTGCGGCGCACCGTTAAGAGCAAGCTTAACCTTGAGATGGCAGCTACTCAGGAAATGGTGCGGATAGCGCTCAGGATCAAGCCGGAACAGGTGACTCTGGTGCCTGAAAAGCGGCAGGAGCTGACCACCGAAGGGGGGCTGGATGTCATCGTCAATGTCAAGCAGATCACCGATACGGTCAAGCGACTAAAAGATGGCGGCATAGTTGTCAGCTTGTTTATCGATCCTAATCAGGAGCAGATCAAGGCGGCCAAAAAGACCGACACCAATTATATTGAGATCCACACCGGCGCCTACGCTGACGCGATCAACTGGGCCGAACAGCAGCATGAACTTGAGAACATCGACACTGCGATCAAGCTGGCGCGCAAGGTCGGCTTGGGAGTAAATGCCGGCCACGGACTCAATTATACCAATATCAAGGCGATTACTGCTCTGGGCGGCATCGAGGAGTATAACATCGGCCACTCGATCATTGCCCGCGCCATGCTGGTTGGATTGGATCGGGCAGTTCGTGACATGGTTGAGCTCCTCAAGTACGCATGATCTACGGAATCGGCACCGACATCGTTGCAATAGAACGATTCCAGAAATTTATGGATAGCGGCAATTCCGCCGTTATTGAACGGCTCTTTACTCCGGCTGAGCGTTCCAGGTGCGGAAGCAGAAAAGATGTTGCTTCGTGCCTGGCGGCGCGGTTCGCCGCGAAGGAAGCTTTTCTGAAAGCGCTTGGGACCGGCCTGCGGGATGGAATTTCATGGCAGGAAATTGAAGTGTCGAATAATGCTCTGGGAAAACCGGAGCTGACGCTTTTCGGAAAAGCAGCAGAGGCCTTTCAGGCTAAAGAACTTGTCAGCGTCCAGCTGTCTCTATCGCACGATGGTGGAAGTGCCATTGCGATGGTTGTTTTGGAGTCCACATGAGAGTAGTTACCGCGCATACCATGCAGGAGATCGACAAACAAGCCATCAAAGAGTGCGGTATTTCCGGTCTGCAACTGATGGAAAACGCCGGGTACAGTTGCGTTGAAGAGATCATAGCGGAGTTCGGGTTAAAAGGGCACTGTGTTGTCATGGCCGGCAAGGGTAACAACGGAGGAGATGGCTATGTCATTGCGCGGCTGCTGTTTCAGAAGGGGTGGAGTGTCAAAGTCATTATCCTGGCTGACCGCGAGCAGGTCTCCGGAGATGCAGCGACCAACCTGGAAAAACTTCCCGCTTCAGTCATCAATTATTGTACCCAAGAAGGTCAATTGTCTGCCCTGTATATGGAAGGAATCTTTCAGGCCGATATACTAGTGGACGCTCTGCTTGGCACCGGATTGCGTAGCAATATCAACGGCATTTACCTTGAAGCTGTTGATCTGATAAATACATCCGGTCGCCCTGTCGTTTCAGTTGATATCCCTTCCGGCATCCATGGCACCACCGGGCGGATGCTGGGGGACGCGGTCAAAGCGTATTTAACCGTGACATTCGCCTTTGCCAAACTGGGACATGTCCTCTACCCGGGAGCCGAATATACCGGCCGCCTGGTGGTTGCCGATATTGGTATCCCGCCAAAGATTATGGCAGAAGCGCCGGGTTACGATTTCCTGAATGCAGAGACGATTCGACCCCTACTGCATCGACGTGATCGTCAAGCACACAAGGGGCAGTTTGGCCATTGTCTCATCATCGCCGGATCAACCGGCAAGACCGGAGCGGCAGCCCTCTCGGCTAACAGTGCCGTGAGAGCCGGTTCTGGACTGGTAACACTTGGCGCGGCAGAAAGCATTCACAGCATTATTGAGGTAAAAACAACTGAGGCAATGACCTTTCCGCTCCCTGATTCCGGCAGCGGTCATCTGACAAACAGCGCTTTCCCGGCAATTGAAAGGTTACTGGTCGGCAAGAATGCCGTTGCGATCGGCCCAGGTATTGGCCTTCGTCCAGGGACGTATGCCCTGGTTCAGAATCTTGTGGAGACCGTTACCTTGCCGCTGGTGATCGATGCCGATGGACTGAATGCCCTTGCAGAGGACATAACCGTTTTAAAGCGGAAGAAATCGAAGCAGGTCATTCTCACACCGCATCCGGGAGAAATGTCACGGCTGCTGGGGACTTCAATTCCGGATGTGGAGGCGATTCGTATTTCCGTCGCCCAGGAATTTGCCCGCACCTACAGTGTCTACCTTGTCCTCAAGGGAGCGCGCACTATTATTGCTTCTCCCACCGGGACCGCAGCTATCAACGGCAGTGGTAATCCCGGTATGGCAACCGGCGGCATGGGCGATGTGCTGACCGGCATCATTGTCTCTCTGTTAGGTCAGGGGTATGTCGCGTGGGACGCCTGCCGCCTGGGGGTTTTTCTGCACGGTTTTGCTGCGGACATGATTGCAGAAGAGAAGGGTGAAAACGGTATGAATGCCTCTGATGTCCTTGAAAAACTACCGTATGCCTATAACAAGTTATTACAAAACACCCTGCTGTCGAACCTGAAGATGTTCGGTGAGCTCTAAAAAAGGAGAATTCGCATGCTGATCGTAGCAGATATCATGACCAAAGACGTAGTTTCAATAAAAGGGACCACAACCGTGCGCGAAATGGCCGCTATCTTTGATGACAGGAACTTTGGAACGCTCCCGATTGTTGATGACGCCGGGAATTTGGCCGGAATCGTCACCGCATCCGATTTAGTTGAGCAGGACCGTCCTCTGCATATGCCGACGGTTATATCCCTTTTTGACTGGATCATACCGCTTGGGGGGGAAGGTTCCCTGCAGCGTGAGCTTAACAAGATTACCGCACAAACAGCGTCAGAATTGGCCTCAACCGATGTTGTCACCGTCACACCTTCCGATCCTGTCAGCACTGTTGCCGAAATCATGAGCAGCAAAAAATTACATGCACTTCCCGTTGTGGAAGGTAAAAAACTGGTCGGCATGGTGTCGCGCATTGATATCATCCGCTCAATGAACCGGTAGTGCCCGTGCTGCAGATTACGACCGGCTCATCAGATGAAACGGAAGCGTTGGGAGCCACTATCGGCTCGCTGCTCCAGCCAGGTTCATTTCTGGCGCTGCGGGGCGATCTTGGCGGCGGGAAAACCTGCCTGACCCGAGGAGTGGTTGCTTCGCTGGCTCCTCAAAGCGCCCATCTGGTGGCAAGTCCGACGTACGCGATCATGAATTGCTATCCCGGCAACACTCCGGTCTATCATTTTGATTTCTACCGCCTGAGCGGCGATGACGACATTGCCGAGCTCGGATTTGAAGAGTATTTTTATGGTGATGGCGTTTGTGTCGTTGAATGGTCTGAGCGCCTCGTAGAACTGATGCCACCGGATGTGCTGACGCTGCTGTTCGAATATAGTGGGGATGACCGGCGGCTGGTTTCCATAACCAGTTCCGGTCAAAACTCCGGCAATATTCTCAAACTGCTTGCAAGTAGGCTTCAACAGCAAAAAAATCTTTGACCCGACAGCAGGTTATCTGTTATAGAGCACAATCTTTATACGTTAGAAGTTGTTTTCTACGGTTTTTGGCAGATATAATTTTGTACGTGATGTTTATCACGCTCGTCAGGGCCCGGTTTATCTCTTTAACTATTTTCCAACAAGGAGAGCAGAATGGCGCTAGTAGTGCAGAAGTATGGTGGCACCTCGGTCGGCTCGGCTGATCGTATCAAAAACGTTGCCAAACGCATCATCAAAACCTACGACGCCGGAAACGACGTGATTGTCGTTGTTTCCGCCATGTCGGGCGAAACCAACAAGCTGGTCGCGCTTGCCAATGAAATGTGTGAAATACCGGACGCGCGCGAATATGATGTGCTGGTTGCAACCGGCGAACAGGTCACAATCGGACTTCTCTCCATGTATCTCAAATCACAGGGGTACAAGGCAAAGTCATATCAGGGGTGGCAGGTCCCGATTATTACGGATTCGACCGCTTCTAAGGCCCGGATCGAGAGTATCGGTGACAAAAACATCCGCGCCGATCTTAAAGAAGGCACTATTATCGTTTTGGCCGGTTTTCAGGGGATTGACACCAGCGGCAATGTCACTACGCTGGGGCGTGGCGGTTCCGACACTTCGGCCGTTGCGATAGCTGCCGCCCTCAAAGCGGACGTCTGCGAAATTTATACTGATGTTGACGGCGTCTATACTACCGACCCCAACGTCTGTAAAGAGGCCCGCAAGATCGAAAAAATATCGTATGACGAAATGCTGGAACTGGCCAGTCTGGGAGCCAAAGTACTCCAGATCCGTTCGGTTGAGTTTGCTAAAAAATATAATGTGGACGTGCATGTCCGCTCAAGTCTTAATGAAAATACCGGTACAATGGTTACCAGGGAGGATAAAGAAATGGAAGGAATACTTGTTTCAGGGGTTGCATACGACAAGAATGAGGCCAAAATTGCTGTCAAGGGAGTACCTGACAAGCCCGGCATTGCCGCGAAAATTCTGACACCTCTGTCCGATGCTGCCATCTCGGTAGACATGATTGTTCAAAATGTCAGCGATAACGGCATGACCGACTTCACCTTCACTGTGACGAAGGCTGATCTGAAACAGGCTCTTTTGATCACGAACGAGGTTGCCAAAAAAGTTGAGGCCAAGCAGGTAGTTTCCGACGAAAATATCAGCAAAATATCTATCGTCGGTCTCGGAATGCGGAGCCATGCTGGAGTAGCGACGCAAATGTTCAGCGCTCTCTCCCAGAACGGCATCAATATCCAGATGATTTCAACATCGGAAATAAAAATTTCGGTGGTCATTGATGAAAAATATACCGAACTGGCCGTACGCGTCATGCATGAAACATTCGGCCTGGCCGGCTGATCATTGTTGGCGGTAATAACCTGATTTATCCGGGGGAGAACAATCATTGTTCTCCCCCATTTTTATCTGAAACCAAGGACTATGAAACCTGATACCCTTTACATTAACCGGGAAGCGATTGAAGGATTGCCGGAACACGCCAAAATAGAAGGCGTTACCGGATTTATTCTGGCCGGCGGGACATCAAGGCGCATGGGGATAAACAAAGCGCTGCTTGAAGTCGACGGCACCCCGATGATCACCCGCACCTACCGGACATTGACCACCCTGTTTCATAAAGTCGGCATCGTTACCAATTCACCGCTCGAGTATGATTTTCTCCTCTGCCGCAAAGTCCCGGATATCTATCCCGGCTGCGGTTCAATCGCCGGTCTGCACTCGGCACTGGCTCACAGCAGCACCGCCCATACATTCGTAACCGCGTGCGATATGCCGTTCCTTGACCCTGCCGTTTTCGCTACCTGTGTGATATGTGTACGTGTGGCTATGACGCGGTGATTCCTTACAGCGAGGGGGGCATGAGCCGCTGCACGCGCTCTATGCATCACCCTGCAAAGATCTCTTTGAAAACGCGATCCAGCAGGGTGAACGGAAGATTGAAAATGTTCTGGACAGGATGAATATCCAGAAGGTAGCGTTTGATGAGGTGCGGAGGTTAGGCGGGCAGGCGGCGTCGTTTATGAACGTGAATACACCCGAAGAATACGAGGTAGCTCGTACGGTCAAGTAATGCGCGCTCGCCGTTTACGCGCCCGCAATTGAACAAAGAAGTCACTCAGTAGTCCGGAACACTCGGTTTCAAGAACACGCGGCAGCAGTTCAACGCGGTGATTGAGTCGGGGGTCGCTGGAAAGGTCATAGAGTGAACCGGCAGCTCCCCCCTTTGGGTCATAACAGCCGAAGACGACGGTGGGGATGCGGGCCAGTATGATCGCTCCCATGCACATCGTACACGGTTCCAGTGTGACATACAGGGTGGTGTCAAGGAGTCGCCAGGAACCAAGTTTTCGGGCGGCTTTCCGTATGGCAATCAACTCTGCGTGCCCTGCCGGATCCTGACTCGTTTCGCGCAGGTTATGGCCGCGGGCAATGATTCTGCCACCCTGTACGATAACACAGCCGATCGGCACCTCCTCCTTGGCCTGCGCCTTGCCAGCTTCGGTAATGGCTCGACGCATCCAGTATTCGTGGCTTCGGGGCGAGGCTGATTTGATAGGAGAGGGGGAAAGTGAAATGACCGAAATTCCTTTGGAGTAGATAGTTACAGCTCTTAGATCTGCCAGACTCATCAGCCTGGAACTGTATGTGAAATAAGCCTTATTAGGTGTCCGTTTGTCAAGTGTAATGGCAGTAGGCAGCCAAAGCCGCCGATTCATCCTTATTAAAGTGTGCTACAGAAAGACAAGGATACGCACCTTGAAATTACCTGCGCGGTACGCGTGGCATCTCTGCACCCCTTTTCCTCTTTACTTTCCCGCCATCTTTATTTATTCTTCACAGTCCTAATTTTTAGAGTACGAAGGAATTCATGGAAATCAGTAGAATCCGCAACTTCTCCATTATTGCTCATATCGACCATGGCAAATCGACACTGGCAGACCGCCTTCTTGAATATACCGGTACTGTTTCCGACCGGGATAAACAGAACCAGTTTCTTGATAAAATGGATCTGGAGCGCGAGCGGGGCATTACCATCAAGGCCCAGACCGTACGCCTTAATTACCGCTCTGACGCCGGTGTTGACTATGTTCTCAATCTGATTGACACCCCCGGCCACGTTGACTTTACCTATGAAGTGTCACGCTCGCTTGCTGCCTGTGAGGGGGGCTTGCTGGTTGTTGACGCTTCCCAAGGGGTTGAAGCCCAGACGCTGGCAAACGTTTATCTTGCCCTTGATATAAACCTCGAGGTCTTTCCGGTATTGAACAAGATCGATCTGCCGGCTGCCGATCCGGAACGGGTCAAGCAGGAGATCGAGGACATCATCGGCATTGATGCTCATGATGCTGTTCTGGCAAGTGCCAAAGCGGGGATCGGTACGCACGAGATCCTTGAACAGATCGTCAAAAAAATTCCGCCACCGACAGGGAACGCTGACGCTCCGCTCAAGGCGCTGTTGTTTGACTCCTGGTATGATCAGTATCAGGGGGTCATCATTCTGGTGCGCCTCTTTGACGGCACACTCAAAAAAGGTGACAAGATCCAACTCATGTCTACTAACTGCGCTTTTGAGGCACTCAAGGTTGGTGTCTTTGCGCCAACGATGGTTGAGGTGCCGGAACTGACGGCGGGGGATGTCGGTTTCATTATCGCCGGTATTAAGGACGTTGCCGACGCCAAAGTCGGAGATACGGTTACACTGCTGCATCGCCAGTGTCTGCAGGCGCTGGATGGTTTCAAGGAGGTCACGCCGATGGTCTTCTCCGGCCTGTATCCGATCGATACCGTTCAGTATGAACAATTACGGGATGCACTGGCCAAACTGAAATTGAACGATTCATCGTTCTCCTTCGAGCCGGAAACGTCACTGGCACTCGGTTTTGGTTTCCGCTGCGGTTTCCTCGGCCTGCTGCATATGGAGATTATTCAGGAGCGGCTTGAGCGGGAGTTTGGACTCGACTTGATTACGACCGCTCCGACGGTTGTCTATCGGGTGCATAAAATAAACGGCGAAGTATATTCTATTCAAAGCGCCAATCAGATGCCCGAACTGCAAAGCACCGAGTACCTGGAAGAGCCTTTTATCCTGGCCCACATTCATGTCCCTAATGAATTTGTCGGTGGTGTGTTGGCGCTCTGTGAAGATAAGCGTGGCGTTCAGCGCGAGATCAAGTATCTGACCCAGACACGCGTCATGATAATCTATGAACTGCCGTTGAATGAAATCGTTCTGGATTTTTACGACCGTCTCAAATCAATCACCAAAGGGTATGCTTCCCTGGATTATGAACATCTGGAGTACCGACGCAGCGACCTGGTGCGGATGAATGTCATGATCAACGGAGAAGTGGTTGATGCTCTGTCACTGATCCTGCACCGGGAAAAAGCATATTTCCGCGGTCGTGATCTGGTTGCCAAGATGAAGGAACTGATTTCACGGCAGATGTTTGAGGTGGCCATTCAGGCCGCCATCGGGAATAAAATTATTGCCCGTGAGACCGTCAAGGCAATGCGCAAGGATGTTCTTGCAAAATGTTACGGCGGTGATATCACCCGTAAGCGGAAGTTGCTGGAAAAACAGAAAGAGGGCAAAAAACGAATGAAGAACGTCGGTAACGTTGAGTTGCCGCAGGAAGCATTTCTGGCAATTTTGAAGGTTGACTGACAGATTACTTTTATAAAGGAATCCGCATGAAAGAACATCATGAATCATCACAGGCTGATTTGTCTTCGTTGCAACAGGAACCGGTCAAGAAGAAAGGTCTGATCCGTGAGTATGCCGAGTCGATCGCAATAGCGGTCCTGCTGGCTTTGGTAATCCGTACCTATTTTGTCCAGGCTTTCAAAATTCCATCCGGATCGATGGAGGATACGCTGGCGATCGGAGACCATCTGCTGGTCAGCAAGTTTATCTACGGCACTAAAATACCGTTTATTGATAAGCGCGTTCTGACTATTCGTGACCCGCGTCAGGGAGATGTGATCGTGTTTGAGTACCCTGAAGATCCGAGCAAGGATTTTATCAAGCGCGTGGTCGGTGTACCCGGTGATGTGGTGGAGGGGAAGGAAAAGAAGGTCTACGTTAATGGCAAGCTGTATGCGAATCCGCACGAAGTACATAAGGAAAAGGATATTATCCCGAAAGAAATGAATCCGCGCGATACGTTCGGCCCGCTTACCGTGCCGGCAGATTCGTACTTCGTGATGGGCGACAACCGCGACCGATCCTACGACAGTCGTTTCTGGAAGTTTGTCCGACGTGATCAGATCAAGGGATTGGCATTTATCAAGTACTGGTCCTGGGATAGTGAAAAATTCAGGCCCCGCTTTGGGAACATCGGACGACTGATAAACTAATTATAATATCAATAATCGGAGGATTGCATGGATAGACTTGGAAGCTGGAAACGGACACAGTACTGTGGCGATCTGCGGGCTGCCGATATTGGCAGTGAGGTGATACTGATGGGGTGGGCACTGCGTCGTCGCGACCATGGCGGACTCATCTTTATCGATCTGCGCGACCGCGAGGGAATAACCCAGATCGTATTTGATCCGGAAGTTAACCCGTCCGGGCATGCCGTTGCCGAATCAGTTCGCAGTGAATTTGTGCTGGCGGTCAGGGGTACAGTTATCCCGCGTCCGGAAGGCACCGTCAATCCGAATATGAAGACCGGCGAGGTTGAAATCCAGGTGCTGGAGTGCAAGCTGCTCAACCGTTCCAAGCCTCTGCCATTTATGCTCGACGAACATAGCGACATCAATGAGAACATCCGTCTGAAATACCGCTATCTTGATCTTCGTCGCCCCCAGTTGCAGTATAACCTGATCTTGCGTTCCAAGGTCGCTCAGCTGACCCGCTCATACCTGACCGATAACGGTTTTATCGAGCTTGAAACCCCATTTCTCACTAAATCAACTCCGGAAGGGGCTCGTGACTTTTTGGTGCCGTCCCGCATCAATCAGGGACATTTTTACGCGCTGCCGCAGTCACCCCAGATTTTTAAACAGATCCTGATGATTTCCGGTTTTGACAAATATTTCCAGGTGGTACGTTGTTTCCGTGATGAAGACCTGCGTGCCGACCGTCAGCCAGAGTTCACACAGATCGACTGCGAAATGTCATTCATCGATCAGGAAGATATCATAACGGTCATGGAGGGGCTGATTGCGCGTGTTTTCACCGAAGCAAAGGGTGTTGCGGTTCAGCTGCCGGTAGAGCGCCTTACCTATGCCGAGGCTATCCGTCGTTTTGGTCTCGATAATCCGGACCTTCGTTTCGGTATGGAGCTTTGCGACCTGACCGACATCGTCAAAACCTCCGGCTTTAAAGTCTTTGCTGATGTCGCTTCGAAAGGGGGCATAATCAAAGGTATCAATGCCAAGGGGTGTGCGAAGTTCTCCCGCAAGGAGATCGACGACCTGACCGAATTCGTCAAGATCTACGGCGCCAAAGGGCTTGCCTATGTTAAGATTGAGAACGGTGAGTGGCATTCTCCGATTGCCAAGTTCTTTACAGCGGAAGAGATTGCCACGATGAACAGCTCCTTTGCTGCCGAAGAGGGGGACTTGTTGTTCTTCGTCGCTGACAAGCCCAAGGTGGTCAACGACTCGCTCGGTAAATTGCGTAACCATCTGGCAAACCTCCTTAAGCTGACGAGCAAGGATGAGTACCGCTTCGTCTGGATAACCGAATTTCCGCTGCTCGAATGGGATGAGGATGAAAAGCGCTGGAGTGCAGTACACCACCCATTCACCGCGCCGATGGATGAGGATCTGGATTTTGTCGAGTCCGATCCGGGACGCTGCCGCGCCAAGGCGTACGATCTGGTATTGAACGGCAATGAGATCGGTGGTGGTTCTATCAGAATTCATCAGGAACATGTTCAGTCGCAGATGTTCAAACTGTTGGGAATGAGCGTTGAGGATGCTCGCAGCAAGTTCGGCTTCCTGCTCGATGCTCTTGAGTTTGGAACTCCACCGCATGGCGGGATCGCATTTGGCCTGGATCGATTGATAATGCTGCTGACCGGCAGCGATTCCATCCGGGATGTTATCGCCTTCCCGAAAACCCAGAAGGGCACCTGTATGATGTCTGAGGCTCCCTCGTCAGTTGACACCAAACAACTTCGTGAACTTGGAATACGTCTGGCCGAAAAGCAGGCTTGATCATGTTTAGTGCGTTAGAAGTTGTTTTCAGTGCTTTTATGGCAGAAAATAGCTTCATTAAACCACGTATCCGGTCTGTCCGGATTGGAAAGGGCCGCCAGGTTGTTTGCATACTCTTGTGTGCTGCACTCTTGGCGGCCTGTTCTACACCGGTTCCTTCCTGGCGAATCAAGGCAGCTCCTCTCGTTGAAGAGCTTGGGCGTCAAGAAGCCCCGGTACTGTTCCCTCAAGAGTACCGGAATCTTTTGGAAACGTTCGAACATGGTGAAGCGCTCTATCACGTTCGTGAAGATGATAGGGGCGCAGATGTCTATTACCGGTTGGCGTTTCAGAAGGCCGGGCTGCTGCAGTCTGAGGTGCAGCAGGCAATGAAGCTTCGAGAAGCAGAGAAGCAACAGCGTGTAGCGGAGCTTGCTGCAAAGGCTGAAGAAGAACAGTTGATGCGAGCCGCTGCTGAAGCGGAGGTGCGCATGAGAGATCAACAGCTGGCTAGATCAGCTGAAGCCGCACGACTGGAACAGAAAAAAACAAAAGAACCCCCGCCAGCGCTACCAACTACTTATACCGTTCGCCGTGGCGAAACGTTGCCGCAGATTTCCGCCCGAACGGAGATTTATAATGATTCGACTCTCTGGCCGATTATCTATCGCGCCAACCGCGACCAGATTCGTGATCCCAAACGGCTCTGGCCCGGCCAGGTTTTCGTCATACCGCGCAATTTCAGCCGTGATGAAGCCTTCGAAGCGCGGCGTTATTCCAATAAAATAAATAATATTCCGGCCCGATTGCAATCGCGATAACCGTTTGGCGTGATCCGATTTTCCCTTGACAGCCAAATGGGTTTTGTATACTGTATACGAGATATTTACTATGACTATAACATATCGGTATATATAAATAGTTTTATTAAAAAACACCATATTCATTTTATCAGCCGGTACTCAAATAATGAGTTATCCGCTAGAATAAACACATTGAGTTAATCCGGTAACAGACCGCAAAACTGCTTTCATAGGGCCATTGGCTATCTGGTATTAAATCTAAGGAGAGATACATGACAACGGAAACAGCAAAAATTATCTGGACAGGAATTGATGAAGCACCCGCACTGGCAACATACTCACTTCTTCCTATCGTCAACGCCTTTACGAAGGCTGCAGGTGTTGTTGTTGAAACAAGAGACATCTCGCTGGCAGCCAGGATTATCGCTAACTTTCCCGAGAATCTGACCGAGAGCCAAAGACAGCCGGATGAACTTGCCTATCTGGGAGCGCTTACGCAAAAGCCGGAAGCCAATATAATCAAGCTGCCTAATGTCAGCGCTTCGATACCGCAGCTGATAGCCGCCATTAAAGAGCTGCAGGACCAGGGGTATAAGCTGCCTGATTATCCTGAAGAGCCGAAAACCGATGCAGATAAAGTACTTAATGCAAGGTATGCCAAATGTCTGGGAAGTGCCGTTAACCCCGTTCTGCGCGAAGGAAACTCTGATAGAAGGGTGGCAGCTTCAGTAAAACAGTACGCCAAAAAGCATCCGGTTAAACTGGGTGCCTGGAGCCCGGAATCGAAGACGCATGTATCACATATGACAGCTGGAGATTTTTACCATAGTGAAAAATCCACTACGATGAAAAAGGCTGGCACTGTAAAAATCGAGTTTGTAGATCAAGCTGGAAAAGTCACCGTTCTTAAAGAAAAACTGCCTCTGTTGGAAGGTGAAGTTCTTGACGGGGCATTTATGAATGTTCGTGCTCTGCGCACATTCATTGCCGAGCAGATCGATGACGCAAAAGCAAAAGGTGTGTTGTTCTCAGTACACCTCAAAGCAACAATGATGAAAATATCCGATCCGATCATGTTCGGTCATTTCGTCTCCGTCTTCTACCAGGATGTTTTTCATAAACATGCTGCTACTTTTAAAGAGCTTGGTGTCAATCCGGATCTTGGTATGGGCGACCTTTACCTGAAAATAAAGAATTTGTCGGCAGACAAACAGGCAGAGATAGAAGCGGATATCCAGGCAGTTTATAAGAAAAGACCTGAGCTGGCGATGGTTGACTCTGCTAAGGGAATCACCAATCTTCATGCTAGTAACGATATCATCATCGACGCATCAATGCCCGTTGTAGTCCGTGACTCGGGGATGATGTGGGGCCCGGACGGCAAACTGCACGATACCAAGTGCGTCATTCCCGACACCTGCTATTCTGAGTGGTATCAGGAGTGCATTGCGTTCTGCCAGAAAAACGGGGCCTTCGATCCCTCGACCATGGGTTGCACCTCCAACGTCGGCCTCATGGCACAAAAGGCTGAGGAGTATGGTTCTCACGACAAAACCTTCAAGGTTTCGGGAAATGGCACTGTGCGTGTCGTCGATGCTGCGGGAGAGGTGCTGTTCCAGCACACTGTAGAAGAAGGCGATATCTGGCGTGGTTGTCAGGCAAAAGATCTGCCTATTCAGGACTGGGTCAAGCTTGCAGTAAACAGGGCACGAGCCACTGGCGCACCGGCAATATTCTGGTTGGATAAAAACAGGGCACATGATGCCCAGATGATTCTGAAAGTGAATCAGTACCTGAAAGATCACGATACCAATGGTCTCGATATTCAGATTATGTCTCCTGTTGAAGCAATGCGCTTCACACTCCCAAGAGCAAAAGCCGGTTTAGATACAATTTCCGTAACCGGAAATGCCTTGAGGGATTATATCACCGACCTGTTCCCGATTCTTGAGCTGGGTACCAGTTCAAAAATGCTCTCAATCGTACCGCTTCTAGCTGGCGGCGGACTTTTCGAAACAGGTGCAGGCGGCTCGGCACCCAAACATGTTCAGCAGTTCCAGCAGGAAGGGTACTTGAGATGGGATTCGCTTGGTGAATTCCTGGCGCTGACCGTGTCATTGGAGCATCTGGCTAATACCTTCAAAAATGAAAAAGCCCAGCTTTTAGCGGATACCCTTGATCAGGCAACTGCCAAATTCCTGGATAACAACAGGAACCCGGCTCGTAAAGTTGGTCAGATCGATAACAGGGGTAGCCATTTCTATATTGCACTATACTGGGCAGAGGCTTTAGCTGCGCAGACTAAAAACAAAGATCTGCAGGCTCAATTTACCAAAGTTGCCAAGCAGCTTGAAGAAAATGAGACCAAGATCAATGAAGAGCTGATCGCAGCTCAGGGGAAACCTGTAGATATGGGTGGCTATTACCATCCCAATTTTGAGAAAACATCGAAAGCTATGCGCCCAAGTGCAACATTAAACGCGATCATTGACTCTATTAATTAGTAGGATAAAGATTGTTTTCTGCGTATGTCCGGCATAAAATAACTTGCGTGAGCGTACCTATCCTGTTCCTAATGACAGGTGGTACGTCTCCAAGCTCTTTTATAACTTTAAAGTAGCGCACAAAGTGAACTAGATGGAATATACATACGTTACAGTCCCTTCAGGGGAAAAGATCACCATGGGGAGTGACGGCATGTTGGATGTGCCGGATAACCCGATCATTCCTTATATTGAAGGTGACGGTACCGGTGTTGACATCTGGAAAGCTTCAGTCCGAGTCTTTGATGCCGCCGTAGGCAAAGCCTACGGCGGCTCAAAGAAAATCAGCTGGATGGAAGTGTATGCTGGTGAAAAGCCTTTTAACCGGTTTCGTAAAGAAATGGGTGATAAAGCGTGGCTTCCAGATGAAACCATACAGGCATTCAGTGAGTTTCTCGTTGGAATCAAAGGGCCGTTGACAACTCCGATTGGTGGCGGGATTCGTTCTCTAAATGTCGCTCTCAGGCAGGTTCTCGATCTCTACACCTGTCTTCGACCAATTCGTTATTTTCAGGGCGTACCAACTCCCGTTAAAAAACCGGAAGATGTCGATATGGTTATCTTCCGCGAAAATTGCGAAGATATTTATGCCGGTATCGAATGGATGACCGGTACTCCCGAATGTGAAAAAGTTATACAGTTTCTGATCAAGGAGATGGGTGTCAACAAGATCCGTTTCCCTGAAAGCTCTTCCATCGGCATTAAGCCGATTTCTCGTAGCGGTTCAGAACGGTTGATTCGGGCAGCAATTCAGTATGCACTTGATCATAAGCGCAAGTCTGTGACTATTGTCCATAAGGGCAATATCATGAAGTTTACTGATGGTGCGTTCAAGGACTGGGGATATGCAGTAGCCACCTCCGAATTTCGCTCCAGAATTGTCACTGAACGTGAGTCATGGATTATAAACAACCAGGATCGTAACGCAGACATTTCTGTTGAAGAAAATGCGAAGATGATCGACCCTGGTTATGATATGATGTCCCCGCAGCAGCAGAAAGATATTCGTACTGAGGTTGAGGCTGCTCTTACTCTACTGCCGACTCACGGAGGCGGTCTCTTGAAAAAGCTGCTTATGATCAAGGACACAATTGCAGACATAACTCTGCAGCAGGTTCTAACCCGTGCCAAGGAATTCGATGTTGTCGCCGCAATGAACCTTGAAGGGGATCTCCTCTCTGATGCTTTGGCTGCACAGGTCGGTGGCATTGGTATAGCACCGGGTGCGAACATTAATTATGTAACCGGTCATGCAATTTTTGAGGCTACTCACGGCACCGCGCCGAAGTACGCTAACCTGGATAAGGTAAATCCCGGTTCTGTTATTCTATCAGGTGTTATGATGCTTGAATATCTGGGATGGCAGGAAGCTGCAGATCTGATCGTAAAGACTCTTGACAGAACTATCGGTCAGAAGCGTGTTACGTACGATTTTGAACGGATGATGCAGGGAGCGACGTTGCTTTCCTGTTCAGGTTTTGCCGATGCTCTGATTGAAAATATGTAACAGGTGTTGTCAGCAGGGGCTGGGGATGCAACTCCCTGCCTTATTTTAAAAAACCAAAGAGGAGGTAAATGTATGGCTCGTAAAAAGATTTCACTTATCGGTGGCGGACAGATCGGCGGCGTTCTTGCGCAACTTTGTGCATTGCGTGAACTTGGTGATGTTGTCCTTTTTGACATTGTTGAAGGTCTTCCCCAGGGCAAGATGCTTGACATTGCTGAAGTAGGTCCGGTAGATCGTTACGATGTAAACCTGAAAGGCACCAACAGCTACGAAGACATCAAGGGTTCCGATGTTGTTATCGTTACTGCCGGTCTGCCCCGTAAACCGGGCATGAGCCGTGATGACCTGATCGAAGTCAATTCAAAGATCATGACTTCCGTTGCTGAAGGTATCAAAAAGTATGCTCCCGAATCGATCATTATCGTTATCTCCAATCCGCTTGATGCGATGGTTACCCTCTGTCAGAAAATTACCGGTTTCCCTTACAACCGAGTTATCGGTCAGGCCGGTGTACTTGACTCTGCCCGTTTCGCCAGCTTTATTGCCTGGGAACTAGGCGTATCAGTTAAAGACGTTACTGCCATGACTCTCGGCGGCCACGGCGATGATATGGTACCTCTGGTTCGTTATGCGAGCGTTAACGGTATTCCGGTAACTGAACTTCTCGAGCAGAAATACGGTGCTGAGAAGGGCAAAGAAGTTATGGAAGCCATGGTTAAGCGCACCCGTGGTGCCGGTGGCGAAGTTGTTGCTCTCCTCAAAACCGGGTCTGCCTTTTATTCACCGGCTTCAGCCGCTATTTCTATGGCAGAGTCGATCCTTAAGGACCAGAAGCGCGTTCTGCCGACTTGCTGCTACCTGCAGGGTGAGTTCGGTGTCAACGGTTTCTACGTCGGCGTGCCGGCTGTACTGGGCGAAAAGGGCGTTGAAAGCATCATTCAGTTCAAACTGGATGCAACAGAGCAGGCTATGATGGACAAATCGGTTGCTGCTGTTAAAGAACTGGTTGGCAGCATGAAGTAGTGTTTGATTCCAGGTGTCTGGAAGTCGTGAAAGAAGGGTGGAGTTATCGCCCTTCTTTTGCTTCTTTCTGGAGCCTGAATTCACCACCTTTTAATACGGAAAAGGAGTCTTTCTAAGATGGAAAAAAAATTACCAAAAATTGAGATTATCGAGAAGTACTGCAAAGGGTGTCATATTTGTGTAGAGTTCTGCCCTAAAGACGTGCTTGAGATGAAGGGCTTTTATGCCTCTGTCAAAAATCTTGAAGCCTGTATCAGTTGTATGCAGTGCGAATTGCGTTGTCCTGACTTCGCTATCAAAGTCATAACCGAATAAATCTACAGGAGGAAATGAACAGTGTCCAAAAAAGTAGCGTTTCTTCAGGGTAATGAAGCAGCCGCACATGGTGCATTATACGCCGGGTGCGACTTCTTTGCAGGTTATCCGATTACCCCCTCGACAGAAGTTTCTGAAGTACTGTCAGCTGAATTACCCAAAATTGGCGGGAAATTTATGCAGATGGAAGATGAAATTGCCGCCATGGCTGCCATTCTTGGAGCATCACTTACCGGTGCAAAAGTACTGACCTCGACTTCCGGTCCCGGTCTGTCCCTTAAACAGGAATTGATCGGCTACGGCTGCATTGCTGAAATCCCTTGCGTTATCTATAACGTCATGCGTGGTGGTCCTTCAACCGGTATGCCTACTGGTCCTTCGCAGTCTGATGTTATGTGCGCCAAGTGGGGCACCCACGGTGATCATCCCGCCATCTGTCTTGTCCCTGCTTCAGTTCAGGAAACTCACGATGAAGTAATTCGTGCTTTCAACCTTGCTGAAAAATATCGTACTCCGGTTATGGTTATGCCTGACGAAATTGTTGCTCATATGCGTGAGCGCATCGTCTTTCCAGAACCTGGTGAAGTAGAAGTTACTCCACGCAAATCACCGACAGTGCCACCTGAACAGTACAAACCGTACGACACCAGCTTCGGTGACGTGCCACCACTGGCTGCCTTTGGTTCCGGCTACAAGTTCCATGTTACCGGCCTCAATAAAATGGCAGACGGTTTTCCTACAACAAAAGCTGATATCGTCCAAGCTGAGGAAGAGCGTCAGGTCCGCAAAGTAGATGCAAACGTTGACGATATTGTCACCTTTGAAGAATACCTGCTGGAAGACGCTGACGTCGTTGTTGTCGCCTATGGCTCCACCTCACGCTCGGCACGCTATGCAGTCAATGTTGCCCGCGAACAGGGAATTAAAGCCGGTATGTTCCGGATCAAGACCTTCTGGCCGTTTCCGGACAAACAGATCAAAGCTTTGGCTGGTAAAGTCAAAGGGATTGTCATTCCAGAAATGAACCTGGGAATGTGCTCACTTGAACTTGAGCGTTGTGCGCAGGGCAAGGTTCCGGTTCTCGGGATTTTCCGTGTTGACGGTGAACCGATCAATCCGGATCAGATCCTTGCTAAGATTAAGGAGGTTAAATAACATGGCATTTGAATATGAAAAATGGCTTCGTCCCGGCAAATTGCCTCACATCTGGTGCCCAGGCTGCGGCCATGGTATTGTCATGAAGGGTCTTATCCGTGCGATGGAAACGCTTCAACTTAAAAAAGAAGAAACCGCAGTTGTCTCGGGAATTGGCTGCGCTTCTCGTCTTCCTGGCTATATTGATTGCTGTACGCTGCACACAGCTCATGGTCGCGCCGCTGCATTTGCTACCGGTGTTAAAATGGCAAAGCCGGAAATGAATGTCATTCTGGTCGGTGGTGATGGCGATGGCACTGCAATCGGCGGTAATCACTTCATTCACGCCTGTCGTCGTAACATCAACATGACCTACATCATCATGAACAACTATATTTACGGAATGACCGGTGGACAGTTTTCGCCATGTACTCCTACCGGAGCCAAGGCTTCCACGACTCCTTACGGCAACCCTGATCCCGGTTTTGATATTGCTAAATTGGCTATTGGAGCCGGTGCTACCTTTGTTGCCCGTGGTACTGCATTCCATGCCAACCAGATTGATAAACTAATTGTAGAAGCGATCCAGCATAAGGGTTTCTCGGTAGTTGAAATTCTGGATGACTGCCCAACTACTTACGGTCGCCGTAACAAGTACAAGTCGGTTATTGAAATGATGAACCGCCTGAAAGAGGTTGCAGTACCGGTTAAGGCAGCCGAAAAGATGACTGCCGAACAGCTTCAGGGCAAAGTTCTGACTGGTGTTCTTTACAAGGACGAAACCAAACCTGAGTATACTGCCGAGTACGCTAAAGTTATCGAGCGTGCCAAGGCTGCCAAGTAACAATTACAGGAAAAGGAGCGATATATTCATGTCAAGATATGAACTCAGATTTTCCGGTTCAGGTGGACAGGGTCTGATCACCGCCGGGATTATTATGGCCAAAGCTGCTTCAATTTACGAAGGGAAGCAGGCCGTTCAGTCGCAAAGCTACGGGCCTGAAGCCCGTGGTGGCTCATCTAAATCGGAAGTTATTATTTCAGATGGCCCGATTGATTATCCTAAGGCCACTACGGTAGACGCATTGTTGGCCATGACTCAGGAAGCGTGCGACAAGTATACGCACGACTTGAAAGATGGTGGTATCCTGCTGGTGGATTCCGATCTCGTTAAAAATATCCCGAAAGGGAATTTTAAAATTGTCTCTTTCCCGATCATCAATACGGCCAAAATTGATGTTGGTCGCGAGATTGTTGCAAACATTGTTGCCCTGGGTGCTATGGTTGCATTGACCGGTCAGGTAAGTCGCGAAAATGCCGAGAAGGCGGTCCTTTCAAGTGTCCCTGAGGCCTTTATTGAACTGAATAGAAAGGCATTCAGTATCGGATTTGAGAAGGCCATGGCTGCTAAAGCCTAAGATTACTACCAAGTAAACAGTAACACGAAAGGCCCGGTGGATGAACATCGGGCCTTTTGTGTTTATTTGCTACTCTGATTACTATTTATCTGACTTGCCGTAATCAGTATAGTAATGATAAGCTGCGTAGCAATAATGCTGTTCATTCTCAAGTATGCCGCTGAGCAACTATATAAAGGAAACGTAAATGTATCAGTATACTTTGTGCATTTCAGTTACAACCGTCAAATATGAAAACTCCTGAATGTTTTGAAATGCTGGTTCGAAACGGTTTGGTAGATGAGGTCGTCTCCCGGCTGATGAGCGGTAAGGAAGCGGACGTCTACGTCGTTCAGTCAAAGGGTGAACTCTGCTGTGCCAAGGTGTACAAAGATGTCCGTACACGTAGTTTTAGTCAGATGGCCCAGTACCAGGAAGGGCGTAAGGGGCGGAACAGCCGTCAGGCACGTGCCATGCAGAAAAACACCAGGTACGGTCGCAAGGAAACTGAAGAAGCGTGGAAAAATGCCGAGGTTGACGCTCTGAGAACACTGGCAGAGGCGGGTGTGCGAGTTCCGCAGGTTTATGACTACGCTGACGGTATTTTGCTGATGGAGCTGGTGGCTGATGCCGGCGGTAGCCCGGCTCCCCGGCTCAATGACCTCCGGTTGACGGGGGAGAAGGCCCGTGAATATCATCGTGAGGTGATAAAAAATATAGTTCTCATGCTCTGTGCCGGGATTATTCATGGAGACCTATCCGAGTACAATGTGCTTGTCGGTCGCGACGGACTGGTTATTATCGATCTTCCGCAGGCGGTCAATGCTTCTGGTAATAACAATGCCCGCAGCATGCTTGAACGTGATGTTGAAAACATAACTGCTTATTTTGGACGCTTTGCTCCCGAGTTGACGTCCACAGATTATGGGCGGGAAATATGGAAACTGTATGCAAGCGGCAAGCTCAGCGCATCATCCGAGCTGACCGGACTCTTTGTGCAGAGTGATATTCCGGCAGATGTGAACGGCGTTATGCGCGAGATCGATTATGCACGGATCTTACACGAGCGTACTTTGGCGAGAACGTCCTAATATTCTGAACAAATGAAGCTATCTTTTGAAAGGATGTTTGTGCTCTCAAAATGAAGCATCTACAAAAAAATTGTACAGTAGCGGTGTTTCTTTGTTCCGTTATTCTCTCGCACGCATCTCCGGGATACGCTGAGAAACTGTATCAGCAATTTTCGCTTGGTGGGAGCAGACTTACCACGGCTCCCGCCGATGCCAAAGCCCCGGAACCGGGGATCGTAACCGCAAAATACGGCTTTAAAATCTCAAAGGATTTTATACCGTATATGGGTACGGGGCTGGCGTACACGTATCAATCTGATTCGAAGACAGGTGACATTACAAAGCTTAAAACAGGAGTTGCTGCCCAGTTTGGTTTTAATTACCTTCTCGGTTCAAATCTGAATTTAAATCTGGACTACAAATACCTCTCCGTATCTCCTGATCAGCAACATGGCGAATCCAGAACACCTCCGCAATCCCTCGGCATTGGGCTGGATATTAAATTCTGAATACTTACCAAGGATATTCAACCATGCCGCGTTACATCGAACCGCTGTTTCGCCCCCCCAGTGAGGCAAGAAGTCTGATATTTCAGATTACGGTTGGGTGCTCCCAGAATCAATGCCGCTTTTGCGGAATGTATAAGGGGAAGGACTTTCATATACGGCCGGTACAAGAAATCCTGGCAGAAATAGCCGAAATTCCGGCAGGCTATCGACCCCGTATCGACCGGATTTTTCTGGCTGATGGCGATGCGTTGGTTTATCCGTTTGACGATCTCTGCGTTATTCTTGATGCGCTGGCGACTACGTTTCCCGGCCTGACGCGGGTATCCTCCTATGCCTCACCAAACAGCCTGACGACCAAGAACGCGGAGCAGTTGGTTCTGCTGCGTGCCAAGCGGCTGAAGATTCTCTATTTCGGTTTAGAATCGGGTGATGACGCTACCCTGCTGGATGTCAATAAAGGCTTTGAGTCAGAGCGGATGGCAGAACTGGCACTTATGGCCCGCGAGTCCGGTATGAAGCTGTCGGTGACGGCAATCCTCGGTTTGGCAGGGCGTGAACGCAGCCTGCAGCACGCGCGGGCAACCGCAGAGTGGGTCAACCGCGTACATCCGGAATACTTCTCGTTGTTGACGATGTTTAACCGCCATAACGATGACTTTGTCCGATCTCTCCAACAATGCACCCGCCGCGAGCTGATGCTGGAGGCGCGTGAGATGCTGCAACATTTGCATCCCGCCAAAACTATTCTCCGTTCGAATCATGTCTCCAATTTTCTCAATTTGGCCGGTAGCTATCCTAAGGACCGGGAGCGGTTGATCGCCGATGTGGATCTAGCTCTTAAACACGCCGGACTTCGGGCCGAATTCCTTGATGAAGTACCTTCATATCAGGAGGAATACTATTGATATAACCTCTTTTATCTTGCCGTAATCGCATCATAAATGCTACTTTGCCTCCGCTTTGAATCATCTCCGGAGGTTTTTTTGTGAGCATATTACGTTACCTGACGGCCGGTGAGTCGCATGGGCCTCAGCTGAGTGCAATTATTGAAGGACTCCCAGCTGGAATACATCTGTCTGTTGAGACACTGAATCATGATCTTGCACGGCGCCAGCAGGGGTATGGCCGTGGTGACCGGATGAAAATAGAGAAGGATACAGCGCAACTCCTCTCTGGTGTGCGTTGGGGAGAGACGATCGGGTCGCCAGTTACGCTGGTGGTTATGAACCGCGACTGGGAGAACTGGTCTGAAAAAATGTCGCCGCTTCCGGAATACCGCGATGACTCTATCGCAGTGACCCGTCCGCGTCCCGGCCATGCTGATCTTTCCGGTGTTTTAAAGTATCACCAGAACGATGTTCGTAACGTGCTGGAACGCTCCAGTGCACGTGAAACAGCAGCTCGTGTGGCTGTTGGTGGTGTCGCTAAAGCACTGCTGTCCGAATTTGACATCAGGGTGGGCGGTTTTGTAACTGAACTGGGCGGCATTACCGCCACCACTCCATCTGAATTGATAGAAACACTTTGGCAGTGCGCAGCGAACTCAGAAACGTTCTGTTGTGATCCATCGGCGGAAGTGGATATGAAGCGGGTTATTGATGCTGCCCAGTCCGGTGGTGATACACTGGGAGGCGTTGTTGAAGTGCAGGTGGTTGGCGTTCCACCCGGTCTGGGAAGCTATGTACAGTGGGATCGCAAGCTGGATGCGCGCCTTGCCATGGCGTTGATGAGTGTTCAGGCAATCAAGGGCGTCGAGGTTGGAATCGGCTTTAATGCAGCCCGACGGCCCGGATCCCGCGTGCATGATGAGATTTATTACAAGGATGGGTATCACCGCACAAGTAATAATGCCGGCGGTATTGAGGGGGGAATGTCAAATGGAGAGCCGATTGTCGTACGGGCAGCCATGAAGCCGATTCCTACGCTCTATTCGCCGCTTCGTTCTGTCGATATGCGTACGCATGAGCCGTTTGAGGCAACCGTAGAGCGTTCTGATACCTGCGCAGTGCCGGCGGCCCTAGTGGTGGCGGAAGCGGTCGTCGCGATCGAAATTGCCAATTCTCTGCTTGAAAAGTTCGGTGGCGATTCGATCGTTGAAATTCGGCGAAATCTGGAAGGATATCGGGAGCAGATCCGTAATGCCTAAGCGCTTGTTGATATTGACAGGTTTTATGGGAAGCGGCAAAACCTCTGTCGGTAAAACCTTGGCGAAGCGACTTGGCTACACGTTTCTCGACCTGGACGCTGAAATTGTTGCTACGGCTGGATGTTCAATCAACGAAATCTTTGCCTGCGATAGCGAACAGTCGTTTCGGACGCTGGAAAGCTCTCAGCTGGAGCTGATTCTTTCAGCATCCGAGGGGAGTGTGCTTGCTACTGGTGGCGGAGCGGTAATATCCGCGCAGAATCGTGCGTTGATGCGGAGCCGGGGGGTGGTCATAAACCTGAAGGTAACTCTGGAACAGGTATTGCTCCGTCTGAAGGGGTGCCGTGACCGACCTCTGCTGGCTGGTGTGGATGCCGCGAAGCGCGCAACAACACTGATGAATGAGCGTGAACAATTTTATGCAGACGCTGATATTAGAATTGACACGGATGGAAAATCCGTGGAAGATGTCGCGACAGAGATTCTGTGCCGTTTGAAGGGGTTTTGAGTGAGTATACTGCCCGTTAATCTTGCTGAAAACAGTTATGACATTATTATTGAACCTGGTGCAATTGCTTCTCTTGGCCAGCGGTGTCGTGCCGTTGGACTAACGGGTGTTGCTGCAGTTATTTCGAATCCGACGGTTGCAGCACTGTACGGAGCACCTGTACAGGAGTCTTTGGAAGGTGCCGGTTTCACTGTTGCACACATTGAAATACCGGACGGCGAGGAATATAAAAACAGTAAGACATTGAATCAGGTCTATGATGATCTTCTGGCGGCCGCTGTTGATCGCAGCTCTTTTGTTGTTGCACTTGGCGGTGGTGTCGTGGGGGATGTGGCCGGCTATGCTGCCGCAACATGGATGAGGGGAATTCCCTTTGTACAGGTGCCAACTACACTTTTAGCCCAAGTGGATAGTAGTGTCGGCGGCAAGACAGGTATTGATCACCCGAAAGGCAAAAATCTGATTGGTGCCTTTTATCAGCCACGTCTGGTGTTGATTGATGTCAATACTCTCTCCACCCTCGATCAACGCCAGTACCGCGCCGGACTTGCTGAAGTTATTAAATACGGGGTTGCTATTGATCTCCCGTTTTTTGAATTTATTGAGACACATAGTGCTGCAATTCTGGCAATGGATCCGGAAGTCCTGATAAAGATTATTCTTCGGTCCTGTCAGTTAAAGTCACAGGTGGTGGAACTCGACGAAAAGGAAACCGGTTTGCGTGCCATTCTGAATTATGGTCATACACTCGGGCACGCCTTTGAATCCCTCTCCGGCTATCGTGGTTTGGTGCATGGCGAAGCGGTTGCGATCGGAATGGTGCTGGCAGCAAAAATTTCTGTAGCCGAAGGCCTGTGCAGCCAGGAGGATTATTCAAGAATTTCCACACTTATTGCACAGTGCGGGCTACCTGTTGAAACACCGTGCTATGATCGACAACTGCTATTGGATGCTGTTGCCGCCGACAAAAAGTCTAAAGGCGGAAGTATTACCTTCATTTGTAACCGGGGCATCGGCATGTATGCCATGTCGTACCATACTCCTGATGAGCTGCTCGTACTGAGCGGGCTGGAGGCGTGACCATGCAGGAATCAGCTTCATTTTGGACGGACATCAAGAACCTTGAGGAACAACTCGTCAAATCACCGGACTCGTTTTGCTTCGCCCGGCTGTCTGAAGTATACCTCAAAGTGGGGCTCATTGATGATGCCCTTCATGTCGCGCGCCAGGGCGTACTAAAATACCCCCGCTATCTGTCTGGACAAAAAGCACTTTCTTTTGCGTGCCATGCCAAGGGATTGAATAATGAAGCTCTGGCCGCTTTAAAACTGGTTGCCGAGGCGTTGCCTGAGGATGTGCCTGCTCAAAAGCTGTTGGGGCGTCTCTGTGCTGAAACCGGCAATTATGCTGCTGCCCGTCAGGCATTCCGTACTGCTCTGGAGTTCGCGCCGGATGATGTGGAATGCCGGATCGAGCTGGAATCGCTCGAACGATCAGCGGGGGTGACAGAATTTACCAGTGATCAGGATGAGGATGATGAAGAAATCATTGAAGATCTGGAAATACTGGAAGAGTCTGCTATTCTGGAGGAATATCGATCGGAATCGGAATTACAGCTCTTGGGACCAACCACCGAGACGGGCACTGTGGCTGCCCCACAGTACGATCCCCTTTCAACCGGTACCTTGGCTGAGCTGTATGTCACACAGGGATTTATTCATAAAGCGCTTGATATTTATCGTTCCATTCTTGCTGACAATCCGGGGGATCGAGTCATTGCAGAGCGGGTAGTTGAGCTCGAGGCGCTTGAAGCCGGTCCATCTGAACCTGATTCTGAAATTGCCGATACGTTTGAAGATGAAGCTGCGGATGAACTCCCCTTCAGCATGCCGACTAAAGAGTATTTCCAGGAAACCGGACCGGAACTGTTGCCGGAATATGGTGGTATATCTGCGCTTGAAAGTCAGCAAAGCTGTGCTGATGTCACTGGGCATGAGAGAGGTACTCCACCGGAACTTCTGCAGAAGGGTGCGGATACTTCACTTTCTGTGCTTGCCGGGTGGCTCGAAAATATCAGGAGGATTAAATTATGTCGCTAAGAGATGCACTGAACACGATTGTCCAGAGTGTTGATGGATCTCTGGCCGCGATAATTATGGCCTATGACGGTATTCCTATCGATGAAGTCACGGTTGAACAGTCAGAGTTCGATATGCAGCTCCTATCGGTTGAATATGCGACAGTACTGAAAGAAATAAAGCGTGCGGTTGACGTTATCAAAATGGGTAACCTTGAAGAGGTTTCCATTACAACTACCCGCACCTGTCTCGTTGTCAGAGTTTTAAACGACGATCTTTTTGCAGCCCTTATACTGAGACGTGACGGCAATGTTGGCAAGGGGCGCTACATGCTCAAACTTAAATCATTTGAAGTACTGCGGGAGCTTTCGTAACTATGAAATTTCTGGTACTCCACGGCCCCAATCTGAATCTGCTCGGCACACGCGAGCCCGGGATATACGGCAGTCAAACACTTGATGATATAAATAGTTCACTAGTGAAACTGTCTGCAGAGTTGGGGTGCGAACTTTCTTTTTTTCAGTCCAACACTGAAGGCGAACTGATTAATGCTATTCAGGCGGCTGCACAGGGCAGTCACGGCATACTGATTAATCCGGCCGCATATACCCACACCAGTATCGCGATTCGCGATGCCCTTTCGGCTGTAGGACTTCCCTGTGTGGAAGTACACCTCTCCAACATTCACTGCCGGGAAACGTTCAGGCATACCAGTATGGTCGCCCCGATTGCTGTTGGCCAGATCTGCGGATTTGGTCGTGACAGCTACTTGCTCGGCTTGCGGGCATTATTTAATCACGTTAAAAATAAATAAATATCAATACCTCAATCTCACCTGTTTTTAGCGCATTACGTAAAAACAGTTTGTAGTCAGGGTTTCATTTATGCTAAAAAACAGGCGTTCACGTCTAAAGCTGTTCTTTGAAGAATATTCGCTTAAAGCTGTGCTATTTACTGATCTCAGTAATATTCGTTATCTGTGCGGTTTCAGTGGCACCGAAGGGGCGTTGTTGGTAGCGAAGGATCACGCATGGTTTTTGTGCGATTCTCGTTACACCGCTCAGGCAGCTGAAGAAGTTCAGGGTGCCGAAATCAGGGAGTGCGCCCCGATTCGTATTGATACAGTGGCCGCGTTGGCACACGAATACGGCCTTGACCGGATCGGCTTCGAGGCGGCTCATACGAATGTCAGCGCTTTTCGGCGGATGTCTGAGAAGTTGAGCGGCGTTGAACTGATTGAACTTGACTTCAAGCTTGATGAAATCCGTATCTGTAAAGACCGCGCCGAAATTGAACAGCTTACCTCAGTTGCCACGCTTTCGTCTCAGGCTCTTACTGCGGTTTTAGGAACTATCAAACCAGGTGTGCGAGAAGTTGATATTGCCGTGGCGCTTGAATTTGAGATGCGGCGTCGTGGTGCAGATGGCAAGGCGTTCGATTTTATTGTTGCTTCCGGGGAACGGGGTGCCATGCCACATGGCAGGGCCAGTGACAAGATCATCCAGTCGGGTGATTTGGTGACAATCGATTTTGGCGCGTTAAAAGACGGCTATCATTCTGACGAAACGGTTACGATCGCCTGCGGAGAACCTGAAATTCGTGCTCGGGAGATCCACGCAATTGTCAGGACGGCCCATGACCTCGCTATTCAGTCAGTCAGACCGGGCATCAGTTGCAAGGATCTGGATGAGGTTGCACGCTCATACATCCGCGATAAAGGGTTCGGTGACTATTTCGGGCACGGATTGGGGCATGGCGTCGGTCTGGAAATTCACGAAATGCCGACGATTTCTCCACGCAGTACTGCGGTGTTGGAAGAGGGAATGGTTATTACTGTTGAGCCCGGCATCTATATCCCCGGTTTCGGGGGGGTCAGGATTGAGGACACCGTGGCGGTGACCGGTGACAGCTGTCACGTTCTTACCAGCGCGGATAAGCAATTGCTGGTTCTGTCGTAAGTTACAAATTATTCTGCGCCTTTCCGGCAGAAAATAATTTGGCTAACGAACTATCCTGTTTATCATGGGTAGATCTTTTGAAAAAATAGTTACACCACTATCAGACTGACTGCAAAAGGAGACAATTGAAATGGATATCAAAGACCTGAAACTGCTGATAAAACTTGTAACGGAAACAGACATCACCGAATTCGAAATGGATAATTCTGACGAGAAGATTATCATCAAGCGCGGCCACAAACCGGAATATGTTACGGTTGCTGCTCCTGCCGTGCAGCAGTATGCACTTCCCGGCTATCAGCAAGCTCCGGCTGTCGCCCCTGCCGTTGCCGCTGCTGCAGCGGTAGCTCCTGCTGCCGAAGTTGGTGATACGGTCGATTCTCCGATTGTCGGTACATTTTATGCGGCCCCTGGTCCTGAAGCTGATCCCTACGTTTCAGTCGGTCAGGTTGTAGAGAAAGGTCAGGTACTCTGTATCGTAGAGGCAATGAAATTGATGAACGAGATTGAGGCCGAGTGTAAATGCAAGATCTTAAAGATTTGCAAAGACAACGCTCAGGCGGTAGAATTCGGAGATCCACTGTTTGTAATCCAGAAGCTTTAATTTCATTTCTAGTCCTTATAAACAGGATAAGTGCGTTAACGAAGTTGTTTTCTGCAAGCCCCTGACATTCGGAATAAGAACGCTCACAAAATTTTATCTGCAAAAAACCGCAGATTTAATTTTTACCATTCTTAATAACGTAGAAAACAACTTCTAACTTACTAAAGCGGGGTTCTCCTTCATGTTTCATAAAGTACTTATTGCCAATCGCGGCGAGATTGCCGTCAGGATTATCAGGGCTTGCAAGGAGCTGGGCATCAAGACGGTGGCGGTCTATTCCAAGGCTGACATCCACTCTCTGCATGTCAAGCTGGCTGACGAGAGCGTCTGTATCGGGCCTGCTCCCAGTGCCCAGAGCTATCTCAATATCAATGCCATTATCAGCGCAGCTGAATTAACCGATGCCGAGGCGATTCATCCCGGCTACGGTTTTCTGTCTGAAAACGCAAAATTTGCCGAGGTCTGTGAAAAGTGCGGCATTACTTTTATCGGCCCGACCGCTGAAAGTATGCGTATCATGGGTGATAAAATCAGCGCCCGTCAGGCGGTTATTAAACAGGGTGTACCGATTCTGCCCGGTACCAAAGAGGGTGTTAAATCGGTTGAGGAAGCTGTGAAAGTCGCAAAAGAAATCGGATTTCCGGTTATCATCAAGGCCACCGCTGGAGGTGGCGGGCGCGGAATGAAGATAGTTCATTCTCAGGCCGCCCTGCCGAATGCGTTTGCAACTGCTCGTGCAGAGGCCCAATCCGGATTCGGTAACCCCGAAGTTTATATCGAACGATATTGCGAAAAACCGCGTCACGTTGAGATTCAGATTCTGGGTGACAAACATGGCAATGTGATTCATCTGGGTGAACGAGACTGCTCTATCCAACGTCGCCACCAGAAATTGATCGAAGAAGCTCCTTCTACGGTTGTTACGCCTGAAATTCGCAAGGCTATGGGAGAAGCTGCCGTTAAGGCTGCTGCTGCCGTCGGTTACAACAGCGCCGGGACGGTTGAATTTCTAGTTGATAAACAGAATAATTTCTACTTCATGGAGATGAATACCCGTATACAGGTTGAGCATCCGGTGACTGAGATGATTACCGGTGTGGACCTGGTGCGAGAGCAGATCCGTTCTGCAGCCGGCATACCGCTACGCTTCAAACAGGAAGATATTCAGATCAGAGGGCACGCGATAGAGTGTCGCATTAATGCAGAAGATCCCTTCAAGTTCACTCCCTGTCCCGGGAAAATCACCGCGTACCATCCTCCTGGCGGCTTCGGTGTTCGTGTTGATTCGTTTGTGTACGATCAGTATACTGTTGTGCCTAATTATGATTCACTTATCGGCAAGTTGATTGTTCACGCTGATACCCGTGAAGAAGCGATCAAGAGGATGGCACGTGCACTTGATGAATTCCGGATTGAAGGGATTAAAACGACCATATTCTTTCATAAGCGTATCATGGCCCATAAAGATTTTATTGATGGTGATATTGACACCTCTTTTCTTGAACGAATTGTGCTGGAGTAGATGTCATGGACTTTCCTGATGAACTGAAATATTCGAAGGAACATATCTGGGTAAGGGTTGAAAACGGTTCTGCGGTAATTGGTATCACGGACTTTGCACAGGAGGAGTTGGGCGCAATAAACGGTGTGGAACTGCCTGATGAAGGAGATGAAATAGAGCAGGATGATTCGATTGGATCAATAGAAGCTCGGAAGACGGTTGCTTCAATTTATGCTCCCTTCAGCGGTACTGTCCGGAGCGTCAATCATGAAGTGCTGGATAACCCGGAACTGCTTAACGACGATCCTTACGATGGTGCCTGGTTGATTGAGGTTTCGCTGGATGATCCTGAAGAGTTAAAAAATCTCCTGTCAGCCGATGATTATGTCGACTATATCGAAAACAGGGATTAATGCATGAAATTAACATAGTATAAGGGCGAGGTCATACAGTGATCTCGCCCTGTTTTTATGTGAAAGGAATCTAGACGTGCGCTTGCCTATATTATTGTCGCTTTTGATACTGGTTACTCCGGTTGTGGTATATTCTTCTGGAGCTCCGCTTTCTCTAACTTTAAACGATGCCATCCGCATGGCAGTCGAGAAGAATCTGGACGTTCGGGCTGAACTATACAACCCCGCCCAGTACGAGGCAGATATAAACCGGAACCGCGCAATATATGACCCCCTTCTTACCCTTCAGACAGGCTATACTGATTCTACTACCGCTTCGATCAATTCCGGCAGAAGCGTTTTTGAATCACAGACACTGGATCTCAATTCCTCTATCAGCAAACTTTTCTGGACCGGTGGTACTGCCGCCATTACATTCAATAATGGATACACCAACGGTAATGGGTACACCAATAGTAATGCCGCTTTTCCTTCAAACAGCTGGCAGACCGGACTGGGAGCCAGCATCAGTCAGCCTCTGTTAAAAAATATAGGACGTGAGGCGACTGAAATAAATATTAATATATCCAGATCCTTGAAATTTGCATCACTCGAACGATTCAATTCCCGTCTGCTGTCAACCGTGGCTCAGGTGCGCACGGAATACTTCAAGCTCTACAGTCTGCGCGAGGAGCGAGATGTGAAAAAAGTCTCGCTGGAACTGGCGCGAAAGATTCTTTCCGAAACTCAAGCGCGCGTCAAGGCGGGAGTTCTGCCCGCTATGGAGGTGTTTAACTCGGAATTTGGTGTTGCTACACGTGAAAAAGAACTTATTGACGCCGAACTAGCGGTGAGTAATCAGGTTGATGTTCTACGATTGCTTCTGCAGATAGATGCCATAGTGGGCGATCTGCAGACGGTGGATCTACCGCCGCGCGCCCGGTTTGACGTAATTGAAAGTGAAGCAATCCAGAAAGCGTTAAATCGTCCTGATATACGCGAACTAAAACGCAATCTGGATCTGTATGAACTTCAGACCAGAAACTTTAACCAAAAGACCCGCCCCGATCTTGCATTAACGGCCTCTGCCCAGTTGACAGGCCTTGATAGTACCTACCAACGGAATATGGATAAGGTCCTTACCTTTGATTACCCGGTATGGAGCATCGGACTCAATTTTAGTTATCCTCTGGGGAATGGTGCCGCCGAAAATGATTACCGCAGAAGCAGGCTGAAGACTGAGCAGACCGCTCTGCAGCTCCGCAGTCTGGAAGAAACTTCTGGAAATGAAGTCAGAGCTGCTATACGCGGGATTGTAGCCGGCTATAAGCAGATTGAGGTGACGGACCGTGGGGCAAAGTTTGCAGAAGAGCGGTTAAGATCATTTATCCGTAAAAATGAAGTTGGCTTGGCAACGACCAAGGATGTTCTGGATGTTGAAAATGACCTGGATGTTGCCAGGAGTAATCAGATTAATGCTGTTGTCGGGTATGCAAACGCCCTGACCCGCTATTGGCAGGTAACCGGAGAGCTGCTGGAGCGGGAAGGAATCCGGGTAGTAGAAGGTGATGCCGATAAACTGTACACTGCTGTCCACTGATGTTGAGAATTGGCCAGATAAATTATGCAAACTGCACGCCGCTGTTCCATCTCCTGAGGGAGCGGTTCCCCTGTTCCGGATACGAATTTGTTACCGGGGTGCCGGCAGTGCTGAACAGAATGCTCCTTGCGGGCGAGATCGATGTCTGCCCGTCATCCTCCATCGAATACGCATATCACCCGGACCTCTACAAGATATTACCCCATCTTTCAATATCAAGTGTCGGTGCGGTGGCAAGCGTACTGCTCTTTTCCCGAGTGCCAGTTGAAAAACTGGATGGGCGGAACATAAGGCTTAGTTCTGAATCAGCCACTTCCGTAAATCTTCTCAAAATTCTGCTTGGGCAGCGATTTAGCTGTTCATGTACCTATGAGGTTGCTCCGCCGGGCATTACTGATGCTGGTGATGACTCCTCCGCCATTCTGCTTATCGGTGATTCCGCTCTAAAAGCTTCTATGGCAACGTCCGATCTGTTCGTGTACGACCTTGGCGAAATGTGGTACTCATGGACCGGTCTTCCGTTTGTCTTTGCCCTCTGGTTGTGCCGTAATGAGGTTGGCGAAGGTGTGGAGCTCAGACGTCTAGCCAGGGAGCTGATTCAGGCCAAAGAGCTTGTCCCGGAGCACCTGGAGCAAGTTGCGACGTGTGCGAAAGAGGCCAGTTGGTTGGGGTATGACCGGTTGCTGGCGTATTGGCGGGATAATATCTCATATCACCTTGATGAACGGGCGCAAGCCGGTTTGACGTTGTATTATACCAAATGTTTTGAGATCGGTCTTATAACGGATGTTCCTGTTCTTCATTTTGCCTCGCCATAAATCTGGCGCTTATGTGGCGGGGGTAGGTTGCGCTATTGGGGCGCGATGGTGGTTGAGATGTGTTGTGCGGCATAGTCTGCAAGAATACGCGCATGATCAAAACAGAGGCGCTCCGGTAGAGAGTCCAGTCGGAAGATATCGAGATTAAGAGCGTCATCAGCTGCGCAGGGAATGCCCTGTCCCGTTGCAATATATACCGTTGAAATCGTATGCATCCGTTCGTCACGCGCCGGATCGGAGTAACATCCCAATAACTGCAGATGTGAAATTTCCAGCGATGTTTCTTCGCGTGCTTCCCGAATAGCAGCAGATTCAAGTGATTCCCCGTAGTCTACAAAGCCTCCCGGCAGAGCCCAGCCAAAAGGCTCATTCCGCCGTTCAATCAACACTATACCGTTGTCCAGCTCAATAATGATGTCTACCGTCGGGAATGGATTCCTGTACTGCTTTACTCCGGAGCCACAGGAAGGGCAGGTGAGGGTGGTGAATGACATACGGTAGCTACCTCCACAAATAAAAAAAAGGGGAGAAAATTAATTCCCCCCTTTGATCGAAGATATTGAAAGTAAAATCTATTTTTTCTTCTTGGCGCCGGCAGCTTTTTTGGAAGCTTTGAGCGGGTTTACCTTTAGGTCAGCTATCGAGAGATCCACTTTAACGTGGGAGGCAAAGTTGCAGATACCGCCAATCCATTTTTTAGCTGGTGCAGGGTATGCGCTGCAAACCTGGCCGATGCTTCCGGTAACAACACGTTCGCACCCTTCACAGTTTTCTGCAATAGTCTGGCAGGAGCCATCAGGAAATATACACCCCTGTTTTCCCCAAAAGGTACACTCGGTACCTGCAAGTACGGTCTGACACTTCATATTTATTCCTCCTGAATTTGTTCTTGACGAATAGTCACTTTAACAATTCTTGCCGAGTAAAGTCAACGGAAAAATTGCTGGGCAACCGGACTGTATGAATAGAGAGTGGCGCGGTAATCAGCTGCCGCTGATGGTTAGAAAATTCCTGAGCAGATCCATTCCACCCTCGGTCAGGATTGATTCCGGGTGGAACTGTACCCCCCAGACCGGTAGATTTTTGTGGCGCAACCCCATGATTTCACCGTTTTCGACCCAGGCAGTTACCTCCAGGCAATCAGGTAGAGTGGGGCGGTCTACAATCAGGGAATGGTAGCGAGTCGCCTGGAAAGGGTTTGGCAGGCCAGTAAACAATTCCTGTCCGTTGTGATGAATGGGTGATGTTTTGCCATGCATGAGAGATGCACTCCGAAGGATCGTGCCTCCAAAGGCATATCCGATGGACTGGTGTCCGAGGCAGACTCCCAAAATAGGGATTTTCCCGGCGAAATGCTTGATAGCTGAAACGGAAATCCCCGCCTCTTCAGGAGAACAGGGGCCGGGAGAAATCACAAGCCGTTCAGGCCGCAAGGCTTCAATCTCTGCTAGTGATATTTTGTCGTTGCGATGAACCTGTACGCTCTCACCTAGCTGTCCGAAATACTGGACAATGTTGAAGGTGAACGAGTCGTAATTATCTATCATTAAAAGCATTTATTCCAGCCCTCTCTCGGCGATCTCAATCGCGCGCCGCGCCGCCATGGCCTTGTTGACCGTCTCCTGCCATTCGGCCGCAGGATCGGAGTCGGCAACGACACCCCCGCCGGCTTGCAGGTGTACCATGCCATCTTTTATCACCAGGGTACGGATCGTAATGGCCAGGTCCATGTTGCCGGAAAAAGAGAAATACCCCACGGCGCCGCCGTAGATCTCGCGGCGTACCGGTTCCAGTTCGTCGATGATCTGCATGGCCCTGACCTTGGGAGCACCGGAGAGGGTGCCGGCCGGGAAGGTGGCCCGTACCAGGTCGAAGGCGTCCCGGTCATCTTCAAGCTCGCCCTGCACGTTGGAAACGATATGCATGACGTGGGAGTAACGTTCGATAACCATTAGTTCTGTTACGTTGACTGTTCCGGTCGCGCAAACCCTGCCCAGATCGTTTCTGCCAAGATCCACCAGCATGACGTGTTCGGCCCGCTCCTTGGGGTCGCTCAACAGCTCCGCAGCCAGGCATGCGTCCTCCTCGGGGGTTGTGCCGCGTGGGCGGGTGCCGGCTATGGGGCGCAACTCGACTCGTTTTCCTTCCTTGCGAACCATCACCTCCGGAGATGCTCCGGCGATAATCGTATCGTCCAGACGCAGAAAGAACATATAGGGGGACGGGTTGAGGGTACGCATTACGCGATAAATATCAAACGGGTCAGCCGAGAGCTTACCGCTGAAACGCTGGGATGGGACCACCTGGATGATATCGCCCGCCCGCACATACTCTTTTGCTTTTTCTACCGCTGCCTCGTATTTTTCGCGGGTCACATTGGAACGAAGCTCGATCTGTCTGCCGGAGGGAGTTTTCTTTTCATCCCGCAGAGGTGCCCGCAGCTTCTGGACGATGAGTTCAATCTTTTTCGTCGCCTCGTCATAGGCCTGTTCCGGAGTTTTTCCACCGTTTAGATGGGCGTTGGAAACCACTTTGAGTTTTTGACGCATGTTGTCGAAGATGACTATGGTGTCGGTGATCAGGAAGTAGGAGTCATAGGCATCGATCAGGGCCGGTTTGTCCGTGGGGAGATGTTCAAAGTGACGAACCATATCATAGCCAAGATAGCCGACAGCTCCGCCAAAAAAACGGGGGAGGCCATCTACCTCAACTGGGGTAAACTGCGCCAGAAGTTCTTTTATACAGGCAAGCGGGTCAGATGTTTCCTGCTGAACGGTGATTCCATCTGAAATAGTTTCAACCAGATTGCCCTTTGAACGAATGATAACAGAGGGTGTCGAGCCGAGAAAGCTGTAGCGCCCCCATTTTTCACCCCCCTCAATACTTTCCAGGAGATATGAAAAACGTCCGTCGTCAATTTTTCTGAATGCCGAGACCGGTGTGTCCATGTCTGCCATGATTTCGCGATAGACCGGGATCAGGTTGCCTTTTTCAGCAAGAGCATAGAATGTGTCACGTGGTGGGAAAAACATTACGTACCTCTATGTAAGAACTTGAAGAGAAAAAGCTAACACAGGCAATGCAGAGAGTCAAGTGTAGCCGGGAAGCAGTGAAGGCATTCAAAAGGTGGTATTTATATTTACAGCGTCCTATATTTAATATAAAAGCAGTGCTATACTGCTCCATCTTTACAAACGAAAGGTAATTAAATCATGAAGCAGAGCAAGATACTTCTTGAAAGCGATACCAATGAACTTGAAATAGTTGAGTTCAGAATCGATGAAGTTGATTGGAATGGCAACGTGCTCCCCTGTTACTATGGTGTCAACGTTGCTAAAGTCCGTGAGATCATACGTTTACCGCAAATGTCGCGCGTGGTCAACGCCAAGCCTGGTGTCGAAGGAATGATCAAACTGCGTGACAAGGTTATCACCATTATTAATCTTGCAACGGTACTCAATAAAACGACCGGGGACCTTGTGGCTGACCGGGTCGTTGTGCTTGAGTTTAATAATCTTATGGTGGGGGTGCTGGTCCATTCTGTTTCCCGGATCTACCGAATCTCCTGGAAGAATGTTGAAGCCCCTTCGGCAGCCGTTCACAGTGATGAGGTGACCGGATTGGTCAAGATGGACGACCGGATTATACTCGTACTTGATTTTGAGAAAATTGTTGCGGAACTCTGCTCTGAAAGTGCTCTGAAGCCGCTTGATTCTCTTATGCTGAATCGCGCGGAGTCTAATCCGGAGCGCGAGAGTAGAACTATTCTGGTTGCCGATGATTCTGTCTTTATACGCAAGACACTCTGCAGTAGCCTCCGTTCTGCCGGATATACGGTTGTTGAGGCTGAGAACGGTGCCGAGGCATGGAATATTATTCAGCAGACCCTGCAAAAAGTTGCTCGGGAAGGGGGGACGTTCCGGGATCATATTCATATGATGATTACGGATGTGGAAATGCCTCAGATGGATGGCCTGCATCTCACTTCGCTCGTTCGCAAGGAAGACTCCCTGAAAGAGTTCCCTATTGCAATCTTTTCCTCACTTGCTTCGGAGGACAACAAACGCAAATGGATCGGGCTTGGTGCCAATTGTATTCTGACGAAGCCGGATTTACCGAAACTGGTCGATGTCGTTGATGAGCTGACGGCGTGATTCACTCTTGACAACAGCGATGTCTCTATGATTAAATGCCGATTATGAACTCAAACCGCTTCTACATCGCATTCAGCTTTTACTTTTGGTCCGGCTTTTATTTCAGGCCGTCTGCCCGGGTAGAGGTGTAAGCGAGGAAGCTATTACACGAAACCACAAACCGGGGCAGACGAAAGTCTCCCCGGTTTTTTGCTGCCTGTTTATTCAGATCAGCCAGGGCCGGGGGGGAACTTCCGGCCCTGGCTGTTTGTGGGAAAGGATCAGGGGATGATTGTTGTAATGAAGGCGGGAGCCGCAAAGAAAGACAAGGATGAAGTTCTCAGGCGTATCAAGGAGTTGGGCTACACATCACATGTTATTCATGGTACGACGCGCGATGTGATCGGGGCGATCGGTGACGAGCGCGGCAAGTCAGCACTGCAGGCACTGGAGTCTCTGCATGGCGTGGAAAATGTGGTTCCTATTCTGCAACCGTATAAACTGGCTTCACTTGAAGTCAAGAAGGAGTCGAGCGTGGTACGGATCAGTGACAATGTTGTTATTGGCGGCTCGCAGATCATTGTTATGGCCGGACCTTGCTCGGTGGAGAGTGAAGAACAGATTATTGAATCTGCTCTTGCCGTCAAAAAAGCAGGAGCCCATATTCTGCGTGGCGGGGCATTCAAACCGCGCACATCACCCTATTCTTTCCAGGGGCTTGAAGAGGAGGGGTTGAAGCTGCTGGCAAAGGCGCGTGATCTGACCGGGCTCCCTTTTGTAACTGAGGTTATTGAGCCTGAAACAGCAGATATGGTGGCCGCGTATGCCGATATATTGCAGATTGGTGCCCGCAATTCTCAAAACTTTGCGCTGCTCAAAAAAGTAGGTCAGCTTAACAAACCGGTGCTGCTGAAACGGGGTATGGCGATGACAATTCAGGAACTCCTGATGAGCGCTGAATATATCATGAGTGAAGGCAACCAATCCGTTATTCTCTGCGAGCGGGGCATCCGCACCTTTGAAACTGCCACTCGAAATACGCTTGATTTGTCTGCGATTCCTGTTCTTAAAGGGAAAACGCATCTGCCGGTTGTCATTGATCCATCTCACGGTACCGGCAATCATCATTATGTGGCTCCCATGTGCTACGCAGCTGTGGCAGCAGGGGCTGACGGATTGATTGTGGAGGTGCATCCGGATCCGGAGCACGCATCTTCTGACGGTGCCCAGTCGCTCAAACCGGCTAAATTCGAGGTAATGATGCAGAAATTACGACTATTTGCCGAGGCGGATGGAAGAACTCTGTAATAAAATTGGTTGGTTACACACAGAGGCACTGAGACATAGAGGGCGAAGGTTATTTATATCTATTCGTAACCTTGAAATACTCTCTAATAGTAGTATCTCAGCGCCTCTGTGTCTCCGTGTTTAAATATCTGCTGAAAAAACTACTCGCCCTGGTCAGGGTAGAGCGTCTCTATCTGGCGGAACGAGTCAATTCACTCCAGAAAAACATTCACCAGTTCAGGGTCAAATTGTTCATGGGCAGAATGTTTTCGCGGGTCATCCTGGCCCGCCATAATGCCCCTTTGACTAATACTGGCAGCATGTAACTACCTTATTTGCAGTTGATTATCAAATAGCTGGGTAGGGGAATCTGTTGATTTTTTTTGAAGTTGCACGCTGCAGAAATTTACTCTACGATGCATTTATTTTCAGGAGGGTATACAGTGAATATCAACTCTTGGTTTGCTGCAGTTGTTGTGTTGGTCGTTTTACTCGTAGGTCCTGAAACCGGAAGTGCGTCGGAAACGAACTCCCCCCTTGAAAAATCCATGTCAGAAACTCTTGATATCTGGCGTGAAGGGCGATATGAACAGCTTTTTGATCAGTTGGCGCATCGTGGCAAAACCTCTCGCGAAACATTTGTGACAAAAATGCGTGAATCGACAACCCATCCTGCTTGCTGCTGGCAGAAAATAGAAAACTTCAAGATTCTGAATGAAAAACGTACCGAAGCCACTGTGTATGTCAAAATCGGGCTTGAGGGTACTCCCGATACTGCCTCCTCAACGACGCGCGAATTCAAACTGACACATCAGGAGGGCGTCTGGAAGATGCAGTTGGCGGATGTTCTGACGATAGCAGGGGTGACGGGTAAAAAGAGGAACGGTACGAAACGTCACACAAAGAAGACCTATCTGTACCCGAACTGATCAATATAACATGCGGTCTCATATTATGCCGGTACTCGGGGAACAAAGATGAATGACTCAACCGAACGAAACGACCTGGCCGGTTATGCCTGTACCAGCAGCACTTCTCGTGGTCGTAAACATTCTGAAGAACTCCGCGATAATCGTCCCGCCTTCGAACGTGACCGGGATCGCATTATTCATTGTGCCGCGTTCAGGCGGCTTGAGTATAAGACGCAGGTCTTCGTAAATCATGAAGGAGACTATTATCGCACCCGTCTGACACACTCGCTTGAGGTGGCCCAGATCGGTCGGGCCATCGCCCGCAGGCTTCGTCTGAATGAGGAGTTGACGGAAGCTCTGGCTTTATCCCATGATTTGGGACACACCCCCTTTGGACACACCGGAGAAGATGTGCTGAATCGTCTAATGCAGGATTACGGCGGTTTTGAGCATAACATGCAGTCTTTTCGCGTCGTTGACGAACTGGAAGAGAGATATCCGGGATTTAACGGACTTAATTTGACATGGGAAGTGCGTGAGGGGATTATCAAACACTCAACTTCCTATGATGCCTCCAGTGAAATAATGGCAGAATTTTTGCCGGGAACTGTTCCTACTATAGAAGGTCAGATCATTAACTATGCTGACGAAATTGCGTATAATAACCATGATATTGATGACGGCCTGAAATCGGGCTATATAACGTTGGAAATGCTGGAACAGGTTGATCTGTGGCGTGAAGTTTGTTCAGGGGTGCGCCGCAAATATCCGGCAATCGATGATAAACGCCTCGTCTACCAGACAATCAGTGCGTTGATAGGACTATTGATCAGCGACATCTGCACAACGACAGCACACAATCTTACGGGTCTGGGCATAGCATCACTCGATGATGTGCGGCGTGTAAATCGTGCCGTTGTTCATTTTAACGATGACATAACCGGTCGTAATCTGGAGCTCAAGCGCTTCCTGTTTCAGAACCTCTACCGCCACTACAAGGTTGATAAGATGAGGGTCAAGGCTGAAATTTTTATCACCCGTTTATTCGAAACGTATCTGCGCTACCCCAATTTACTGCCGCCGAAATATCAGTCGCGCCTTGAACGTTTCGGGCTTCAACGCGTCGTCTGCGACTATATTGCCGGGATGACTGACCGGTTCGCGCTGGACGAATATAAGCGGCTGTTTGAGCCGTACGAAAGAGTGTAACAATGAAAAAAGCTGCAAAGCCCGAACAATTTGATTTTTTTGCCTTTCTCTCCCGCATGCGCTACATCAGTCGCTGGGGGCTGATGCGCAACACCGTCCCGGAAAATATCCAGGAACACAGTCTTGATGTGGCCGTTATTGCGCATGCGCTGGTAATGATCCGCAATACCTATTATGGTGGCACTCTGGATCCTTCCCGTGCGGCGCTGTACGGGATATTCCACGATGCCAGTGAAATCTTTACCGGTGATATGCCGACGCCGGTTAAACACTTTAATCCGGATTTCAAACAGTCATTCCATCAATTGGAGGATACGGCTCGCAGAAAATTGCTGGCGATGTTGCCGCCGGAATTGGCGAAAGAATATGAACCGCTGTTTTTTTTCGATGATCAGGAAGAGTATGTTTGTCTGATGAAGGCTGCCGACAAGATTGCTGCATTGACAAAATGCATTGAAGAGGGAAAGAGTGGAAATCACGAATTCCGCCGGGCGGAAGCAGAGCACTTTGAACAGCTTTCTTCCAGTGCGCTGCCCGAGGTGATCTATTTTCTGGAAAAACTACTCCCTGGCTACCGGTTGTCGCTGGATGAGTTGAAGCTGGGGTAACCTGTTTCTCTCTGCGCATCAATAGAAACGGCCCGTCATACGATGGGCCGTTTCTATTGATGCGGGATGGTAACAGCCGCTTCTTGTTACGAAAGCTTGAATTGAGCCATAAGGTGGCGAAGTGTTTCCCCCATATTCGACAGGCTTGACGACGCAGCCGCTGTGTCTTGAGCACCTTTGGAGGTCCCTTCGATAATCTCTGAGATACGGTGAATGTTGTTGGTGATCTCGCTCGTGGTAGCAGTTTGCTCTTCTGCAGCAGTGGCGATCTGACTGACCTGCATCGTAACAGCGTTCACCTGCTCCATTATTTCCTGCAGGGCCGTTTCCAGTTCGGTTGCCTCAGCGGCACCCTTCTCGGTCCCCCTGACACCCTCTTCCATTGAGACGATAGCCTGCCTGGTCTCGTTCTGGATCGCCTTGATCATTTCACTGATCTCTTTGGTTGCCTTTGTTGTTCTTGTCGCGAGATTACGGACCTCGTCGGCAACCACGGCAAAACCTCTACCCTGTTCGCCAGCCCGGGCCGCCTCAATGGCGGCATTCAGGGCCAACAGATTGGTTTGATCGGCAATGTCCTCAATGGTGGCAACAATGGCACCTATCTGGTCGGAACGTTCGCCGAGAGATGAAATCGCTTGGGCGTTTTGCTTGGTACTTTCTCCCCGATTACGGATTCCATTCACCGTGTGCTTGACGACATCAAACCCTTTCTGGGTAGTGTCGGCAGCCTGTTGGGCACTCTGAGCGGCGAGGTGGCAGTTGTTGGCAATATCGTTGCTGGTAGCCGCCATTTCCTCACTGGCGGTAGCGACCGTGCCGGCCTGGGCAGCCACTTCTTCTGCACTGGTGGCCATCTGGTCGGCAGTACTGTTTAGCTCAAAAGTTGCCGATGCCAGGGTGGAGGTGGTGCCGATCACGGTGGATATGGTGTGGGATATCTTCTCAATGAACTCGTTCAGCCAATGGGCCGCCTGGGCCAGTTCATCCGTACCTTTTACCTCAAGGCGCTTGCTCAGATCACCATCACCGGAGGCTATATCCTTCAGGCGATTCACCATTTCATTGAAGGAGCTCTGCATAATCTGCCAGAAAATGACAAGCAGCAGATTGATCACCAACAGGGCGATCACCAAAATTGTCATAGTCTGGGTAAAACTGCGGTCAGTATAGTCATTGAGCGCATCGTGCTCAGCCTTCATGTCCTTCTTGAGGGCAGCCTGCATCTCATTGATCACAACCTTGACCTCGCGCCACTTGGGGGTCTCTTTCTTGACCAGCATATCAACGGCCTCAGGCTGCTTGCCCTCCCTGGCCAGCTTGATGATCTCCTCTTTGATGACACTGTTTTCCTGCCACATCGGAGGCAGCCTATCCAACTGTTTGCCATACTCCTTGACTCCGTTGGCAATGCCGGCCGCTTTCTTCTGCAGATCGAGAAACTCCTCGGAGGCTTTCTTGTAGTTGGCGAGCGCCTTTTCGTCAGACGGGTTCAAAATTACGTTACGAATCGCCTGTTCGGTCTGAAATCCCTGAGTATACATCTCGGTCACTGTTAGTGCCAAAGCGGAATATTTATCCGTAAAAAGGTCGAAACGGTCATTGGTCCCCTTGGCGCCAAGATAGGAGACGATTATCGCCACCAGCAGCAGGGTGCTGGCCAGAGCTCCGAATATTCCGAATTTCCATACGAGATTGATCTTCCTGAAAAACGACATTATTTTCTCCTCTCCGAATTGGCATTGATTATAAATATTATTGGGTACATTATTTTCATATTACCGCTGAGAAATCAATTTAATTAAAACTTGAACGAACAAAATATACATGCCCGCAAACCGTCTTAAGTTGTTGCAATGATGAGTTTACCCGCCAGCCCTTACGGATAACTTATTATCGTAGTATTGCAATTATGCAATAAATATTCGCTTTTATCCGGATGTGTTTTTATAGCCAAAAAGGTTAAGCTGATGCCTGGAAGTATGCAATTAAGAAATAGTGACGACGGGACCTCCGCTATTACTTACGGATACTATTATTCAGATAATGAAGTTATGTAAGGGAAAAGTAAGCATGGTGTGATGAACATCGTAAGGAAACGGGCCCCTGGAATTTGTGCCAGGGGCCCGTTTCCTTACGATGATATACTGCCATATTTCGGTAACATACTAAAAAACGGTCTATTATGCTACCAGATACGTATCTACAACATCCGGCCCCATGTCATTTTTTACAGAAAAAACCTGTTTGGAATCATCTGTACGAAGCTCTATTCGACATTCGGCACCGGGCTCGGCTTTGGTATAGCGAAGCAATATTTTAGCGCTTAGCCTGAGGAGATCATCATCTTGATTGCCGATAATGATGGCTACAGGGGTGTTGCCGTCTAGCCATGTCAGTGCGGCTTCTCCCGGTTGTCGGAGTTGTTCAAGTTGGTTGTTGTCCGCTTCGCTGCGTCCCATTATCGCTTTGCTATTCTGGCCGATACGGAAATGCCGGCCGGTTTTCAGCAAGCGAAAATCACGCAGGTTGAGTTCTTCCGCATGATCGAATACATCGCGAATCTTGGGGACGTATGACAATTCGGTCAGCAGGCAGCCACCCGCTGGCGGTGGGTAGTCCTTTACCTCCAGATCCTCTGCCAACTGCATCTGTATTTTGCGTGATCGTCCTTCAATTGCCAGCAGCTTGTCCCGATCCACCCACCCCTCTTTTTCCGGGATTGTGGGTTCAAAATGCCGGGCAGAAAGCGGGCGCAACAGGAGTCCTTCAAGTCCGCTCTCACGCTCGATTACGCGCATTGTATCCCGTCGTTGACTCATCGGCCGCTGACCGAGGACCTCCCCGGTGAATACAAAATCAGCGCCTGTCTCCAGCATATACTCTTTGGCTCTCTGTAAAAGGTAAATCCGGCAGTCTACACAGGGATTGATCCCTTTCCCGTACCCGTGAATGGGATTGCGAATAATTTCAAGATAATCCAGTCCTTCATTCATTATTTTGATTGGAATGTTATATTTGTGTGCGACATGAATCGCCTCAGATCGACAGTCGGAGTTTTTATCAGTATAGATATAAAACGGTGAGGTGAAATGAAGTGCTTCGACTTCTATACCGAGATCAATCATTATCTTGACGGCCAGAATAGAGTCAAGTCCTCCCGAGAGGAGGGCGATTGCTTTTCGTTTCATAAAGAGCTCCAGAGATCCCATGACGTGCACATTCAGGATGTGTGGTGACCGTCACCGGACCGATTTTTAGCAAGGCTAGCATGAGGTGTAAGCGAATGTAAAGGCGGAAGTCGAAATTATGACACTTGAACTCTGCCCGATTTCTGCTAATATCAGACGGTTATTTGTTTTTAAGGATTACTTTAATCACTGTGACAAAGGTAGTTATGGCGACATCATCCGAAAAATTCTTTTTGGGACGCCAGCCGATTCTTGATCGCAATCAGGAGATTGTCGGCTACGAGTTGCTGTTCCGTTCGGCCGATATGGATCATGCCGTCTTTGAGAGTTATTCCCAAGCCAGTTCAAACGTAATAACACATGCACTTGCCTCGTTCGGGATGCATGAAGTTCTGGGTGGTAAATTCGGTTTCATAAATGTACACCTCGGTCTGTTGCTGTCAGAAATGCTTGAACTCCTGCCGATAGGCCAGACGGTGCTTGAACTGCTCGAAATGATTCAGCTTGATGATCAGGTGCTCGAGCGATGTCGTGAGCTGAAGGAGCTGGGTTTCCTGCTTGCACTTGATGACCACGTGTTCAATGCAGCCAATAGCGAAATTTATTATGTTGTCGATATTGTAAAAATTGATATTCTTTTGACAGGAATGGACGCGTTGCCGCAAGTGGTCAGGCAGCTGCGGAAGTACCCTGTCAAACTTTTGGCAGAAAAAGTTGAAACGGTAGAGCAGTTTCAGGTCTGTTACGCTTTGGGCTTTGATCTGTTTCAGGGGTATTTTTTTGCACGCCCGGTCGTGCTTAATCGCAGAAAGATAGATGTATCCGGGCTGGCATTGCTGAAACTGCTGCAGCAGCTGACAATGGGGGCCAGTATCGAGATGATCGAAATGACCTTCAAAGAGCATCCCGGCCTTTCCTACAATCTGCTGCGACTGGTAAATTCTGTGGCTCTCGGGATGCGTGAAAAGATAAAAACTCTCCGCCACGCAATTCTCCTGCTGGGAATGAATCACTTGCGGCGTTGGACTCAGCTTTCACTGTTTGCCGGGCATGATGCGCGCAGCATTAACCACCCGCTGTTAGAGATGGCTGCCGTTCGGGGGCGGCTGATGGAAATTATGCTGCAACAGCAGACTGGCCGTGCAGCAAGTGATGAACAGGCAGAGGCTGCCTTCATGGTGGGGATTCTGTCACTGCTGGATGTGCTGTTTGAAACACCGATGGAGGAGATACTGGCCAACCTTAATCTCAATGATGACGTCAGTTCGGCTCTGTTAAATCGTGAAGGAAAACTTGGCAAGATGTTAATGCTGGCTGAAAAGCTTGAGGTTACTGATTTCGAAGCGGTAAACGTGCTGCTGAGCCAGTGCGGGGTCTCTCTCGACCAACTGCTGACGGCGCAACTTGAAGCTTTTAACTGGAGAAGCTCGATTATCCATCAGGAAGATTAGTTGATCGAAGGCACTGTTTCCCTCCGCACTCCGCTTCATACCCGGTACTATTATTCGTACTACATCAGCAGGATACGTGCGGTAACGACTGTATGAATCTGACGAAAAAACAGAAAATAATTTCCAGCTTCTAAACGGCATGTGACAGCAGCGAACACCCCTCTTTCAAAAACTCCCGCTCGTCGCCCCGGTCTACGACCCAATAAAGATGATCCTCTCCAAGCATAATCGCAACAGGAGTGTTTAGAGACAGTGCATACATCTGAGCCACTGAATAAAATGGAAATTTTGCGAACATGAATGGCCTCCCGAACTACGTATTCAATAACTATGCGACTCTTTACTTTCTGACAGCACTTAGGGGCTTGGAATTTACTGAATTACCGTTTATAATGTTTTCATACTGCAAAAGAGGAGGAACTGCATATGAAAACATCGACTCTGGTTCGAAATGGGGTATCAGCAGATCTGGTGGGCTTGGTT
>Ga0209430_1000222_pt1 | contig 67922 bp, 44 predicted proteins | sample BarGraIncub1133A_FD_184504 | JGI IMG/M metagenome (GOLD analysis project Ga0209430, IMG submission 184504) | Arctic peat soil microbial communities from Barrow, Alaska - Barrow Graham LP Incubations 11-33A (SPAdes) (version 2) | ecosystem: Environmental > Terrestrial > Soil > Wetlands > Peat... | reverse complement strand
TTTAGAAACTGTTTAAATTTTCTCCAATTGGAGTTCAAGAACGGGCGGAAGCGGTTTTTCTGTTGTAGAGACGCAAAATATTGCGTCTCTACGTGATGCAAATAGGCAGTGTTAGCAGGGTTTAGCATGTCCAACAAATAAACAGAAACTAAATTTAAACAGTTTCTTAATCTCTTCCGGGTAAAGCAATTTTTTCTTCATGCAAGAAGATCAATCCATCAAAATTGATGCCTTCTGCCTTGATGTAAATAGAATTAATGGGTTGCGGTACTTTAAATTTGAAGGAGGCGGTACCTGTAGAATCTGTAACTACTTCGGGTCTCCAAAAAATAGTAGCGAACTTAGAGAAGTCAGGATTCTCGGGCTGAAGAAGGTATTTGGGTTCGAAATATTGTTTTGGAGGTGAATATCCTTTTACCGTTAGTCTTTTTAAGTTTGTTGATTCAGTGGACATCTCAAAAAGAGGTGTTGTTCGTGTAGTAATCGCGATAACTCCGGCTCCACCTTGCATACCGCCGCCCGTACCACTTTTATCAACGGCAATGGCTTCGACCATATTCAAAGGATAAGAGAGAATTTCGATGGGTTCCTGGACCTTGATGCCGTCAATTGTCATGATCGGATTCTGGGCATTTCCTGTTGTATGGCGGCCCATGTCGAAAGTGTAATTGCCACTTTGATCTGTGATGACATTGACGTTGAAATAGACCATCAGCACTTGTGCAATATCATTAAATTGTGTGTAGTTGTCTTTGGTCAGTTCAAACTGGCGAGACATCAACCCAACATAAATATTGTCCTGAAATGGATTTTTCTTTTGAGCTGTAATTAATACTTCGCCCAAACGGATTACACCTTTGGTCAGGCTGGGGATCTCATCGGGAATTTCCTCCGGTTTAGCAGGCGGAGTTATGATCTGGATAAAGTCTGGAGCATTAAGTTTGGCCTCAGGAATCGACATTTGTAGTGTACGGTTCCAGTTTGCACCCTTTACACTTGATGCAGCAGCTATCACATAAGTTGAATCATTCAGATATAACTTGTTAAAATGAAATTGGCCCAGGCTATCAACCTGTGATAACAACACAATATTATTTTGTGGAGAGATCAGCGCGATCTTACTTTTCAACTCAGGTCTGTTTCTCAGCCAGTTTTTAACTGAACCCTCTATTGCAAAGGCAGCTTCCGAAGGATAAGTTAATTGTTTTTTTCCTTTTTTAGCAATATCCTGCCAGTCGTATTTCCTCCAGCCCTGTATCATCAGCAGGTTATTCAATGCCAGTAAATGTTCTGTATTGTTCTTTTCGAAGTAATATCCCGGATTTTCAATATCTCCTTTTAAAGCAGGTCTTAGTCTTGATTCTGCAAGCAAACTGTTTGTGAAATTATTCATTACCGTACCTCCGGGAAGGACTGAGAAGCTTAACTTTGCAATTTGTGCCTTTGATAATGAATCGGTAGCAGATACAATTATTTTTACTGTATCGTTTGTTAACGTTGATGTTTTAAATGAAAGACTGCCCTTAAGTGTCGTATTCTGATTATAAAAAATACGTTCTGCAATAGGCGTAAAGTCTTCATTGAAAAGCGTGGCATAAATGATGCCATTTCCCAAATCCTTTTTATTCAATTTGAACTGAATAGTCGGGGACTTTGTAAAGCTGATTTTGGAATTATTATACATGACTCCATTTGCATGGATCATCAGGATATAAGATTGATTGAGTTTTTGTGTCAATGGATTGGCCTGTAAACGAACCCAAACAACTCCCTGCAGATAGGCATTCACATTAATTGCAACACCTTGTTTTTCGGTCCGGGGTAACTTTCCTTCACGGGTTTCTCCATTGGGTAGTTCAACCACCGAACGATATGATGTGTTTTGAGCCTCTGAAATAGTGAAAGTCGTCATACCTAATGGATTGGTTGTATATGTCACCAGTTCATTATTCAAAGAATCGACCACTTTTCCTTTTGCTTCAATACCATGTCCATAGGCATCCGTGACTTTAACCCCAAACACATTGTCAATCCCTTCAATAAAGTGACCACTTTCGGGTAAAAACTGAATGTCATATCCTGTTTTTATCACAGGTTTTGTCGCTTCTTTTAATGTCGTCACATTGGTTTTTCTATTGGGATTATTCGCAGAGGATATTGTCTTTACGGTTGGGGCAAGGATTGTTATGGGTGTATTAAAATCTTTTTCATCATAAAAGTTACGCATCCAGCTTGTGTAGGCCCTGAAACAATAGGTGCCGGGTACCAGTGAGTCTTCGACATGAATATAGTTACTTGCCGTGCCCCCTTTTACAAAGAGTATTTTCCGACTGATCATTTTCTTTTCTGCAGACCATAATTCAACATAAAGTTTTGTTGTGGTGAAGCTGAGCCTTTTGTCCAAAGGATTAATTACCCATGAAGTGAACCAGATATCGTCTCCCGTCAGGTAACGCGACTTGTTGAACTGGGTATAAATCAGTTCACGATCTGCTGAAAAATAGTTGTCGTAGGGAGTGAGAAGCTTATTATTGATCACATCTTCAGTAAGCGTTTTTTGAGCCGATGCGGAAATGGAGGCAAAGGCAATGAGCGTAACAAGTAGTATTTTATTGATCATAACAGGATGTGACTTTAATAACTTAACTTCAGATAGACAAAGCGTTTGAAACTATAAACTTTTTAAAACTAAAATTATTGTTTACTTCAGAAAATTGGACCGATGTACAATCCTATTTTCCGGGATATACCATCATCAACAGATCGTTTGGTGGATCAACTTTGCCAGAAGTCTCGGCATATGCAGATCAGAATATTGCCAAATACCATCCAAAACAGGTCATTATCTATTGTGGAGAGAATGATCTGGCTTCGTCAGATTCGGTCACACCGATGGTTGTTTTCAATAGGTTCAAGCAACTCTTTAAAATCATCAGAAGCAGGGCAGGGGAGGTCAATGTTACATTTGTTTCTATTAAGCCCAGCCCGATCCGTAAAAAGATTCAGTTGAAAGTTGAAGAGGCAAATAAATTGATCGAAGCTTTTCTAAAGACCAGATCAGGGACTGCTTTTATAGATGTTTATCACCCTATGTTGATAAAAGATAGAGATATCAACGGATCTATCTTTACATCTGATAGTCTGCACATGAATTCAAAAGGTTATGCCATCTGGAAACAGGTGATGTTGCCGTATATGCTGAAATAAATCAACACTATATTGAAATTTATTACCCTGAGACGCAATATTTTGCGTCTCCACAACAATTAATCACTTAGCACATTGTCGTTTGTGTAGAGACGCAATATTTTGCGTCTCTACAACAATTAATCACTTAGCACATTGTCGTTTGTGTAGAGACGCAATATCTTGCGTCTCTTTTTAATTCAAATATTTGTAAATATTTGAATATTTTTAGTTATATTTGAACATTAACAGTTTGAACATAATTCAATTATCAATCGTGATATGATTAATTTTGAGGCGCTCTTTAAACTCACCTATGGATTATATCTTGTTAGCTCCGGCGATAACAAGCAGGGAAACGGTTTTATTTCGAACACCTTTTTCCAGGTAACTGCAGAACCTGCCCGTTTTGCATCGTGCTGTAACAAAGACAACTTTACAGCCTCATTAATTCAGAAAACAGGCGCTTTTTCGGTTGCTGTCCTGCAACAAGATGCCTCAGCAGAGATCATTAGTCGCTTTGGTTATAAAACCGGACGTGATTTCAATAAGATGGAGGGTATGAATTTGCAATTTGGAGAGACCGGCGTCCCCATCGTATTGAATGAGGCCATTGCTTTTCTGGAATGTAAAGTGATTCAAACAATTGATGTCGGAACACATTTTTTGTTTATTGGCGAGTTGGTTCAGGCCGGGGTATTGGATGACACCAAAGAAGCCTTAACTTATTTGTATTACAGGGAGGTTAAAAAAGGACTCGCTCCTAAAAACGCCCCTACTTATATTGATAAATCTAAGCTTGAACCCAAGGAAACTACAATAAAAGCTGCAAAATACAAATGTTCGGTCTGTGGATATATCTATGACGATGCCGTGGAGAAGGTAAAGTTTGAAGACCTTCCCGATGACTGGCATTGCCCTATTTGTGGATCTGATAAAGAGGATTTTATAAAACTATAGAAATATAAACAATTAATAAGAAAAGTCATGACACCATCATTAAAAGGAACCAGGACAGAAGAGAACCTGTTGAAAGCATTTGCCGGAGAATCTCAGGCAAGAAACCGGTATGAGTTTTTTGCAAAAGCTGCACAGAAAGAGGGCTTTGAGCAGATAGCAGCCTTCTTTCAGGAAACCGCCAACCAGGAAAAAGAACACGCAAAACGCTTTTTTAAGTTTCTTGAAGGAGGTTTAAAAGAGATCACAGCAACCTTTCCTGCCGGAATCATTGGGACTACCAAAGAAAATCTCAAAGCTGCTGCCGAGGGAGAGCATGAAGAATGGTCTGACTTGTATCCTACCTTTTCTGCCACTGCCAGAGAAGAGGGTTTCATCGAGATCGCTACAGCGTTTAAGCTGATTGCAAAAGTTGAGACCGAACACGAACGCCGTTACCTGAAGCTGTTGCAGAATATCTCTGAAGACAAAGTGTTTATCCACGAAGGTAAAGTCTGGTGGCAGTGCAGAAATTGTGGCTTTGTTTATGAGTCAGAAAAGGCTTTGGAAAATTGCCCTGCCTGTCTGCATCCCAAATCATATATGCAACTTCGGGAAGAGAACTATTAGCCGTATGTTATTAGTTCGTAGGGAAATATCCAATAATATTCATCCCCATTACGTAGAGACGCAATATTTTGCGTCTCTACAATTTAAAATCATTTTCCTCAATTCGGCTGTTCTCTGAGAAAATTTAAAAAGTTTCTTAATCAATAATCCCCATTTGCTTCATTAAAAACGTCGCATTCCGGTTTTGAGAAACGCCACTTTTCAACCTGTAATCAAACGACAACTGGTTGTTTTCCAGTGAACTTTCGAAGCACCAGTTTTTAATTGCATCCGGATATTCATTGCTCATCTTCGAAAGGGCAATGTCGTGTGTAGCCAGAATAGTTACACACCCAGTCTGGATAAGCTTTTTGACCAATTCCTGACTACCATATAGTTTATCATCTGAATTTGTTCCCCTCAGCACTTCATCGAGCAACACCAACGACTTGGAATTCATGGAAAGTCCATGCAGTATGGACTTTAACTTCCTGAGTTCGGAAAAGAAAAGTGATACATGATCAAGCAATGAATCTGTCTGCCTGAGCGAAGTATAGATATCCATCACACTGCATTCAAATTCTGTGGCGCAAACAGGGGCGCCGTATCTTGCCAACAACACATTGACTCCGATCGTCCTCAGGAATGTACTTTTTCCCGACATGTTAGAGCCTGTAACGATAAACAGACGTTGATCGTTGCCCAAGGTGATCTCGTTGCTCACGCACTCCCTGGAAGGGATCAGAGGATGAGCCAGATCTTTTGCTTTCAGAAACGGTGCCTCATCATTTATTTGTGGGAAAATATATTCCGGGTGGTTAAAACAGAAGGTTCCCAGTGAGGACAAAGTTTCGGTCTCGGCAATGCTGTTTAGCCAGAACCCGACTTTCGATTTATTCTTTTTCTTCCAGGCCTCAAGACGATAGACACATTGGATATCAAACAAGATAGTGACATTTAGAAAGAAGCTGACCGGCAGATTGATGCGTTGATCGAAGAAGTGTCCCAACTTAGAAAGTGCCTTGAATTGTTGCTGACCTTCCGAAGCATTATTCCGGATGTTGATCAGCAGTTGCGCATTAAATTTTTCCTCATTGATCAGATCGAACATTTCAGCAAAGTCAGCAAAATGCTTCAGGTTTTTGCTCAACGATTGATGGATCTTATTGATCCTTTTGGTATAGGAGCCGGCAATGGTCAGATTGATTATAATTGCATAGTTGATGATCCAGTAATAATCTGCCATCCATCCATATATTACCGATCCGATAATAAGCAAAGGGGCGAAAATAAGTAAGAATCTTATTTTGGGAGAACCTATGAATTCATTTGGAGAGTCGAGCCACTCGAAAATGGCGTTGTAATCAACCTGATTTTTTGTAGACCGCATTCCAATGGCACAATAGTGTTGACGCAATAATGTCTTTTCAGACAACTCCTTTACCGCAACTTGCTGGGCTTTTATGCCTTGAGCTGTTGTCAATGGTGCTTTAAACAAAGTAGTAAGCCGCTCTTTTCCAATGACAGTGGTGGTCCTGTTGATCAAATGAAAGAGTGATCGATCTCCGAAGATATCCAGATCGGCATGATAACTTTCATCATCCAGATATTCATTTCCGGAAACAAATATTGAAGGTCGATGCTCAAGGACAGCAACCTCGTTTTCATTGATACTGATCATGTTAGTGATCAGTTCTCTTTCATTCGAGAGTTTGTTATAGACATACAACAGGAAGAGAAAGACAATAATTGATCCTATCAGGAGTGTCAGATGCAGGTTGTTGAAATCGGCGATGCAATAATAAACAGAAAAAGCAGCAGTGATAAAAACCAACAGTCGTGACCATCCAAGAATGGAAATTTGTTTGTTAAGGATTGATTTTGATTTATTTAAAGCATCAATCGTATTTTGATAAAAACTAATTTTCGTGTTAACCATGAATTCAATAGTGACTAAAAATGTAAAAAACATCCCGATAAAAATTATCGGGGTTCTGATTTGCAAATATTATAAATATCTCTTCAATATGTGTTACTTTTGTTCAATTAATTTCAGAAGGTTGATAATGTTCATTTTTTGTTTTTTTTGATTGTAGTTTATTGGATGTGAAATTGGTGATTTTTCAATTCAGAACAGATGGTCTGGGTGTGATTATAATCATTTCACCCCTTCAGGGTTCATTTTCGTTTCGGATATAATGCTATAATCATTTCATGCCTTCGGCATTTTTCTTCAATCCCGAAGGGATGAAATTATTATAGAAGATGACCTCTATAATATAGAACCCCGAAGGGGTGAAATGATTGATTTATAATTTATTACTTTACTATTAAACAGAATATATTTAATTTTACAATAAAATTGCAATGACCAATTTAAGCGGAAACAATGAAAAAGTAAGGGCCCTGACCCAGGTGGAATGGCAGTTGCTTTTTGACCTGATCCCCGAAATTCAAAAGACTGAAAAGTTTGGAGAATTCGAAGAAGGACAGACGCTTGAAGATGGAACTGTTGAACTGCCATATTATCAGCCTGTTGAAATTGTAGGCGATTTTATTGATGTCGTCATTAGCCTTGATTTCGTTCCCGGTTGGAATTGGTTAGAGTGGGAGGAGGGCGACGATATTCTGTGTGAACCGGAACCAAACTACAGTAAACACAAAATCATCACGCTTTGTAAACTACTGACCATGATCGTGAGGGCCGATGAATTTGAAGAAGGGTTCCTGATTGAGAATTTTGAAGACGGAACCATTTTGAAAATTCTGAAAGCTCTGAAAAGAAAAATCGGGTAGCCCATTTTTAAATATTCTTTGATAAAGCTTTTGATAGCAAAAGTTCTCTTAAAATTTCCCCCTGATTGACACATGGTTTAGCCATACTCTATGAGTATATATAAAGTTAGGCTCAAGTATGGCTTAACTATGGCTCGACTATGGATATCCATTACATTATCAAATAATTATGAAAGAATTATTTGATAAAAATCCACTTTATTTAAATTTAATTGCAGATTGAAACTGAAGTAAAAAATCTACGCAGTTCCTATTTCTCTTATTTCTTGTTTAACAATTCAAGTTCGGGTAATTGTTTCTTGTATTCTTCTAAATTCCATATAATATTGCAATTCTTTGCATAGTCAGCTATGCTTTCTAATCCTGCTTCAGCACGTCTTTTATCTACATTGTCGGGATCTTCAAGTGGCGCAATATATAATTTATTGGTTTTTTCATTCCAATAAATCTGACTGCCATAAACTTGCTTTTTCCCCTGTCTTAACAATATACGGTCTTCCAATAAAGCCAGATTACCTGCTGATGCATCACCTTTTTTTACAGCTTCACGCATCATTGGCAAATACTTTTCTTGTGTTTTTAAATCAGAATGTTGAATAACAAGAAATAATGTCTGGTTTGCTCCGCCAACTTTATCTTTTCCCACCCAACCCTTTTCATCTAATATCCTGGTTACTTTAATGAGGTTTATACTATCCTTATAAAGAATTATTTTGCCCAAGCTGTCAACGGTGTGATTTTTATAGCCTAATTTGTTTGCTGCTTTTACGTATTCACCCCTTATAGTTTGGTCATCGGCAAAAATTGCAAGAAGTTCTTTTTGCAAAGGTTTATCATAATTGATTTCAATCTCATCAATTTTCTTTTGCATCTTATCGGTCAGTTTCATCCACCGTTTGTCATTGTGCAAACTCTCTAAATCAGGGTCCTTTTTTAAGTGTTCAATATTTATCCAGCCTTTTTGAAAAGCTAATTCAAGAAGAACAAAGGCATTTTTCTTATCGCTTGATAATGCTGCAGTACAAGCTCCGTTATATAATTCGGCAGAATTTTTCTTTTCCAGCTTAAATGCTTTTTGATACAATTCATTGGATTTTTTGTAGTTCTTTAAATTATACAATGAGTCCGCTTGTCTGATAAAAACTTTATAGGTCTGTCCGAAGACATTAACCGACAGAATTAAAGCTACTAAAATTGAGAAGAGATGTTTTGTCATTTTGTTACTTATTAAGGTTCTTAATTGTTTGATTTTATGGCATTAGTTGTTGTTGGAGAAGTATATGAAAAAGATACCTGCCAACTAAATATTTCGGGATTCTTCACTCAATACATTACCATCATCATCAAAATAGAAAATTATGTATTCACCAGCACTGAGGGAAAATTCAATAGTTTTCTCTTTGTTATTAATCTCGTGTAAATCAACTGGTATTGGTGTGATTTTGTTTGCGTTATTCGATGAGACAAGTTTTATATAACCAATAGGGATAGAAGTTATGGGTGTGATTTTGTTTGAATTTAGTAATTCGTTTTTATTGTAAATACAGATAATAGTTGCTTTATTGAATATACTATCAGGAATATTAATCATTATAGGCTTTGTCTCTTGCAATGAAAAACAATTATTGTTGATCTTGAGGTCATTCCATAGCAGAAAATCAACGTTAGGTTTGTCTTTTAAGCCATTATCCTGAATGATGTAAGCTTCATCTTTATTTATTTTATTATTCAGATGATGTAAATAGGTATAAGTCTGATCTATTGTTAATGGAGCTATTCCGGAAATGGTCTCAAATCTCCCTGCCATATTTTTTCTATCAATGTGATCATTTTCGGCCAGGATTAAAACTTTTGCTTTATGGTCTTTACTTAATGTTTTATCATAAATGTTTTTAGCCTGATCTATTTCACGGGTATTGTCGTATTTGCTGTCATATCCAAATACATTAAAACCCATTTTAATGGCGGCACGGACCAGATTGGCCATTACAGGGTCTCGCATCAGAAAACCATTTCCGGAGGTTGGATACCCTTTTTCAATCAATGATGAATCATTTGTAAATGCTTCCAAACCTAAATAGCGAAATCCTTTCTGATAAAATTTCCCGAGCAATGTACCAACCAGATAACGATGCTGTGGACAGTTTTGAACTTCATTGAACATTACGATCTGAGCGCTGTCTGCTTTTTTAAGTAAATCATCTATAGTTCCTACTTGTTTGAATGTGGTATCCACTGTATGTTGTGTTAATACAGCCCAAAGAGAATCCGATTTGCGTTGCTCCCGGGCAAAAGAGTAATAAGTAGCCAATACCCGGTCGTATAATTGTTTGTCTTCTTTTTTACGATACTGTTGACTTTTAGCCGCTGCCAAAAAAGGGGCTCTATAATTATTACCTTTCTCAGCTTTGAAATTCTCATCAAGTAGTACATAAGGGTCTTTATTGATATATCTTTTTTGAGTATTTATGTTGTGCGCATTTAATTTTGATATTTTTAAAATAGCCTTGTACCATTCACTGTAAACATACAAATAATCAGGATTTTTTAAATTTAATATTGGCAATGGATCTTCATCGCTTACAGCATATTGCACAATAGATATATAATCGTTTCGAAATGGAATAATATCATTTACAATAATCAGTTTGTTTTTTCTATCTACTGTAGTTTTTCTGTATATCAATTTATCTGATTTATCCCATGAATACTGCACGATGGGATCTTCGACATCATAGGGTACGAAAGTGGATAAATTTATTTTCGATTTCTTTAGAATGACAAAAATTCTGTGGCCACTATAGAGTAGCAGATCCTTTCTGGGATTCATCTTTGTAAGTGATAAAATATGACTTCTGCTTCTGGTAATTTTGTTCCATAGTCCTAATGATATTAGATCCCTGCTGCCCCAGTTTATTTCAATCGTGAGGTTTAAAGAATCATTTTGATAAAATTTATGTATATCAGAATGACCGCGGTTATCATCAGTTAGATAAGCCTGATTGTATAAGGTTTTATAGTGTGTCTTGCAACCGAAAAAAGTTACTAATATTAGAAAATAAAGATAGAATGATCTATTCATGATGATATTTTTCAATTGAATTATATTGAGAGCAATCATTGTATCCTCTGATAATATCAATAGATTGCCAATATTATTTATTTGAAGCAAGCTGAAACTTTACCGGAATCTGGAACATTACAGGGACAGCCTTTCCGTCTTGTCTTCCCGGAATCCATTTAGGCATTGAATTAACTACACGAATTGCTTCTTCATCACACTCTTTGCTGATACCACGAAGTATTCTAATCTTTGAAACTTTTCCAGTCTTTTCAACAATGAACTGAATATATACGATTCCCTGAATTCCTGATTTTTTTGCAGTTTCCGGATACTTAATATTATTCTTTAGAAAATTCAACATGGCATCAAAACCACCTTTGTATTCAGGTTGCTTTTCTACAACATGTTGTGGAATGTCATCAGAATAATAATAAGGGCCTTTCGGATTTACAGTCGAGGCTACAGGCCCTTCCGGAGTTGCTTTTTGCATTTGAAACTTTATCGGGATCTGCATTACTACCGAAACCGTCTTTCCCTTATTCTGACCGGGTATCCAGTCAGGCATAGCTTTTACTACTCTTAAAGCTTCTAAATCACATTTCAGACCAATTCCACGGAGGACTTTTGCATCAGAAACTTTACCAGTTTTAGTAATAATAAACTGGACATAAACAGTTCCCTGGGTTTTTGCTTTCATCGCTGAAACCGGATAGTGAATGTTTTTAGCTAAGAATTTTTGCATGGCTTCCATTCCCCCTTTGTATTCAGGGGCCTTTTCAGGATTCTGCATCGGTTTATCTCCTTTTTCGGATACCTGAGGAGGGTTGAAATTTACAGTGGTTTTAACTGTCGGTTTTTGTTGTTGTGTTTGTAAATTATTTCCCAAAAGAGATTTTGAATTCTTCACATTGGTGAAAGAAAACACGACCAACAATGCAAATATTGCAGGAATAGCAATCAGGATTCTGACCCCAACAAGATGCGACTTTTGGTTTTTTGAATTCATTGTCTTTATATTTTTGAATGAATGAATAACTGAACTTTAGTATTTAGTTTCATTTATTATTTCAATGCAAGTTGAAACTTTACAGGAATCTGGAACATAACAGATACAGCTTCTCCGTTTTGTCTTCCCGGAATCCATTTCGGCATTTCTTTGACTGTTCTTACGGCTTCTTCATCACAACCACCGCCAATACCACGTAATATTTTTATGTTGGATATTTCTCCGGTTTTTGTAACTACAAATTGAACAAATACTGTGCCCTGAATTCCCGATTGTTGCGCTAAAGTTGGATATTGAACTTTATTCCTTAAGAAAGTTTGCATCGCCGGATAACCACCTGGAAATTCAGGATTCTGTTCTACTACAAGAAGTACTTTATCACCATTTATATCTACCATTGGTTTTCCCTGACCCGGTTGGGGATCAACCTGTACAATTGAAGATGTTTTAGCAAGTTGAAACTTTACGGGAATCTGGAACATTACAGGAACTGCCTTCCCATCATTACGACCAGGAGTCCAATCAGGCATGATCTTTACAACACGTACAGCTTCTTCATCGCAGCCGCCACCTATACCGCGTAATATTTTCACGTCGGAAATTCTACCATATTTACTTACAACAAACTGAACGAAGACTGTGCCTTGAATTCCTTCTTTTTGTGCAACTTCCGGATAATGAATATTATCCTTTATGAAATTCATCATCATTTCAAAGCCTCCAACAAATTCAGGATTCTGTTGAACCATCAGAAGGGGTTTTTCTTCTTCTTGATTTGTATTTGCTATCCGTCCAACACCACCTCCGATATTTACTATTGGTGAATTACTTGGATATGCCGGATCCACCTTGATGCCAATATGCATTATTATCTGTATGCTCATTGGTTTGCCATCTGATAAATATGGTGTCCATTTTGGCATTTGTTTTATCAATTTGAGGACTTCGGCATCGCACCCTTCATCTAATCCTTGAGTGATTTTAGCATCTGATATTTCTCCCTTTTCGGAAACATTAAAGATAGCATCAATGTAACTGGTGTAATCTTTTTTGATAGATTCTGCAGGAAATTTAAAGTTGGTTTTAAAGAAGTTAATAAATGCATCATAACCTCTAGGGAAACCACGTTTTAAACGGTTCTCAATGATTTCTCTTGCTTGTTTTGAGGTGTCTTTTTGTTGTAATTCAGGTACTGAAAACTTTATAGTTTCTTTTTCGCCAGAACTTTGAAGGTTGTTAATAGAAGTTTGAACTTGTTGTATTTTGTTTTTTAAGAGTGAAGTCGTTTTATCCAGACTCGTAAAGGAAAAAAGCAACAGTAAAGCAAAGGCAGTCGGGATGGCCAGCAGGATTCTGAATCCCGCCAGGCGTGATTGTTTGTTTTTAGAGATCATCTTGAAGCGTCTTTTAATGAGTGAATAACTAAACTGGTTTACAATGATGTATGTCAAGTTTCCGGAAACTTCATTCATAAGCAGTTGGTGATAGGTCGCAGTATCACAACCACTGTTGATTACAACCTGGTCAGCCTGGCATTCGTGCAGCAGGTGCAGGTCACGACGATAAACGTAATAGAATGGATTGAACCATCCGAAGACAAGGATTATTTCTGTCAACAGGTTATCAAGTGAGTGCATTTGTTTCACATGAGCCTGTTCGTGACGGATGATGTAATCAATGGATGGTTTTTCCCAGTGTTGGGGCTGGATAAAGATCCAGTTGAAAAATGAGAAGGTGGTTTTGCGTTGTATGGGATAGAGCCTCAGGTTGCCACTCTTCTTGTAATTGTCGTTCTTTGCCAGTTCAAGGATGCGTATGATGCCCCATCCGAACCTCAAGAGTAAAAATACGGCGACCAGCCAGTAACCGGTCATGATTAGATCCGAAAGGTTGAAGGTATTTTGGACCTGTGGACCGGGAGTGATGGTTACTGCCTGATTAAAATCAATCAGTGAACCATAAAAGATGATTGGTTTTTCGGCTTTAAACCATCCTGAAATATCAATATGGGGCAGGAACAAAGAGATAATCATTGTTGCCAGCAAATAGAACCTGTTCCAGTTGTAAGCATTGGTATTGCGGACAAACAGACGGTAGATGAGTATAAATATTCCCGCTGAAATGATTGTTTGCAGACTGTATAATATTGTTGCATTCATGATGGTCAGCCTTTAAGTTTTTTAATCTCTTCGTCCATGATGCGTTTGATCTCTTCCATCTCAGAAAGTGAAAGTTTCTCTTCTGTTGCAAAAAACGATACCATCTGTTCAAAAGAGTTGCTGAAATAACCGCTTAACATTGTTTTGAATGTTTGCTTGGTATATGCCTTTTTCGTGACGACCGGAAAATACTGATGGGTGTTGCCATAAGCCTTGTGACTGACAAAACCTTTTCTTTCAAGGATCCTCACAATTGTTGAAACTGTATTGTATGCAGGCTTGGGTTCGGGCAGTACTTCGAGTAAATCGTTTACAAATGCCTTTTTCTTGTCCCACAAGATCTGCATGAGTTGCTCTTCTGCTTTCGTAAGTTCTTTTATTTTAGCTGCCATGGTAAATAGAATTGTAGTTGTTATTTCATAACAAATATACAACTATCAAAGGCGTTATGCAACTAATATAATAGTTATTTATAAGATATTTTTAATACACTGAAATACAACTGTTAATGATTTGTTTTTCTATGCTTATATATGTATATTTGTCGAAAAATATCTATTTTACTGAGATGAAAAAAGGTAATTCCAAGAGGGTTTGGGCACAAAAAGAATAATTTTTATGCGGATACAAAATAAAGGATGGCCACAAGGACCATCCCTACATTGATTACGTGAAACAATCAAGTTTTAGATTAACGATTGTTTGTTACGAGAAATTGTTTCTTTTTTTATAGTTATATACGTTTAGAAGTTACTTTTGCAAAAAAAATACATCGAATGAAGCAGTTCAATAAATTAAACAACTATGTCGGTTGGATTGTGTTTGCAATCGCAACGATTGTTTATTTCCTTACTATTGAGCCTACCGTGAGCTGGTGGGATCCGGGTGAACACATATCAACTGCTTACAAACTCCAGATAGGTCATCCACCGGGAGCTCCTACTTTTGGAATGATTGGGAGGCTGTTTTCACTGTTCGCTATGGGTGATCTTACAAAAGTAGCCTTGATGATTAATGCCATGCTGGCATTGAGTAGCAGTTTTACCATTCTGTTTCTTTTCTGGATCATCACGAGACTTGCACAAAAGTTAATTTCTGTAAATGGCGAAATGACTCAGGGTCAGATGTGGTCTGTCATTGCTGCAGGATTTGTTGGCTCATTGGCTTTCACCTTCAGCGACTCTTTCTGGTTCTCTGCGGTAGAGGCTAACTTATTTGGAATGTCTTTGTTGTGTACTTCAGTGGTAGTTTGGGCAATACTCAAATGGGAAGCCGAGGCCGATAAAAAGTATCATTACAGGTGGATTCTGTTGATCGCATTTGTGATTGGTTTATCGATCGGAGTACATTTATTGAATATACTTACCATTCCGGCATTGGCTTTAGTCTTCTATTTTAAGAAGTTTAAGACTACTACAAGGGGAATTATCCTGACACTTTTGACATCAGTGGTACTTCTGGGAATTGTAATGTATTTCATCATTCCAGTCATTCCTCAACTTGCCGGCAAGTTTGAGTTGTTCTTTGTGAATAGTATTGGTTTACCATTTAACTCTGGTATAATCATTTATTGTTTGCTTCTCATCGGGTTAGTTGTATGGGGACTCATCTATACTTCACATCATAAAAGAACTGTTCTTAATACCATTTTACTGGCATTTACCCTGCTCATAATAGGTTACTCATCTTTCATGATGCTTGTAATCCGTTCAAATGCTGGTACTCCAATTAATTTTGGTGCTCCTAAAGATCCTTTGAGTCTGGTTTCATTCCTTAACCGTGAACAATATGGTACATGGCCATTGCTTTATGGTAATTACTATACCGCGCCTGTTATAGGAAACAGCGATGGTAATCCGGTATACAAAAAGGATTTTAAGAAAAAGAATTATGTCGTAATCGATGATCAAAAAGAGTCTCTGCCGGTTTACGATCCTCGCTTTACAGGCTTCTTTCCCAGAATGTGGTGTACTGATCAGGACAGACCAGGGGCATCTGCATTTTTCAAAGAATGGGGGGGACCCGGTGAACCTATTACTATAACCAATCAGGACGGAAAATCTGAAATGATCATGCGACCTACCTTTAGTGAGAACCTGAAATTCTTTTTCAATTATCAGGTGGGATGGATGTATATGCGTTACCTGATGTGGAACTTCTCCGGAAGACAAAATGACATCCAGGGCATGGGAGATAACACGAAAGGCAACTGGATAACCGGAATACCTTTTGTCGATAATATTCGCTTAGGACATCCTCAAACAGGATTACCGGAGCGCATGAAGGATAATGGTATGGCCAAATATTTCATGTTGCCATTTTTATTGGGACTACTAGGCTTCTATTACCAGATGAAAAAGGATTATAAGAATAATATTGTTGTGATTCTTTTGTTTCTGATGACCGGTATTGCCATTGTAGTCTTCCTGAACCAGAAACCTTACGAACCCCGCGAACGTGATTATTCCTATGCGGCTTCGTTTATGGCTTTTGCTATCTGGGTCGGATTGGGAGTGCTTTGTCTGATTGATTGGGTTCAGAAATATCTTAAATCAAAGGAAATTCCTGCAGCAATTATCGTTGGTGTACTTGCAACGATTCTGGTTCCTGGTATTATGGCTCAACAAAACTGGAAGAGTCATGACCGTTCAGGTAAATATGCAGCCCGAGACTTTGGACAGAATTATCTTGTTTCGTGTGATAAGCAGGGAATCCTGTTTACCAATGGTGACAATGATACCTACCCGTTGTGGTATAACCAGGAGGTTGAAGGAGTGAAAACTGATGTACGCAATGTCAATCTGGAACTTTCAGGTGGTTCATGGTATATTCAACAACTTTACAATAAAAACTATGAGTCAGATCCATTGCCGATCACGTTGGCTCCCGATCAATATCAGCAGGGAACCAATGACGCTGTACCGTTTAACGATATGGGAATTAAAGGACCTGTTGAACTGAAAGATTTCATAGATTTTATCAAGAGCAGTGACCCCCGTACTTTTGCAACACTCGAAAACGGACGTGTTTTAAAGTTCTTCCCTTCAAAGCAGATAAAGATTACCGTTGATACTGCTGCCTGCTTCAGGAATGGAATTGTCCCGGCTTATTTGAGAAAGAAAATGGTTGATACCATCTACTGGACGATCAAATCTAATGTGTTGTATAAAAATGATCTTATCCTGCTCGATTTGATTGCTTCCAATAATTTCAAACGTCCATTATATTTTTCAGCTCCTTATTCAGTGTCGAAAACCTGTAATATCGATTCTTACTGTTTCCAGGAAGGATGGGTTTATAAGTTCATGCCTGTTAAAGCCGATACGACTGAATATGTTCAGGGCTTAGGGGGTGTTGACGGACCTGGATCCTATGATCTGTTGATTAACAAATGTAAATGGGGTAATCTCAATGATCCAAAGGTATTTGTCGATCCTGAAAGCCGTAACAATATCGTTCGTTTTAAACAAAATGTCTTGCGTACAGCACAATGGATGATCAAAAACGGTGACATGCAAAAGGCTAAGAATCTGTTGGGATTAAATGAAAAATACTTCCCATATTCTAAGTTTGTACCCGAAACATATGATCTCAGCTATGTTGATTTATATTTCCAGGTTGGAGATAAAGATAAAGCCGTTGCTTTGATTAATCGTATAGCAAGTTGCTACAAGAGTGATTTGAATTATTATCATTCCTATTCTGTACAAAGGAGAGTTCAATTCCAGGATGACATCAGAACTTCATTTGCGGTACTTCAGCAATTGAGTTTGATTGCTAACCGTTACAAGGAAACTAAACTGGGTACTGAAATCGAAACTTACCTCAATCAAAAGGTGAAAGAGTTCGAATAGTATTCAAACGGAATTGAATAAAGAACCTCATATAGAAAGCAATTAATATTGCCGGATATATGAGGTTCTTTTTTTGCGTCTGAAGTAATGAAAATATTTTCATCATCCAGGTGAAATTCCTAAGGGATGAAAGTATTATAGAAAAAGGAATGAAAATGTGAACCCCGAAGGGGTGAAAGTATCTAATAGATAATACTTTCACCCCTTCGGGGTTCTTCGTTACGTTCAAATATTTGCTACAATACTGTCATGCCTTCGGCATTTTTCTATGGACCCGATAGGAAAAACATATTATAGACTAAATCAAATATACCTTTCTATATTGTATTGAAATAATCATGTCGGGCCTACTACATTAAACACGTAGAGACGCAATATTTTGCGTCTCTACGATATACAAACAAATTTTGTTGAATGATTCTTAGAACTTTAAATCTGTTTCAGCCAGTAATTGTTTAAGTTTGGTTTCAGCGATCTTTAGGTTATATTCAAAATTAAGTAACCTGGTTAGCGATTCCTGATAACTTTCCTGTGCCTGCCTGATCTCCAGTGAAGTTGTTTGTCCCAAACGCAACCGTTGAATCGAAATCTCCAGATTCTCTTTCGCCAATGAATGGTTATTTTTCTCTATCGTCAATAAATTTCTTTGTGCTTCAAAATCTGTAAGTGAATTGACCAGTTGTGTGTACAAAGCCAATTTAGCAGTCTCCAGACCATATTCAGTTGATTTCAATAGGATCGAAGAAATACTGATCTGACGTTTTACATTCCCTCCCTGATAGATGGGGAATGATAAAGATGCTCCTACCTGTGGTCCAAATGAATTATTGGTCTTAACATTTCCAACTGCATTATTACTCAGTAAATAGTTATATCCTGCATTGAAATTTACCTTTGGTAAAAAAAGAGTTTGTGTCTCTTTTAAAGCCAACTTAGCAATATCAACCTGTTTCTGCAATGACATGATGCTTGCATTGTTTTCATACAACTTCTTAAGCAAATCCTGCGTATTGGGGATATAGTTTGTTTCAATGGTATCCGTAACTTCAAATTCAGCATTAATATCCCTGCTCAAAAGTTGGTTAAGTGTTTTCTTGGCAGCAATGATAATACTTTTCTGAGTGATTGCACTTTCATTGTAAACGTTCAGGTCAATTTGTGCCTGTAGTAAGTTTGTCTTTGCAGTATTTCCGGCATTAAAACTTGTCTGAAGGATCTTGACACGTTCAGTGTTATAATTGATCACCTCATTAATCGAAATCAACTGTTGTTTTTGTTTTACGACATTGTAATAACCCAGGATCACATTAGAGACAGTCTGTAACACCGTTTCCTTGTATTGTATTTCTCCCAATGCTTCGATCTCCTGGAGCTTCTGTTTGGTAACGAACATTTTGCCGCCATCATATAAAGTCCAGTTCAGAGCAACGTTTGCTGTGAAGGAATTGGATCGGGCATTGTTTGAACTGGCCTCGGTATTATTGAAATATTTCTGTTTTGTATTATTAAATGAGATGTTATCCGAACTGGTGACACCAAGAGTTGGCAACATGCCTGCATTACCACTTGTATTGTTTGCTTTGTCAATGGCTGCATTATTTCCTGACACCAATATGTCATAGCTATTTTTGAGCGCGATACCTACTGCATCTTTTGCAGTAAGTACCTGTTGTGCCTGCGCTGAAAAAAGGGAGACCAGTAAAAGTGAAAGGCCAAATATTTTTTTCTTCATCGAAATTCAATTTAAAAGATTTTAATGCTTTTCAGGAGTTGTTACCTCATTACTGTCCATAGATTGAGTCTTTTCATCTAACGGTACTTCTTTGATTTCGATAAGCTTTTTGCTTGAAACCATTAGATACATTACCGGAATGACAACTAGTGTCAGGATGAGAGCGAAAAACAATCCACCAACAACAACAACTCCAAGGGGAACACGACTTTGTGCACCTGCTCCCAAAGCAAATGCAATTGGTAAAGCTCCGAAAATAGTAGCCAGAGATGTCATCAGGATAGGACGTAAACGGGCAGCAGCAGCCTCATAAATAGCTTCAGCCTTTGCCAGTCCTGCTTTACGTTTTTGATTTGCAAACTCAACAATCAGAATCCCGTTTTTTGTAACGATACCAATCAACATAATCATACCGATTTCAGAGAAGATATTGAGCGTTTTACCGGTAATCCAGAGTGATAACATTGCACCTGCTATGGCAAGTGGTACAGTACACATGATGATAAAAGGATCACGGAAACTTTCAAACTGAGCAGCAAGAATAAGATAAATCAGGATTAAAGCGAAAATCAATGCAAATGAAGTGCCTGAACTGCTTTCAGTAAAGTCTCTTGAAGTTCCAATCCATGCTGTTTGGAATGAACTGTCTAATAACTTTTTAGAAATACGGTTCATTGCAGCAATTCCCTCTCCCAAAGTTTTACCTTCAGCCAGGGCTGCGGAAACAGTTGCTGCTTTATAACGGTTATAATGGTACAAAGTAGATGGGCTGCTGTTTTCCTGCATCGTTACTATGTTATCGAGTTGAATGAGCGCTCCGGTATTACTTCTGACATACAGAGAACTGATGTCAGCTGGCTTACTTCTGTCATCCCTTTCGACCTGACCAATTACATAATATTGTTTTTCATTCTTAAGGTAATAAGCATACCTGCGACCGCTTAATGCAAATTGTAATGTACTGGCTACATCAACAAAATTAATACCCAGGTTTGAAGCCTTGAGTCGGTCAATAGTAAGATTGATTTCAGGTTTGTTGAATTTTAGGTTGACATCAACATTGCTGAAAGTAGAATCTTTTCTACATTCATCCAAAAACAGGGGCAAAACTTTCTGGATCTTATCGAAATCAAGGTTCTGTAAAACGATTTGAATCGGTAAAGAAGAAAAGCGTGAAGTTGTTATTGTTTGTTCCTGATTAGCAATGATACGTCCTTTGGACATTCCCTTGTAATATCGACTTAGCTTATCGTAGATTTGTTGTTGAGAAGCTTTTCGTTCATTGGGTTCAGTGAGATAGGTCTGTAAGAAACCGGAATTTGTACCACCACCACCTGCTCCAACACGAGTAAACACTAACCTGGCGGAGGGTATACTGTCCATCTGAAGTTGAGCAATACTATCCAAAACATTCATGGTGTAATCATAGTATGTTCCCTCAGGCAAAGTGATGCTGGTACGGATAATGCTATGATCTTCCAGGGGTGCTAATTCGGTTTTTACTACTTTGGAAAGAATGAATATTATTTCTGCACAGACAGCCAAAATGCAATACGTAATCCATTTGCGTTTCAGAAAGAATTTAAGTGCACTTCTGTATTTTTTATCCATCCCGGCATAGAATGGTTCGGTTTTATTGTAAAACTTGGAATGAGTTGTTTTCCCTCTCAGAAATACATTCAGAACAGGTGTTAGTGTAAGTGAAACAAATGCAGAAATAAGCACGGCACCCGCCACTACAATTCCAAACTCTCTGAACAAACGTCCTGTGAAGCCTTGTAAAAAGATAACCGGAATAAAAACGACAGCCAGTGTCAATGAAGTAGAGATAACCGCAAAGAAGATTTCTCGTGTACCCTGGAAGGCAGCTGTCCATTTGTCCATCCCTGCTTCCAGTTTTTTGAAGATATTTTCCGTTACTACAATACCATCATCTACCACCAATCCTGTCGCAAGTACAATCGCTAATAATGTCAGTACATTGATTGTAAAACCAAAAATATACATGATGAAAAATGAACCGATAAGTGATACCGGAATATCGATCAAAGGCCTCAGGGCAATGATGTAGTTTCTGAAAAATAGGAATACAATGAGAATTACCAAAGTAATGGCAATTACCAATGTTTCCGTAACGTCGGTAACAGATTGTCTTACAAATTTTGATTTATCATATCCCATATTGATCGATAAACCATCCGGAAGGTTGTTGTTTTTGATCTGCTCGAAGCGTTTTTGAAACTCATCGGCAATCTCAATATTGTTTGCCCCCGGAAGAGGGATAATAGCAAGAATCAAACCATTGGAGCCATTGATTTTAACACCCGATTCTTCACTTTCAGGACCCAGTATAGCTTCACCAATATCACTAAAACGGATGATTTGATCATCTTTCTGGCTTATAATCAGATTATTGAAATCTTCTTCTGATAATAACCTTCCTTTTGTTTTAATGATCAACTCAGTAGCGCTTCCAATCAATTTACCACCGGGAAGTTCTACATTTTCTTTGCTCAATACATTAGAAACATCCTGTGCAGTAAGGCCATATGCCTTTAGTTTGTTTGGGTTTAACCAAAGTCGCATTGCAGGTCGTTGGTCACCATAAATCCCCACACTACTGACACCCGGAATAGTTTGAAATTTTTCCTGTAATACATTTTCAGCATAGTCACTCAATTCGAGTGCATTCATTTTCGTGCTTTGTAAAACAAGAGTCATAATCGGATCGCTGTTTGCATCTGCTTTAGATACAACCGGAGGAGAATCCAAATCCTGTGGTAAGTTATGTGTGGCTTGTGAAGTCTTGTCACGTACATCATTGGCAGCCTTTTCAAGGTCCGCATCCAGATTAAACTCAACTGTAATATTGCTACTACTGGTTGATGAAGAAGAAGTGATAGATTTGACACCTTCAATACCATTGATCGCCTTTTCTAAGGGTTCTGTGATTTGAGATTCAATGATATCTGCATTTGCACCTGTGTATGAGGTTTGTACATTGATGGTTGGTGGGTCAATAGCAGGATATAAACGAACACCCAGGAAGTTATATCCAACTACTCCAAACAGCAAAATGACTAAACTCATTACTATTGACGCAACCGGGCGCTTTAGCGCAAAGTCTGATACTGTCATAATGCTTTATATTTTTTGGCTTTGATCAATTTTATTTTCGAATCAGGTTTTATAAAAAGAATTCCTGTTGTAATAATCGTATCACCAGGTTTAAGTCCTTTTATAACTTCTATGTTATCCTCCCTGCGAATTCCTGTTGTAATGGTCACGAATTTAGCCTTACCATTTTCTGATATAATCACTTGTTTCGTTAGTTCTTGTGGAATAATGGATTGTGTAGGGATCATCAAAGCATGATCATTCTGTTTCAGTTTTAGATTTATGTTGGTAAATTCACCGGGTAAAAGTGAACCCGACTTACTTGAAACTATTGCGCGTACGTTAAGATTATTGGTAATTGCTTCGATTCCTTTTTCAGAAGCCATGACTGATGCATCATATTGATCATCTTTACCCTGAACAGTGAATTTTAATTTAGTTCCAACATTGACTTCACTACTGTATTTACTTGGCACACTAAAATCGAGTTTTAACTTCTTGTCAGCTCTTATCGTAGCAAGAATAGTTGCCGGAGTAACAATTGCACCAATACTAATATTCCTTAAACCGATCGTTCCATCAAAAGGAGCGACAACTTCAGTTTTACGAATCATAACATTATAGATCTCTATATCATTTTTTATTGAAGCCAGAGAAAGGGTTGTTTGGTCGTAGTCTGTCTGACTGATACCGGCAACTTTCAACAATTCACTTTGTCTCTTTTGTTGTTCTTCAATGATTTTAAGCTGTGTATTTGCTTTGTGAAGCTGAGCTTGTAAATCATCATCAAACAGTTTCACGAGTAGAGTGCCTTGTTTAACATATTTTCCTTCAGGTAGATTGATCTTAACTACCCGGCCAGAAACTTCAGGTTGAAGTGTAGTCGCTTCAAAAGGAATCAGTTTTCCGGAAACGGTGATAGTTTCCTGTAAAACAGTAGGTTTAACTACGGTCCATTCTACCGGTGGGTTGTCTTTCGATCTGTTGCCTTGTTGTTTGGGGTCAGGTTTACCTGATTTACACGAGCAAATAAGCGTAGCAAGTAGAGTCAGGCAAAGTAAATTTAGAATTTTGATGTTCATAATAGTTTTCACTTAAATGACTTGATTGGGTTGGGTTGATTCTATCGATTGGGTTGTAAGGGGTTAATGTTTATCGTTATAAGAGCAAAGGTATTGTTAATTTTTTACTAAAATGCATTAAGAGGGGTTAACATTAAGTTAAAAATCATTCGTTTCTTAGTGCTTCATTGATCTGATCAACATTTAAAAAGAGTCTTGTTAGCACAGTTATCCAGAATAAACCGTTGACAATTAGAAGAATTAGTACTATCCCAATTGTTGAAAAGGATATTCCTGTATTCGGACTTATTAATGAAGGCAAAATGGCAATGGTTGCTGTAATGACACCTATCAGAATACCGGCAAACAAAAGACCCGTGTATTCATTTACAAACATCTTGAAGATAAGTTTTTTGCCAAAACCTACAGCCTTGAGCAAAGCTATTTCGCTTCTTCTTTCAAGTATGCTACGTACCAAAATAACTCCCAATCCAACTGTTCCGATCAACAAACCAAATGCTCCCATAACCAGGAATATGGAAAGATAGGTGTTCTCGATCGAATTAAATTCAGCAAGCCGTTGAGCAGCAGGAACTATTTCCCATCCATAGTCACGAAAACTTTGTTTGAGTTCATCTTCTACGGCTTGTTCATTGGCTTTTTTATTGTCTATTAAAAAGAGAGTAGATCCGCTGCTCGATGGAAAGTTAGCCATGAAATATTTTTGTGATATAATGACATGACCCTGAAAAACTGAGTTTGCTAAACCCCCAATAAGTTTTAGTTTCATCTTCTCTCCATTTTCATTTTTATATACCAGCGTATCTCCAATAGAAAGTCCAAGGCCCCACGTAATGACTGTTTCATCTGCAAAGGCAGGTATGACTCCTCCGTTCAGCTTCTGATTCAGAGATGACCATGGATTATCTTTACTCAGTAAGGGGGTGGAAGAAACAAAAGTAAACCTGCCTTTCAGTTGATCTGTTTTTACACCCAGTATTGAAGGATTATTTACTCTGTTCAGGTTTAGGCAACTAGCGTCATCACCCTCGTGTTTCATAAATTGTACGATAGGGTAGGAGCCCTCCATCTCGAAATCCCGTCTGACAGATTGATTGTTTAAATCTTTCACAACCGGGACTGTTGACTCTGCATAGGTTAGAAAGCCACCTGTGCCACTAGATTTCAAACCTGCATCCACAAAGAGATCCTGACGATTGGCACCGGTTGAGATCACAATGAAAGTGCCTATCGCAAAGAGAATGATGATATTGAGACTGCGATTTTTATTTCTGATGGCATTCTTAAAACAGAGACTCACAATATCAAATGATTTAAGTGTCTCCTGTCCTGATGTTCTGTTTTTGATTTTGATAAACCATAGATCAGCATAAACCAGTAAAGAGATCAGCATCAATCCCCCGGCAGTGAAGAAAACAGTAGGGTTGACCGTTTGCAAATGAATGATCTGTGTGAGTATCAATGCCAGTGAACCAATGCCTGTTATCGCTGCAATAATCCTGTTGGTTTTAAACCAACGGTTTGTCTTTCTGATTCTGGTTTTCTTTTTTAGAAGACCACCCTGTTTGCGCAGAAAGTGGGTTGCAGAAAAGTATGCAGTTAAACTAGCCACTTCAATGCCAATGAGCATACCTGATAAAAGGGTCTTCCAGTTTACGACAACATCCATCATTTCTGTTCTGACGACATCGTTCCAAATACCGTTTAAAGCAGAAAACACAAACAGACTGTACATATATGCCAGGCAGGTTCCAATAATGGTTCCAACAAATGCAACAATCAGCACCTCATATAAAATAACCATCCTGACTTTCTTCAACGAAATGCCAAGAAACGTCAATGTCTTTAATTGTTCCTGTCTACTCTCCATGTTCAGCAGAAACAAGAGCATAATCAGCACAATACCTGCAACCAGAATAAAGAAACTCAACCCACTAAACAACTGACTGAAATCCACTCCATTTTGTGCAGCTGCTTTTCCGTTTTCCCTAACCGGATCAATCACAAATCCCAAAGTAGCCGGATCAATTGATTTCTGCAACGCAATTGCTGTTTCATTCTGTCCAAAACCCTGCGATGTAGGAGCGACCCTTGTGGTCGCCCTCTTCAATTCCAATGATTGATCAGAAACATTACTAATCCTGATAGCCGTATAAGTCCCAAATCGATTCTTCCATAATTCAACACCTTTTGAATCTGAAATAAAAGCTTTAGGCGTTCCCTTCCATTTATTCCAATAGTCTTCATCTTTGGGTCTGATTTTTTTTAGATCGATGGGAACCCCGGTATCCCAATCTCTGCAATTTCCGGCATCTGTCATGCCCGGAAGGTTTGGGATCAGATCTTTGTCTGCAAAGTCACCACTGATAGCAACAATTGATTTCACCCGGAAAGAAGCTGTTTTCTCTGTCAGTTCTTTCAGCGGACCTACTACAAAATACTTCAGATCAATCTTTTCTCCCGTTTTTACATGCAGGTCTTCTGCCAGCCACTTGTTGATGACGATTTCATCTCCTTTAAGTTGATTATCAGGCAAAGTAGAGACAAATGAATAGGGAGTCGAATTGGCTCCAAACGTAAAACTATTTACAAAATAGGTGATAATGTAACGTTTATCTGATGCAATCTTTTTTATGGCTTCAACAACGGTGGGCTCAATGAAAACCCTTTCGGAGGTAATCTGGAGGGTGTTTGCAGAAGTCAGCGTTTTGATATTCAGGTTCATATCTGTAAGCGTCCAGCTTTTCTGAATGGCAGCATCAATCTTTTCTTTAGTTAAATCGGCGTTGCCCTGTAAAAGCAATACATTGGATCTGGCCTTTAAACTCATCAGGTTGTTGAGCAGATCAATTGATACGAAAGCATTAAACGGTGCCGTCTGAGAGATGCGCAGATTGAATCGTCCCATTTTATCATTTCCGGCAATGGCTTTTACTTTCAGCATCACCGGAACTGTGTTTGCCAGATCCGATACGAATGGCGTATTGAGTGGAATCAGACTGGCTTTTTTAATCCTTAATAAAATCTGTTCACCAACTTTGATATTCAGTCGGGTAGCAAGGTTGTTGCTGATAATGACCTCATCTTCAGAAAGATTTTTAAATTCAGTGTTTGACTTCAGCGTCTTGTCGAAGTTTTCATTTACACCTACTACCTGAATTTTGTTGATTCTTTTTTTTCCGCCTTCTGTTACTGCAATTCCATCTAATAACAAAACCGGTGCTACGGGAATAGAAAGTTCTTTTTCAATGCCTGTTGCCAGGTTCTCAGTGAAGAAGCGATCACCGGCTAAGACAGTGTGTGTGACTGCACCCAGGCGCAGGTCAACTCCTTTGTTCAGGTTGCTTTTTACAGAATCACCAACCATCAATGCTCCGGTGATTACAGCCGTACTGATTGCCACACCCATAGCAAGTGCAAGATTCCGTTTCCAATAGTGAAGGAGGTTTTTCCTGATAAGTTTAAAGTATGTCATGCCTTTAATTTCTTAAACATGAGTTTGCCGTTTTTGAGTTCATAAACCCTGTCCATTTTGGCTGCAAGTGCAAGAGAATGGGTCACGACAACCAAAGTAACCCCATATGATCTGTTGATTTCCAGTAACAACATTGCCAGTTTGCTCACATTGTCTTCGTCCAGGGCACCCGTGGGCTCATCTGCTAACAATAAGCCAGGTTTATTGATCAGGGCTCTGACCACGGCAGCACGCTGGCATTCACCTCCAGACAGGTGCCCGGGCATCTGATCGCGTTGATCCCAGATGCCTACTCTTTTCATGAGTTCCTCAGCCCGAACCAATCGTTCTGCTTTGATTTTTTTATCTCTAATTGTCAGTGTAGGAATCAGAATATTTTCAAGTAGCGTACATTGTGGTAACAAATGATGCAGCTGAAAAACAAATCCGATCTTCTCATTGCGGAATGTATCCAGTTGTTTTGTTGTATAGTTTACTAGATTTTCTTCGGGTTTAGGAGCATTTTGTATTTGCTCTAACTTAATTCGCAAAAAATCGTTTTCTAAAGATGTAAGGTCATCATCCGTTAAAATGGGTTCGGATTTTGAGGCAGGTAATTTGATTTTGACAATAGGGCGTGCAGTTGAAGCCCTTAGTTCTGATTTCCGATTTTCTGGTGAGATAATTTCCGACTCCGATTTTTTATCTGTTTTTAATGTCTCTTCTGAGTTGTTTTTAACAAACTCATCAAAATCACTTTCATCGGAAACTAACTTCCCACTCCGAAAATAAACCTCTCCCGAATCAGGCCGATCCAATGTCCCCATGATATTCAATAAAGTCGTTTTGCCTGACCCTGAAGGACCTAATATGGCAATAGTTTCACCTTCATTGATTTCAAGTGTCAGTCCATCCAGAACCTTTCTGAGCGTTCCTTCTGATTCCGAACCGTAATGTTTTGATATATTATTGAGTTTAAATAGCATATTTTCAATTGTTTATATTAGTTTTTCAAAATATCTCCAAAAACATGTTCATTTCAGATTTTAAAATTTATATTTGAAGTTCAGTAATGAAAGTTTTTTTTATAAAAAAAGTTTCAAAATCGTTTTATGTTTTTGGATGTGAGACAAAGTTACAGATTTTTTCGGGTTGTGTCAATATCGATTAAGCAATATCCAAATGCCTTGTTCGATTCGAAAAGTTTAACGTATATTTGGAAAAATACTAAGAAACTGTTTAAATTTAGTTTTTGTTTATTCGTTGGACATGCTAAACCCTGCTAACATTGCCTACTTGCATCACGTAGAGACGCAATATTTTGCGTCTCTACAACAGAAAAACCGCTTCCGCCCGTTCTTGAGCTCCAATTGGAGAAAATTTAAACAGTTTCTAAATCGAATTGGGATTTTATTTACAAACATTTTAATATGATGAAAAACAAAACTGCTCTCCTTTTGATGCTTGGGGTGATTGTGTTTTCTTTTGTTGGTTTTGGACAGGAAAAGGTTTCAGTAAAGGTGTTTCCTGACAGCAAACGCCAGATAATCAATACTGTTGGAGGAAATTACACCATGGCCCGATATACCAATAGTGCATGGGATGCCATTGGAGGACAGACATTAAAGGAATTCAGACCAGGCATTGTGAGAGTAGCGCTGCCATTACAATTCCGGGGCAAAGAATATGCAAACTTCAAAGGCGAATTGATCAACGAACAACCTTTGGTTATCACTTTGTTCGAAACAATGAAACGCATGAAAACAGAATTTGGTGTTAAATCCATCATTGTTTCTGTGTGGGATGTTCCAAATGAACTGGTAATCGATCCTTCAAAAAAACAACAACGTGTCGTTAAACCCGAATCATATGACGAAGTAATCGACATGTTGACCGCTTTTTTGGTGAAGGCCAAAACTGATTATGGCGTTGAGGTAGATTATTTCTCTTTCAATGAATCAGACGGAGGCTGGCAGGTTCAGTTTTCACCACAAGCTACCATCGCGTTTATCAAAAAAGCAATGGCTCGTTTCAAAGCAGCCGGTCTCAAAACAAAATTCTTACTGGCAGACACTGCACAGACAAAAGGAACTGTTGAATTTGCAACCATGATTATGGCCGACTCAACTATTTGGAAAGCTCTCGGTCCATTGTGCTTTCATAGTTGGTGGTCAGAAAAGGTCTCCGATAATGAATTCGAAAGGGTCGCTGCATTTGCCAAGGCATGGAATAAACCCGTGTGGTGTGATGAATTGGGCTTTGATGCTGAGGCATACAAGATCAAGGGGATGTGTCAGAGTTGGGATTACGCATTGCGATTTGCAAGAATTACACACCGGATGCTCAAATATGCCCAGGTCGAAGCTTCCTTGTACTGGACTTGGCAAAATGATTATCCGATCATGTCAACCGATTTGAAAACAATGTATCCGTCATACTATGTAACACGTCACCAGACCGATTTTCTGAATTCCGGAACCCAGATTGTGCATTCGACAAGTTCAGATCCTGAAATATTGGTAATCAGTGGCATTCATGATAATCTATCAAAGGTGATGCAACTTGTCAATATGAAAAAAGTTCCGGTAACTATTGACATCGAAGGCTATGACAGTAAAATCATCGATATGGTGACCACTACCGAATCGAACAACTGGCATTTACAGAAAAATATTACAAAGTCAAAAAAAGGACATACTATCATTCAATTACAACCAGAATCAGTTAATTCATTAATCTTAAATTAATTCCCTATCTATGAAAACAAATCTACATTTATTAAAAATAGCAATCCTTCTTTTGTCATTGGTTTGCTTTGGCATGAATTCTTTTGCACAAAAGGTTGAGACCAATCTTGGCAAATCAGAAAAGCTAATCCCTTTTAAAGATTTCAAAAATACCGATATAGGTCCGGTTGCCAAAGCCGGCATTGTAACCAACGCTAAAAATGTTATTCAGATTATTGCAAGTGGTACAGATATTTGGGGCCCACGCGATCAGTTTCATTTCTGTTATGTATTGATAAAAGGCGATTTTGAAATCACTACCCAAGTGTTGAGTCTGACAGCAGCCAATGCATATACCAAGGCAGGGATCATGGCACGTGTAAATCTGGATGAAAATAGTCAGCATGTATATTATCAGGTTTTTCCAAATAACGCTGCACGCAATAAGAACAACGGTGGTTGCGAATTTCAATACCGTGCTGAAAAAGCCGGAGATATGAAAGCCATTTATCCCGACTTGGCAACTGCCGGAAAACAGTTTGATGTTGCATATCCCAATACCTTCATCCGTCTTAAAAGAACAGGTGATGTTTTCGAATCATACTTCAGCAATGACAATAAAAACTGGAAGCTCTATGCTACCTATACGTTTAAACTCCCCGAAGAATTAATGGTTGGTCTTGCCGTAACCTCGCACAATGCCAATGAATATACAATAGCCAAATTTGCTTCAGTAAAATTAGCAAAGTAACTACCTGAAAACAAATAAGCTTAGAAACCATTTTAAAATTAATACCCTAAAAAAAGAGGAAGCCGATTCGGTTTCCTCTTTTTTTAATGCCCGTTTTTATTGGAAACATCATTTTTAAAAAAATCCTGGAACATTTTTTGACCATTTTTTGATACTCCCGGGAACACTCCCGGATCACTTACAAACCATTAATAGACCATCAGTAGATACTTACCCCCTTTGCCGCACGATCTCTGCACCTTCTCCACACCTTTTCCGCACCATATAAGCGGAGAACCTGCGGAGAAGGTGCGGAAATGGTGCGGAGATGGTGCGGAAAACCCCATCTGTATCCCCTGAGTGTTTGGTCTGTTTTTGATTCTCATCCGGGAGTCATCCTTTGATGATCTTTTGATGAACTTTTTTTGATCCTTTTTTGACTATTTTGTTTTTTGATTGAATTTCTATTAAAATGTCGCGAATTGTCGTATAACGTCCAATATTGTCCACGTTAAAACACTTGACATCCAGTATTTAGTGTTGTAATTTTGTGATATTACTAACAATTTAAAAAATGAAATCATGTCAAAAATTAAAAGTCCGTTTAAATTTATCGGCAGCTTTGGAAACACGCGCTGTTACTATGATGGATAATGGGGTCAGCCACAATTTAGTTCAAAAACAAGAAAACCAAAAATACGAAATTGTGGCAGACCCCATTTAATCCATTGATAATCATAACAACAGATGAAGTAATAATAGAATATTTATCACGTAAACAAATATAAGAAATATTTGTGTCTAAAACTAAATAATCCTGATTATCAACTAATTTATAATTGTAAATTTACGCCATCATGTTTTGCTGTACAATACTGAGATAATACATTTTTAAGGAATGACATGAAGTTTCTTTTCGTGATTTAATATTTGTTCCCATCCCAACTATGAATGATAATAATTTAAAAGAACATATAGATTTATTCAAATCCTTGTTTAAAGGCAGAGATGATGTTTTTGCTAAAAGGTGGGAGAAGGGCGGTAAAAGTGGTTATATGCCTATGTATCAATTTGACCCTTATATGCTTCGTTTACATCAAATGAAGGGTGGAACTTTTCAAGACTATAATGAGAAAACTTATCAACCTTATTCGAACGAGCAAATTGCAAAACATCTTAATGGAGAACAGTTAATTGGGATATATCCTTTATTATTGGATAACACTTCTTGGTTTATCGTAGCAGATTTCGATAAAGAGAATTGGGAGAAAGAATGTCGGACTTATATAAAATGTTGTCATGAAAGTAATATTCCGGCCTATTTGGAACGCTCCCGATCTGGAAAAGGCGGTCATGTTTGGATGTTTTTTGAGCAACCCTATATGGCTTTTAAGAGTAGAAAAATTTTCATTTCACTTTTAGAGAAAGTTGGTGTATTTTCTGTTTTCGACAGAAGTTCAAGTTTCGACAGACTCTTTCCTAATCAGGATACCCTTTCTGGGAAAGGATTTGGAAACCTAATCGCATTACCATTATATAAACCAACATGGGATCAGGGGAATAGTTGTTTTGTGGATATTGAAACTTTACAACCATTTGCCAATCAGTGGGATTTTATCAGAAATATAAAAAGAATAACAGTAGTAGAACTTGATAAGTTATATGACCAAATCACCCGTACCTCATTTCAGGAACCTGTTCAAATTCAATATGGGCAAAATACATCTGATAAATTAATTATCCGGCTTGACAATAAAGTTAGAATCAACCGCATCAACCTTCCAATGCCTCTCATCTCATTTTTGAAAGATGAACTCAATTTCATGAATACCGAATATATTGTTAAAAAGAAAATGGGAAAAAACACGTGGGGGACTGAGCCATATTTTAAATGTATTGAAGAAACTGAAAAGGAGATTTATATACCCAGAGGAATTATCGGAAAACTGCTTAGATATTGTAATGAGAATAAGATTGACTACAAATTTAAAGATGAACGTCAAAAAATCAATACAATTACGTTTTCTAGTGATATTCAATTACGAGAATATCAAAAGTCTGCAATTGAAAGTACAAATAAAAAAGATTTTGGTGTTATTGTAGCTCCTCCCGGAACTGGGAAAACTGTAATTGCACTAAAAATTATTGCAGAGAAGCAGCAACCGGCTTTAATTGTAGTTCATCGTAAGCAATTGGCTGATCAATGGATTGAGAGAATAGTTGCATTTTTAGGGATTTCAAAAAATGAGATAGGAAGGATTGGGCAAGGTAAAGTAAAGATTGGTAAGAAAGTTACTATAGCCATGATTCAAAGCTTGTCGAAAGAAACGGAAAAACCAAACAATCTTATTCTTAAATCTTTTGGAACTATTATTATTGATGAGTGTCATCATATCCCTGCCGAAACATTTAGAAATACAATCAGCCAACTTCATACTTATTATTTGTATGGATTAACTGCAACACCTTTTAGAAAGTACAATGATGGTAAACTGATATTTATTCACTTAGGAGAGATAATTGCTGAATTGAAAGACCAGGAAATATCTTCATATAAAAAACCTCAGGTAATTATACGAAATACTGAGTTGGACATACCATTTAACTCCAAAACGGATCGATTTGAAAGCTTATCAAAAGTATTAGTACATGATTCTGCCCGAAACAGACTTATTATTAACGATCTGGTTAAAGAACTCGCTGCCGGGAAAAAGGCAGTTATCATAACAGAACGGAAGGAACATATCGAATCGCTTAATCAGTATCTAAAGCAAAAATATGAAACCGTAACTCTAAGTGGTGATGATTCTGAAAGTGTAAGGAATGCTAAATGGAAAACTTTGAACGAAGGAAACTTCCAGGTATTAATTACAACAGGACAATTTTTTGGTGAGGGTACTGATTTACAGAATGTGGAATGCCTTTTTCTGGTTTACCCATTTTCTTTTGAAGGAAAACTTATTCAATATATTGGAAGAGTTCAGCGGTCGGAGTTAGCTCCGACTATTTATGATTATCGGGATTATAAGATTGATTATCTGAATAAATTATTCTTAAAAAGAAATACCTATTATCGGAAACTGGTAAAGCAAGCGACGCTATTTGATGAACCACTTGAAGAAAATACAGTTATAGAAAAAAATTATGTTTTTGAACAACAGGTAAAAATACCTTTAGAGCAAATAGAATTTAGATATGGTTCATTTGCATTTCGTTATGTTGTAAAGGAAAACAACAAGGAACTTGAATTTGAGATTGAAAATGATGACATAAGACCTGAATTCGAAGTTCTGAAGTCTTATTTTTCGAAGTTACTTAGACTCAAACAAATTGAGATCGATCTTTTTGCGGAATTCGTAGATGATAAGCTTGTTTCACAAATAGCTCGATCGTCTGACTTAGATAAATTTAATAGAGAAATTATTGAGAGTGTGAAATTTAAGTTTGTAACAAAGAACTATTTTGGAAAAGTTCCTTCTTCTAAATTTCAAAACAACATTCTTGATATAAATCAATTGAACAATGGTGATAACAGTAATAGCCAACTTTTTGATTCTGCGGAAGAATTTCTTGAGAATGTATTGAAAAATAAAAACTTTAGACATTACCGGCAGATAAAATATCTTGCAGAGAAACATGCCAGTAACATTTTAAAACTTCGATTTGTGTTGAGTCCTTTTTCGTTTGTTTTTCTATTGCCAGGAACAGAACAATTTCATGTTGTTATGGAAACTCTCGATACAGAAGAAGCAAGCTATATTTGGCATATAGAAAAGGATTTAAATGCATTACGAAATAAATTAATTGAAATAGATCTCAGCATTAATATTATAAGAAACGAAAGAAGGCACGTGTTTTTAGAAAGTCAGCCTCAAAATTTTACACGTATTGTGCATGACTACACTGATGAAAGGAAGGGGTTTATTATTTGGAAGGATTTGATTGAAGAAATATTGGTGTAATTTGGGATTATGATAATTCAAAAGATTTCCTTGTTTTGATTAAAACAAAAAAGAATATTATTTGCCTGTAACGGGTTTTTCAATTGGTTCGTTTAGTTTATAGTATTCGCCTTTGGCATTTTTTAAGCTATCGGCTTTAATGGTTTGGGTAACTTTTAGGGTTTGTAGATCCTGATAGGTCTTTTTCCATTGCTTTGGATCGATCCGGGAGAGGGAAGCAGAATCGGACTTGCTGTAATAGTTGAGTATGTTTTGTTTTAAAGGTGCAGTGAGGTTGTTGAATTTGGTTTTTTCCAACTTGATCACCAACTCTCCATAAGTTTTATCAGCCAGATCGTATTCTCCCATCAGGGTTGGTTTTCCGGTATCATAATCAATATCCGGAATCAGAGCTTTTTGAACATGCAATTTATTTAGAGCGCTGGCATAATGTAACAGTGTGGTATCGAAGCTTCTGATAAACAGTTTTTCTCCTTCGGGACCAACGTCTTTAAATCGCAACACTCTTAAAGGTCCAATTTTAGGTATAACCCATATAATACCTGATAAAATCATTGCTTTTAATCCCGGCCTCTTTCTCGCTTTTCCAAACTCAGCATAATACTGTTTTTTGTTCATCTTATAATGAAAACTTCGGCTGTTGACACTGGGGTTCTTTAATCGAATGTCTCTTTTTTTAATTTCCCAGGCAATATGGGTTATGGTTGGTAACAAACTTTTAATTGACCATCGGAATGTTGCAATCGTGAGTCCCAGATCTCCAAATACAACATTGATATCCTGTCCATAAGTTTTCAGAAATGCCCTTTCCAAAACAGGTCTTGAAACCTGAAATCCAATAAAATTATGATAAGTCTGTGATGCATAATTACCTCGCGAAATCTCCAGAACATCAAAAGCTATCTCTACCCTTTTGTGTGCCACATGATCTTTTTCAAAAGTCACCACATGTCCGAATTTCTTTTCAATTTTGGGATAAACTCTGGGTTCTATAATATTTGTGGCTATCGGATGTCCATATTTATCGCCCATATAATGACACAATACACCTAGTGAAAATGCATATTCATTCAAATTCTCTGATTCCGAAATAAGTGCTTCTACAAAATCACCTGTGCGGGCATAATGTGCCAGATTAGTAAAGTAAATACTACCAAAGGGAAAATATCCCAGGTCTGGTAAAATACTGCCTCCATAAGCAAAAGCTCTTGCTTTATTTAAATCATCATCCGTTGAAGCTGGGTATTTTAGTTTCAGTAGCGGCAGGATACTTTTCTCCCAACTTGCGTCAATTAATGCTTCATGTGTAAGAACTGAATATGCCTTTACAGAAACTGGAGCGATCAACATTAAACCGACCAAAAGATAAATGAAGATGAAAGACCCAAAAGATTTAATCATTATAATGTGGCTATGTGGTATTAAAACGATTTAAAATGGATAATGTTATTGGTATTTACTTTTTTGACCTTCATAACATTACTTTTTTTCATTTATTAAAATAAATATTATAGTTTTACAGAGAAATCACGATCCATGAAAATTGTGATGGATTAATCTATCAACAACCCAAACCCGATTGTAAAATGAAAAACAAATTACCATTATTGCTTACTGCTATCGCGCTCTGCTTTAACGTAGCACTCTTTGGCGTAGAGAAACCAAAGGAATTTAAGATTCCTTACGAAAAATATATTCTTGCCAACGGCTTGAATGTAATTCTTCATGTTGACAAATCTGACCCGATAGCAGCAGTGTATGTTGTCTATCATGTTGGTTCAGCAAGAGAAATCCAGGGCAAAACAGGTTTTGCTCATCTGTTTGAACATCTTAGATTCAATGAGTCTCAGGATATTCCACAGGGACAATGGTTCAAAAAGCTTCAGACTGCAGGCGCTTCTAATGTAAATGGTTCAACCAGCCAGGACAGAACCAATTATTTTGAAGTCATTCCAAAGAATGCTGTTGAGATGGCATTGTGGATGGAGTCAGACAGAATGGGATTCCTGACCAGTAAAGTAAACCAGAAAACTTTCGTGACTCAGCAGAATGTTGTTCAAAATGAAAAACGTCAGGGAGACAACAGACCTTATTCTCAAAGTCAATACATGTCCACTAAGTTGATGTATCCCGCAACACATCCTTATGGTCATACTGTTATTGGAGAACTTGAAGACCTTTCAAACGCTTCTCTTCAGGACGCTTTAGATTTTCATGCTAAATTTTATGCACCAAGCAATGCCACTTTGATTGTTTCAGGTGATATCGATGTTGCCCAGACCAAGAAGTGGATCGATAAATATTTTGCCGAAATCAAATCAGCTCCTGCTCTGAAGTCTTTACCAAAGATGCCGGTTACACTTAATGAAACAGTAAGATCATACTGCGAAGACAATCTTGCCAATGCTCCAAGATTATCAATGGAATTTCCAACTGTAGAAGATTACAATAAAGATGCTTATCCGCTGGAGTTCTTTGGACGCATCTTTGCAAGAGGCAATAAATCTCCTTTATACAAGGTAATTGTAGAAGAGAAAAAACTTGCAGTTTCGGCTATGGCACGTCAAAGTAGCTCTGAGATTGCAGGTGAATTTGGCATCAATGTTACTGCTCTGCCAAATGTAAAACTGAGCGATGTTGAAGCAGCTGTAAAAGAAGCTTTCCTAAGGTTTGAAAAAGATGGTTTCACAGAAAAAGATGTTGAAAGACAAAAAGCCGGAATGGAATATAGCTTTTACAGACAGAGTTCCAGTATTTTGAACAAAGCCATGATGTTTGGTGATTACAATATTTTTAATGGTTCACCTGATTATATGGCTACCGATTTTAAAAACAGAATGAGTGTTACGAAAGAAGATATTTTGAGAGTGTATAACAAATACATCAAAAACAAAAATTATCTGATTACCAGTATCGTTCCAAAAGGTAAAGCTGATCTAGCTGCCGCTAACTCTAAATTATGGGTCGCTCAGGAAGAATCGATTGCACAACAAGGCACTAAAAAGAAAGATGTCGTTGCTGCAAAATATGTCCCTATTCCTTCAAAAATTGACAGAACAAAAGAACCTGTTAAAGGTCCGGATCCAGTAGTAAACCTTCCAAAAATATGGACTGCTAAAACCGTAAATGGAATCTCAGTTTATGGAATTAAACAAAGCGAACAACCAATCGTAGAGTTCTCAATTATCCTGAAAGGTGGAATGCTCCTTGACAGTCCTGATAAAATTGGTACAGCAGCTTTAACTGCACAATTGATGAACCAGGGAACTAAAAACAAGACGATCATCGAATTGGATGAAGCCATGCAGGATTTGGGTGCAAATATTAATATCTCTGGCAGTAAAGAAGCAATTTCAATTTCAGGTAGTTGTCTTGTCAGTAAATTGAATGAAACTTTTGCATTGGCAAAAGAGATGTTATATGAACCTCGTTGGGATGAAAAGGAGTTTGCACTTGCAAAAAGTCAAACAATTGAAGGTCTGAAAAGGACTGAAACTTCTCCAACTGCTATCGGATCAAGTGTTTTCAATAAATTGGTTTATGGTGCAGATAACGTTCTGGCCAATGAAACATCAGGAACTATCAGTTCTGTAAATAAAATCACCCTCGATGATCTTAAAAAATACTATGATCAGAATTTTGCACCTTCGGTTGCAAAGATTAGTATTGTTGGTGACATTACACAGGAGAAAGCCATTGCTTTATTTAATGGCCTGAAGGACTGGAAAAATAAAGAAGTTAAACAACCCTCAGTTGCTAACTTTGCTACTGCAAAACCGGGAATCTACTTTATCGACGTTCCGAATGCCAAACAATCTGTAGTAACAGTAGGACATGCAGGTCCAAGCTATCCGAACCCTGATTTCTATAAAGCTGTTGTTGTTAATTATAAGTTGGGTGGTGACTTTAATGGAATCCTGAATATGATTCTACGTGAGAAGAAATCATTTACTTACGGTGCAAGTTCAAGATTTACCGGTGCTGGTTTTGGTGGACAGTTCCTCGCCAATTCTCAGGTACAGTCAAATTCTACTTTCGAAACCACTCAGATCATCAGGGATGAAATCAAGAAATACACTGAAGGCATCGCTCAGGAAGATCTTGATCTGGTAAAAAGCACTTTATTAAAGAGCAACTCGGGCAGATTTGAGACATTACCACAACTTAATGCCATGCTTGAACCAATTGTGATGTATGATCTTCCTTTTGACTATATCAAACAACGTGAAGCAATTGTTCAAAAGATGACACCTGCTGAACATGCTGCATTGTCTAAAAAATTAATACATCCTGATCAATTGATCTATTTGATTCTTGGTGATAAGGCTACCCAGTTTGATAAACTAAAAGAACTTGGACTAGGCAACCCGATTTTATTAGATAAAAGCGGTAAACCAATAGCTGACTAAAAACAATTTGATTTAATAAGCCAGAGGCTGTCTGAAAAGGCAGCCTCTTTTATTTTTATACAACAATATTTAGAATTATGTAGGGACAGGTCGTGACCTGTCCTTTTTTAATCGGACAGGTCACGACCTGTCCCTACAGCAGAACTGATTTATACAGCCTCTTTTATTTTATAATTTTCTTACATCCTTTAGTATTAAGTAATAAGCATTAAACAATGTCGTATTTCATTATTAGCTTATCTCTTTATTCATTAAAAAGATTTAGAAGCTGTTTAAAATATTATTTCTTTTGCCCGTAGGGCATATATGTCAATAGAAATAAGCATCTCCCCTCTTTTTGCCCGTAGGGCATCAACCTTTAATGTTAATCCCCTACGGGGAAAAGATTTATTATGTGAATGTTTCTATTGATATTTATCCCCTACGGGGAAATTTAAACAGGTTCACAGCAATGGGAATATGACAATAAATTATTTCCATTACTTATATTACGGTTATATGAGTTTGTTGTCAGAATCATCCGGGAGGTGTGTTTAGAGATATTCTTCGTATCTTTGCACATGATGAATAAGAAAGTATCTGCGGAACCGATTTTGCAAATCACACGCGATAAGGAAGTTGTGATAGTAGAATATATTTGTGAAAAAGAAGAAACCTATAGATGCAGTGAATACATTTTCATAGACTCAGAAGAACACGCTAAACGATTTAAAAGAGATCTCATCTGGATCTCTCACAGAGTAAACGGTACCGATTTTAGCTTTTATGCCAACAGTGAGGAGGTCATTATTGATCACAGTGAACTTGTCAGTATCACAATCTCTACAGGATATATCGGATGTGATTACCAGGAGCATTTCTCCTTTTAAATAAAAATCAACCCTTTACGACTTCATGTTTTTTGATGTAGTCAGGATCGATCTCTATTCCTAAACCGGGACCTGTAGGCAATTTCACGATGCCATTTTCGCTCACAAGAGAAGACGTTTTGCATTCGAAGGGGAGGTCTTTGCTCAGTGCTTTGAATTCGTGATATTTGCCTGCATTAGGGATGGCAGAAATGAAGTGCATCATATATACATAACCAAATCCATCACCCGTGATGTGAGGTGTACAGAGTTTTCCTGTCAAATGTGCCATGCGGGCCACTTTCATCGAACGAACCATGCCACCAAAATAAAACATATCTTGTTGTACAACTTTTAAAGCATTGTTGCCGATCAACCAACGGAAATTGTGAAGGCTTGCTTCCTGCTCACCACCTGCAACCGGAATCTTTAAAGCATTGGCCACCTGGATGGTCTCTTCGTACCAGTCGAAAGGAACGGGTTCTTCGTAAAAGTCATAGTTATACTCTTGCATGATCTTGCCTATACGGATGGCTTCCTTCACGTCGTATGAACCATTTGAATCGGCAGAAATTACCATCTGATCACCAAAAGTTTTGCGTACTAACGGGATTAGTTGTTCAGACCTTTTGTCCGGGAATTCAGGATGACTCATCCGGCCCCCAACTTTAAATTTGATGGCCTTGGCATGTGACAAAGAGAGCTGTTCTTTCAGATGCTCTATCGTCAGTTCGGGTGTGATATCTCTTTCGCTGTTTGCCTGATAGACTGCAATTTCTTTATTGTGAATATCGCCAATCAATTGTCCGATAGATTTTCCGGCGATTCTGCCCATCATATCGAGTATTGCGAATTCAAGTGTAGCGATTGGAACCCAGAGGGCGAGGTTTTGAAGTTTGTAATTGCTGTCGTATACAAAAACCTCTTCGAGCAATGCTTCCAGATTCCGGGCATCTTTACCGATGAAGAAGGGCTGCACACGGTTTACGAAAATGGGATAGAGCGATTTCATCTGTCCGCTGTTGGATACAGAGATGCCTTCAGCTCCATCTTTTGATCTGACGCGGCACAAAAATGAATTCTTGTATCGCAGCAGTTCTATCTTATCAATGATAACAGGCGAGGTGAATAATTCCTTTTTGAAAACGGGTTGCGATAATATTTTATCCAATTGGGCATAATCAGTAGGTGGTTCAGAGGTGTTGAGCGCTTTAGATGAAAAAGGTAATGCTGCTGCCAGTCCACCCAGGGCTGCAGTTGTCAGGAAAGTTCTTCTGTTGGTTGCCATTGGAGTTAGTTTTGGTTTATCACATCGTTGTTCAGATTCAAACAAATAGTGGGTTTCTCCACATTAGTTTGACGTAGCCAAAAATAAACATTTCTAACATCAAAAAAATAAATTTTATTTAAGTTCTGTCTTTCAAATGTTCGTATGACTGGAGAGGGAACACATTTTTATAGGCAGGACGGATGATCCGACGGGCGCCAAAGGTGAGTTCCTCGAGACGGTGAGAACACCATCCTGCAATTCTGGACATTGCAAAGAGTGGAGTGTAGACCGGCTCTTTGATGCCTATGCAGTTGTATACGAAGCCGGAGTAGAAGTCAACATTGGCGCAAACCCTTTTGGCAACTTTGTCTCCTTTGAAGTCGTAAAAAATCTGCGGAGCAAGTGTCTCGATCAGTTCATAGAGTTCGAATTCTTCCAGACGATCTTTCTCCTGGGCAAGTTCGCGTGCTTGTTTCTTCAATAGAACGGCACGTGGGTCGGAAACTGTATATACAGCATGACCGATTCCATAGATTTTGCCTGAACGATCATAAGCTTTTTTATTCAGCATTTTTAACAAATAATCCGTTACTTCCTGCTTGTTGGACCAATGTTTCACATTTTCTTTGATATTGTCCATCATGCAGAGTACTTCATGATTGGCGCCACCGTGAAGCGGTCCTTTGAGAGAAGCGAGAGCAGAGGCCACTGCTGAATAGGTATCGGTTCCGGTTGAACTGGTCACCCGGATCGTGAATGTTGAATTATTTCCGCCACCATGATCGGCATGAAGGATCAATGCGAGATCTAGAATGTCTGCTTCAAGGGGAGTATATTTCCCTTCACCTTTCATCATCATGAGAAAGTTTTCAGCTGTACTCAGTGCAGGATTCGGGTGACGGATCGATAATGTTTTGTGTTGATAGAAATGCCGCATCGAATGATACGAATAGGCAATGATCGTTGGGAACTTGGCTATGAGGTTCAGTGATTGGTTTACCAAATTTTCGAGCGAGGTATCTTCTGCATTTTTGTCGAGCGTATATAATCCAAGGACAGAACGAGTCAACATATTCATGATATTCTGACCTTTGTTTGACAGAATCATACTGTTGGTGAACTCATCAGGCAGTTCGCGCAGGGAACCCATGTATTGCATGAATTCGCTAAGTTCACCGGCATTGGGTAGTTTTCCGGAAAGCAAAAGATAAATGACTTCATCGAAGCCATGACGTTTTTGGTCTATGGCGCCCTGTACCAGAGCCTGAACATCTATTCCCCTGTAAATTAGTTTTCCATCAATAGGAACAAGTATTTCTCCTTCCTTTTTGTAACCCACAACATCTGCAACATTTGTGAGCCCAACCAATACTCCGGTATGGTCTGCGTTGCGAAGTCCGCGTTTTACACTAAACTTTTCGAACAGTTGGGGCTCAATTACTGCAGCCCTATGTACAGATTCAGAAAGATGTTTTACAATTAAAGGATTGTCTGACTTATTCATATGATGATTTTTAACGTTAAAGTTCAAAATTACACACAACTTTGCATCAAAACAAGACATTCAATATGTTAGGTGTTATGTATTAGTGGAATATAACAATTTACTTTTTTTTGTTAATATGTGAAAATGGGCCTGATACAGATTTTTTTAAAAAAACTACACCTTGAAATGTATATAGTTAAGCGTGTACAAGGAATGGATAATTTTGTATCACTTATTTTGAATTTAAAATAATAACTTTATCATCTGATATTCTTATCGTAATCTGAAAAGGATTTTTTTGCTTACAAATAATTATACTTGAAATGAGAAAAAAAATATTGATGGTATTGCTTCTTGTTGTATCCATAATTTTTTGTGCACATTCTCAAAAGAATGCTCCTATGTATAAAAATAAAAGTTTGTCTATTGAGCAAAGAGTGAAAGATCTCTTGCAAAGGATGACCATTGAAGAAAAAGCTGGACAGTTAAATCAGCTCAATGGTGGGGTATTTACCGGTCCGGCATTAAACGATGCTGGACAGAAATCGAAGATGCAGCAGGTGCGCGATGGAAAAGTAGGTTCTTTTTTGAATGTGATCGGAGCAGCCGATACAAAGTCGATTCAGAAAATAGCAATCGAGGAAAGCAGGCTAGGTATTCCATTGCTTTTTGGATTTGATGTGATCCATGGATTTAAGACGATATTTCCAATCCCTCTTGCGGAAGCTTGTAGCTGGGATCTGGCCCAGATTCAAAAGAATGCAGGAGTGGCTGCAAAGGAAGCCGCCGCTTCAGGAATAACCTGGACATTTGCTCCAATGTGCGATATCAGCAATGATCCAAGGTGGGGCAGAGTGATGGAAGGTGCAGGAGAGGATCCATGGTTTGGTGGTGAGGTTGCAGCAGCAAGAGTAAAGGGATTGCAGGGTTTGTTAAACGACTATCAGCATATTCTGGCATGTGTGAAACATTATGCCGTTTACGGAGCTGTAGAGGGCGGCAGGGAATATAATAATGTAGATGTTTCCAGAGTTGCATTGTGGAATAAATATCTTCCTCCTTATAAGGCGGCTGTTGATGCAGGCGCTGCCACTGTAATGAATTCCTTCAATGTATTCGAAGGGGTACCGACAAGTGGGAATAAGTATTTGGTTAAAGATATATTGATCAAAAAATGGGGCTTTAAAGGATTTCTGGTAAGTGACTGGCAGTCATTTGATGAAATGGTAACATGGGGATATGCTGCTGATAATAAGGATGCTGTTTTGAAAGCCATGCAGTCTGGCAGTATGATGGATATGGAATCTAAAATAGTAGTGACTTATCTTCCTGAACTGGTAAAAGAAGGAAAGGTCACACTTGCACAGGTTGATGATGCCGTTGGAAGGATCCTTACTTTAAAGTTTAAACTAAGGTTATTCGACGATCCTTATGGCTTTTCAGATGAAGCAAGAGAAAGCAAATCGATATTTACTATAGAAAACCGCAAAGAAGCTAGAACAGCAGCAGTGCGTTCTATCGTGTTGTTGAAAAATGATAAAAATATATTGCCGCTGAATAAGTCGGTTAAGAAGATTGCTTTAATTGGCTTTTATGCCAACAGTAAGGATGATATGTTTGATTTCTGGATAGGTAAAGGGGAGTCTAAAGACGCCGTTACTATTTATGAGGGGTTGAAAAATAAATTCGGAGACAATGTTGCAATTACTTTTTGTGATGGATATAATGCCGATGCTACTACCAGTGAAAAGCTGATTAATGAGGCAGTACAAAATGCACTGTCTGCTGATATAGTACTGGTGAATGTTGGTATCAGTGGAAAAATGGGAGGTGAAGACAGGGCTCTGGCAAATCCTGCAATACCTGATGGTCAGATTGAACTGATGAAGGCATTGAGAAAGACCGGGAAACCAATTGTGTCTCTTGTGTCGAGCGGAAGACCTTTGATCCTCACCCAACTGCAGAATCTTACTGATGCTATCGTTCAGTGCTGGATACTGGGAACTGAAACCGGAAATGCTGTTGCAGATGTTTTAGCAGGTGATTATAATCCATCAGCAAAAACTGTGATTACATTTCCATATGCTGTAGGACAAATTCCGGTATATTACAATCATTTCAATACAGGGAGACCACTTCCTGCAACAGGTGACCAAAGCTGGAAATCAAGATACAGGGACATCCCAAATGAACCGCTTTATCCTTTTGGTTACGGATTGAGTTATACTACATTTAAATATTCCAATCTTAAGCTGGATAAAACCACTTTGAAAAGAGGGGATAAGCTTTCGGTATCCGTTACCGTTTCAAATACGGGTAACTATGATGGTGAGGAGATAGTCCAATTGTACATCAGGGATATTGCTGCTTCAATCATCAGACCTGTAAAAGAATTGAAGGCATTTCAAAAGATCTTTTTAAAAGCAGGAGAATTGAAAACCGTAACTTTGACCTTAAAAGATAAAGACATTTCATTTTATGATGCTGATGGAAACACCGTTCTGGAAAATGGAAAGTTCAATGTTTTTGTAGGAGGTGATTCACAGAATGTATTAGAACAAGGTTTTGAACTAAAATAAATACGATTGTTATGATAAGTCTAAAGAATGTTGCCGGATTCATTTTACATGTTTTGATAGTAATGTTATCCGTAAACCAGGTATCAGCTCAGAAGTTTGAAAATCTGGCACTAACCCCTCCAATGGGTTGGAATAGCTGGAATGTATTTCAAACCAATATCAATGAAAAGATGATCAAAGAGATTGCCGACGCAATGGTCTCTTCAGGAATGCAGAAAGCTGGTTATACTTATTTGGTTTTGGATGATGGGTGGATGGCGATGGAGAGAGACAAAAATGGTGATCTGGTAGCTGATCCTAAAAAGTTTCCCAATGGAATGAAAGCCCTTTCAGACTATGTTCATGGGAAAGGGTTGAAATTTGGATTGTATAATTGTGCAGGAACAAAAACATGTGCAGGATACCCCGGAACACATGGTTATGAAATTCAGGATGCACGTTATTATGCTTCTCAAGGAGTAGATTATTTGAAATTTGATTGGTGCAGTTCAGATGGTCTTAATGCAAAAGAATCTTATACCAATATGAGTAAGGCTATAAAAGCTGCCGGTAGACCAATGATATTCAGTCTGTGTGAGTGGGGAAACAACAAGCCATGGGAGTGGGCAAAGAATGTTGGTCAACTTTGGAGAACTACAGGTGATATTTATGATTGTTTTGACTGCACCAAAAACAATGGTTCATGGTCAGCCCATGGGGTGATGAAAATATTGGATATGCAACAAAATCTGCGAATTTATGCCGGTCCGGGACATTGGAACGATCCCGACATGCTTGAAGTTGGCAATGGAGGGATGAAGTTTTCAGAAAACAGGGCTCATTTTTCAATGTGGTGCATGTTGGCAGCTCCATTGATCTCGGGTAATGATTTGAGAAAAATGTCGATAGAAACATCGGATATCTTGACCAATAAGGATGTGATTGCTGTGAACCAGGATAAATTAGGGATACAGGGATTCAAATATGCTGTCAGGGATAGTGTTGAGATCTGGTTTAAGCCATTATCAGGAAATAACTGGGCGGTTTGTTTTCTGAACCGTACTTCAATTTCAAAGCAGATTGATTTTAACTGGAAGCTTGAGAATGTAAATGATGAATTCTCTGGAAGGAAGTTGATTGCAGTTAAAACGAATTATAAAATTAAAAACCTTTGGACAAAGAATGAGACCGGAACAACAAAAGAAACTTTAACAATCACAGTTCCTTCTCATGATGTGTTGATGTACAGATTGTATTAGTTTGAAAACTAATCAGTAGGATTTCAAAAAATATATTCCAGATGTTGTGACGATATGTCTTGGACAAAACGACGGGGTTCAGGATTCAGCTATATTCTGTAAGGCCTATATTGATTTTATTGGTCAGCTCCGTTCACATTATCCAAAGGCTACCATTATCCAGTTTCTAAGTTAAATCACAATAGGTTTATATGAAAATGTGGGTACCGGAGAAGCTTTCACGGAATTCCTTAGGGGTGCAATTCTTTCGTTTTTTAAATGTCCGGTTGAAGTTGGAGATATTGTTGAACCCACAATGATTGGCAATTTCTGAAATGGATGTTGTAGTATCAATTAGCATTCGGGTAGCGTGACCCAGTCTGATTTCTGTCAGGCAATCCATAAAGGTATTGCTTGTGCGTTGTTTGAAGAAACGACTGAAGGAAACCTCGGACATATTTGCCAGTTTAGCTACTTCTCCTAAAGTAATAGGCTTATCGAAATTCTTATTCACATAATCCAACGTTTTTTCTATCCGTCTGCTGTTATAACTGAACTGTTCAGCCATGTTGTTAAACGCGGGACTGGAAAGGATCTTCATATTCCGTGATATAGAAAGATCGTGAAGGATGGACATCAGTTCAAGAATTGAATCAAAACCATGTTTCTGATTCAGTTCTACAATTCTGGTAGTTAATAGTTGGGTTGTCTCTTTTGAAAACAGAATACCACTTGCTGATTTCTCCAACATGACCCGGATGAAACTTAGTTGATTCCTGCGTAAAAACTTATCATCGAATAGGTTCTTGTGAAACTGGATCGTTACTTCTGTAATTTCTTTGCTTGTACATCTATTGTTAAACCAGGAATGTTGGAGATTAGAACCTACCAGTACCAGTTCAAGATCATCAATCTCTTCAGTATTATCTCCTATTACACGCCTTGCTCCTTTAGCATTGAGAATTAAATTGAGTTCATACTCTTCGTGATAATGGAGAGGGAAATCAAAATCTGATTTTATTCTTTTAAAGAGAGTAAAACAATCGTTATGGGTAAGCGGGGTAATTTCCCTCAGGAGTTCGGTTTTCATTTTATCGAAAGATTATGCATAAAAAACTTTAATACAATTGTAGAAAAATTCTGAGCAAAGATACATTGAAAATTATAATGATGATAAAATATAACCAGTACTAAGTTTGAAATAGATTTAAAAAATGCAAATAGAGGGATGTTCGTATATTCAATTATCAAAGTATAATTTATGCATTCAATAATTTTTAAACCGGAAAATAAATTAATAACAATGATAAAATATTAGATGCTGTTAATGAATATTATAGACTGCAAATATTTATATTGAAATTTTCGGAATTTAGAAAGTATTTATTTTGTGACTTCTCTTTGAATTTAATTGTTAAAATATTTTGCAAATGATATAATTGTTAAAAAATGAACATATAGGATCAAAAAATGATTAAAAAAGATGATTAATGGATAAAATAGTATTTGTTTTAGCGAAGATATTTATGATACATTTGATAAACTAAATGTATCAATATGGTAAAATCTTACTCCACTCTTTTTATGCAGCATACAAACGCATCCTTTTCCTTTACACATTTTTCAATTCAAGGCAAACCTTAACAGGTTTTTGTATTGTTTTTTTTGTTAATGTGCTTTTTAAAATAAATTTTTCCTTTGTATGAAATTATTTAAACTTCGGTTATTATTATTTGCTTTTATCCAACTAACTGTTGCTGACCTTTCAGCACAATCTTCATTTGTTACTACAAAGAATCATCAATTTTTAATTTCTAATCAGCCATACTATTATATAGGTGCTAACTATTGGTATGGTGGCCTGATTGGTAATGATGAAAAAGGAAAACAAAGGATTAAGAAGGAACTGGATTTTTTAAAGCTGAAGGGTGTTACTAACTTGAGGGTATTGGCCGGTGCTGAAGGAAGTGGTCAGATCAATGGTGTGCCGCGCGTAGAGCCTGCTCTGCAACCGAAAGCTGGTGTTTTCAAAACTGATTTATTGAAAGGACTTGATTTCTTATTGGCGGAGATGGGGAAACGCAACATGAAAGCCATCATTTTTTTAAGCAATAACTGGGAGTGGAGTGGAGGATTTCTTCAATATTTAAACTGGAATGGTTTAATTGCAGATTCTGTGTTGCAGCGCAAACTGAACTGGGATGAGATGAGAGATTATGTGAGTAAATTTTATTCATGTTCTTCGTGCAATGACATGTATAAGGTACAGGTTAAGTTGATTGTAGATAGAACCAATACCATTACTGGTAAAAAATACAAAGATGATAATGCAATCATGGCCTGGGAATTAGTTAATGAGCCAAGACCAATGCGGCCTGCAGCTATTCCTGATTTTGTCAGTTGGATTCATACTACTGCTGCATATATCAAATCTTTGGATAAAAAACATTTGGTTACTACAGGGAATGAAGGTGAAATGGGTAGCGAAACAATTGAGGTTTTTACTCAAATCCATGCAGATAAAAATATTGATTATGCGACTATTCATATCTGGCCAAAAAATTGGGGATGGTTTCAGGACACTACCATCACTAAAAACATGAATACTATTATTGGAAATACAACTGCATACATCTCAAAACATGTGGAGGTAATGAAAAAATTGCAAAAACCTTTGGTCATTGAGGAATTTGGATTGCCTAGAGATGGTCATTCATTTCAGGTTTCTTCTACAACAGGACTAAGAGATCGTTATTTTGAAACCATATTTAAATCAGTACTGGATAGTTATAATCAGAAATCAGTTATTGCCGGATCCAATTTCTGGACATTTAGTGGAATAGGAAGACCTTCTTATCGTCAACTTTTATGGAAAAAGGGTGATGATGTTTTGGGTGATCCATCAGTAGAAGAGCAGGGATTAAATTCCGTCTTTGATACCGATGCAAGTACGTGGAAATTGATAGAATCTATTACTCGAAAAATCAATTAATAATGAGAAGATTAAACTTTAAACCTGCTCTGTTGCTTGTAATTCTTGTATTCATGGTCACTTTTTCAGTCATGGCACAGAAGGATTTACCTATTGATAATAAGGCAACCAAAGAAACGGTTCATCTTTATCATAACCTGAAAAGAATTGCTCAAAAGAGTTATTTGTTTGGTCATCAGGATGCTACTGCTTATGGTGTAGGCTGGAAAGAAGTTGAAAATAAGAGTGATATAAAAGATGTAACGGGAGAATTTCCAGGATTATATGGATGGGATTTAAGCGGTATAGAGTTAATGAGTCCAAAAAATATTGACGGAGTTGTATTTAACAATACCCGTAAACTTGTTCAGCAGGCATATCAGCGTGGAGGTGTGAATACTTTTAGCTGGCATTGTCCAAGTCCTTTTGGTTATGAAAAAGGAGCCTGGGATATTACAAAAGGAACAGTCAAAAGTATATTGCCGGGTGGAGTCAATCATGAAAAATATAATCAATGGCTTGATAATGTTGCCTCTTTCTTTCTTTCACTCAAAGATGAGCACAATCAACTGATTCCAATCCTGTTCAGACCATATCATGAATTAACGGGAAATTGGTTTTGGTGGGGCAGTAGTGCTTGTTCTCCTGAAGAATTTAAAGCGATCTGGAAATATACAGTTCAATATCTGCGGGATGTAAAAAAGGTTCATTCGTTGCTCTATGTTTACAATACAGGTGGAGATTTTAAAACCAAAGAAGAATATCTCGAAAGATATCCGGGGGATGACTTTGCAGATGTTTTGAGTTTTGATTCATATCAGTTTAATGATCCTTCAAAAGATGATGGCTTTGTCAAGTCAGTGGATGCTAAATTGACAATTCTGGACAATCTGGCTAAAGAAAAAAATAAAATTGAAGCCATTGCTGAAACAGGTTATGAAGCTATTCCTTACCCACAGTGGTGGACCAAAACCTTGGCTACAGCAATTGGTAAACATCCTATCGCATATGTATTGGTTTGGCGTAATGCAGGATTTGAGGAGAGTATGAAAAAAATGCATTATTACGCTCCTTTTAAAGGGCAGGTTTCAGAAAAAGATTTTATCCTTTTTTCTAAGATGAATAGAACACTTTTTGAAAAGGGTGCTAAAACAGAAAAATTGTATCAGGAAAAATAACGTTTCATATGCAGGATAAAATAGGTTGGAAAGATAAAGTTGGTTACGGTTTTGGAGATGCGGCATCGTCGATGTACTGGAAGATATTTGGCATGTATCTTTTGTTTTTCTATACTGATGTGTTTGGAATTCCTGCAGCTGAAGTAGGAACTATGTTTCTGATAACCAGAATATGGGATTCCATTTTTGATCCTGTCGTAGGAGTATTGGCCGATCGAACAAATACCCGTTGGGGAAAATTCAGACCTTATCTTTTTTGGGTTGCAGTTCCTTTTGGGTTAATAGGAATACTAACATTTTATACTCCCGACTGGACTACAGGTTATAAAATAATCTATGCGTATGTGACCTACTCAGCAATGATGATGATCTATTCATTGATCAATGTGCCTTATGCCTCTTTGTTAGGCGTAATGTCAGCAGATGGTAAAGAAAGAACTACACTTTCATCCTATCGAATGGTTTTTGCCTTTGCCGGTAGTCTGGTGGCTCTATGGATTATTGAGCCCCTTGTCAGATACTTTAGCAAGGGTTCTGATGGGGTTGTTAATCTTCAGCATGGTTGGATGATGGCAATCGTGGTGTTTTCATTGATAACCACAGCTTTGTTTTGGGGTTGTTTTTGGTTTACCAAAGAAAGAATTAAACCCATTAAGGAACAAAAACCTGTATTAAAACAGGATATTAAAGATTTGTTTGCCAACAGGCCGTGGTGGATACTTTTGGGAGCTGGTGTTGCAGCATTGATTTTTAATTCAATCCGTGATGGGGGAGCAGTTTATTATTTCAAATACTATGTTCAAACTACAGCTACCTATGATTTGAAATGGGGATTCATATCAACATCTCTTTCGCTTACTACTTTGTATTTTGTTATCGGTCAGGCGTCGAATATTATAGGTGTTATTCTTGCTACTCCTTTTGCTAACAAATTCGGGAAAAAGAATACCTATCTGACGGCCATGTTTTTTGCAAGTATACTGAGTATACTCTTTTACTTCCTAAACAAAACTGATGTTGTGATGATTTTGGTTTTCCAATTTGTTATCAGTATTTGTGCAGGAAGCATATTCCCATTGTTGTGGTCGATGTATGCAGATACAGCTGATTATTCTGAATGGAAAAAGGGTAGAAGGGCTACAGGACTGATTTTTTCTTCATCATCTATGTCGCAGAAGTTTGGTTGGACAATTGGTGGTGCTACAACAGGATGGTTGCTTGGTTATTATGGCTTTCAGGCAAATGTTATTCAATCAGATGCTACCCAAACCGGTATTCGTTTGATGTTGAGTCTACTGCCTGCAATCGGTGCAGTACTTTCAGTTGTATTCATCTCCATCTACCCGCTCAGTGAAAAGAAATTAATCAGTATTACCAGTGAATTGAGTCAAAGAAGAAATGTGTCAAAAGAACATTGAGTTGATAAGTGAGGAATCACTTTTTCAAAATTAAATAAATAATTATTAAAGGAATTAAGTTTTATGTCAGATAATATTAAAAAGCCCGTAACCTTTGGAGACCGTTTAGCGGCATTGGAAGAAGAGTATGTTCATTTGATTCATCAAAAGAATAATACTGTTGGAAACGGTAATGGAATATTTGACCGTTATATGAATCCTGTCCTGACCTGCAGACATGCTCCGGTATTCTGGAAGTATGATTTAAATGAGAAGAGCAATCCTTTTTTGATGGAACGTTTTGGTATCAATGCAGTTTTAAATGCTGGAGCCATTAAGCTGAACGATAAATATCTGTTGGTAACACGTGTTGAGGGAAAAGACCGCAAATCTTTTTTTGCTGTAGCTGAAAGTGATAATGGGATTGATCATTTCGAGTTTTGGGATTACCCTGTTATGATGCCTGAAACTGCCGATCCTGATACGAATGTTTATGATATGCGCCTGGTTCAACATGAAGATGGTTGGATCTATGGTGTGTTTTGTACAGAAAGAAAAGATCTTTCTGCACGACCGGGAGACGAAAGTGCTGCAATTGCACAAACAGGAATTGCCAGAACAAAAAACCTGATGAAATGGGAGAGACTTGCTGATTTGAAAACAAGCTCAGCTCAACAACGTAATGTTGTCTTACACCCTGAATTCGTTAATGGGAAATATGCTTTTTACACCCGTCCTCAGGATAGTTTTATTGAAGCAGGTAAGGGTGGTGGTATTGGTTTTGGTTTGGCTGATGATATAAAAAAAGCGGAAATCCATGAAGAAGTGATTGTTGATGCCAAAAAGTATCATACAGTTTATGAAGCAAAAAACGGACTTGGACCAGCTCCGATTAAAACAGAAAAAGGTTGGCTTCACATGGCACATGGAGTTCGCAATACTGCTGCAGGATTGCGTTATGTGTTGTATTTGTTTATGACAGACCTTCAGAATCTTACGAATGTTATTCGCAAACCCGGTGGTTATTTCATGGCTCCTGAGGGAGAAGAAAGAGTGGGGGATGTCTCTAATGTATTGTTCTGTAACGGTTGGGTAGAAGATGGAGGGAAAGTATTTATATATTACGCTTCTTCTGATACTCGTATGCATGTAGCAACGACCACCCTTGAAAAATTATTGGATTATGTGATGAATACTCCCGCTGACGGTTACCGGTCAGCAGCGTCAGTAAATACTTTGTATGATATTATTGACCGGAATAAGGAATTGAAACATGTTGTAGTTAAAAATGATACATTAGCAGAAAATTAACCAATGGACGTGCTGCGTTTTAAACTTGAAATGCAAGAAGAACTGGATAGGATCCTGCGTTACTGGATCGAATATTCACAGGACTCAAATGGTGGTTTTGTAGGTAGAATCGATAACGAAAATAAGGTATATCCGGATGCTCCCAAGGGAAGCGTTTTAAATGCACGTATATTATGGACATTTTCTGCAGTATATAATGTAACTGGCAATAATGAATACCTGAAGATTGCAGACAAAGCTTATAATTATATTACAGAATACTTTATTGATAAGGAATTTGACGGAGTATACTGGAGCGTTGATTATAAAGGGGAACCTCTGGATACAAAAAAGCAGGTTTATGCAATTGCTTTTGTTGTTTATGCACTAAGCGAGTATTACAAGTGTACCAAAAATGAAGCGGCTAAAACTACTGCGATACGCTTGTACCATCTTATTGAAAAACAAAGTTGTGATAAATTAACCGGGGGGTATTTTGAAGCCTTCTCCAGAAATTGGAGCGCTTTGGGAGATCTCAGGTTAAGTGCTAAAGATGCAAATGAGAAGAAAACAATGAATACTCATTTGCATATTCTGGAGGCATATACTAATCTTTACCGTATATGGCCTTCACACGAACTTGCACATCAATTAAGGAAACTGGTAAATATCTTTTTACTTCATATCATCAATGCTGATACAGGACATCTGGATCTCTTTTTTGATGAAAACTGGAAAGTAAAGAGTGAAACGATCTCTTATGGTCATGATATTGAAGCAAGTTGGTTATTGTTGGAAGCTTCTGAATCCTTAATGGATGAAGAGCTGATCTCCAGGTGTAAGACGGTATCTGTTAATATGGCAAATGCTGTTGTTGAAGGACTGGATTCTGATGGCGGTTTATGGTATGAATATGAACCTTCTAAACATTATCTTGTTAAACAAAAGCATTGGTGGCCACAGGCAGAAGCTATGGTCGGATTTGTAAATGCATGGCAGGTAAGTAAAGATGAGAAATATTTACAGCATGCATTTCAAAACTGGCATTTTGTTAAAGGATATATCCTTAATAAACAAAATGGAGAATGGTTCTGGGGTATTTATGAAGATTACTCTGTGATGAAGAATGATGATAAAGTTGGCATCTGGAAATGCCCTTATCATAACTCCCGGGCTTGCCTTGAAATTATTAAACGATTTGAAACATTAAGATCAACCCAAATAACAAATACGCTTAAAAATAACAATTAATTTAATAAATATCATTAAAAAGAATGCTTATGGTGGAAATTAAAGCAATTTTTTAAATTAAAACACGGAGGGATCTACAGGTTCCCCATTGATTAATCCATTTCACAAGTCAACGTTGCTTTTGCTGTTTTATAAGGCAACAAAGTATGTCTAAAACAAAATAATGAAAATTTATGAAAAGAACATCTATGCTGACTTTTCCGGCGATAACAGACAGGTTTAAACGATACCTGTTCGCCTTGAAACTTGTTTCATTACTTCTCCTTATCAATCTGATGCCGACTCCGGCATTGGCTGTTGCTTCCGTTCACAATACGGGCATTTCCAAAGTAACAGAAGGAACCCAAAAACAAAAGATATCCGGTGTTATTACAGATGCCGAGACTAAACAACCACTGGTAGGAGTTTCAGTTGCAAACTTATCTACTAACGGACAGAAATTTGGAACCGTTACTGATCTGAATGGAAAATTTTCCCTTGATGTGGCTGACGTTAATTCCACATTGGTCATCACCTATATTGGTTATGAAAAACAAGAAATCAAACCAGGTACATCTACTTTTTTAAGTATCGAACTAAAACCTGTGACAACCAGCCTGAACGAGGTTGTTGTAATTGGTTATGGTAAAACCAGACGCGGTGATCTTACCAGTGCACAAACAACTGTTACTTCAAAAGATCTGGAGCGAACTGTAAATACTACAGTTGAACAAGCTCTTCAGGGACGTGCTGCAGGTGTTTACGTAACACAAAACTCCGGACAACCCGGTGGTGGTATCTCTATTAACATTCGTGGTGTAAGTTCCATTAACGGAAGCACTGAACCACTATATGTTGTTGATGGTGTTCAGATTCAGGGACAATCAGTCTCAAATAATTCAAATCTTTCATGGTTGAATACCGCTGATATAGAAAGTGTCTCTGTATTACAAGGGCCTTCTGCAACAGCTATTTATGGATCACGGGCAACCAATGGTGTTGTTTTGATAACAACTAAAAGTGGTAAGGCAGGTGATACTAAACTAACTTATGACGTTCAATACAATATTCAGGAACCTCCCAAGAGTTTGCATGTAATGAATTTAAGGGAATATGGTTCAATGGTAAATCAATTTAAAACTGTGGCCGGAGGAACAATCCCTGGACAATTCCTCGATCCAACACTTTTAGGAAATGGGACAGACTGGCAACATGAACTCTTTAAAGCTACTCCAATGATCAAACATCAATTGAGCATGAGTGGTGGTAATGATAAAACAACCTACTTTATGTCGGGTGAATATATGAACCAGGACGGTGTTGCTTTAGGGTCAGGATTTAAAAGATATGGCTTCCGTTTGAAAGTTGACAATAAACCAAGAGAATGGGCTACTATTGGAGCCAATCTTAGTTTTAATCAAACTGATCAGAATATAACTACAAGTCAGGGAGACGTTATTTCAAATGCTTTGCAGTTATCTCCTCAGGTACCTGTTAAAAACTTTGACGGAACCTGGGCAGGTGGCGATACTACAAATGGCGCTAATACATTTGCACCTGTCAATCCAATTGCAATTTCCAGTTTAACAACAAATACTAACACAAACAGGCAGTTCCTGGGTGGTTTGAATATTTCTTTAAAACTGATGAAGGGGTTAACTTTTACAACATCTTTAAATGGAAATATTGGTTATACAAATTCAACCTATTATCAGCCAACTTATTCAATAGGATGGGCAAAAGTTGTAACCGCAACTTTGAATAATGGCACCGGCATGAATACATACTGGAACCTGAATCAAATGTTACAGTATTATAAACAGATTGGTAAACATACTTTCGATCTGATGGTTGGTCATGAGTCACAGGAATCCAAATGGAAAAATGTGGGCGCTTCAAGAACCGGATTTCTCACAAATGATATTTATGATTTAAATGCCGGTGATCCTCTTACTTCTAACAATACAGGTGGTTCTGGTCCATGGGCAATGGAATCTTATCTTGGTAGGTTGAGTTACAATTATAACGATAGATACCTTTTGATGAGTACTCTCCGACGTGATGGTTCTGCGAATTTTGGTGACAATAATAAATGGGGTTATTTCCCATCACTATCTTTTGCATGGCGACTCTCAAAGGAAAAGTTTTTTAATGTTCCCTTCGTCAGTGATTTGAAATTAAGATTTGAAACAGGAACAACAGGTAACTCTGGTGGTGGTGGAATTTATTCGCCGATGGGCACAGGTGCAACTCCAAACGGAACAGGCTTTTTACCTAATAAGTATGCGAATCCTGATTATAAATGGGAAAATACTAAAACAGATAATATTGGTCTCAATGTTGCATTCCTGAAAAACAGAATATCTGTTGAATTTGATTATTATGTCAAAAAGACCACTAATCTTATAATGGATGCACTATTGCCATGGTACATGGGAACTAATGGAACGGGATCAGTTTCACCACCTACCGTTAATCTTGGTGCAATGCAAAACAAAGGATGGAGTTTAACAATAAATACAACAAATGTTGTTACGAAAGACTTCAAATGGGAATCCAATTTTAATCTTTCATCAGTTAAAACAACAATTACAAAATTCTATTCGAATGTATCTTTTGCAAATCGCACATCGTGGTGGATGGATAACTGGACACAACGTGCTCAGGTAGGTTCAGCGCCATGGTTGTTCAGAGGTTATATTGCAGATGGATTATTTCAAACCGTTGATGAAATAAATAAAAGTGCAGTACCTGTTGATAATGCAGGAAACAGACTTCCGACCGATGCAGCAACCGGTGTTTGGGTAGGTGATGTTAAATTCAAAGACATCAGTGGACCTAATGGCGTACCTGATGGGAAAATTGACAGCTATGATGAAACCAATATTGGCAATCCATGGCCTAAAATGTATGGCGGTTTTACAAATAGCTTTTCTTATAAAGGTTTTGAATTGAGTGTACTCATTACTGCCACTTTAGGAAACGATATCTATAATTATATTGCCAGAGTCAATTCCAATCCCAATAATATCAACTTAAGCCGAAATCTGTTAATTGGGGCAATGGATTATGCACGACCAATCACGGATGCTCAGGGTCAGGTTGTATTGGCAAATCCAAACACAACTGTGGCTAGAATTTCTTATGGTCCCAATGGTAATTATACACGTATTACCGACAAATGGGTAGAAGATGGTTCATTTGTCCGCATTAAGAATATCTCATTTTCTTATAATCTCCCTGCAAATCTAATATCAAAATTGAAGATGATAAAAGGAGTAAGACTTGCAGTTGGTGTTCAGAACATTGCAACTATTACCGGCTATAAAGGTTACGATCCTGAAGTTGGTTCTTATGTCGGTAATAATACCAGTGCCAACACTCAAGCTATTGGTGTGGATAACGGACGTTACCCATTGACTCCTATTTATACATTTAATTTAGGTGTAAATTTTTAAAAACTGATGAAAATGAAAAATTTAAATCGTAAATATTTTTGGCTTGGTATGCTGCTACCATTTGTTTTCATGTTGGGTTGCTCTAAGAGTTTTCTGCAAAGACCTCCAACTGATTCAATTGTAGATGCCAATTTTTATAAAACAGATGCTCAGGTTTTGGCGGCTACTCAGTTGTTATACAGTAAAGTGTGGTTTGATTATAATGACAAAGCATCTTATAACCTTGGTGACTTCAGATCAGGTACTGCATATGATGCCTATAACAACCGTGGTAATGTGCTTTTCAATACAACAGGAGATACTCCTGAAAACGGTACTGCGTGGCGTTCATTCTTCATTGTAGTTGGTCAGTCAAATCTTGCAATCATAAATATCAATAAGTATGCCGGAGCAGAGGTATCACCACAGGTGAAGAAAGTTGCCATAGCCGAAGCCAGATTTATGAGAGCTTTGGCCTATCGTTTTTTGGTGATGAACTGGGGACCTGTTCCAATCATAACTAATAACCAGGCATTATTTGCTGACACTTCACTTACCAGAAATACCGAAAAAAGTGTCTGGAAGTTTATTGTCAATGAAATGAAGGCTGTGGAGGCTGATCTACCAAATACTCCAATAAAGCCAGGTAGGATTACAAAATGGTCGGCACAAGGCATGCTGGCACGCTTTTACCTTACCAGGTCAGGTGTTGGCGCCAATGGCTCAGGCCAAAGGAATCAGAGTGATCTTGATAGCGCTAAATACTATTCACAAAGTGTTATCAACAACAGTGGCGCTGCCTTATTGAAAAACTATAGCGATCTGTTCCTTTTCCCCTACGACAACAATGCTGAATCACTGTTTTCTCTGCAATGGGTTTATTCAGGTCCTAACGACTGGGGAACACAGAACTCAACTCCTGCCTACCTTGCTTACAGTTCTGAAATCGCAAATGGTGATGGCTGGGGCGGTAACATAGGCGCTACCTGGTGGATGATTTCGCAATATGATGGGATGACCTCAATAGGAAAAGGTGATACAATTATAGGTAGGACGGTTGATACAAGACTAAAAGCTACTTTCATGTTACCGGGTGCTTCCTATCCGGAAATAACTCAGGCATTAAACTCAGGCGTAGTTCAAAAGTTGATATATCCGAATTCGACCAGTGATGTTAGCTTTGTATGTACCAAAAAATATATAACGGGTAAAGCTATTGATGTCGGTGGACAGTCTTCGAGTCAACGTTATGGTAACGACACTTATATGATGCGTCTGGCCGAAATGTACCTGATTTATGTTGAAGCCACGCTTGGAAACAATGCTTCTACAACTGATGCTACAGCCTATACCTATTTTAATAAGGTACACATGCGTTCCGGATTACCCGAATACAGATTATCTTCCACAGGAACTCTTTTGCCAATTACCCTGGATGTGATCTATAAAGAACGTTTTATTGAATTCGCAATGGAGGGTATGGGATGGTATGATTTGGTAACCTTACATTATTTTAATAAAGCCAAAGCTTATGCCATTCTGAATTCACAGGACAGAGGATTATTTACTGCAAAACCTGACGTTTTTCCAAATCCAACACAATGGACTTTCATCAAAACAGCATGGTCAACTACAGGCAGAACAATCAATGCCTATGATGGAAATTTCCTGCTACCAATACCAACAGCTGAATTGAGTCAGGCTCCGAACTTACTGAAACCTGCAGTTGATTATTAAATCAGGTAAACACAAATGTTTTTAAAAAATACATAGTGATATGAAAAAAGCATATAAATCAATACTGTTACTTACGCTGGCAATTGCCTTAGCGGGTATATATTCGTCTTGTAAAAAGAGCGAGAGCCTTCCCAATAACGGACAACCCGTGATAAAATATGTTCGAAATACCAATCCGACCGTATCCGATTCTCTGTTAGTTGCAGCTTCTCAAGGCAACCTGATTGCTATTATGGGTGAAAACTTAGGAGGGGCTGTTGAAATTTGGTTTAATGATCAAAAGGCACTCTTAACACCGACTTATGTTACCAACACCACCATCATGGTCAGTGTTCCCACTCCGATACCTGGTGTAATCACAAATAAATTGAAAATTGTATTTGCAAACGGGCAAACGTTACTTTATGATTTCAAAGTTACGATCAGTAAACCTGTAATTACTTCAATGAACTGTGAATATGTAGCAACCGATAGTGTGGCATTAATCCGTGGTGACTTCTTTTATCCGCCGCTTACTGTAACTTTTACAGGAGGAGTCGTTGGAACACTGGTATCTGTTGATAGCAAGAATATCATGGTAAATGTTCCTGCAGGAGCACAACCAGGACAGATTACGGTTCATACTAAGTTTGGGGATACCAAATCGAATTTTTGGTTCAGAGATAACCGGAATATAGTGGTCAGCAGTGATCCATATGCCGGTTGGTGGAATGCATCTTTTGTTGTTTCAGCACCAGGTCCAGGCGATCCTCCACTAATTAATGGTAACTATATTCGCGTAAAATCATTCATCGGAGGATGGGGTTGGAAGGAAGTTTGCGGTGGTAATTCTTCTTCAATGAGCGCGACCAGTAAAAATATACCTGACGAAGCGATCCTTAAACCCGAGCTTTATAATTTGAAGTTTGAAGTGAATACCATGAAACCATACAATGGCAATAACCTGGTTCTGAATTTCGGATTATTAGATGCCAGTAATGGCAATAATAATGCATACAACTGGAAACCACCATACGACACCAAAGGGAAATGGCAAACAGTAGTTATCGCGTTTGATGATATGGTAAAAGCTTATGGTGCTCCTCTTGTGTTAAGTTCTACCGGTTATTATGCAAGGGTATTGTTCTTTGGTGCCGGCGATCTTAATTGTGATATGTCTTTTGATAATTTCAGGATTGTCCCGAAAGTTATTAAGTAATAAATATTATTGTTACACCTTTACATAAAAATATGCAATAATGATAAAAATAACATTTAAAAAACAGTTGCTTTTACTGGTTTGCTGTGTTATCGCTTTTGGAATTATAACATCTTGCCAAAAAGATAGCACATCTACTTCAAGTAAAGTAGAATTGCTTAGCTTCGGACCTGCTGGAGCTAAGATTGGTGACACCGTTTCTTTCATTGGTAAAAACCTGAATAAAGTCACGGGCATAAGGATGATAGGTGACAGCATAATGGCTGCGAATTTTATCGTCCAGACACCCGAGCTTATCAAAATCATAATACCACAGAAAGCAGAAGAGGGAACAGTTATACTCAGAACGACAGAAGGAAATGTAGTATCTAAAACCCTTCTAAATATGACTATAACTGTATCCATAACATCGATCACTCCAACGGCTCGTCCCGGTGATAATATCACCATCACAGGGAATTATGTAAACTGGATTACGTCAGTGGTTTTCAATAAAGATTTAGTGGTAAAAATATTTGTCAGTAAATCTGTTACTCAATTGGTCGTTAAGGTGCCTCAAAATGCACAATCGGGTGTGCTGTCATACACTACCGGAGGATTTGTTCCATTGGCAATTGACAATGATATTCACAGTAATCTAACTGTAACATTGCCTATGATTACAGCAATGGCTCCTAACCCGATTTTGCATGCAACCAACCTTACAATTACAGGGACCAATCTTGACCTGACCAAAGGCGTTTTATTCAATGGTTCAGCAGCTGTTGACACAACTTTTGTGAGCAAGTCAGCTACTCAAATAGTCATAAAGGTTCCAGCTGATTCACATCAGGGTCCGGTCAATCTCGTTGCTTATTCAGGCCTTAAGACAGCATCACCTGTCGATTTAGTGATGACATTGCCAGCTGTGACTACTTTAGCTCCTGTTCCGGTTGACCATTTGGCTAACCTTACTATCACTGGGACTAACCTGAATCTTGTTACCGGTATATTGTTCAAAGGGAATACTACTGCCGTGACAACATTTGTCAGTCAGTCTGCGACTCAGATTATAGTTAAAGTTCCTGCTGTTGCAAATAAGGGTAAAATAACGATGCAGGTTCTAAACTCTACACTTACAGTCGATTCACCAACATCTGTATTGTTTATTGGCGATCTGCCTGATCTGGCACCATTGGCTTATGCTTTGTATGAGGATAAACTGGTAGGAAACTGGCAGGATTGGGGATGGAATAGAACAGCTGATTTCACCAACACCGATAATGTTCGTGATGGAACAGCATCTATGAAGTTGACCTATACAGGGACATGGGGTGCTGTGAATTTTAGAAATTCGAGCGTTTCAATGGCCACTTATAACGAATTAGCGTTCTCAGTATTTGGAACTCCAGGTACTGATGGTAAGATTATTCATATTCAGCAATCAGGTGCAACTGATGTTCCAATTACTATTCAGGAGGGGAAATGGGTCGAATTTAGACTCACGAAAGCTCAGCTGGGAAACCCTGCTACAATAGACAATCTGGTGTTCAAGGGCGAAACATGGTTAGGTACTGTGTACATAGATCATGTTGGATTGAGATAACAGGTTCTTAATAACATAATCCATCATCAATTTACAAATGCAACTTTTCAAAAAATAACTTTCTTGAAAAGTTGCATTTGTTTTTATCATTCAGTCTCGGGTAATACAATTTCTATGCCTTCAACTTTTAAAAAATCACTGTTAGCGATCATTTTATTTCTTTTCTTTTGTTTACGAATCTCTTCTGCACAGACCGTCACTCCTGATGCTACGGTTGAAGCTGAAAATGGTGTGCGTGCAGGAAACGTTACAATTGCAAATTCAATTCCGGGATATTCAGGTACGGGATATGTAACCAATTTTACAACCACTGCTGATAAGATTACGGTAACCATGAATGTTGCAACCCAGGGATTTTATAAACTGGTAATCCGTTATAATTCACAGGACAAGACGCAAGATCTGTTTGTAAACGGTAAAGGCCCTTCATCAGTGGTCTTTCCAAATACAACTACTTTTTCTGATGTTGATGCCGGAAAGTATCTTTTAAATGCAGGCAGCAATACATTTACCATTCAAAGTAACTGGGGCTGGATCAATATTGATAAGTTTTCCTTGTATGCAGTCGCTAAGAATGTTTACACACCTTCACAAACCCTGATCAATCCAAATGCCAATAGTGATGCAAAGAGACTTTATGCTTTTCTGTTATCAAAGTTTACGACCAAGATGATTTCAGGCCAGACCAACGACTGGTACGACAAGATAAAACCCATAGCCAATAAGTCCCCCTTGTTAAGAGCATTTGATTTTCAACATTACACTCAAGGGTATGCTTATCTATGGGATTCGGGTATCAATGGCTTCAAGTTTGGAGCCGAAGATGATGGCTCGGTACAGAAAGCAATCGACTGGTACACGCAAACCGGAGGAACAGGTATTGTCAGTTTTCATTGGCATTGGCATTCTCCGACAGGTGGGCAGGTAGGTACGAACACATTTTATACTGCCTCAACGACTTTTGATGTCACAAAAGCAGTTACACCCGGAACAACAGAAAACACAAATATTTTAATAGATATAGATGCCATAGCCTTTCAGCTAAAGCGGCTGCAGACTGCCGGGATTCCGGTACTCTGGAGACCATTGCATGAAGCCGGAGGGGCTTGGTTCTGGTGGGGAGCCAAGGGCTCTGCTGCCTGTAAAGCATTATATGCAATCTTATATGACAGACTTACAAATTATCATCACCTGAACAACCTGATCTGGGTTTGGTCTACACCCGAGACCGATTGGTACCCCGGAAACAGCGCGGTCGATATTATTGGTTGGGATTCCTATCCCGGCGTGTATAACTATGACCCACAAAAGAGTGCTTTTGACAGGTTATTCCAGCTTACAACAGGCAATAAAATAATCGCCATGTCTGAGAACGGACCAATTCCTAATCCCGATGACTGTCTGACTTATGATGCCCCGTGGGCCTATTTTATGTCGTGGAGTAATCTGGTGCAGGCACAAAATACAGAAGCACACATTACAGACGTTTTCAATAATAAGAATGTACTTACAGTTGAAAACCCCAGCGCAGTTCAAGATTACAGTTCTGTTGCTAAATCTGAATATCACATATTCCCAAATCCAGCAAAAGAAGTTATCCATATCGAAGGTCCCGGATTTTCACTTCTTGAATTGATTGATCTGAATGGAAGAATTGTATTTACAACAACCCTGTTACAAGATAAAATCAATGTACAAAACCTTGATAATGGAATCTATATCCTGAAAATATTAAATGATAGAAAGGTTTATGTGAATAAACTAATAATAAAACATTAGTTCCCGGTCGAAAAGCAATGTGATTTTGTAAATTTGCAGGATTCTATTCAGGCAATCATGTTTGATACTAAGGATTGGGATCAGATAATATCAATTTCCGCTGTAGTATTTACACATCATTGCATAGGAAAACTTTTAAATATTGCCATAAGTTAATTTATTAATGATAAAAACATCTTCAAAATATCGTTTAACTGAGGCATTAGGACTTAAAAGTATCTTTCGTTCGCTCCAATACAGAAATTATCGGCTCTTTTTCTATGGTCAAAGTATATCCCTGATTGGAACTTGGATTCAAAGAATTGCAGTCCCATGGATGGTGTATGACATGACCGGTTCTGTGTTCCTGTTGGGATTGGTCGGGTTTGCAGGACAGATTCCCACATTTTTACTGGCTCCTTTTGCAGGAGTCTTGATAGATAAATGGGATCGGTATAAAATTCTGATCTTTACACAGACGCTGTCAATGGTACAATCACTTGCACTGGCTTTTCTTGTTTTCAATCATTCTATTGAGGTTTGGCACATCGTACTTTTAAGTATAGTTCTTGGGGTCGTTAATGCTTTTGATATGCCTGCGCGACAATCATTTGTTGTCGATATGATTGAGGATAAAAAAGATCTGGGAAATGCAATCGCATTAAACTCTTCCATGTTTAACAGTGCACGACTGATCGGACCTTCTGTTGCTGGTATATTAATTTCGGTCACCGGAGAAGGAGTTTGTTTTCTTTTAAATGGGATAAGCTATATTTTCGTTATAGTGTTTCTGCTAAAAATGAAAATATCACCCCGGAAAATTATGGCTCAGACTGCCCAAGGTTTGAAAGGTTTTAAAGAGGGCTTTTCATATACCTTTGGTTCTTTACCCATCCGATCCATTTTATTGTTACTTGGGCTGGTTAGTTTAATGGGGATGCCTTTCACAGTTTTGATGCCTGTTTTCGCAAAGACCATCCTGCACGGAGGTTCTCATACATTTGGTTTTCTAATGGGCGCTATGGGCTTAGGTGCATTGATCAGCGCTATCTATATGGCATCCCGAAAGAGCGTTTTGGGCCTTGAAAACATGGTGCCCTTGTTTGCCGGCCTTTTTGGTATTGGACTCATTGTGTTTTCGTTTACACATTTCTTTCTGATTTCTATGACTTTGATGGTAATTGTGGGTGTTGGAATGATTATGCAAACGACTTCATGTAACACTATCTTGCAAACAATTGTTGATGATGACAAACGTGGTCGGGTGATGAGTTTTTATACGATGGCTTTCATGGGTACAGCTCCATTGGGAAGCCTTATGGCCGGCGTATTGGCCAGCAGGATAGGAGTACCAATTACGTTGATCATTGGAGGTGTCGCGTGCATAATTGGTGCGCTGTTATTTGCAAGAAAACTGCCAAAGATAAAAACAATGATTTACCCGATCTATCTCCGATTGGGTATAATAAATGAAATCCCTTCTGATAGTCAGAAACAAGAAATAACTTTAAATGAATACTAAATCCTGAAAATTAAACCAATGAAAAATTTAAAACTGATTACGGCTGTGTTCCTGATCGTCTTTTCATTTAACCGGATGGCAATAGCACAGGTAGCTAAAGCCACTGACTCTGTTGAAATAAAAAAGGCAATAGAAAAAGAAGCAAAGGCGAAGAAGGCATACGATGAGTGGCTGAAACTCGACTGGCCTAATCTGAAGAAGTTCAGGGATGACAATGCAAAAGTGGGTCTACCTGCTTCAAAAGAGAACAGGGTTGTCTTCATGGGTAACTCAATTACAATAGGATGGATCAATATCGACCCACAGTTTTTTGCCGGAAAGCCTTATATTGATCGTGGCATCAGTGGCCAAACTACTCCACAAATGTTGATTCGTATGCGTGCCGATGTGATCAACCTGAAACCGAAGGTAGTTGTGATTCTGGCCGGTACCAACGACATTGCAGGTAATACAGGCCCTTCAACCAATGAGATGATCGAAGATAATCTGGCTTCAATGGCCGATCTGGCTAAGGCAAATGGCATAAAACCAATCCTTTGTTCTATCCTTCCTGTTTTTGATTATCCCTGGAAACCGGGTTTGAAACCTTATGACAGAATCATTGAAATCAACAAATGGATGAAGGATTATGCAACCACTCACGGTATGCTTTATCTTGACTTTTATTCTTCCATGGTCGATGATCGCCCTGGTACAAAGGCAGAGTATTCCAAAGATGGAGTCCATCCCAATATGGCCGGTTATAAAGTAATGGAACCTTTGGTAGAGGCCGCCATTGCAAAGGCTTTAAAGATGAAATAAACGGACAAAATTTTAATATCTAAAATTTTGTTAAAAATGTTTTTTGGGTAGCCGGTAGGAGTAAACTCTTTTGTTTCTTTATTGTCTAATTAAAACCATTTACCATAACCGGATTCCTTTATGAACAAACTGTCATTAATTGCAATCGTTCTTTTAAGTAGCTGTACTTCACTTAATAAAGTTGATAGTTCACGCGAAATGAACAAAAATTCAAACGAATATACCTATTCAGATCCGGATAGTAAGATTCGATATGACATTTCGAATGATGCTAAATATCTGCATATCAGGTTAAATACAGCCGATTATCCTACAATCTCGAAAATACTCATGACGGGTTTAAAGGTTTGCTTTGATCTGAATGGAAAGAAGAGTGCTAAATTCTTTTTCGAATATCCTTTACCACAAGATCGACAATCACAGGGACAACGTCGTCTAAGACCTGCCGGCGGCGAAGCAGCCGGATTTAATTTGAGCAGACTTGTTGAACAGATCTCCAATGAAGGAGAGTTTGACCGGAATGGTGTGAAAGAACGTGTTGTTTTGGTTTCATCTGATTCTGATGTCAAAGCAACAATCAGGGCAATCAACAATAGTGAGATTGTTTACGACCTTACAATGCCATTAAGCAGGATATCTAAAGATGGCCTCGCTGCATTGTCTAAATTATCCATTGGAATTGTTGCCGGCAAAGATGATTCTGCATCATCAGGTGGCGCCCGAGCCGGTGGTGGCGGAGGTGGTGGCAGATCAGGCGGCATGGGTGGCGGTGGTGGCCGCTCAGGCGGTGGAAGAGGTGGCATGGGCGGTGGAGTCGCTCAGGTGGAATGGGTGGCGAAGGCGGCGGTGGTCGTTCAGGAGGTATGAATGAAGGTGGTGGCGGCGGTGCCGACAGATCTTTTATGTCTAAACCTGTTGACTTCTGGTTCAAACTGGACTTGAATAAAACCAATTAAATTTCACTTTTAAAGCCATCAAAATTGTCTTAAAAACTGATTTTAATTCAATCATACAACTATCTGATTATTACCGGTTAAGCCATAGTTGACCCATAGTTAAGCCATACTTGAGCCATCCTTAATACATACTCATAGAGTATGGCTTAACCTTGGGTAAATTATCTCTGAATTAATTGTCAATTAGTTTTCTTAAGCGTTTTTTTGCACAATTTTCAAATAACATTATCGGATAATTGTTTTTCTGATAAAGTAAGAAACTGTTTAAATTTTGTTGTTGGGCAGTAATGTGAAAAATGTAGGGAGGCCCCTTGTGGGTCTCCATGACAATAACATAAAGAATCTTCATTTCCGAAAATTAGAGCCACTAAGGTTCTCAAACATATCCTTTGATTAAATTGCTGGCTTTTTCATTTTGACTGCTCTGGAGACCCACAAGGGGCCTCCCTACATTTTTCATATTACTGCTCTACTGGCAAGAGAAAAGATAAAATTTACCCAGTTTCTAAGTAAATTGAAAAAGTTTTATTAAAAAAAATCAGTTTGTCAATATCCTTATTGTATCAATTTAGAATTGCTCGTAATATTCCACCATTTTCATGGATTGCTTTATGATGTCGAATGAGGTTATTGACAAACT
>Ga0209430_1000220_pt1 | contig 68328 bp, 51 predicted proteins | sample BarGraIncub1133A_FD_184504 | JGI IMG/M metagenome (GOLD analysis project Ga0209430, IMG submission 184504) | Arctic peat soil microbial communities from Barrow, Alaska - Barrow Graham LP Incubations 11-33A (SPAdes) (version 2) | ecosystem: Environmental > Terrestrial > Soil > Wetlands > Peat... | reverse complement strand
GAGTCCGAAAAGCAGCAAGGAAAAGAAAACGATGGCCATTGTTCCGAAATCAAGCAATTGCAGGCTTCCGTTCAGGCGTTGTTCCACGTAAATCATCAGTCCGGTCAGGATGGTCGTAGCCACCACGGCAGATATGATGCCAGTCCAGAGGTTTTCGATCAAGAAAGGTTTTCGGATGAAATTATTGCTTGCTCCGACCAGTTGCATGGTTCGAATGAGGAATCGTTTGGAATAGATCATGAGCCGAACCGTATTTCGAATCAGTGAAAAAGAAATGATGGTGAGGAAAAAAGCAAGAACCAGAAGGATAACGCTGATTCGACGGACGTTTTCGTTAACAAGGTGGACGAGGTCTTTGCGGTAAAGGACATCTTCCACACCCTTGTTCTGCCTTAATGCCTTTTCAATGACGTTGATGCTGTCGGTATTGGCATAATCGGCCTTTAGGAAAATTTCAAAAGAGGCCAGCAGTGGATTGGATCCCAGCAAATCTTCGGGATTTTCACCAAGGTTTTCCTTCAAGTCTTTCAGGGCTCTCTCTTTGTCAATGTATTCGACCGATTTTACCCAAGGAGAAGCTTGTAGGCGTTGTTGAAACATTTTAGCGTCAGGCAACTGCATTTCGTCGTCTACAATGACGGAAAGCGTGATGTTTTCTTTGACGTGTTTTGAAAGTCGGTTCGCAATAAGTCCCAGAAATAGCATGATTCCTGTCAACAACAGCACTAAGCTGATGCTCACAATCGAATTGAACCTTGCATTGAAAACCCTAGTAGCGTTAATTGTCTTTTGTTTGTTCATGAGCGCAGTATCCCCAAAATTGGCGCAAAAGTGCGAATAATATCACAAATATACGATGAAAACACCCGTTTTTTATATTTTATTTCAAATCAATTCACCTAAAAGTGTCGCAGAGGTTGAACTTGTCACTTTTATCAGGCGGAATTGACCGATATGGGCATCTTCTTTCGGGAATACAACGACTTTGTTTTGCTCGGTTCGGCCGAAAAGCTTTTCACGGGAACGTTTTGAAAAGCCTTCCACCAGGACTTCATAAGTCTTGCCGATATCGTTGTGGTTGCTTTCTGCCGAAAGCTGGTTTTGAAGGGCAATCAGTTCGTTGATTCGTCGGATTTTCAGTTCTTCTGAAACCGTGTCTGGTAGTTTCTCGGCGGCGTAGGTGCCTGGGCGTTCGGAATACTTGAACAGGAAGGCTGAATCGTAACCGACTTCACGCATGAGCGAAAGCGTCAGTTCGTGATCTTCCGGGGTTTCGGAATGGAAACCGCAGAAAACGTCGGTGGATATGCTGCATTCGGGTATGATCCGACGGATGGCGGCTATGCGTTGGAGGTACCATTCGCGGTCGTATTTGCGGTTCATCAGCTTCAGAATGCGGGAGCTGCCGGATTGAACGGGCAGGTGGATGCTGCTGCAGATGTTTTTATGGGCGGCGATAGTCTCCAGAATATCGTCCGTCATGTCCTTGGGGTGAGAGGTGGCGAAACGGATGCGCATCCCTGGCTGGGCCTGTGCGACCAATGCCATCAGACCTGCAAAATTGATATTGCTGCCATCTTTGTTTTCGTAGGAATAGGAATTGACGTTTTGTCCGAGTAGGGTCACTTCCTTGTAGCCTTTTTCCCATAGGTCGTTGAGCTCTTTCAGGATGGTTTCGGCCTCCCGGCTGCGTTCGCGGCCGCGGGTATATGGGACGATGCAGTAGGTGCAAAAGTTGTTGCAACCGCGCATAACGGAGATGAAACCGCTGATGCGCCCCATGCCCAGACGGGTCGGAATAACGTCCTTATAGGTTTCGGTCGTGGAAAGATCGATGTTGATGGCTTTTTTGCCTTGTTGAACGGCGCCGATCAAATTGGGCAGATCCATGTAGGCGTCTGGTCCGACTACCAGATCCACGTGGTGATTGCGGATGAGTTCGTCCTTGACGCGTTCAGCCATACAGCCTAGTACGCCGACTACAGGCTTTTTACCTTTCTTTTTAAGTGATTGAAAATACTGGAGGCGAGAAATGATCTTTTGTTCGGCGTTGTTGCGTATGGAGCAGGTGTTCATCAAGACAAGGTCAGCTTCGGCAAGCGTTTCGGTCACTTCGAAGCCGTCCATTCCTAGGATGGAGGCAACGACTTCGCTGTCGGCTATATTCATTTGGCAGCCGTACGTTTCTATGAAAACTTTCTGATTTTTGAGCGTCATGATGCGTGGATTACACCGAATAGAGGGCAAACTTGGCCATTACCCGCTCGGTGTAGGTTTTGGATACAGGAATGTCGGGAATGTTTTCTTCATCCAAAGCCAGATAAATGCCGTCCTTTTCTTTACGCAAGACCTTGACTTTATCAAAGTTTACCACGTAGGAACGGTGACAACGGATCATGGGGGTATTTGCTAGGTTATCGTCGATATTTTTGAGGGAGTTCCTGAGCATGAAATGGGTTATTTTCCCTTTGTTCAAGAAATGGATTTTGACGTAATTATCGGCGGATTCGAGGTAAAGCAACTGATCGGATTGAACGGAAAGTTTCAGTTCCCCTTTTTCGTCGTGGAAGCTGAGCATGCCTTTTTTAGCTTGGAGCGGAACGTTGTCTTCCTGGTCGATTTGATCCAGTTTCTTTTTTTTGTCTGCCCACGCATAGTAGAGCCAAAGGATGGTGTAGGGGAGTAGGAGCACCAGACTGGTGTTCAGGGCCGAAACTTTCATCAGTTCATCAAAAGGACGTAAATCATGCAAGGCCAATTTTTCAAACAGGGCAAAAAAGGAAGACATCGCCAGGATTTCAACCAAGACCCAAAGGCCGTAGTAGATGAGCGACAGGGTTTTCTTCTTGCAGTAATAGTACATGATGATGCGGCTGATGACCACAACCAGCACACCCGTTAATGTAATTAGACTGGAATAAAGGAAAAAGACGGAGGGAGTTGCTTTAATCGATTCGAAAGAACCGAAGGGGTGATATAGGTTGATGAAGCCAAGAGCGAACACCGCCGTGAAGAGTATCAAACGGACAATGTTGTTCTTTTCAGTCAGATAATCAGGAGTTTTCTGAGGCATGGGGTCGTTGATGACGCTAGTGAAATGGAGTATGCAAAAGTAGCTGTTTTATTCAGTTAAAGCAAAATGGTCACCATTTTTTAGCATTTGTTCACCCCGCTGCAGCCAATTTCACCCCGGATTGGTGCAAACGCCCCCAAATAAGTGTACAAAAGACCTTTGATTTGGAGGAGTCGCTCAGGCTCACCTACTTTGCATCCAAAATTCATGCATACTATGTCAAAATCCATAAAAATAAACGTACTCGATTTCGTAAAACGTCAAAAAGAGATGCTTCGGCTCTTTGGAATGGGCAAAAAAGTCGCCCTGAAAAAGTCTGGTGTTGTCATACGTTTTTTTCCGTTCGAGTCTTCCTATAATTTCCAACTGGCTACCCAAGTTTCCAATCATTCATTGGAAGATGGCGCCATTGTCGAAAACAATCGTTTCAACTATCCCGTGTTTTTCCCGAAAGGATGGAAAAAAGCGACCAACGTCATTGTGCTGCTCCATGGCCTGAACGAGCGGAACTGGGACAAGTATCTTTGCTGGGCAGAATACCTGGCAGAGCACACCCACAAAGCGGTGATCCTTTTCCCCATCGCATATCACATCAACCGATCACCTGGGTTGTGGAGCGATCCGCGAAGCATGTCGATGCTTGTTCGCAAACGTCAAGCTTTAGTTGGGCCGGACAGGTCTTTGTGTTTTGCCAATGTGGCCATGAGCGAAAGGCTTTCGGAAGATCCGATTCGATTCTATACCTCCGGCCGTCAAACGGTGGAGGATTTGCGCTTATTGGCGACTTCTCTCAAAAACGGAAAACACCCGAAATTTAAGAAAGGAACGACTGTCGATTTCTTTGCCTATTCCATCGGTGCCTTCCTGGCTGAAATCACACTGATGGCCAACCCGGATCGTCTTTTCGACCAAGCCAAACTTTTCATATTTTGCGGCGGTTCCATTTTTCAGTCGATGTTCGGTGAATCTCGCTGCATTATGGATAAACCGGCTTATGACAGGCTGTTGAGTTTCTATATGAAGGAATGGATAGAAAAAGAACAAGCGTCAGCAGCTACGCATTGGGAGGTTTTGGATGAAGCCAGAAGTGCCTTTGACACGATGATCGCACCGGAAGTGAATCGAGAAAAAAGGGAAGGTTTCTTCAAAAATCTGGGTACCAGGATTAGCGGCATCTCCCTTCGTAAGGACAAGGTCATGCCTTATGAAGGAGTGGAAGCTTGTATGGGTAATGAAAATGCCCTTCAGCAGTTCCAGTTGCTTGACTTTCCGTTTGAATATTCTCATGAGTCGCCGTTCCCTATGAATTCGAGCATCGAACCGGCATTGTTGAATGCGTCTTTCAATCAGGTTTTTTCGAGAGCGGCTCAGTTTTTGGCTTCCTGATGTTTTAATTTGTGTTTGACGGGAGATTGTGTTATTTTTGAAAAAAATCCCGGGAGATGGAACACAACAATTATTTTTTCTACCTGGTTGTCGCCCTGTCGGTGGTCGGATACATTGTAAAGGCAATCAAGAAGAAACCGGATGAAAACCAGACTGAACCCAATACGTCGGTCGGTGGCGACATACTTAAAAAGCTTCTGCAGGAATTGGGTGAAAAAGACGACTATATACCCAGGAATCCAGTGCCTGCACCAACTGCGAAGCCAGTAGCAAAACAACCCGCGCCCAGTCCTTCTGCGAAAAGGGCCCATGCTCCTTTCGATCGTTCCAAGAATGCAGAAATGGGTTATGACGTACCAGAGGTAAAAGAACGCCACACCGTTGCCACTTCCGCTTCTAAGAATCAGATCTTTGAGCCCGTTGATGAGGAAGTAGATCCGTTTATGGCTACCATAGACCTTTCTTCTGGGGATGAAATGAAAAAAGCCATCATTTACAGTGAGATTTTTAGAACAAAATTTTAAAGAAATTTCATACCTTTGTGGCGTTTTTTAAAACCCCCTGACGTATGTCTTTAAAATTCATTTCTGCCGAAGAAGCAGCAACTTTCGTCCATCACAACGACCGTGTTGGATTTAGTGGCTTTACCCCTGCAGGTGCCCCAAAAATCATCCCAAAAGCAATCGCCGAAAAGGCCATCAAAGAACATGAAGCAGGCCGTCAATTCAAGATCGGCATGTTTACAGGTGCATCGACCGGCGACTCCCTCGACGGTGAGCTATCGAGAGCCAATGCCATCCTATTTCGCACGCCGTATCAATCGAATGCGGATATGCGGAAAAGCATGAACAGTGGCGGTGTCCCCTATTTTGACATGCACCTGTCCATTCTTGCTCAGGAAATGCGTTACGGTTTCTTCGGGAAACTGGATGTAGCCATCATCGAAGTATGTGATGTGACGGAGGAGGGTGAACTCGTTTTGACCTCCGGCGTTGGGATTTCTCCAACGATTGCCCATTTGGCCGATAGGATTATACTAGAACTAAACACCAAACACCCAAAATTTATTAAGGGCCTTCACGATATTTATGAACCGCTGGATCCTCCTTTGCGTCGCGTAATTCCTGTTTTTTCACCGATGGACCGCATCGGTAGTCCGGTTTTGAAAGTAGATCCGGCTAAGATTGTGGGTATCGTTCAAACCTGGGAAAACGACCAGGTTGGCGGATTTACCCCTGCCGATGCCGTGACAGACGCCGTTGGTGCCAACGTGGCCAATTTCTTGGTAAAGGAAATGAAAGCCGGTCGCATTCCCGCCTCTTTCCTACCCATTCAGTCTGGCGTAGGAAACATTGCCAATGCAGTGCTTGGTGCCTTGGGTTCCAATCCTGGCATTCCTCCTTTCCGGATGTACACGGAAGTTGTTCAGGATGCGGTGATCGATCTGATGCGTTCGGGCGATGTTCTTTCGGTGAGCGGCTGCTCGCTGACGATTTCTCCTGCGCAGCTGGACGGTATTTATAAGGATTGGGATTTTTTCAAAGACAAAATAGTCCTTCGCCCTCAGGAAATTTCAAACAGCCCCGAAGTATCACGCCGTTTGGGTCTGATCACCATCAATACAGCGCTGGAAGCCGATATTTTCGGAAACATCAACTCAACGCACGTGATGGGTACCAAAATGATGAACGGTATCGGTGGTTCAGGCGACTTCACCCGCAACGCTTACCTCTCCATTTTTACCTGTCCTTCTGTCGCCAAAGGTGGTAAGATCAGTGCGATTGTTCCGATGGCTTCACACATTGACCAGAATGAACATTCCGTGAAAGTGCTGATCACCGAACAGGGTGTGGCTGACTTGCGTGGAAAATCTCCTGTTCAGCGTGCCAAGACCATTATCGAAAACTGTGTGCATCCGGATTACAAGCAAATGCTTTGGGATTATGTGAAGAAAAACAAGGATTCGCATACACCTCATACGTTAAGTATTGCTCACGCCATGCACTTGGAATTTCTTAAGTCGGGTGATATGCGCAACACCAAGTGGGATTAAGATGGATATAGTAATGATTCTGAAGGCGATTTTGATTGCCATCGTGGAGGGGATAACGGAATTTCTCCCCATTTCGAGTACTGGTCACATGATTCTGGTGGATGAGTTTTTGAAACTCTCCACCAATAAAACCTTTACCACCGCTTTTGAAGTCATTATCCAATTGGGTGCAATTGTCTCTGTCATCGTGTTTTTCTGGAAAGACCTATGGCCTTTTGCCGGAACGCCGGAACGGCAGAAAGCGACCTGGACGCTTTGGATGAAGGTTCTCGTTGCCGTTCTGCCTGCCGTGGTGCTTGGTCTGTTGTTTGATGATGCCATCTCAGAACATCTTTTCAACGCCAAAGTGGTTGCGATCACCTTACTCTTTTATGGTATAGTGTTGGTCGTTTTAGAACGTTTCAATGCTAAAAAGACATTCTTCAAAATTGATAAGGTTTCGGCCATTCCATTTGATCTGGCCATTGCCATCGGATGTTTTCAGTGTCTGGCCATGATCCCAGGTACATCCCGTTCTGCAGCTACAATCATTGGCGCCATGTTATTGGGCCTTTCCAGGGGTGCTGCTGCCGAATTTTCCTTTTTCCTGGCCATTCCGACCATGGCCGGTGCCACATTGCTTACCATTCTGAAAAATGGTATGGCCTTTTCATCGTTCGAATGGCTGGTCATTGCTATTGGCTTTGTCGTCGCTTTTTTAGTGGCATACGCCGTGATTAAATTCTTTATGGACTTCATCCGTAAACATGATTTCAGTGTTTTCGGTTACTACCGCATTGTTTTGGGGGTTATAGTATTAATCGTCCTTTGGAATAAATAAAAGGCGATATGACCTTAAACAAACAGAAAAAAGCAGTGAACCTTTTGTGTTGGCTGCTTTTTTTTGTATCATTGTGGCCCCATTTTAAGTACTTACCATTGAATTAGGACTATGAACAGCTTTTTTTTAATCGGATATATGGGCTCAGGCAAGACCACTTATGGCAAGCTGATGGCCAAAGAACTGAAATTATCGTTTGTCGATCTGGATGCATTCATTGAACAGAAGTTCATGAAATCCATCAGCGAATTGTTCGACGGGCTGGGTGAAGAGGGCTTTCGTAAACTAGAAAGAGAGGCGCTACACGAAATTGCACAGTTTGAAAATTCGCTTATTTCAACAGGTGGAGGAACACCTTGTTTTTTCGACAATATGGAATACATGAATGCACATGGAGAAACGATTTACCTGCGCACTTCGGTTCGTGAATTGCGTGACCGACTGAAGATGTCTCGTACCAAACGCCCACTGATTGCCGGGAAAGACGACAAGGAGCTGGAATTCTACATTGCCAAGTCACTTGAAGAACGCGAGGGGTTCTACCTCAAATGTAAATACATCATGGACACCGACGATTTGAACCCCAACAACATCAAATCCAGTTTTATGGAATTGTTGGAAAGCTAAACCTATTCAACGGAGTTTTTCGAAAAATCCTCAAAGAGAATCCTTTGAGGATTTTTTTTATACCTTTTGAAACAATCTAATTGGTTTTAAACCTGAATCTAATAGAATAACGGCCTATTTCCTAGAACTCTACTTTAAAAAAAATGATTGATTTATCCTTTTCGAAAAACAAAACAAAAAGTATCTGGAAATTTTTGCATAAAAGGATAAAGTAAATAAACACCCAACACAGAAATAATTCTTGAGATGAAATTTGCACTTTTATCCTCTCCAACCCTATCCTTGACTTCAGATAAATTTATTGTCTTTAGAGGAAAGGAATCAACCAATTTGAAATCGTATTTATTTGCAAAAGTAACCAGATTTTTTTTAGTAAAATAGCTTAAATGAGGACTATGAAAATTAAATTGCCACATCCGATTCAGCATTGACTTAATACCAAAAAAATATGCGAGTTTGGAAATTGAATAAGTTAACCCTTCCTGTACGGGAAGATTTATAATAAGTAATCCATCAGATGTCAGGTACTCGATATTAACAGGCATTATCGTATTAATATCTGGTAAATGTTCAAATACATCATTATATGCAATGAAATCATACTTGTTCCCAGACGGAATTGCTTCTGGAAAAAAACCATTGATTACCTTGAAATCATTTTGCCGATATAAATCATTAAAGCACGTCTCAGGTTCAATTCCTAAACATTCGATTTGGTTAAGTTTACAGGTTTCTAAAAACCAACCATGACCTGTACCTACTTCTAAACCCTTTGGTCTTACATTAGAATTTCGTATAATAGAATTAATGATGCTTTTAAAATTTTGCATTCTTAGATTCTTTAAGGCTTTAAGGCGATTTTGCTCATCTAAATCGGATTCAAAACTTCGATCAAAACTCGCATCCGGACAAAATTGATGTTTACAGCCTCCACATTCAAATATATTAAAATCTAATTTAAACTTTATTTGTACTTGCGTACTTCCACAAATTGGACAAATTCTATTGTTTTCCATTCCCTTTGAATTAAATCTGATTTTTTTCAAAAATATAAAAACTTAGTGAATAAAAACCTACCTAGTCATTAATTATTGCCCTTTGCCCGCAAAAAAATAATTTTCAATTAAAAATAAATAGTAACAAGTAGTTTAACGGTACCATAAAATACCCGACATTTATCAAAGTGTCGAGGAAGTGGACTGTACTTCTGTACTTCCTTTATCGCACAAGTTATTTCCCCCAATTCCCACGATCCAGGGTACGGTACTGAATGGCTTCTGCCACGTGTCTGGATTCAACGTGCTCACAACCGTCCAGATCGGCAATGGTACGGGATACTTTCAGGATACGGTCGTAGGCTCTGGCGGAAAGATTCAGTTTCTCCATCGCGACTTTGAGCAGTTTTCGTCCTGCTTCGTCCGGTTGCGCAAAACGGTGAATTTCCCTGATTCTCATTCTGGCGTTACAGGTCGTATCCGAAAGAATCCCAAACCGTTTTTCCTGTATTTCTCTGGCATGTACGACCCGATCTCGGATGCATTGACTGGCTTCGGAGGGTTTCAGATCACTTAATTTTTCATAGGAAACGGGCAAAATTTCGATGTGCAGATCAATCCGATCGAGCAATGGGCCTGAAATACGAGCCATGTACCGTTGAATCTGTCCGGGTGAACAGACACAGGCTTTCTCCGGATGGTTGTAGTAGCCGCAGGGGCATGGATTCATGGAGGCGACGAGCATGAATCCGGCCGGATAGTCGATGGAATAGCTTATCCTGGAAATGCGGATGCTTCGTTCTTCCAACGGCTGCCTTAATACTTCGAGTACATTCCGTTGAAATTCCGGAAGTTCGTCTAGAAACAGGATCCCATTGTGCGCCAGCGAGATTTCTCCTGGCTGTGGCTTGCTTCCGCCACCGACCAGAGCTACTGGGCTAATGCTGTGATGTGGAGAGCGGAAGGGCCGTTGATGCAGGAGGCCGAATCCGATCGCTGTTTTCCCGGCAACTGAATGAATTTTGGTGGTTTCGAGCGCTTCCTGCCTGCTCATGGGCGGGAGAATACCTGGAATGCAATGAGCGATCATGGTTTTCCCTGCACCTGGAGGGCCTACTAAAAGCAGATTGTGGCCACCTGCGCAAGCGACTTCGACCGCGCGCTTGACATAATCCTGACCTTTCACATCCGAAAAATCCTCTGTGTGGGAAGAGGTTTCGGTCGGTGGAGGCAGCAGGTTGGCCTTTGTAGGGGTGAATCCGGAGGGGTCCTTTAACAATTGAACCAATTCGAGTATGGTGTCCACTCCGAAAACATCAAGGCCCTCTACTGCAGATGCTTCTTGCGCATTAGCGGCTGGGAGGATGAGACGTTTGATGCCTGAATCTTTGGCGAGCATGGCAACGGACAAGACGCCGCGAATGGGCTGAAGCCTGCCGTCCAGCGAGAGTTCGCCGATAAAGAGACTGTTCTCGACAGAGGAAACAGGGATGTAGTCTCCTGCGGCCATGATTCCGACCAACAGCGGAAGATCGTAGGAAGTGCCTTCCTTGCGCAAATCAGCGGGTGCCATGTTGATGACGATCTGTTTCCGGGGGAGGTCCATGCCGTTTACCTGCAAGGCGGAGACGATGCGCTCATGGCTTTCACGCACGGCATTGTCGGGTAGGCCGACCAGTGAAAAGCGGATGCCTCTGGAGAGATGAACTTCAATTTGAACGGGTTTGGCATGGATGCCTTGAATGGCAGCGCTGGCAACTTTGACGAGCATAAGAGTCGGTATTGGTATGCTGCAAAGTTATTCAAATATTAAATAAAAACAAATAAATATTAAATTAATGTCTTTTTCGGATGCCATCCCGAATCTTGTTTGCCAAGCGACAATTGCTGGCAGGTCCTTTTAAAAGGGCAAGTAGGTCGCTGGTATAGGGGTCGTAGTCTTGATAAAAGAAATCCTGGATCAATACGACGCTGGCAATGGAGGTTGGGTTCTCCATGATGAATTCCTTAGCCGCCCGTTTCAGCAGAAGATTTATTTCAGCCAGCCTGACTTCGGAGGAATTCTCTCTGGAATAGGAGCCTTTCAAGAGGTCGAGGCGTTCTTTGTAAAGATCTCTGATCTCCATCTTAAAGCGGTTCAGGTCATTGTTGACGAGTCCGCCCTTTATCGATAGCATATCCACATATTCGATATTTCCGCTTAGGGTGATGTGATCGCCGGGTTCGGCAAAGAGGGTGGTCCAGCATTTTTTACCGGCAAAGTAAATGGTGATTGGAGCCAGGTCATCGCAAGTCCGGAGTTTCAGATTGAATTTCCCGGACATGGCGGAACGGAGTGTATCACTTGCCCGCTTGAAATGCGCGTCCGTATAGGTGACATAAATTTCTGAGACTCCCATTTGGGAGAGTGCACCTTGAACGGTTACCTGCCGGTCTTTTTGTTGCACGCAACTGAATGCGGTTAAGCCACAGAATGCAATCAGAAAAAGGACTCTTATGCCACGCATCGGAGAAATGTTAATAACTGTAAAAGTACAAAAAAATTGGATTGAATGAAGATTGTGTTATTTTTTTAAAAAAGTCAGGGAAAAATTTGGAAATGGGATATTGATGAATCTATATTTGTGATATCAAAATAATATCATTATAATTATCCTAATCCATCTAAAGAAAAATGAAAACTACTGAAGTCGTCTTTGGCGGAACCAAGCTCAAAGGCATTCCTGTGCTGATTCTCAACATCCTGTTTCTAATTGGGATCTGTGTTTTGTTTGGCTGGTGTGTTTCCACGTACGATGAACAAAACGGCCTCAAAATTGTCTTGTTGATAGCGGATACCATTTTTTTTCTGCTGAATACGCTTATTTGGGGCGGTCTCATGCAAATTGAGCCAAACGAAGCTAGGGTTATGATCTTCTTCGGTGAATACGAAGGAACAGTGAAGGAAAACGGTTTTTTTTGGGTGAATCCGTTTTATACCAAAAAAAAATTGACCCTGCGTGCCCGTAACTTGGATGCTGAACCCATTAAGGTAAATGACAAGACCGGAAATCCCATCCTGATCGGACTGGTTTTGGTTTGGCGGGTGAGAGATACTTATAAAGCAGCGTTCAACATTGACAGTTCTTCGGAAGCGCCAATCGTGAAGGCGCAAAATGGTACCGTTATAGACAGCCTTGGAGAACGGATGAAATCGTATGAAAAATTCGTCAAGGTTCAAAGTGATGCGGCATTACGGAGTGTGGCCGGGATGTATGCGTATGACCAGACGGGTACTGCCGATGCAAAGGATCTGACCTTGCGTTCAGCAGGGGATGAAGTAACGGACATTCTTGAAATTCAACTGAACGAACGCCTTTCCATTGCCGGAATCGAAGTCATTGAAGCTCGGATCAATTACCTAGCTTATGCTCCTGAAATCGCTGCTGTCATGCTGCGTCGCCAGCAGGCTGATGCCATCATTTCCGCCCGTTCGAAGATTGTGGACGGGGCTGTAGGGATGGTAAAAATGGCTTTGGACAAACTGGCCGATGAAAAAATACTGGAATTGGACGAAGACAAGAAGGCGGCTATGGTGAGCAACCTTTTGGTCGTCCTTTGCAGCGAAGAAGCCACGCAGCCAGTCATCAATACAGGAACGTTGAACCATTGATATTGTGGCCAAGGAAACCAAAAACTTTGTTTTGAGACTTGATGCCGAGAGGATGGAGGCGATTGAGAAATGGGCTGCGGACGAATTTCGCAGTACGAACGGTCAGCTTCAGTATCTGCTGGATCAAGCACTGAAAAAGGCTGGGCGTTCGCCAAAAAAACATAGTGTTGACGGTGTCCGTATGGATTAATACGTTAAATTTGTAGGTTTCAAATTAAATCCTTAGAAAATCCCATGAAAAAAGTAGCAATCGGTGTTGATATCGGTGGAACCAATTCTGCCATTGGAGTAGTAGACGAAGAAGGAAATGTACTGGTTAAGGGTAATATTCCCACTCCTAGTCACGGTGACGTCAACAAATATGTCACGGATTTGGCAGAAGCCATCCGGGAATTGATTCACTCGGTCAGTCTGATGAACCCCGAAACTGAAATCCTCGGAATCGGCATCGGAGCTCCCAATGGTAATTACTACAATGGAACAATAGAGTACGCACCCAACCTTTCTTTCAAAGGTATCGTTCCGTTAGCAAAACTGCTCAATGAAAAGTTTCCGGAATTTAAAGCCGTTGCTTTGACTAACGATGCAAATGCTGCTGCTTTGGGCGAAATGATTTACGGGGGAGCCAGAGGGATGAAGCACTTTGTGATGTACACCCTTGGAACCGGCGTAGGAAGCGGTATCGTCGTAAATGGCGATTTGGTATACGGACACGATGGTTTTGCAGGGGAATGTGGTCACACCACATTGATTCCTGGCGGACGTCTTTGCGGTTGCGGCGGAAGAGGCCACTTGGAAGCCTATTGCTCTGCTCCAGGCATGAAGCGGACAGCATTCGAAATCATGGCTCGGGACAATGCCGTTAACAGCCTTTTGGCCAATAAAACTTTTAATGAACTCGATTCAAAAATGATTTTTGACGCGGCTGAAAGTGGTGATCCTGTTGCATTGGAGGTTTTTGAACAAACCGGTAAATGGTTGGGTCAAGGTCTGGCCGATACGGTGCATCATACTAGTCCTGAAGCCATCTTCCTTTTTGGCGGACCTACGGCAGCCGGTGAATACATCTTCAAGCCTACCCGCGAAAGTATGGAAGAGCACCTGTTGCCCATCTTCAAAAACAAAGTGAAGATTCTTCCTTCGCAACTCAAGGCTGGTGATGCCGCCATTGTTGGCGCTAGCGCGTTGGTTTATAAGGAATTGGAAAAATAGAAAGCCTTTAAATAAAGTGAAAGGATTTCAGGTTCAAAACTGGAATCCTTTTTTTATCCACGTTTCTGAATATATATCAGCTTATCAGGATCTGGAAGGAGAATGTCCTTTTCCTGCAATTCGACCAAACCTTCCTTTTCAAAGCTTTTAAGCAGCTTGACCGTGCTTTCGGTAGAAATTCCGGCAAAATCGGCCAGGTCCTTGCGAGTCATCAGTTGGAAGATATTGGGCAGCGTACTTTTCAGTGCGTTCAGATACAGCAGGGTTCCAGCCAACCTTCCGTGCATCTGTTTGAATTGCTGGTTTTGCAATACTTCATGCAAATCGGCGTTCTGATTGAAAAAACGTTGAATGAGGTGATAGCTGAATATCCCATTGCCCTGAATGATGCCCGCAAGGCTTTCTTTCCCAATAAGCATAACTTGGCAATCGGTCAACGCGGTGGTTGAATAGGTGTAAACGCTTTTAGAAAAGACGGACGAAAGGCCGATAAAATCGCCTGCTTGAACGATGCGAATGTTGAAACTCCGGTTGTCGCTGCCTTCGATGTATTGCTTGACAACTCCGCTGATGAGGAATAGGATATAGGAAGCGAACGCGCCTTGTTTGGTCAACGTATCACCCTTACGGAAAAGCACTTGTGTCTTGCTGTTCCGTACCATATCGGCTTCTTCATTGGACAACATTTGAAAGCAGGGTGCCTGAATATCGCAAACGAAATCTGTGTCGGTTTCAGTAATGGTTTTCATTGAAAAGGCATTCTTTACCGTCAAAGATAGCGATAAATCCAGAAAAAGGTCGATTACCCTTAATTCTGGATCTAACCGGAAAAACAGATTAGGAGATTATTCCTTTTTCTTGCCCGTGTTGATGCCAAAGGGCCAGTACAGCGGGCAAAAGCTGATGAGGCTCGTTAGTACAAAAATGCCTGCGAGAACTAATAATACGATACCAAGTACGCCGGAAACGACGTGGGTGAAGAAAAGCACAACTGCGACAATAGCCAGTACAATTCGTACAGTCTTGTCAATGGTTCCCATGTTCTTTTTCATTTGATTCCTTTTTTAATTGTTTGCAACAACAGCCCTCATCGGGCATTGTCTGATGCATTTACCGCATTCAATGCATAGTTCATCATCAATGACGGGCAATCCATTCCCGCTTTGTGAAATTGCTCCGACCGGACATGTAAATACGATCGGACAGCGGTGGTTTTGCGGACAAGCGCGAGGGCTGATAGTCAGTGCCATAAATGTAGTTTTAATTATGTACAAATGTACAAAGGCAATATGGAAACTCTTTGAAAAAGGAGTCCTCGCTGCACAACCTTGCTCTTGACTTTGAACAAAGAATTAATTGTTTTAAATTAATTGGAATGACATTCACCGATTGGAAAAAGGGGCTATCTTTGAAAAAAATTGTGAAATGACTGAGCAAGAAATCGAAGAACGAATTATCAGGGCGGTCGAATTTTTTAAAGAAGGGTATAATTGTAGCCAATCCGTGGTTATGGCATATTCCGACTTTTTCCCCTTTGATTTAGAAACATTGAAACGTCTTTCTGCCCCATTTGGCGCAGGAATGGGACGCTTACGGGAGGTCTGTGGAGCAGCTACCGGAATGTTCATGGTTTTAGGCATGGAAATTCCAGCATCGAACCCTGAAGACATCGATGCCAAAACTAAGAATTACGAAGCAGTGCAACGGACTGCTGGGCAGTTCAAGCAAAGGCTAGGTAGTTATATTTGCGCCGATTTGTTGGAAATTAGCAGAGAACCTCAGTCCGTTACTCCCGATGACCGCAATGCGGCATACTATGCTGAGCGTCCCTGTGCCTTGTGTGTAGCAGTTGGAGCGGAAGTCCTAGGTAAAGAACTTGCCAAAAACACCAACCATGACTGATTTCAATAACGCAGCCCACAGCTGGGACAGCAATGACATTCACGCCCAGCGTTCAGAAGCCATTGCAAAGAACTTGCTGTCACGAATATCGGTTCAGCCGGAAATGAAGGCTCTGGAGTTTGGTGCCGGAACAGGTATTCTAAGCTTTATGCTGGCCGACCGTTTCAGCAGTATCACAATGATGGACGCTGCGTCAGAAATGGTGGCCGTGATGCAAGGGAAAGTGGAGGAATCTCCGAATAAAAACCTCCATCCTGTGCTGTTTGATCTGACAAAACAGCACTATGAAGCAGAAGATTTTGATTGTGTTTTTAGCCAAATGGCTTTGCATCATGTGGCTGACACCCAGGATATCTTAAACCGATTTTTCGAACTCTTGCGTAAAGGCGGTTATCTGGCCATTGCCGATTTGTTTTCGGAGGATGGTTCCTTTCACGGTGCTGGTTTTGATGGACACAACGGGTTTGATGCCGTTGAGTTGGAAGAAAAAATGAAAAAAGCAGGCTTCCTGAATGTTCAAACGGAAACCTGCTTCATGATGCGGAAAATGACAGAGGAAGGGCCAAAGAACTTTCCGATATTTCTGATGATAGCCATCAAATAATTTAGGCCTTTAAACCGGATGCTGCGGCTTTATCCAAGAGCCAGGTGAGTTTCCCTGAAACGGGAGAAACCTTTGCTGCAGGATATTGCATCCTTTCGGGTGTTTCTGCAATTTGGGAAACAATACCAGCCTTTGGGGTTCCGATAACCAAAAAAGCGACTTCAGCAGCATGGTTGATTAAGGAGCCCGTCAGTGTGATTCGTTGCTGTCCGCTTTGTGGATGCTTGGCTACGGAACAAAATTGGGTAGTCGCAAACAAGCTGATATTGTAAGGGAAAATCGATGCTGTATGTCCGTCTTCACCCAATCCCAACAAAACCAGATCAAATTGAGGGAATCCATCCACCATGGGTAAATGTTCTGCCAAAAGCTCACTGTAACGTTCCGCCTCCTTTTCGGGCTCCGCTTCTCCATGCATTCGAAAGATATGTTCCTCCGGAATATCCAGGGGAATCAGGATGCTCTTTTGGGCACTCCGAAAATTGCTGTCGGTATGTTCGGGCGGAACGCAGCGTTCATCTCCCCAAAAGACCATGATCTTGTTCCAGTCTACGGTTCCCTTATCGAGTTTGACAATCTGTTCGAACAGTGCTTGTGGTGTGTTTCCACCAGAAAGGGCTACAGAAACCGTATCTTGGGCAGCTGTTTTTTCAGTCAACCACTGGAGGGCTTTGAGTGCCATTTCGTCCAGTGATTCAAAAATGAGTATCCGAGGGCATTCCATAATTTTTATAATTCACAGTACTGACCATCGTCAGCTAAATTTTTGCACGGATACCGCCAGCCTGCGGGACAGCCCTTCATCAACTCATCGGCATGCTCAGGTCCCCATGTTCCTGCCGGATAGCCATGAATTTTTTGGTCTGGATCCGAAGCCCATGCTTTTTGGATGGGTGCCACGAATTTCCAGGCTGCTTCTACGGCGTCTGCTCTGGCATAAAGTGTAGAGTCGCCAATCATCGCATCGTACAAAAGCCGTTCATAGGCCGAAGGCAAATGCAGATCGGACAAATCCGTATAGTGGAAATCCATATTCACCGGCTTCACGTTGAAGCCTGCACCGGGCTGTTTCATCCCGATTTTTAGCAGGATGCCTTCATCTGGCTGAATGCGGATGATCAATTGATTGCTGCTCTGACAAACTTCGTCGTTATTGAAAAGCACATGCGGTGTGGGCTTGAAATGCACCACGACTTCGGTGACACGGGTGGGCAATCGTTTTCCAGTACGAATGAAAAACGGCACACCGCCCCAACGCCAATTGTCTATGAAAAACTTCATGGCCACGTAGGTTTCGGTCCGTGAATTCGGATCGACACCTAGTTCATCGCGGTAACTGGCCATTGCTTCTCCGCGAACTTTGGATTGCACGTACTGTCCACGGATAACTTGCGAAGCCACATCTTCTTCCTTCAGGGGTTTGAGCGATTGAAGTACTTTTAGGGTTTCGTTTCGGATGGCGTTCGCGTCCATCGAAGACGGTGGCTCCATGGCCACGAATCCGACCACTTGGAGCAGGTGGTTCTGGAGCATGTCCCGAAGGGCGCCAGAACCGTCATAATAGCTCCCACGGCCTTCCATTCCCAGACTTTCAGCAGAGGTTATTTCTACCCGATCAATGAAGTTCCTGTTCCAGAGTGGTTCGAAGACGCCGTTGGAGAAACGCATAACCAACAGGTTTTGCACGGTTTCTTTGCCTAGATAGTGGTCGATACGGTAAATTTGCTCTTCTGCAAAGGCCTCGTGCAAATCCTGATTCAATTGAAGGCCAGATTCGAGATCGTAACCAAAAGGCTTTTCAACGATTAAACGACGAAAAGTATTGGCTGAACGCTGTAATCCAACTTCTGCGAGGTTTTTGGCTATTGGGCCGAAGGCACTGGGTAAGAGTGCCATGTAAAAAAGATAGTTGGATTCAGTCTGTTCCCGGATGCACCATCCATCCATATAGGTTTTCAGCCGAAGGTATTCTTTAGGGTCATAGACGTCCATCTGAAAGTAGGTGAGGTGCTTACTAAATGCAAGAACTTCCTCATCGTGGATATGGTTGCTTTCTGAAAAAGCGCGAATGCCTTCGATCATTTTGTCCCGATAGGCTTCTTCGCTGAGTGCAGATCTGCCTATGCCAATTACTTCAAACTTCTCTGGCATCATGTCTTGGTCGAACAAAGCGTACAACGCCGGAATCAGTTTCCGGTAGGTAAGGTCACCTGAAGCTCCGAAGATGACCAATAGCTGGTCTTTTGGTTTTTTCATAAGGCGTTTTCTTTAAAACGGTATTTTAGCCTTGATTCTGATTACGAAAATACGCTATTTTTTCGATTTTGATAGATAAAAACAATCCCCGCTGTCAGGTTGACAGCGGGGATTGCAGAATGAGTCAGATATTATTAAACTTGCGGACCGGAGGGGATCAACGCTTTAGCAGCGTCGTTGTCGCAATACTGCTTGAAGTTTTCAATGTACATGCCGGCCAGCTTGGTGGCTTTGACTTCCCATTCCTTCACGTCCGTGTACGTGGTACGCGGGTCGAGGATGTCAGAAACACCTTCCAGTTTGATGGGAGCGGTCAGGTTCATGATGGGAATTACCTGGCTTTCAACTTTGTCGATGCTGCCATCGATGATGGCGTCGATGATGGCGCGTGTATCTTTCAAGGAGATACGTTTGCCTGTACCGTTCCAACCGGTGTTCACCAAATAAGCCTTGGCGTCGTTTTCTTTCATTTTCTTCACCAGCGTGCTGGCATAAGCAGTCGGGTGCAAAGTCAGGAAGGCTTCGCCGAAAGCAGGTGAGAAGGAAGGAACCGGTTCCGTGATACCGCGTTCGGTACCAGCCAGTTTGGAAGTGAATCCGCAAAGGAAGTGGTATTGAGCCTGGTTGTTGTCGAGGATGGAAACCGGAGGCAATACACCGAATGCATCAGCGGACAAGTAAATGATCTTCTTGGCGTGGCCTGCACGTGAAGGTGAAACAATCTTGTTGATGTGGTAGATCGGGTAGGAAACACGGGTGTTTTCTGTTGCAGATTGGTCGGTATAGTCGATTTCGCCTTTGTCGTTCACCGTTACGTTTTCGAGCAATGCATCACGACGGATAGCGCGCCAAATGTCCGGTTCATTTTCCTGACTCAGGTTGATCACCTTGGCATAGCAACCACCTTCGTAGTTGAATACACCATGATCGTCCCAACCGTGTTCGTCGTCACCGATGAGGTAACGTTTCGGGTCGGCTGAAAGGGTGGTTTTGCCCGTACCGGACAAACCGAAGAATACAGCAACGTCGCCGTCTTTGCCTACGTTGGCAGAGCAATGCATGGATGCGATGCCGCGTTGGGGCAGGTAGAAGTTCATCAAGGAGAAAATACCTTTTTTCATTTCACCACCGTACCAGGTACCACCGATGATTTGCATCTTTTTGGTCAGGTCGAACAATACAAAGTTTTCAGAGTTCAAACCCTGTTCTTTCCAATTGGGGTTGGTAGTTTTTGAACCGTTCAGACATACAAAATCGGGTTCGCCGTAGTTGGCCAGTTCAAAGTGAGAAGGACGGATGAACATATTGGTTACGAAGTGAGCCTGCCATGCAACTTCCATGATGAAACGCACTTTCATGCGTGTATCTTCGTTGGTACCGCAAAAGGTATCAACTACGTAAAGCTTGGGGGAAGAGGAAAGTTGTTTCGTTACCAAGCCTTTGCAGCTTTCGAATACTTCTCCGCTTGTCGGACGATTGATGGTTCCATCCCACCACATGGCGCTATCCGTAACGGCATCCTTTACAAAGAATTTGTCTTTGGGTGAACGGCCGGTGAATTTGCCTGTGTACACAGCTGTTGCACCGGTTTCGGTTAACTTGGCTTTTTCAAAACCTTCGTTTGCGGGGTTCATTTCATCCTGATACAACACCTCATAGGAAGGATTGTGTATGATTTCGAAATTACCCGAAATGCCGTACTTGCTCAAATCTAAATTTGCCATTTTAAAAATAATGAATTGATTTATACTGATTTAACTAACTTGTCGAAAACCTTCTTTTGGAAGGACAAAGATAGGGACAAAATTCCAAAAAAAGATGCTAATTAAAGAAAAATTTCTTTATTGCACGAAATATTCATTATTGTGCATTTTTATAAAATTTGGAGGAAAGCGAAGCGGTCAGAAACCTTTTTTATACATTTGTAAAAACATTCAAATTTATGCAAGTCGTCAATCTTTCCCAGAACAATTCTCTGCTCAATCAGTTCCTTTTGGAAATTCGAAGTGTAGATATCCAAAATGACCGCCTGCGTTTTCGTCGCAACGTGGAACGCATCGGTGAAATCATGGCATACGAAATCAGCAAGGTCTTGACTTACAGCGAGAAAAATGTAAAGACCCCGCTGGGTTTTGCCCCTGTGAATACTGTTGACGATCAGATTGTCTGCTCCACGATCTTGAGAGCTGGATTGCCTTTCCATCACGGCTTCCTCAGCTATTTCGACCAGGCAGAAAACGCCTTTGTCTCTGCCTATCGCAAATACAAGGATGCCTTGAAATTCGAAATCAACATTGAATACATCGCTTCGCCTTCTATAGATGGGAAAACGCTTATCATCACCGATCCGATGTTGGCAACAGGCAGTTCGCTTGAGCTATCCTACGGTGCGCTGCTTTCCAAAGGCATGCCGGCGAAACTCCATCTGGCCACCATCATTGCCAGCCAGGCGGGTGTGGATTATGTCAAAGCTTGTTTCCCAGAAAACACGACCCTTTGGTGCGCAGCCATTGATCCAGAGCTGAACAGCCATTCATACATCGTTCCAGGATTGGGAGATGCAGGTGATTTGGCATACGGGCAGAAGGAATAAAGATCATTTCAATAAAGAAATTGGGCAGTCCGTTTTGGACTGCCCAATTTCTTGTTAGGCTGAAACCTGGTCAATCAATACCAACGCGGGTCGCCGGCAATGCCTTTTCCTGCAAAAGCAGCATCCTTAATGGTGAACACTCCGTTTAAGGGGTCGTTCCACAAAGCGGAGGAAGCACCGGTATAGGAGGTCATTTTATCTTTGATCGTATAGCTCGTTCCACCTATAGGCGTTTCGTCAATATAATCGGTGGTAAAGTAACATCCAGACATAGTGATTGTAGCAGTAGTCAACTTGCGTAGACCGGCAGCGATGGAAACACCTCCAGTCGGGCCAGTACTTCCGAAAATACAGTTTTTAATCGTAATACCATCCGTTGTACCAAAGGTTGCTAAATTGAAATCAAAAAGCAACCGCGTTGACGACGGATCCTGACCCGCCTGATTGATGGTACAATTTGTCAAACTGACTTTCCCCATGGGGTAAGCTCCGGTTTTTAAAATCAGCGAGCCCTTAAAATTATACATCGTACAATTACTGAACGAAATGTTGGTGATGTAGTCTTTCGTATTGACGTTCACAAGCGCATACGTACTACCAAACCCAATTTCATTTATGATGCAATTGTCGTAAATGAGGTTGGTGATCCGTTGATCTTTACCATCTTTCAGACGCATAGGTGTCCTTCCGAAATTATGCATTTTGCAGTTGGTAAACGAAAGGGTTTCCAGGGTAAACTTAGCGCCATTGTTGATCAGATAATCAATTTTGGTTGCACTTGGATTGTTTGTTACATACCCTGTGAAATCAATGTTCTCGAAAGCGATTTTATCAATCGTAACTGTATCAATGCCTAACATGGCGGTACCTGCAGATGTACCCGTTGACATGCATATAACAGGAAGATTGGTTCTGGAACGTCCCCTTACCTTGATGTTCTTGTTGAAAAGGTATGATGCAGTTCCGATTGTATAAACGGCGCCTGAATCAAGCACGATAACTTGACCGGATGTTGCATTGGTCAGTGTGGAGGCCAAATCCCCTGTTTGAGCAGAACTCAAAAAGACATCACCTTCTACAAGCACATTGACACTACCACGCTGTATCGTTCTGTTGAAGATTTTTATTGTATAGGTGGCATTCGGCAACGCGGAAACCACTTTTTTCCCTGCAAGTGCTTCGCCAGCTGAAACGATCAACGTAGTATCTGGAAGACCGTTTGCTGAATAAACCAACTGAGTGACATTGGCACCGGGCAACCATTTTATTTCTGTAGTATGGATGTCATTCATATACGATTCATAGCCTGTGAAAATGTTTTCAGCCGGAGTTTTAAAAGTGAGTGTCCCATTGTATTTTGAGCTTTTTGTCGTATCACTGGCATTGGCCCTGACCTTTACGGAATACCTAGTTTGTCCACCCAATTCCACCAAGTAAGAGGTGTTTGAAGTCGTATCCCTCAAGATAAGGTTTGTGCTATTATAAACAAGGCTGTCCTGATAGATTTCAATCGTATAGTTGGCGGCAGCATCTACATTGGACCAAGTTATTGTCGCTTTCACCCCGTTCAATGCGGCATTTACGTTGATGGGGCGGAACAAATATGGCAAGTTCAACAGTGACATATCTTCCGTGCAGGAGGTAAACATCCCTCCAAAACAGGTTGCGGCCATTAGAGCCAGCAACAAATAGTTTGATTTTATCTTTTTCATGTTTTGTTTTGTTGAAGGATGATTAATTGCCGTAACCGTAATCATTTGTCAGTTTACCATTACTGCCTAGTATGATTTGGTGCATGATGGGTAATAATTGGCGTTTATCTGGATTTTGTAGATAGAAATGTGTGATAAAACCGTCGCTCAGGTAATAATCATTCGTTGTGCTTGATATTCCTATCGTCCATTCTTTTTTAACCCATCCTCCAGTCGGATCGGTGGTCGTTTTCACATCTGTTTCTCCTCGGTTCAAACCGTAGACGACCAAAACGCGTTCACCAGGAGCGATAGTGCTGTCAACCACATATTTAGTATAGACTGTGTTTGGAACAGTGGCATAATTGCCTGTTCCGTTTCGAAGATCAGTCAGGTGGGCAGATGCTAAATCAATCTTAGACTTGAGTTCTCCCCAACGGATCAAATCATACTTGCGAATATTTTCTCCGCAAAGCTCAAAGGCTCTTTCCTGCTTAATGTTGTCTAGCGTTAGCGGTAAATCATAGGTCGAAGGGGTGTTGAGAGGTTGACCAAAAGCGCGACGACGAACCATATTGAAATATTCATAACCTTCTGTGCCTGCAAGGAAGAGATCTGCTTCGGCAAACATGAGTAAGACGTCGGCATAGCGCACTACAATCGGTGCTACTCCGTCATCCGTACCGGTAACAGGCACGCTAAGCCACTCAGAGCGCCATTTACCAAGATTAAAACCGATTACTCCACTTGATAGCGTTTGTTCCATCACGTTCAGGGTAGCGTTTTTCACTACTTTGTAGGGGACAACAGTGATGTCGCGACGGGTGTCGTTCTTGTCGTAATCGTAGAAGAAACTGGGCATTATCTTGAACTGACCTCCTACTTCAACGGTGTTGTGTGACCCTGTTCTAGTGTCTGCTTCACGTGGTAACCCTAGATTATACAACATTCGACCACGGTTACCGAACTTATAGGGTAATTGCCAAATGACTTCCCGACCGGGGGTTACATTGTTCTGACATTGCTGATAGAAAATATCTTTGAATGTGGTGTCAAGTCTGTAATGCCCATCCGTGATGATGTTGCGGCAAGCATTGCGGGCAATTGTATAGAGTTCAGCTTTGCGGATGTCTGAAACGGTAATCTTGATGGCAATGGAATCGGAAGCAGTGCTGTCCGGACGCATGGAATATCCAGCTGCCGAAAGGCAAATCCTTGCCAATAACCCTCTGGCCGCATCTTTGCTTACTCGTTGAGTCGAAGTGGTATACGTAAGGCCAGGGCCTGAAAGCAAGGTAGATGCTTCCTGCAAGTCGGCAATGATTTGGTCATAAATGACATCCCGGTTCGTTTTTGATACATAAATGTTGTCGGCATTGACTGGGATAAAACGAGCCGGTACGTCGCCCCACCATTTAATGAGGTCATAGAAGAAAAAGGCTCTCAAGGTTAACGCTTCACCCAATAGCTGACCCATATCATTTCCTGCGGCCGGGCTTCCATACGTGCGGATGCCTTCGATGGCCAAATTAGCACGTTCGATACCGCCATAAACTCGGTTCCATGGATTGGCATCGGTGTCGTTGTAGCCTTCGGCGATAGTGGTGTTGGCACTATAGAGTGAAAATAAATCGTCCGCTTTGGTGTATGTCCCAACTTTTGTGTCCGCCCAACCTGTACGATATTCCAGGTCGGTATTCGTTCCCATTTGAAGCCACATGCGGTTTCGGTAGGAATTGTTTTCCACGAAAATTTCATAAATGGATGCGATGCCGATATTGGCTTGATCGGGCGTTCCAAACACCACGTCATCGCTGAAGTTGGAGGCGCTGGACACCGTAAGTATATCTTTACAGGAAGTGAATATCCCGAAGGCCAAAAGCGCAAATACGAAAAGGATACTATATTTTTTCATTGTGTTCCTGGTTTTTATAAGGTTATGTTAACTCCAACATTGAAAGAACGGCTTTTTGGATAAGCCGAATAATCAATACCTGGGGTAGCCGGTGATGAACGGCGCGAATCGACCTCGGGGTCATAACCAGAGTATTTGGTGAGCGTATAAAGATTGTACGCCGTGCAATAGATGCGCAGTTTTTGTACATGTAGACTTGACATAAGTTCGGTAGGCAAGGTATAACCGATGGTCAGATTATTCAATCGGAGGAAGGAGCCATCCTCAATGGCCCAGGAGGCAGTAGCATATCTGCCGGTAGGAACTGCCCAGATGTCGGCGTTGACGTTGGCCGCGTCCAAAAGGGTGGGATCGGTAATCCGTGCACCTGTTGTCCAGTCCACTTGTGAATAAGAATTCTGCATGGTGGTCAACAGATTCCTATATTTATAATATGCTGTACACATTTCAATCTTGTTGGCATTATAGATTTGGTTACCATAGACCCAATTGAAGTTGGCTGAAATGTCAATGCTTTTATAATTGGAGGTGAAATTGAAGGAACCGTAATGTTTCGGATTGGTATTTCCGATGACCACGCGGTCTGCTTCTGTGATGGTGCCATTTCCATCTTTGTCAAAAAGTTTCATGGCACCTGGTCCCCAACTTAATCCGTCAATAACACTGTTGTCTACGACCCCGGCATTGGCAACCCAGCTACCGCCTACCCAAGTAAAGTCAGACGCATCGTATCTACCGATGTTTTTATATCCGTAAATCAACCCTACCGGCTGACCCGGCGTCACAACAAAGCTGTTGGAAGCTTCAGATTGGCTTGTCCATGCTTCATTGAACTGGTAAGAACTGAAGGTTCCCAGATTGTCGACTTTATTTTGGTTCGTGCTAATATTAAAACCGAGATCGAGGTTGAAGTCTTTGCTTTGGATCAAGGCTGCGTTTAGATTGAATTCCACCCCTTGATTGGAGGTTTGACCCATATTCAGCCACTTGTAGGCGTAGCCAGAACCGGATACCGGTAATTGAATCAACAAATTTTTGGTTGTATTCTTATAGGCCTCGATGGTACCATTGATCCGGTTGTTCCAGAAGCCCCAGTCCAGTCCGACATTTCGGGTGATGGTTGTTTCCCAAACCAAATCCGGATTAGGCATGACAGCAACCAGTTTATCGTTAATATAAGAACCGACCGTCATAATGGATTGGGGGAAGTCGGTGGGTAGCCAGTTGGTTGGAGCCAGCGAATAATTACGCATATAAGCGGCATTGCTTATGTTGTTGTTACCTGAGGATCCATAGCTGGCACGCAGTTTGAGGTTGGAGAGCCATCCTTTGGTGTCGACCATAAAGTCTTCGTCGGAGATGCGCCATCCTGCAGAGAAAGAAGGGAAATAGCCCCATCTGTGCCCTTTGGCGAATTTACTGGAACCATCGGCGCGGAATGTCGCAGCAACCAGGTACTTGCCTTGGATATCGTAATTGATACGTCCGAAAAACGAAAACAACACTTCATCAGGGAAGGTGTAATCTTGGGGTTTTACAATACCTGAATCCGGATTTGCCCATGCCTGGTGAGATAAATAAGCCTGAGGCATGCCTTGTATATCGTCCAAGTGGTAGTTGGACTTTTTGATGTATGTTTCTTCACCAGCGACGATATTGATGTCATGACCTTCAAGGATATTATCCTTTTAAAAGTTGATGGTGTTTGAATTCTGTACGACTGTGGTGTACGTATTCCTTAATAAAATGGCCGGAGCAGGCAAGTTGTTTCTTTTTCCGGCGCCACCGTCCTTAACAAAATAGGAGCTCAGGCCGTAAAAGCGTTCGTCATTTTTATTCGTTTTTTGCCAACCAAAATTGGAATTAAGGCTCCAATTTTTGGCAGGAGTAACGGTCAGCCCTCCGTTCAGCCTATAATCGCTGGTGTTTTGATAACGATTATTGTCCTGTGAGTTGACAATAGGAGAATAAAGGTTCGAAATGGCATCTTCATCATCATTCTGAGCGACGAGGTTGGACAGTTGGATGGGCTGATAAACCACTGCGCTTTTTACACGGGAGTCGTTGGTCGATTTTTCTGCACCGGATACATCGTTTGCTCCTGAGCCGTTAACCACTGTATTTGAAAAACGAGCCGCCAGATTGACCTTCAGCCACTCGATTGGTTTGATGTTGAATTTCAAACTGGCATTGTTCCTGCAATAATCGGACATGATCATGATGGCCTTGTCGTCTATTCGGCTGAAGGTCGCGTCATAATCAAAGGTTTTGGTACCACCGGTCACAGAAATGCTGTGATTCTGCGTCGTCCCCGTTCTGCCAAAAGTCTTGTCCTGCCAGTTGGTTGCATTCATGTAGTTGTACAAATTCAAATCACCGAAACTGCCGAAATAGGTTTCGTATTCACTTGCCACTTTGTCATCACCATAAAGAGCCCGTTCATATTGCTTACGGGCAAACTGGTAAGGAGAAAGTACGCTCAGTTCCTTGGTTATGTTCTTGATGCCGGCATATCCGGAATAGTTGATTTTTGTTTTTCCGGCTTCTCCCGATTTTGTCGTGATGATGAGTACTCCGTTTGCTCCGCGGGAACCATAGATGGCCGTAGAGGAAGCGTCCTTCAATACATCGCAGGACTTGATTTCGCTCGGCGAAATGTCTTTGATGTCGTCTCTGGCAAAACCGTCCACGATATACAAAGGAGAGTTGCTTTGCGTAATGGATCCACCGCCGCGCACACGAATTTTGATTTCCGCATCCGGAGAACCCTCCGTCGTCGTAACCTGTACGCCCGGCATTTTACCAGTTAGCGCTTCGGCTACCGTAGCAACCGGAATGTCTCTCAAGGATTTCTCACTGACGGAAGAAACCGAACCGGTCAAATCTCGCTTCCGTTGAGTGCCGTAACCGATGGCAACGACTTCGTTTAAGGAATAGGCATTATCTTTCATTATGATGACCAATGCCCCGTCCTTAATCTCCACTTCCTTTTTATCCATGCCTATCGATGATACGATAAGGGTGGTTGCCGAAGCTGGTACGGTTAAGCTGAAATTACCATCCACATCAGTGATGGTGCTTTTGGTCGTGCTTTTCGCTACGATGGTAGCTCCAATGACAGGCTCTCCCCTTTCATCTTTCACATTGCCCTTGACCGTTTTTTGCTGTGCAAAAGTGAATAATGAAAAAGCGAGAAACGCGATTAGCAAGAAAAGTCTGTTTTTCATTCGATCAGAATTAGATTTTCAAAAAGGTATGATTTGCACGACAATTATACGCTGCTTTTTTTAAATAAAGGTGGAATAAAACCAATATTTCTGTCGAATAATTGACGTTTTTTATAAAACTAAAAAGGGCCGCCGTACGGCAGCCCCTTTTCTATATGATTAAAAAACAACTAAAGGATGGCTTTAATGTTTTCAGTTCCGATACGAACAATGTAAATTCCCTTGTTCAATCCGGAAATTTCATTGATGCCTTCAACTGCATCTGTTGAACGTATCATTTTGCCCAACAGGTCATAAACCGCGACACGTCCGGTGCTGGCAGCTTTTACAAACAGACTGTTGCCCGATGTATACACCGTATTGATGGTTTTCGCCTGATTTTTTATAGCTGTTCCGCTAGTAAACACAAATCCCATCATACCCATTTTGGAACCTTCACTGAAGAAGTAATAGGAACTTCCTGCTTTCACAGAGATGGAATAGGTCGCGTAGGTCTTGACGGTCACTTGAAAGTTGCTGTATCCAGCCATGGCCGTTGTGTTCTCAACAATGTAAGAAGGTTTGGCGGGGTTGATGATAATGGCTGCATTCAATGTTCCGTCTGCAGTTACATCAAATTTGTAGAATGCTCCAACAGTCGGGGGCGTACCACCTGCAGCAGAAAATTTCTTGCCTGTAGCGTCAACTGGGTTCACTGTGCCGTTGATTGTGGAAATATACGTTGCCGTGCCAAAAGTAAAGGTCGTATCGATTTTTGACCAAACATTGGTCGGACCACCTAGCGTAAGTTTAATTCCGGGAACAGAAGTGATTTCCTGACCTCCGGCATAGCTTTCGAAAGGATTCACACGCCAAGAGGTACCACCCAGGTCCAGATCAGCCAAAACTACAATCTTGGAGATGTAGGCATATTCAAACTTTTTATCGGAAGAGGGGACTGCTAAGAGGGGGCTGGTCGGATCGGAAATCCAACGCACCCAGACGACATCCTTGTCTTGTGCTTCAACAGGCAGGTTGCCTTGCAATGTTTTCCATTTGCTCCATAGGCTGGCACTGTCGGAAGGCATGGAATCGGTAACAAACGTCGTGTAGTTAATGCTATCCAAGGAATATTCGATTTTCTGAATCTTATGGATGTTATTATCTGAAGCGATTGCAGAGGAGACCTTCAAGCCGGTTTTACCTTTTGTGGAAAATTTGATGTAGAGATAATCCGGTTTGGCTTTTGCATTGAAACTCTTACGCAAGGCACAATAGTTGACTTCAGCACCGAGGAACTTGTTGTTGCGGGTTCCGAAATTCGCAGCCAACGTGTCCGGGCCGAGTGTCAAGTTCATGACTCCCTTATTGGTGGGGTCAAGTGCAACATTGGATGCAAGGCTGAAATAGGTGGCGTTGTTTCCGGTCAGGTGTGAGAAATCCCAGGCCATCATATACGGTTGTTGGCTGAACTTGGCTGTCAGGAGCAAGTCCACGCTGAGGGTGTCTACACGAACCAGGGTTGTCTTACCGTCGCTCCAGCCCAAGAACGTATTGATGGCGTGGGTGTTCAGTGTGGTCGTAATGATGTCGCCGGCATAATACGTGGTCCGGGCAGGGGCAATAGCATACGTGGCTGTATTGGTACCCTTCAGGGTAATGGATACGGCACGGGTCAACAGCGCGGTGTAATGCGCCACCAGATTGGTGTTGGCTGCAATGTTGAACGTATATGGATTGGCCGTAGAAACTACATTACCTAACGTGTCGCGCCAACTCGTGAAGTTATATCCGATTACAGTTGAAGCGGTAACCTTTACCGATGTACCGTCTTCGTATACATCTTTGATCGGAGTGACCACTGCTTGCGCATTATCGGCAGTAACATTCAGGAATCTTGGAGCATTATATCTCAAAACCCAACGTGGATCACCAATGGGACCACCTGTTGTGCCAGCTGTTGCCATGGGATTCGTAAACAAATAGGAATAATTGCCAACTTGAGGATTGGCAAAATCTTCCCATTTAACACCAAGACTAGCCATTGTATATTGTGGAATGGTGTCACAAGAAACAAAGGCACCCTGTAGTTCTGCATCTAGTGACTGTCCTGATAGCCAGTTGTTATATCCTTGAATAAGGTTGTTGGAAGCTGTCACCAATCCATAACGTGCTATCACGATTTTGGGATCGGAATAGAGCGTGTCATGCAAATTTCTGTCATTCACCCAATTAGGGACAAGGAACACATTGTTTTTTATATTAAACTGCGCTTCCTGACCTAAATAGGAACCGGTAGAAATGATGCCACCAGTTGGCCCAGACATGCAAACGGTGTTGTTCTCAAAATTGATCACTGCATTGCGTCCCTGATTTATATCAGCGTAGTTCATCGTGAACAGGCTTTTTTGATAGGGCATGTCGTAGAAGGTATTGTTCTTAAAATTGACTTCGACAGGCAAATGACCGAAATAGATCAACGGCCAATTATTCGAACTGGTCAAAGTGGTGTTGTGCACTTTACAATTGGACATTTCAAAATATTCCACATCACCGCAACTTGCCCATCTTTCTGTCGGTGAAATACTATCTGGTTTTACGCTACGGAAAAGGCTACGAACGGTCTTTGAAACTTCGCAATTGCGGAAGATCATCTTTGTAATATTGGCATATTTCTTGTTGAAATAGATGACTTGACCGGAAGTATTGTCCGGTGTGCGGTACTGCATGTGAAGATTTTCAAAGATGAGTCCAGTGGTCACACCATCGGCAAGCGTCACACCATCAAATTCAGACTGAATAATTGGAAGTGAATCCGGATATTGTCCTCTGACAGTAATTACACCACCTGCTGTAGGTAAGTTCACTGCACCAGTGTTTAAAATGGCACCACCGTTGTAAGCCACCGTGATGGTGTCACCATTGGCCGCGACACCCCAAGCAGTCGTAAAGGCTGTTTTGGTAGAGACCAAGGTGTTTTTCGCCTGCATCGCAAACGAAAGGCACAATACAAGTAAGAGTAAAAGAAGTTTTTTCATACAATTAATATTAGGTTAGTAGTTAAAAGTTTATTCATTATCTCCCTTCAAATCCCAATCAACCCAATAGCCACCGGTTTCAATGGCGCTTCGTATCTCGGCCTGTTTGGTTATCGGATATTTGGGTACCACCCGATCTGCTATGATGGACGGTTCGTGATAACGTTCAGCCATTTTTACAAGGTAACTATAAGCTTTTCCTTCACCGGGATATTCCAGCAAGTATTCGTCGGCCAATGCCAAATCGTACAATCGGATGCGTTCAGGCTCTGAAAGGTTGTAACCTGCATCCGTCCGTTCAGGAAGTACATGGTCCCTACCACGTACGCTACCAACAAGACCGACATCACCATAACCACCGCTGGGACCCCACCAAGTGGAGTAATTTGCATTCCAGTCGCTCGGCATGTAGCTGGCATAAGTGAATTCATTGGTCATCCCTTGGTTGAGTATGCATCGAGCCTGCCGCCAATGTCCGAGATGATTTTCGGCCTCTGCCAGCAGAAAATGGAAATCCTGACCACGTTGAAGAATGATGGTCGGCATAATTTCAAAAATTTTTGCTTTCAGAAAGCTCCCTCTAAAGTAGTAATTTTTAGTGAAGCATGTATCTCCGTTTAGCACATTCATCGTAATTTTCTGAGTAATGCCGCGAAGGTCGGTTTCAGGATATTTACCGATAGCATAAGATGAAGGGCGCAGATAATATTTGCCTGGGTATTGTGGGCAGAAATACTCCACCAGGCGGTTGGTCTGATTGTTCGCGTAATCGTACATGATGCCTGAAACCATGGAATATCTGTTCCCGATCTGTTCCGTAAAGAACTGTTGATAATAGGTGCCTGTCAGGGGAATATTGCAGGCATACATGGAGTTCGGGCTGATAATCCAGGTATCGGCAACCTTCGATTGTGCGTCGTAAATGAATTGAATGATGTTGTCCTTCATCCACAACCAATCTGCCTGTGTGCCACGCCATGATAGTAACTCGCAACGGAGCAAAAGCCAGTTCGGAGTCTGGTAATTCCAATAGCGGTAAGCATCCTGGTTAGCGCTTTCAGGATCCAGCCATGCAGCCCAGTTCATTTCCAGATTGGCAGGAATCCGTTGATTCTTATAAACGACGAGACCGGAATCAAGTAATTGCACACACTGATTCACAATGGCGCCCATATCGTTCAACGGGGTAAAGACTGTCAAATCGTTAAAGTTGCTCAACTCTACGAGGGGATCATCAAACCAGTAAGCCTTTCCATAGATGCGACCAAGCGTATAATAAGCCCAGACTTTAATGCGTATGGCACTGCTTATTAGGCTGTTGAAGTCATTTTGCGAAGACTCGTCCATACTGTCGCCAATACGATTATGGTATTCACGCATTTTACTGACAAAGTCGTTGCAGGCAATGACTACGGCATAATAGCATAGTGGATTTGCATAGGAGTTGCCCTTGGTATTCCTGTAATTGTAGATATCCTGTAATTCCACCGGAGCATTGCCGGTCACTTCCATATAATCGGCCCTGGTGTCAGTCAGAAAAATGGCTTGATCGCCTGCCTTTTGCATCTTGGTCAAAATGCCCAGATAACCCTTGTACATTTCATCATCTTTGGAAATATAATCCTTGGAATTGGTGATGTTGTCAGGGTCTGTATTGAAGAATTCAGTACAGGAGGCAAAAGTCAGTATACTCAGCAGGAAAAAGCTCTTGAATAGTTGTTTCATAATCATTAGAAGTTTAAGCTGACACCCATTTTTACAGTGATGGGTAAGGAAACTTTGGCATAATCGATTCCCTGCAAGGATTCATCGTAAGAGTACGAGAATTCAGGATCGCTTCCCAGATAATTGGTTAAGGTGTATAGATTCTCTGCCACTACGTACAAAGACCCCTGCCGGAAAACATGGAGCAATCCGTTCTTTAAGTCGTATCGAAGTGTGATGCTTCTCAATTTGAGGTAGGAAGCGTCTTCAATCCAGCGGTCGGAAAACAGATTATTGCCGGAAGGATCGCCATATGCCGCACGCGGCATCGTGGTCAGTTGGCCTTCGATTTGCCAGCGGTTTAGCACAGAACCAGACTGATTGTAAAAATATTGCATGGATTCCACGTTTCTCCGCAATGCGTTGTAGGCTTTGTTGCCAACCGAATATCCAAACTCGGCAAGTAGGGAAAGCCGTTTGTAACGAAAGGACATATTCATTCCGCCATAGACATCAGGAGTGGCACTTCCCAACAGGACTTTGTCTTTGGCATTGATGGTACCATCCACCACTTTATCCACAAACCGAACATCTCCGGCTTGATAGGGTTTTCCGTAAATATTGGTTAAACCACCATCTACAGCCTGATCGGTCGTGGCATACACGCCATTGGTACGGTATCCATAGAACTGATAGGGGGATTGGCCTTCACGCAGTATAATCATGGCATCATCTCCGTTGAAGGATTTCAGTGAAGTCATCAATTCCGTGCTGTTTCCCAAAGATTTCACGATACTGGAAGACTGCGAAGCAGATGCCCCGACAATTACGTCTATGTCCTTCGTATGTACTGGATTGATGCGCAAAGACAGTTCCAAACCCTTGGTTGCAATCTGTCCGACATTGTCGTAATACTGACTGGAGCCATAAACACTGGAAACATTGCGGGCAATGAGCAAGTCGAAGGAATTGGCTGAAAAGCCATTTAACTGCATATTCAATTTATTGTTGAACATGGACATATCGATACCTAAATCCAACTGATCTTTCTTTTCCCATTGCAGCTTCGTGTTGGGAACGTTGGAGCGTGTAATGGTCCCCAGATTGAAAAAGTTGGAATTCTGGTAAAAGTTTTTGGAGTAGTTGGAGGAGAAGCGGCTGTTACCGGTTCTGCTTACTTCGGCAGTCACATTAAGCAACGAAATAAACGTGGGAAGGACACCCAAGTTCGCGGACATGAATGTTAGGCCAAAAGAGGGGAACAAGCCAAAACGGTCCGTTTGCACGCCCGAAACGGAAGACCCGTCCACTGCCAGATTGAAGGTGCATTTCAGTAAATGGTCATATATATAATCAGTGTGAAGATTGTAATTGAGCCATTTCCATTCTAAGTTGTTACCTGAAATATCCCGGTCGTCCGAAGCCGTGCCCAGCGTCTGATTGTAATCGTTAGGCGTATTGTATGCGGCAGCACGGTCGTACTCCAAGATGCGGCCCATGTAACGTACGCCGGCATTGGCTAAAACTTGGTGAACCTTATTAAAGGTGCGTTTATACAAAGCACTTAGGCCATAGTAATTCGTTGAATTCTGAATAACACCCTTGCGAACCGTATTCAGCCCGGTGTTGAAATATTGAGGAACAATGGCCCTGTCAGTTACACCCGGTATAAAGATGCTTTCTTCCGTATAGTTGTAATACAGATTGATCATTCCGGTCAACGTCAGATAACTGTTGGCCCTGTAATTCAAGCCTAGGCGGATGTTGGCGTCGTAAATCTTGTCGGTGGCGTCTACGGTATTGACTAGGGCGACAGGATTACTGACATTGTCGTATGCGAACGTCGGATTACTGATCACATTCCATCCATTGTAGGTGGAATACCCGTTCAGAATGTTGCCGTTAGGCTCTTTCTTGAACGGACTCAACATCGGCATCATTAAGTAAGAGGAAGTGATTGCGTTTGTAGCTGTTTCGCTTCCCTGCTCCTGGAGCTTGCTGTTGACATAGTACAGACCGACATTGGTAAAAATATCGACATCCCTGCTCACCATGATGTTGGAATTGATCAGCGTGTGGTAGCGATTGGTGGACGTATTTCCCAATACACCACCTTCTGAGGAATACCCAAAGGCGATGTTGTATTTGGCAATTTCATCTCCACCTTCCACACGAAACACATTGTCCGTTACAAAGGCCGGACCCTGAACTTCTTTGTTCCAATTGGTATTGTTGTTGAAAAGGTACGAATCGTAATTTTCTGTATTCTGCAGAAATGGATAGTCGGTATACAGCGAAGAAATGAGACTGTAACGCGTCATCCCAATGTCCTGAAGATATGTTTTGTAGTCAGAGACTCCAAGGACAGGAATGCTTCGGTTGGGAGTGCTGAAACCATACTGACCATTAAACGAAATTCTAGTTTCCAGATTGTTTGAAGTGGCCTGTTCCGTTTCGATGAGGATGACGCCATTGGATCCAAGTGAGCCATATACAGCAGCATCAGCACCCTTCAGGACGGTGATGTTGCGAATATCCTGCGTGTTGAAACCGAAAAGGGAACTTCTGGAATAACCGTTGATAACGTCGGAAATTTCTTCATTACCGAAATGGGGAACACCATTCACGACGATGAGGGGCGAGTTGCCCGCAACGAGGGAATGGATGCCTCGCATGTTCAGGTAACCACCTTCCCCTGGCATACCACTTTTACGGGTGATTCTCAAACCGGTCACTTCATCCTGCATGGCCAGATCGATGGTAAAGTCCTTTTTCAGGTCCATATTTTTCACGCCTTGCGTACTGGCGCTTTTGTATTCTCTAAGTTCAGTATAATCAGGTAGTTTCACCGAGCCGTTGTATTTCACTTCCGTTACCGGAACCAGGACGATGGTTTTGGGTATCACATTTCCGCTTAAAGGGTATTCTTTTTCATAGAAGCCATCAGCAACAATTCTCAAGGTGTATTTCCGATTGGTGATGGCCAATTTAAACGAGCCATCCTTCCCGGATATGACAGAGGATTGTCCATCGGAAACGGAAAAAATGGCACCTTGAACAGGCATTCCGTCCGTACCCCGAACGTTGCCTATCAGCATCATGCCTTGAGCCAATAGGTTAAAAGTCATCACACAGGAGAAAAGGACCAGTATACTAGTTTTCTTCATCATATCCTCTTTCATTTAATAGTTATTCCTGGTTGGTCTAAGACACCAGTGGTACATCATCAACTGCGTGACATTGTTTTTTGTACGATTATTGGTGGGATCGTACAGGTATGAATCGTCGTTGGACTCAATGGTGATAGTGAAATTCCCGTTCCTGGGTATGGTAACAATGGCCACCTGATAACCGTCCGTATCGTAGGCAACAGACTTCGGGTCTTTTTCATACCAATATCTCCAATCAAACCCTTCCGGATAACAAATGGAAGAACTACCGTAATAATCCAGATCACTTGCAGAACCGCGGTCGAAATGGAAGTTGGAACCTGTTGCCTGCAACAGCATGTCGTTCACCAATTCTTGGTCGTTGAACCAAATGTTGATGGAATACCGAAGACTGTGCTTGAAACCCATGCGCAGGTAATATTCACCTGCAGGCAGAAATACTTCTGTCAGTTTATTGGTGGCGGAATTAAACAGCAGGCCGTCGTAATTCACGCTGCAAACCAACGAGTCTCTGATGGCATCGGTACTTGGAATGGCTGTCAGGACATGGTAATACATGGTTGGCAAGGTTGCAGATAGGGTGAAACTGGTTTGTGCGTCATTCAGGATTTGTGGTTCAACCCAGTTGTTCCAGCGGAAATATTTCGTTTTTTGTGCTGCAGTCATGGCCCCCCAGAGCTCATAAAACTTGGATTTAACACGATAAATGACGACGTGATTCGGAATCTTCAGATTGTTCAGGTAATACGCCACACCATTGCTCAAGGCTACAGCATTGTTCACATCGGCTGTCTGAACAGAAGGCCGCCAACGTGCAGGGTCAATGATATCGTAGGTTTTGGCATCTTGTGTCTTGTCAATGATCATCTGATAGCCGCCCATACAATCAAAATCCGGAGCCGAAGCAGCGACTTCTTCAGCGGGAAGTCTTCTATTTACGAAGCAGGAACGAACGATCCATTTTTCAAACTTGGTCCTGTCGTCAGCCGTAGCCTCCCTGTTTAACCATTTGGGAATGCTGTCAAGAGCAGCTGTGATGGCATTATTTACCTGATTGTTGGTAGGAATGAACATGGTGCTTAGGTAATTTTCAGACCGCATGTCCCACATTTCCAATCCATCTGCCGTATATCGATCCATAAGCGTATTGCGCACCGATATGATGGAGTCATACGTCACATTTCCCTGCAGGTCCACCCCGGTAGGCGTGCTGTTTGCTTGATCGAAGTACGATTCTTCATACTTTTCCACCAGGGAGACAAACTGTGAATAGTTGCTTCCCAGACTTTTAAGCATGTCATAAACGGATTTGCGGATGGGCACCACCTTTTCAACATAATAGACATAACCATTGGTGGCTTTCACTTTTTTGGTCAGCTTGAAATTGTCCAAGTAGGTTGTGCTGCCCATTTCGTTCACCCAAATGTTTTTGCCCAATCGGGTACCAATACCGAATCCTTTCACTAATTTGGTCGGTGAGACAGCGATGTCTGAGACACAGTTCAGGGCAAAATCCGCATCATTTGCTGAATTCCGTTCAGACATGGCTGCATTGTCATAAACGATATACGTGTACCCGTTTGTGACAGCCGTTTGGGTATACATGCCCTGTGTTTCAAGCAAGGAGTCCATCCGTGTCAAGTCGGTCTGAGAATTGATGTAACTTTCAATGTCACCGGACCAAATGACTAGGTCTTCCGATTCCAGTGTGGACTGCGTATAATGGTCTTCCCAGGCATTCTGACAGGAGAGAAGGCCTCCGACCATGAGGCAATACGCGACTAAACCTCGTATTTTTAGTGTTTTCATATTCCTTATTCTGTAATCGGTACAAACTCTACATAATCCCACATCTGGCGATAATTGGCATTTGTCTTGGCATTGATGTCCATTAAGGTCACTTTAAAAGAATGGCTTTCTGATCGGTCGAATTGAACCACATCCCAAAGCACATCGGAAGCGACTCCGCTGGCATTTGAATTGAGCTGTTTGGCAACTTCCGTAAATTTGGCAGGCAAACCTTTCCACATATACAGGGATCGTTGATAATCATCGAGGTTGATCTTGGTCAGACTTCCGCCTGTGTAATAACCTTTCAGACCAGCAGCTCCGCCATAATAGAATACCACTTTGTATTTTCCCTTCACGATGGTCGGAGTCTTGAACTCTATCGTGCCTGCATAGCCCAGATTGATGATCATCAGGTTATTCATGTAAGCGCCGTATTTATTGACGAGCGGTGTGGTGGATGCTGCCCAGCTGCATTTGAAGAACCCTATTTTACGGTAGGTTCCGTATGGAGACTTGGCAGCGTTGGCCTTGTAGACGAAGGAGGAAATGGAACCCATATTACCTTCCCGAAGGTCTTTGCTCAGGTCGACCTGGATTTCAGTCGAAGTTAGAGCGTTGGAGAAAATGTCTCCTTTGTTTTTCGTAGCGCCGTAAGCGTTTACAAAGGATTGAATGTCCGAATAGTTGCAAAGGTCCCAGCGCACGGCGACAGGGCTCGGTTCATAAACAGGCATGATGTTGTCTACTTTATGAATCAGGCCATTACGTGCCTGAAGGCCACTTCTAGTGATTCCGACAAAGCCATTGATGAGATCGGCTCCATTTTTGAGTTCTGCAGTGACGACCTGACTGTTCAGTTTGGTATCAAACAGAATGATTTGACCCGCTTCCTGAAAAGTGAATAATTCCGCTTTGGTATAGCTCTTGCCAAGGAAATGATAGGCAACGTATTGATTCAGTGCATTGGTGGAGTCCGTATAGTTGGTTCCTGCATTCAGATAGCTTCTCAAATCGTCCAGACTGTTGATGTTCGCTTGTTTGTAGATGGTGTCAGGCACAGCAAAACAGGTAAAACGAACATCATTCACGGAAAAACTGCCATCTAAATTATAGGTAGTGTCGGCATATTGGGAAACAACCTTGTCGTACCCGGTTTTTTTAATGGCATCCACGAAGATGGAATATTCCTTGTAGGTCTGAAGCACTTCCAGGATAGTTTCTGAAAGGGGATGAATGACACCGCCCAATGTATAGACCTCTCCATTAGAAGTCGTACGGGCAAGCACTGTCACACTCGCCTGGTTGTTCAGGTAGATGCGTAGCGAATCCTGTATTTTGGAATTAGCCAGTTCGGCATCATCCACGTCTTTGTTCAGAAAACCGTAGGAGGTACTCAGGTAGGTCCCGAAGATGGTCGGTATGGGAATGCTACCTCCGTCCACATATGTAATGAAGGAGGATTCCCCCAAGTCATAATTCAGGATGTGCACCTGTGCCACATATTTCGCATAGTTCTTGCTCAGTTCAGTGACGGAAGTCACCCCTTTCCATTCCAGAAAAGCGGTCATGGCTTCGTTGTTTGGGGCAAAGAGGGTGGAGGTCGTGCTGGCGTCGTTGAGCGCGTTGTACATGTCGGCATATTTCAAAAGCTCAATCCACATGGAAAACTCCGCTGCATTCTTTTTCAAAAAAGAGGCATTGGTCAGTTCCAAATCAGCATTCGTCTTTTGAATATACGTCTGATTCAGGAAGGGGTCACTGCAGGCTGATAGTACAAACAGCAATATGGGAAGTGCAACTAATAACTTTCTCATAGTGGCATCAATAATAATAGGGGTTTTGAACTAACAGGTTGTTTGCTTTCAATTCAGATTCACTAACCGGCAGGAAGAGTGCGTCGTCATTGCTCATTACCGAGATTAGCCAGGATTCACCGGCCTGTTTATTATACAGGGTCACATTATCAACCAGGAAAGTTGTCTTGTACTTGTTGTGGTTTCGTCTGCCGAAGCGAAGCAGGTCGTACCAACATTTTCCTTCACCCACCAGTTCCATTCGTCGCTCATACAGTATCATTTTCAACAGGTCTTCTTCTTTGAGATCGTCCGTGAAAACTCTTTCTTCCAGGTTGGAACGTCTGCGGATGTCATTGATCAAATCTACTGCAGTTTGCCAGTCCGCTTTGGAATCGCTTTTCAGCACCAACGCTTCTGCCTTCATCAGATAGATTTCAGCCATACGATAGATGATGAAGTTGGGGTCGTAGTAGGTAGCCGTGCGTTTGTCGGAGAGGGTTTGCGAACCACAATATTTCCAGACATACCCTTTTGTGGCCGATTCCCAAGTCAAAGCATCATCGGTGTAATAGCCTCCGAACATACTCCGAACGGCTTCCAATTGTTCTTCGACCGTGTAGGAATATTCTGAATTGAATTCCAGGAGCAATTGGGAAGAAAGCTGGTATAGTTTGCTGGTGTTGAGGTTGTCAAAAAGGATGGGCAGGGTATTTGTTTGTTTTTCCTGATATTCCCACTGCAATTCGAAAATGGATTCATTGCTGTTGCCGGGATTGAACATGGAGAACCACTTGGCATGGGTCGGCGTGGTCATCAGCGCAGGTGCATTTCCCGAACTTGGATTAATCAGGAAATCGCAGTATATTTCGGCTTCCGCATAATCTTCATTCCATAGACAAACGTCTGCCATCAGTGCATACAAGGCCCATTTGGTGGCGCGGCCTTTCGTTTCCCAAGTAGTGTTGTAGGTTTCCTTGGCAGCTCCGGTGGCTAAAGCAGCCAGAATGTCGTCCTTGATTTGTTTAATGACGATTGTGTCCGAAGACTGGGGGACATGATAGGAATGAGAGTCATCTTCGTAGGCGGTAGTGATCAAAGGGACTCTACCCCAGTTCCGAACCAGATAGAAGTAACTCAACGCTCTGAGGAAATACGCTTCACTGTAATGCGCTTTCAGCTCTTCGTCTTCGTAGGTGTCATCCTTCAACTGAGCCTTGTGAGCATCGGCCAGAACCACATTGGCAATGTTTATGATCTGGTAGAAAGGGCCCCAGTTGCAAATGGATTCGTCGGTCGGTTTCACCTGAAAACTCTGAAGTTTGTTGGAGGTGATGCTGAAAATTGAACCACCGCGCAGTTCACCAAGGGGGATCAGGTTATTAACGGTGATGTTGCGAAGGTAAAAATACCCGGAAGTGAGTACGGCATCGACGTCTTCCTGAGAAGTCCAGTAGGCATCGCTTGTCTGCTTATCCTGGGGAGTGACTTCGAGCCAGCCGTTGCAGGAGGAAAAAGCAACCACCAGGAGAACAGCAAGGAGAATATATTTGATTGATTTCATAAGACGCGATTTAAAAGTTAACCGTAATACCTGCGGCGTAACGTTTGCTTCTGGGTGTTTGTGAATTGTCATAAGCCAAATCTGTAATACCGTTTGGCAGCGAAACTTCAGGATCCTGGCCGGTATAGTTTGTCCAGGTAAACATGTTATATCCAGTCAGGAATATATTTATACTATTGGTATACAGCTTCTTACAAATACTCTTTGGTACGTTGTAACTTACAGACAATGTTTTCAGTCGCAGGAAAGAGCAATCTTCCACGAAGCGATCGGAACCGAGATAATTCAGTCCGTAACCCCACAAGGCTCTTGGGATTTTCGTGTCGTCACCTTCGTTTCTCCAGCGTCGAAGTACGGCCGTACTCTGGTTGTCGGTTCCGTACATGGACTCACTGTCCATCCGCGCCTTGTTAATGATTTTTTGTCCTAAACGGTAATGGAAGAAGGTAGTTAACGACAAGTTCTTATACTTGACATTAAAACCGCCCCCCCCGGTAACCAAAGGCATGCTATTGCCAATATAAATGATGTCCTTTTCATTAATGATACCGTCGTTGTTGAGGTCGACGTATTTGGCATCACCTGGATAACAGGTGAATTTGCCATTTTTCATCACAATGGGATCGTCAAAAAGGTTAACCATGATGTTGCCACCCGCATCCCGGGCATAGGTTTCTTCTGTATTTTGATAGACCCCGGCATATTTATACCCAAAGAAGGAACCGACCGGTGTGCCTGTGATCAGTTTCTGTGCATAAGCTCCGTTTTTGAGGCTGTATGTTGACTCTTGGAGATTCTCCGGCAGTGACTCAATCGTATTGATGTTGCGATTGATGTTGAAGTTCGTGCTGATAATCCAATCGTCGTTCTTGAAAATTTCATAATCGATGCGATACTCCCAACCATGGTTGCTCAATGCACCGGAATTGAAATATGAAATCTTGTTGCCCTGGCCATTGTAACCCGTAGATGATGGAATAGCAACGCTCGTTTGCAGCAAATCATCCGTGTATTTGTAATAATAGTCAAAGGTCATGGTCAGTTTGTTGTTGAAAATGCCCAGATCGACACCAAAATCCGATTCTGTGGAGCTTTCCCATTTCAGTTTGTTGAGTTGCATGGAAGACGGAGCAATTGCTTCATTCGTAATGTATTGTCCGATGGAGGAATACGTTCCGACATAGGGTGCTGTTCCGCTGGGTGCCTGACCGCTTTGGCCGATACTCGTACGGAATTTCAACTGTTCAATCCATTTAACATCTTTCAGGAAATTTTCTTCCTGTGCATGCCAGGCTAAGCCAACGGAAGGAAAAAGACCCCAGCGGTGCGCTTTCCCTAGACTTGACTTGCCTTCGTAGTTGACCGTCCCATTCAGAATATAGCGGTTCATAAATGTATAATTGAAATTGCCGATACCCGACAAGGTCCTGACTTCGGAATTACTCGATCCCAGACTTCGGATGGAACCACCCGTGGAAGGATCGGACATCCCGGCAGAAGACGCTCCGTAGATTTCTGTGGAATAGTTGGAGCTCACCGATTGAGAAGTGCGCCAGAGTGTGGTGGCTACGATATTGTGCACCTGATTCCAGTTCTTGCGGTACATCAGTTTGTTCTCGGTCTGAAGAGCAAGGTTGTTGGAATATCCATCTGAACTCAGGTTGGCATAGGTGTTGTCAATGGTCACGTCGGTTGCAGACTGTGGAAGGAACGTGCGGTATTTGACGGTATTGAACTTCATGGATACATAACCGACATACGTGAAACCCTTTAAAATTTCGTAGTTCAGCTGGAAAGTCATGTTTTCTTCTTTCTGTCTGGTATTGTTGTAACTTTCATTTGCCATTATGATGGGGTGGAAGTTGGAAGAACCATTAGAACCATCAAATGCACCCTGAAATTCCTGACTGTTTTGCCTGGTAAAATAGTTGTCGGTAGCCAAACCCGTGACATTATCTATCCAGAACGGGCTCTTATTCGGCATTTTACTGAGCGCCTCTGAACGGACATTGCCCGTCCAAGGGGCTTTTTTATCCGCATCGGAATAGGAGAAGTCTGCATTCACCTTCAGTTTGTCCGAAAAACTGTACCCGATATTTAGGCTGGTCGTAATGCGCTTTAAATCAGTACCAATGGTCGTTCCACCTTCGTCCATCTGTGAAAGTGAAAAACGATAAGTAGCCTTGTCTCCCCCGCCAGACATGGAAAAGCTGTTGTCCGTGATGAGGGCATTCTGTTTTACATACGAAAGCCAGTCTGTATTGGTGTTGTATTCGTCAAAATAACGCCAGCCCGGATTGTAATTGATTTCCGGAGTATCGAAAAGCAGTTTGAGGTAACCTGCTGAGTTGGCGATACCCTGAGCATTCGCCGTATTCCAGATGGCATCCTGAACGAAGGCCACGTATTGGTCACCATTCAGCATCGGAATGGCGCTGGGTTCAATCTTGGCTGTTTCCTTGGAGGAAATGGTGAAGTGCGTATTGCCCTTGACCCCCTTTTTGGTAGTGATCAAAAGCACACCATTGGCTCCGCTCGTTCCATAAACAGCCGTGGATGCCGCATCTTTCAGTACTTCAATGGTTTCGATGTCGTACGGGTTGATGTTCAACATGTCGGCATAATCTTCCTGGTTGGCAGTCGAAAAATTGAAGGAGTCGTCAATGTTGGTCTTATAAGGAACTCCGTTGATAACAATAAGCGGGTCTGAATTGGAATTCAGCGTGGCAGTACCACGGATACGGATGGAGCTTTTGGCTCCCGGGTCACCGCTGGCGATGATGTCCACACCAGCGAGACGTCCCTGCAGGGCTTCTTCGACAGACGCAACCGGTAAATTCTTCACCACGTCATCCATGTTGATTTTTTGGGTCGCAGAAGTCTGTTCGCGCAACGTAATGCCCATTTCACTCTTTTCCTGACGTTGCTCGGTAATGACCACATCACTGAGCGAATGGGCATCTTCCTGCATGGTCACAATCAATTCGGTTTGACCTGTGTATCTAAACGTCTGGGGTTTCATACCAATAAAAGAGAATACAACCTTGTAGGCTCCGTCGGCAGGCACTTTCAAAGAATATTCCCCCATAATGTTGGTGACCGTACCGATCAGCAAACGATTTTGTTCGGTCGAAATGACGACATTGACACCGGTACTGGGTTCTTTCTTGTTATTGATGATTTCGTAAACCTTCCCCTTTATATAGCGGACGCTTTGTGCCTGAAGCACCTGCGACCCGAGCAGGATCATGAAAATCATTAAACCAAACATCTTTCTATTCATAGCATCGATTTTTCTTACAGTCTTTAAAGAATCCCATTAATGAAATGAACGCATCCATCTTTAAAGATGAAGGGGAAATAGTGAAAAGTATCAATCACATCAACTTTTGAACCAGTCAGAATACCCTCATGGGTCATCGACTGAACACTCAGTTTGCTGCCATTGTCTGTCACATTCATCTTCGTGGTGATGGTAGTTACCTTTCCGTCTGGGCTATACACATCGTTTGCTTGCAGCGTCATCAGACCACCGGTTGTCGTCTCATTCCATCCGACATACGGGTAATTGGAGATGACCGCCGTACTTTGTGGAATGAAATATTGCTTGAGGTAATACTGCAGCGAATCTGCATTGGTCACAATGCAGTTCGCAAAGAAATTGGCATCTGTGACGGAAGTGTTCGTCGTTGTGAGTCCAGGAATCTTATCCACTGTTTTATCTTCAATGATGGCCTGTTTCAGTGCCTCTGTAGTTGGAAAAAACATCAGGCAACTTTCAAGCATCGCATTGATGGATTGTGTTTCAATATCCAGCATACCCGATTTGTCAAGTAACTGGACAAAACCATAATACAATTTGGTCGCTTCGTTTCTGTTGTTGATCATCATCGGAACAAACGACCCATAAATGGCATTGTCCAGTGAGCCTTCGAATATGAAATTCTTCTTGCTGTTGGTATAGGCATAACTCTTACCGTTCGTCCAACCATTGCGGAAACTAAGTTCTTCCAAATTGCAGAATACATCATCCTCAGTGGAACCCGGAGTTGTCAGCATATCGTTAAACTTGACACTGTTGGTAATTCTGCCATTGTGCATGAACCAGTAAAGGACCATGCCCGGAGAAAGGGTACGCATCACATGATCACCCGAGGTTGGGAGGGAATTGTACGTGCCCGTAATTCCGTCCAAACTGACCACATGCCCGTAAACATAACTTTGCTGGGCTGAACTGGCTATGGTTGTTGTTCCCCGTTTCAGCACATCGCTGACCATGGTGATGCCGTCCGCATTCATGACATCGTTGGTGGGATACAACATAAAATACTTGGTCGCATCCGAACACAAGGTCAGTACCAGATCCGCCGTCGTCATCATTTTCAGGAAATAGCTGAATTTCTTGTATTGGAAGGCCGGGCCGGTCACCGAACCGAACATTGCCGGCGGGGTCAGCACATCACATCCGTAGAATGAACCGTTCACACACATTTTCCGGTTTTCTACAGGAACTTCGTCCACGTTGAATTTGATGACGGTACCATAACTATTGATCAACGAACCTTTGGTTATTTCCTCCGGAAAAACGACCGAGGCTGAGTAAACACTGTTGAAAAGCAAATATTGGATGGAATTCTGGCTTACTTGCTGAAGCGAATCATAGCCGCCCACTTTCCAGTAATCATTGAAGAAAGCGCTTAAGGCTGAATTGCTGGGAGCAAAAACGCTGTAGGAAGTATGGGTCAGATCAGAAACCTTTGTGTAATCGGTGACCGGCCACTCACTGGCGATATTTGGTAGCGGGGCGTTGTAATAATGTTGGTAAAGGTCAATTCCGTTTCCGTAATTCAAGGTCAGATTGTCGTCTTTCAGATAATAACCGTATTTATCATACAGTTTCTGATAATCGGAATATTGGGGATTGGATGAAATTTCCTTGTAAATGGTTTCAAGGGGTTTGAGCACTTTGTCCACTAAATATAGATAGCCGTTGTCTGCTATAACGGAGTATTCATTAACGGCAGCATTGGAAACATTGAAACCCGCATTATCCGCCCAGGAAGTGTTCGAAAAAAAGTATTCGTAATTGTACTTGGCATCAATTTGCTTGGTGTTGAACATCCGATAGGAGAAAACCGGCAAGAAACGTTCAAGGTGATAGACGCTTACTTTTTTGGCTGCTGAATCGACTCCAAATGAACCAGTCGTATCGATTTCCACCGAAAGGGTATCCTGACTTTTAGTGCGATGCTTGTAGTAGAGACCGGCATTCAGATTCTTTTGCTCGTCTGTGGCTGCATCGCCTTCATTGGGTCTGAAATTGATGAGCTTCTTTCTGTCAAAGGCATAATACATGATGTGAAAACCAATCAGCTTCTTTAGCTCCTCTTTTGAAAGGCTCTCAATCGTAGTACCCGCGCCATAATTTTCGTTTAGGTATGCAGTCAGGGATGCGTCTGTCGGTGCCATCACAGTCAGAATGCTTTTACCGTTGACCATGGGTTTGAAGCCAGCCAGATCAATACCTTTCAGAAATTGGGAATAATCGCCCCGGTCTTCCAGAACCTGATAAATGCTTCCCTTCAGCCATACGGGTTCTTTATAATAATCCGCCATATTGTCCCTGCAAGAAACCAGCATTGAAATACCGAAAAACAACCAAAGAGCCCTTGTGAGGGTACAAGTGTGTTTCATAGTTAAGATAAATTAAAGTTGGTGAATGCCAGCTGGCAATGCCACACAAAACGTCATTATACAAAAATACGTGTTACAGATTGAAACCAGATACGTAATAATACCAAAAAAGAGGGGTCTAATTCCCAAAATTAGCACAAAGTCGTACAAATTTACTTCGTCGGAGAAAAGGAATTGCTACAAATTTCAGAAACTTGAATTCCGGCATTTTTTTGGTAAAAACAAAAAAGGTTGTGCCTCGTTTGGGGCACAACCTTTTTTAAATGTAAGAAAGTTGATTACTGAATGAAAATATAATTCAGTACAAACAGAATTGCCAGAATATACATGGCGACAGAAACCTTCTTGAACTTGCCACTGATCATGTTAAGCAATACATAGCTGAGCAGCCCGAGAGAAATACCTTCTGCAATGCTGTACATGAGCGGCATGGCTATGATGCAAATAAACGCTGGAACGGATTCCGCATAATCGTCCAGATCTATATCCTTGATGGGGGAAAGCATCATCAGACCAACCAATATCAGGATGGGAGCCGTTGCTGCACCAGGAATGGACAGGAACAAAGGCGCAAAAAACAAGGCCAATACGAAACAACCGGCTGTTACCAAAGCTGTCAAACCTGTCCGGCCGCCTACTGAAACACCTGCGGCACTTTCCACATACGTTGTAACAGCGCTGGTACCAAAAATGGCACCAGAAGTCGTACCGATGGCATCGGCGTAAAATGCTTTCTTTACATTGGGAATTTGTCCCTTTTCATCGAGCATTCCAGCCTTGGAGCAAACACCAATCAGCGTTCCAACCGTATCGAACACGTCCACAAATAGGAACGTAAAGGTCACGATGAGCATGTCGAAAGTGAAGAACTTGGAAAAGTCAAACTTGAAGAACAAGGGAGCAGGAGAAGGAGGAACATCCATGATACCACCAAAGGTGGTGATACCCATGGGGATACCAATCACCGCAGTGGCAAGAATGCCGATAAGCAACGCACCTTTAACCTTGCGAATAAGCAGTACTGCCGTAATGACAAGACCAATCAGGGCTAGCAAAGGAGTACCTTTGGTGATGTCACCGATTTGTACTAAGGTGGCGTCATTGTTAACGACGATGCCTGAATTTTGCAATCCGATAAACGCGATAAACAACCCGATACCCGCACTGATGGCGTTTTTCAGAGTAGCCGGAATGGCATTTACGATGGCTTCCCGAATGTTCAGCATATTCATGATAAAGAAAATAACGCCTTCAATCAAGATGGCAGTCAGCGCGAATTGCCAGGAATAGCCCATGCCCAATACTACCGTAAAGGCAAAGAAGGCGTTCATTCCCATACCTGGGGCCTGTGCGAACGGCAACTTGGCATACAATGCCATAGCCAGCGTTCCGACGATGGATGCAACAGCTGTTGCAGTGAAAAGAGCGTTTTTATCCATCCCGGCTGCTGCCAAGATATTGGGATTCACAGCAAGAATATAGGCCATGGTCAGGAACGTGGTGATACCAGCCAGAACTTCCGTTTTTACGGTCGTTCCGTTTGCTTTGAGTTGATAGAATTTTTCAAACATGGATCTGTTGGATTAGAAGTTCCACTTAAGGGCAAGGGTGGGATTTACCATAAAACCTTGGTTTCCTCCAAAATTGGTAGAAAGTTCCACTTCGGAACCAGCGGATAGATTCTGGTTGAAATTGTACCACAATTGGGGTTCAGAAATAAAAACGGGATTGGTTTTGTTGTCCGTATAATTGAACGTATTCTTTTCCAGCCAGATATCAGCAAAACCAGTGAAACTAATTTTACGATCCATAAAATGAAGCCCCCAAACAGCTGTAAACTGTGCAGATTCCTGTTTGCCGACAATGTGCTTGTAGAGTGCTTTCAAATTCAGGGTTTTTGAATAATCTGCGTTGTGAAAACCATAATCAACTCCAAGCAGCCAAGCGTTATTAATGGCAAAGGAGGAGCCATTGAAATCAGAGCCAATACCAGGGCTTCCACCAAGACCTCCATTGTATTCGATTTGCAAACTAACTGGTCCACCCCACGTGTTGATACAACGCGCTATTTCCATGTAGGACATGCTGGGATGTTTGTCGTTACCGTAATTGAAGTCATAATCCACAAAGAAAAACGTGTTCCCCCATTTGTCAGGTTTGAACATTTCTAGGGTCGTGGTCACATATTTGCGGTTCTGACCAAAGTCGTAATGAACCTGAAGGTTGGTTTGGGCCTGCAGGCAGAGGGATGCAAGCAGAAATAAGCCTGTCAAGAGTTTTTTCATAAAACAGATGTGGTTTTTAAGGTTAGTATTTAGATGCCTTCAACAGGCAACACGAATGCAAAAGAAACAAAAAAAGGTAATAATGGAGACTTTGAATAGTAGATAATGGGTATCAGTAATACAACACTTCATTAGCTATCCCAACGGTATACAGGACTATTCGGTTTTTTTTAGTATGAAATTAACACCCCAAGTGTTTTCAGAAGGTAACTTCCCTGTTAGGAATTCTTCAGCTTTCAGTAATTCAAATCCTGTGAGTTTTGCTAAAAGGCTGATTTCCGGGATTGAGAAATGACGCATTGGATGCTTCTCCTCGAATTCAATCCAATGATCGGTGCTCTTATTTTTAACAAGTATGGAGTAATTGACATCTACCACATTCGAGTTGACATGCATTTCAGGTTCAGCAAAACGAATGACACTTATTTCCTCATTTTCCACTTTCTTTATCCGAGTTTCTGGTTTTAAAGAATACACTGCAGGTGAATACCAGATGTCAAAAATAAATAATCCTTCTTGTTTCAGGCATTTTGACGCATTTCTAAATGTTTTCTCCAACGATTCATTGTCATTGAGATAGCTTACCACATGAAACAATGCAATGACTACATCAAATTGTCTGTCCATTTTAAAATCAACGATATCAGCCTGCATACATGGGTAATCGTTCAACAAAGCCTGGTCAACCATTTGTTGGCTTCGCTCAATACCATATATATCATACCCCATTTTCTGCAGAATTAATCCATGAATACCGGTTCCTGAACCAAATTCAAGGATTTTTTCAGCATTGGGATGATACTTTTTTATACATTCAGAAATGTATTTTGCTTCTTCGTTATAATTTTTGGTTGTATATAGTAAATCGTAATATTTACTATAGAAATTGAAATTTGATTCCATTATACGTGTTTAAAGTTTCAAACAAAGTTATATAAATTTGACTTATGTTGAAAAAGATTTGATTTTTATGTAAACAGAGCTTCGAGCTCGTGAATCTTTCGTTCAACATCATATTGTTCCGCTTTCAATTCCAGTACGCTGACCGGGTAGGGTTCCTTAACCCCTTTTTCAAGCAAGGCTGCAAATTCTTCTGTATCAACAAACGATTTGGACAAGTACCCGAACTTACCATGCTCCAACAGGTCAAGTGCACCATTCGTCGGTGTCGCGACTATGGTTTTACCCAGTGCAAAACTTTCAAGGATGACGGTAGGCAAAGCCTCTGAGAAGGAAGGCAAAACCAATGCAGAGGACATTTTTATGACAGGGAATGGATTCGAAAGCGGTCCGATAAAATGGATCTTGTCTTTCAATCCAATTACTGAAGCCATTTGCTCAAGTTTTTCTTTCATAGGCCCTTCCCCAAGAAAAACCAAGTGAATATCAGGGTTCTTATGCGAAAACAAGTGGAATGCATCGATCAGGAACGGCAAGTTTTTAACTTCTCCCAATCGCCCTAGAAACAACAGATACTTTTCGGGAAGTTGAAAATCGAGTTTTTCATCAGCCGCATTTTTGATTTGGACAATGTTAATGGGATTGTAGATAGTCTGTAATTTAGAACGCTTCACATGTCGTTTCAGAAGCATTTCAGTGATGCCTTCCGATACGGAAAAAATGCGATGGGCCTTGTTATATAACAGGCCGATAATCAGTGAGGGCAGTAGGCTCTGTTGTTCAATGTTGAAATGATTGTGATGCGAAATGATGATTTTTGTTTTGGATCTTGCCAACTTGCAAAGTAGAATACTCAAAGCGTTCGCAATAACGAATCCTGAAATGAAGTAGTCGACGGGGTTCTTTTTAAGATAGCGGTACAGTGGGATGATGGAATGTCTGAGCTGCCTGTCTCCCAATGAAACAACTTTCAATTCAGGCGAGAGTGCTGAAATGAAAGTCCCATCGTCTTTGCATATCACATAAGATACCTCATATCCCTGCCGAATAAATTCCTCAGCATAGGTGATGAAAACACGTTCAATACCGCCGATTTTAAGTCCTGGAGTAAAAAAAGCTATTCTTCGCATTCGGTTTTATGGAATAATTTTTGAGACAAGGATTTATTAAGGACTCCTATGATTAAGCACCAGACAATCAGTTTTGCCGGATGAGTGTATGTTGTTCTGACTAAAAAAACGGAGTAGGACATCAAGGAAGCATATATAATCATATAATAGTAGTTCAGCCTCTTGGCCTCCGCCTGACTCTTGTTTATAAAATAGCCCAGTATAAACATAAATAGGATGACTCCGAAAATGTCGAATGAAAGGAACAGATCCGCAATGATGTTGGTCCCTAGACCTACATATGGATCTGGTCCGAGTGTGAAATCGGTTAAAACTTCTGCTGAACCCAGTGCCCTGGAATCCAATCCAAAGGCCAGTACCAAAACCCGTTCAAGCGAAGGAACTATTGCAATAAGCCCCCCCGTCATATTCCTGCCCCAGGTATGTCCGTTTTGCTCAATGTATTCCATACAAGAATACGTACTTCGTGTCGGGATAGTTAAATCGCGTATCAATTCAGAACCTTTTTCGATGGATTCCACCTCCATTCCAACACGTGTGAACTGAATCAACCACATGAAAACTGTTGCAATCAATATGAAAATAAAGAATTTCAATTTCCCGATATCTTTGAAATACATCGTATACAGCCCAATGATGGGTAATGCCAACTGGGAAGACAATGTTCTGTTTCCGGCATACAACATCAGCAAAATGACGATGGTAATGGAGATGATCAGAACAGGACTGATTAGATGTTCTTTACGAATCAGTTTATTGAAAAACTCCGTTGCAATGGCTGTAATGGCAAAGGAATGTAGTAGTGACATGATTTGAAGTGTCAATCCAGTTTCTGGTGCCGTATTTTTGTAGAAATAAATGGAACGGTAATACTGGACACCACCGGAAAGGATGAACGCAATGCAAAGTAAAATGACGATGATAGACAGCGCGGTGTTATTAATCGGCTCAATTTTAGATAGTTCTAATACCTTCTCCTTCAATTTGTTTTCACGTATCGCAATGGAACCCCAATAATAGAATTGAATGCCGAGTGTAAAAAGAATGGCTCCGGTAGGTATGAATTTGGTATCGAAAGATAAGCTGAATGCGATGTTGTACGGTTCATTTTCATCATAAATAAAGACTGAATAGGCAAAGCCGATGACAGCATACAGTAAGATGAAGAGGGTGTCAAAATCAAAATAGTTCGTTTTTTTCTTGTAGCCATAATAGATAAAAGTGGACAGTAGAAAAATTGTAAAACAGCAATAATTGAAAGGCATGGACACTTCCATTGGCCGAAATAGGTACAAAATGATTGACGTCAATGTAAGTAGTCCAAGGAACAGCAACCGGTAGATTTGCTTTTGTTCGCGTTCCGTCCTTTCTATAGGTAGTTTGGTGTTAATGGATTCCATGTAGACGATTTTTAAATCAGAATCTTAACAAAACTCCTCAAGCTCAGGAAACGAAGCTGAAACAGCGATGATCTGAAAAATCTGAACACGTTCTTTCTTTTGAAAGCGAAGTTCAAATAGCAATATAACCATTCTGAATAAAGTGTTTGCTCAACAATGAAGGTGTTTGACGAATCTACGTCCGTTAAAAAGGTTTTGGTCTTTAGTAGCAAATCTTCGGCGTCCTTTAGTTGTGATTGTAGCGTCAGATGCTCCCTATTGGCCAGGCTCATCATCAATGATTTTTCATCCTCCGAAAGATGAAGCCCTAATTTCTCAAGGGTTCTTAAACGAATGGTGCTAGCTACTGTGTTCTGACTCTGTTTCAGAGCGGAACTGATTTGATTTTCGGAAATCCTGTAGCGGAGTAAGACGTTCTTTATGTTGGCCAAATCAATAGTGTGATTCAGTAACTTTTCCCAAAGCAGATAATCTTGAGCACTTCTGTACTTTTCATCATAGAGCGGCTCTAAAGGTTCAATGACCGATTTCCTGAAAAAGGATGTCGGATGGATTATGGGATTGTAAAATGGTAATGCTGATTTAATTTGCCTCGATGTTAAAGGTACTTTATATACTTTTTGAGATAAAAAACGAAGATTTCCGAAAAATTGGACCCAACTTCCGCAAACTCCGATTTCCGGATGTGCTTCCATAAACCGGAATTGTGTTTCCAATCGTTCCGGAAGTGAAATATCATCACCGTCCATCCTAGCAATATAGGTGCCATGAGCCTCCTTGAACGCTATGTTAAGGGAGCAGGTTAATCCAATGTTCTCCGCATTTTCAATCAGTCGAATCCGAGAATCGATGTCCATATAGCGTCGTACAAGCGAACCATTGAGCTCCCTTACTGGATTATCATTGACAATGATGAACTCCAGATTAGAGAATGACTGATGTAATATGGATTCGATGGAATCCTTCAACCATTCTTCAGGCTCGTTGTAAATACTCATTACAACTGAAATCGTTGGGCTTCCCACGTTCGACTATCGTTTTAAGAGTTTCCGCTTTATATTGTTGAAGAATACGTTCGATGAGTAATAGTGGAACCGGACGAAAATCTTTCGTCTCAATCCATGAAAATAGAGCTTTCTTTTAAGCTTCTGAACATCGATGGCCGAAACGTCTAACTCTTGATCCGCGTCCAAAATGGAGTGGATGCCATCGTTATAGGAAACGTCTCCCAACAGTCTTTCCTCGTTTCCAAGGATGTGATTCCATATTTCCACATGCTTGAGCGTATAGTTCGTCCAGGTCCAGTCACTGACCGAACGAATTCTTTTTGCTTTTTCCTCAAAAATCTCATCGAATATTTTGAGTAAATCTTTGCTGTCAATGAAAGGGTGTGTGATTCCGTCCTTAACATCCAAGTGGTAACCTTGCGGTGTGACGATTGTTTTGCATCCGGCGGCAAGCGCGTCCACAAAGCCCATCTGACCTTCGTCCAGACCTGTGTACAGATAATAATCGATTTCTGACATCAGCTTTTTGTAACCTGTCAGGTCGAAATCGGGGAAATAGTCAACCTCAAAACCTTTTGAACGGAACAGGTTTATGATTTTGTCCCAGCCACCGCCCATGAACTTGAAGGCAAAGAATCTACTGTCCAGATGATTGGCCAAATCTTTGAGCAGGTACTCTCTTTTCCGACCATCTGCATACCAACGACTAGTATAGCCCACTTGAATCTTGCGGGGTACAAAATCTCCGTCCTGAGCAGGGTCTACAAAACAGAGATGTTCCTTGGGAAGTCCAAGTGCAACCAGCTTTTGCATGGTGTCTTTCGACATGCAGATGCCATAACAGACTTTGTTGATAACCGCTTTCAAATGATTGAGCTTGTCGCTGCTGTCGATGTGAGTGATCATCAACGTGTCATGATTGGATGTAATCCCATTGAATTGTTCGTAGATGACGTGATGGTTGATATCGGCAGTAGGATTTGGGACTTTGGCTATATCGGCTTCGATGCCCATTTTGAGCAAATCATCCTGCATTCTTAGGACAAATTTGCCTAGAATCCAATCGTTTACATCTTCGTAACTGATTAATCGAACCCGCATTGAATAGATATTATTGGGATAGTTAGTGTTTGAATGCTTTAATGATCCGGCAAATTTCGGAAATGGTTTCTTTGGACAGGTTGCTCGCTGAAGGCAGGTAAAATCCATTTTCTGTCAGCCAATCGGTGACCGGATAGGTTCCGGTGCAATCGCATCCGAATTTATTAAGTGCAGGCTGCTTGTGCATGCCGACAAAGAGCAAGCGGGTGTCAATATTGTTTTTTTTTAATTCCGCAATCAGTTCATCTCTGGTTCGGCCATATGCTTTCGGTTCAATGACCAAACTGTTCATCCAATGTACATTGAGCACCTGTTCTTTGGTTTTTTGAAGCACCACTCCGGGAATATCCAAAAGGAGCTTTTTATACAGGTTGGCATTACTGATTCTCATGTCACGGTACTCGTCCGCTTTTTCCACCTGCGCTAGGCCGATGGCCGAATGAATATTTGAGATGCGGTAATTGAAACCGATGTCTTCGTGCATGTAGTTTCTGGGAGCATCCAGCGGGAAACACATATTTTTATGGTAACGGCACAGGTTGTACAGTTTCTCATTGTTGGTTACGACCATGCCACCTTCACCAGTTGTCAGGTTCTTGTTGGCAAAGAAGCTGAATGTAGTAATATCAGCCAAGTTTCCTGTCCTTTTCCCTTTGTACTCCGCTCCATGAGATTCGGCGGCATCTTCCAGGACTTTCAATTGGTATTTGTCTGCAAGTTTCTGAATTCCATCCATGTCACAGGGGTGTCCAAAAATGGAAACAGGCATGATGACTTTCGTTTTCGCTGTAATTTTCGCTTCAATTTTGGATACATCGATGTTCCAGCTGTCCGGTTCTGCATCCACAAAAACTGGGATTGCGCCTGTATAGCACACGGCAAATGCTGAGGCAATCATGGTGAAATTTGGAAGAATCACCTCGTCACCTTCTTTGACGCCCAAAGCCACCAGGGCCAAATGCAAGGCCACTGTTCCGTTGCAAACCCCCACGGCATATTTAACGCCACAATACGCTGCAAAACTTTCTTCAAAAGCCTTGACGTATTTGCCTGCAGAAGAAATCCAACCTGTGGTCAGGCAATCATCCACATATTCTTTTTCTTTTCCGTTCAAGAACGGTTCACATACGGGTACGAATTCCATGTTCAATTATTTGATAACGATTTTTGACTCATCCACTCCCTCAAATCGGATTTTATCCTGATCACCAGCATACGGACCTTGCTTGACTTCAATCATTTCCAGATTTTCCATCGCTACAAAACCATGTCCACCCGTAGAAAGCAGAATGACATCGCCACTGCTCAAAATCCTGCTTTCCAGATAGTTCTGACTGTCGTCATAAAAGTCGACCCGTAGTTTCCCACTTTTGATGAAAAGCACTTCTTTGGTATAATGCACTACCCGTTCTACAGGATTATGCACATGCGGATGGATTATTTTGCCTTCCGGATGTTTCATGTAGGCCAATTGTTGGGAGAAATCGTTCGGTGTAAAAAATGCGATGCCCTCTTTCGAAAAATCATTGCGTACAATGATGGCCAGAATTTCGTCGTTGTATTTGATTTCTTCCAACATGATCGTGTATTTATTTGTGGATTAATAGTTTAGCTAATTTTTCTTTTAGAAAAAGGAGCTCTTCAATTTTCAGGAAAATACCACCAATATAGAATGTGACTACTCCCAACAGCAAACATACAATCAAATAAGCGAAACCCGAAATGCCCGCTATACAATTGTAGGTTAAGTGGACCACCAGAAGGCTTATCCCGCTGGCTAGCAGAATCTTGATTAAATCAAAGGCCAGAGAGCCCAACTTCATCGGAATTAGTCTCTTATGTATGTAAACAATGGATAATAAAATGTTCAACATGCTTGAGACGGACAACGCTATGGATAAACCAACAAATGAAACATGTATGGACAGAAAATACCCGAGCGATATGTAGAGCAAAAGTTCAATACTTGCAATGATGGAAATGGCTGTGGTTCTGGAAGAGATGTAGAATATTTTTGTCACGACATTACCCAGGCCCTGAAAAATGAATGCCCCCATGGACCAGGCCAATGCCTGACTTACTGCCAGCGTCACATTATGATCGAAAGCGCCTCTTTCAAATATGACCTTGACAAAAGCCTCTCCATAAAAAATGATGACGATCGAAATGGGAATGGAAATCAGTAGTAGGATCCGAATGATTTTGGTAAAAAAAACATTGAACTCTGATTTTTTGTTCTCAGCCCATAACCTTGAAAGAGTCGGATAAATACTGATGCCAATACCATTCGCGGTAAGTGTCGCCATGATCAACAGAATCTGGCTGGCATAACCAAGGAACGAGATGCTCCCCTCCTCTAAGCCGGAAGCAATGGAGCGCTCAAAAATGCTGGTGGAACGGAACACGATACCAGTGATAAGCAGCGGTAAGAACGTTCGGACGAACGTCAGGAACTCAGGGTCTTTGAATTGAAGGGTGAAGCGAATTTTATACGTTCTTAAAATGGGCAGCAAATACACAAGAGCTAAAACTGAGCCAGCCAGAAACCCCCAGGCCAGACCCATGATTCCCATGGATTTGCTGAATAACACGACAAACAATAAACTGACCGCAGAAGTTAGTATAGGTGCAAACGCAGGATATAGGAAGCGGTTCTGAATCTGATACAACGAACTTAGCAAATTGCTGAGGATGGTAAAGACAAACGCAGGAAGAATGATAATAAGGATCTTCGAGGTAAAAATAGTTTGCTCATCATTAAACCCACTTGCTACGAATTCAAGAATGTTTTTCGAAAAAATGAGGCAAATGAGCGCAATTAAAGCTGAAGCCGTTGTAATACCCCAGATAACCGTACTTAGAAAACGTGTCAGTTCCTCTGGGCTGTCGTTTTGGATTTTCACTACTTTGGGCAAAAAAACCATACCGATGGAACCGACGATAATAGCCGACAGATAGGTTGGAATAGTACTGGCTACGAAATAAGAATCCCGTTCAAATTTTGCGCCGAAAAAGTAAGCAATGATCAACTGTGATATAAAGCTGATTGCAATACCCAAAATGGAGCAAAAGGTGATGAGTAGTGTGGACTTTACAAGGCCTCCATTCCGATTTCCCATGTAAGTTTAATCAAAAATAGTTTTTTGTTTTATACCCATTGTCCATCAGGAGTTTTTCTCCCCGGAACAAATGGATATCCGATTCAACCATTTCCTTGACAAGTTCCTCTACGGAATATTTAGGAGTCCACCCCAGCAAGGTTCTGGCTTTTGTGGCATCACCCAACAAAAGGTCTACTTCGGTCGGACGGAAATAATAGGGATCAACTCCAACCACCATATCACCTGGTTTCAATTGACATTCAGAATTGATGCAGGAGGCGACGTAGCCCTTTTCGTCAGCACCTTCACCTTTGAATTCCAGTTCAACACCTATTTCACGAAAGGCAAGTCGAACGAACTCACGCACTTCAGTCGTTTTACCGGTGGCAATGACGAAGTCTTCAGGCTTATCATACTGAAGAACCCTCCACATGGCATCCACATAATCTTTGGCATGCCCCCAGTCGCGCTTGGAGGATAGGTTGCCAAGGAAAAGATTTTTTTGCATACCCAAGGCTATTTTTGCGACAGCTCTTGTGATTTTCCTGGTCACAAAGGTTTCTCCCCGAACCGGGCTTTCATGATTGAACAGAATACCGTTGCAGGCAAACATGTTGTAGGCTTCCCGGTAGTTTACAGTTATCCAGTATGCATATTGTTTGGCTACTGCGTATGGACTTCTGGGGTAAAAGGGCGTATCCTCGTTCTGCGGGGTTTCACGCACTTTGCCGTAAAGCTCGCTGGTGGACGCCTGATAAATACGGGTTTTGTCAATAAGTTTCAGCATCCTGACTGCTTCGAGGAGCCGAAGTGTACCCAATCCATCAGCATTTCCGGTATATTCAGCGACTTCGAAGCTGACGTGTACATGGCTCATGGCCGCCAGATTGTAAATCTCATCAGGCTGTACTTCCTGTACCAAGCGAATCATGTTGGCTGAATCGGTCATATCTCCGTGATGTAGGTACATGTTGGTTTTTTCCAGTAAAGGATCTTTATATAAATGATCAATTCTTCCTGTATTCAGCAAAGAACTTCTCCGCTTGACACCATGGACTTCATAACCTTTACTCAGCAGCAGTTCGGCCAAATAGGCTCCGTCCTGTCCGGTAATTCCTGTTATAAGTGCTGTTTTCATTTCAATCTTCTTTTTTAATGAAAAGGCCCTGCAAGTAAAGTCGTATCAGTAAGTAAAATACAATTAAGAAACCCCCGATAAGTCCTCCGATGACCATACCTTTGGCTTTGCCTAGTCTTTCAATATCAAGTGGCAGGAAAGGCGTGTCAATAATCTGTACCAATGGAGTTTGACGCGCCAGGTCCAGTTTCAGTGTTTCAAGGTTCTTCAGGACTTCCGCATAGACCGCAGCATAGAGTTGGGCATTGTTTTCTTGTTTGATCCGCGGAACAGCTGCTGTCTGTATGGCAGTATTGATGTTGAGTTGTGAAAAGGATGCACCCTTTGTTAATGCCGATTCATAAAGCTGTTTGATGGAATCTGCAGTGACTTCCATCATGTCAATGTTGGCTTTGCTTTGAGCCGTTCTAGTGTCCTTGTAGAACTTGTAGGTAACTGTCATGAGTTTTTCAACGAAAAGTTTGGAAAAAACCTCATCCTTGCTGGTGAAATCAACGTTGACAATACCTGTTTTCTTGTCTTTTTTGGCAACAGTCAGGACTCCTGTTTCCACTATACCCCGATAGAAAACATTCATAACACTGTCCTGGGTTCTAGTTAATGATTCTCTCTTCAGTCCAATAGGAAAAGTCAGCGTCCTGAGTTCTTTGTTCTTTGCCTTTTTCCAGGCGTCATGCAGCTCATTGGTCTGAATGTACACTTCGACCAGATTCATGTGCTTATCCTTGTAAAGGACAGGTGCCAAGAGGGTATGTTCAATGGCATAGCGCGATTTCAGGATTTCCAGCAGATTGTCTCCGCTGAATGCATTATCGCTTGAGCTAAGTCCGCCAAATCCGAAGGATGAAGCCAATGCGGCAAGACCCGATGAACCACCTGTGTTTTCAATCAATGCAAATGTAAGATGTGCTTTGTAATCAGGTTTCGTCATCAGGGAAGCGACCAATCCCAGTGCACTTCCTCCCAGGCCGAAAATCACAATGATCATCCATTTGCTCCGCAAGTATTTCCAAGACTTCTTGAGCACCTCTGCAGACGATGTCAGTATAACTTCCAGGTCGGTTTGCTTATTCACTTTTTCAATCATTTTTTTTACATTTTAAATACTGAAATCACCAGTACAGCCACAGTGGCAATGGAACTCATGATGGAAACCAGTTCCGCAGTCGATATTTTTTCTTTCAGTTCAGTCGGTTTTTCCGGAACAACGATGTGTGAACCGGGTTTGATGGGTGGATAGGACCTAAATCCAAGGAAGCTGGATGTACTTCTGGCGGAACCGTTAGCATACAGTACAAAGGTTTTGTTTTTCTGTGCATGATCAGAAAACCCTCCTGCATTACTGATATAATAGCCTAGTGAAAGGCCCTTGTTGTAGCTGACATAGGTCGGAAACAACACTTCGCCCAATACCCGTACGGTCTGCAGTTCGCGAGGTACATAAAGGATATCGCCTTCTTCCAGAAAAAGATCATGTAAGGAACCTGGCTGTGCCATAATTTCCTTTAGGTTGATACCAACAATACCTTCTGTTTTCAACAATTGTTCTACTGATTTAGTTCCTGAAAGTTCATCTTTAATTTCGTTCAGATTGTCAACCCCTCCTGTTTCCTTAAGCAATTTTGTATCGATGCTGTTGGATGATTTTGTCTGCAATTGCCGCTTGGCGTTGTCCACCATTTTTTGTTTCAGGATACCTTCAACACCGCTTGTTTTTTCGGTTCGGATTAAATATGCCCCAACAGGGTAAGCATATTGGGTAAGCCCGCCTGCACGTTTAAGTACATCCGAAATGCGTTCAGTTTTATTCAGAATGTTGTAGGTTCCGGGCTGAAGAACTTCTCCTTCAACCTTGACCATGCGGATTTCTTCATATCCCGGGATGGTCCGAACTATGACCTGGTCGCCGTTTTGAAGCAGAAATTCACCTTCGCCATCTTTAAAATTCAGGTCCCTATCCAGCTTGAATTTCATGACGATGGTTTTTTCATTTGTATACAATAATTTTTTTGGATCTTTGATGATTCGGATCAATTCAACTGAGTCTGTGGAAGCCATTTCCGTGAAACCGTTGGCCTTAAAGACTAATTCCTTGATGGAGATGTTTTCCATCAGTTTGTAGATGCCAGGTACCTTGACAGCCCCTAGGATGGACACGGTTTCCACTTCGCGATAATTGACCAGGTTGCTGACACTGATTGAGTCGTTCTTTTGCAGCAGGAGGTCCGGTACATTGTCTTTCAGTATAGCACCCAAATTGAAGCCGATTACTTCAGGAATGGAATGTTCCATTTGGCGATAAATGACAGCCATGTTCAGATAGGCATCATCCTCTAGCCCGTCCGCTTTGGTAACGAGTTGTTTGATTGTCATACCAGGCTCTAGTGCGTATGCCCCTGGGCGCATGATGGATCCAGTAATGTACACTCGGTTGTCAAACTTGTCGTATGTAGTGGTCACGTTAAACTGGTCTCCTGATTTCAGTTCAAATGTTGCAAATTGATCTTCACTGACATCCACCACCGTTTTTTCGCGTTCTGTTAAACGAAATGCAGTGATTAGAAATTTGGATGCGTTTTCGGTGAAACCTCCGGCAAATCGGATCAGATCTTTTAGTGTTTCGCCTGGTAATGCTTCAAAAATGGCAATATGTTTGATGGCACCGGTGAAAGTAATCCGTTTTTGATAGGGCTCAATTTTTACGACATCTTCATCTTGAAGTGCGATGTTGTCAGTAGCAATACCATCCACTAAAAACCGGTACATATCTATATTTGCAAGGACCTTGCCACGTCTGATAACCTTAATGTCGCGCATGGAACCCATTTCGCCGGGTCCACCACAGGCATAAAGTGCATTGAATGCAGTTGCAAGAGATGGCAGGGTATAGGATCCCGGGTGAGTTGCTTCACCGACTACTGTAATTCGGATGCTTCGGATATTTCCGAGTGAAATGTTGATATGTGTTTCACCGGAACTTACCCCCGAATAGACTTTTGACATGCGGTTCCTTATATTTGATGAAGCGACTTCAATCGTTTGCCCACTGACTTTGACCAATCCGATAGCAGGTATACGTACAGTACCATCAGGTGAAACTTTCAAACGATAATTGGCTTCATAAAGACCTGAAATATCAATAATCAGTTCATCGTTGGTCCCTAAAATGTAGTTCGTGGGCGTCGGGATATTTAGTTTTGGTTCGAAAGTCAACTTTTGGTCCTTAAAAAGGTTTGTTCCAAAAACTTCCGGTATTACAGGCCTGTTTTTGGCCAGTATTTTGGCTCTGGCAGCCTGAAGTTCCACCAGAACTTTCATGTCCAGTGAATCCAGTTCCAAGATTTGAAGATCCTTTTTCTCTTTTTTTGGCTGAATCGTTTCATCAGTTGTCGTTCGTTCCGGATTTTCAGTTTCCCGAGTTGCAGATGTCCCGTTATTTGTGCTTGTAGTTTGGCCTCCTTTGTATTTCTTATACATCTCGAGTTGCTCAGGAGTAAGGCTGTTAAGGTTCTGAGCGTTCAGAAAGCCCACCATCACCAGGGAAATTAAAGCAATAAAGAGTCTCTTCATCTCAATTTAAATTTCATACGTAAATTATTAATGATAGCATTTCTGCTATGTATTTCTTTTTCAATATATTATATATTCCACTTTTCAGTTCGGACAAAATCCAAAAGAGCACTCATCTTAATTATTCAAGGTAAATTAAGATGCGCAAAAATACGATATAATATCAATTGATACAATCAGCCCCCCCAAAACTTTAGTCAGGTATCGCTTCCCATTTTTGGGTGATCTGATTATATTTCTTAATTGGCTTTGCAGGGGCTCCTACTGCAATTACATAAGGCGGCAGAGATTTGGAGACTACGGAGTTGGCTCCGACGATTGTCCCTTTTCCAATGATAACACCAGGCAAAATGGAAACCGATTCTCCAATCCACACATTATCTTCTATCACAACAGCTTTGGCCGTCAACGGACGATCTCTGGGAGGAATGTCTGGATGATCGTGCTGAACATTTCCACTGTAAGTGCCATGTCCAATATCGGAAATAAAGACTTTGCTCGCTATGAGCACATTATCACCAATTATTACAGATGAAATGGCGGCGATATGTACATAGTCATTTATTTCAATATCCTTGCCAAATCGAATCATTGTTTTCTTGGAAAAAAAAGGAATGGCCTCTATTCTGCAGCCTATACCGGTTGTCAAGTTTTTCCCAAAATGGATGAATTTTTTACCTCTGATATCTATAGGGAGGCGTATGATCCGGGCATCTGGGAAGAACATTTTGGTGTATAGGAGGGACCAAAGCATCTTTATGACCCCCAGAAGGCCGTACGTTTCTATTTTATTATATTTTTTATGCATTGTGATCTGCTTTCAGGAGAAAAAGAAAAATCTCATTCCAGTTTCTGGCGTAAGGAGAATCAATTTCTACTACACTGTTCCCATCAAATTGTATGTTCTTCTTCAATACATTTTCCATTAGGCCTGCTAACTGTAAAGCATCTTCGGGGTTGAAAAAAGATACTTTTGTATATTCTCCAACGGTTTCATGTGCATATGGTAAATCCGAGACCAGAATGATTTTGTCAAATATTTTCGCTTCAGAAAGAGGCAAACCCCAAGATTCAAGTTTTGATGGAAAAACCAAGGCTTCTGACTTTGCCAAGATATCGAGGACTTGATTCCTTTTCAAGGGCCCGATAAATTTAATGTTTTTCACAGCCCCATAACGACTTACTATTTTTTTGGAATATGGATTTTCTTGGCCTGAAATAGTAATGCACAATTCAAAGTCGTAGTTTTTTTTGTTCAATAACGTTGCAGCTTCGCAAACACATTCAATATTTTTGAAAACTCTTGGAAAAGTAGGAAAGAAGAACCGTTTTCTGTCATCATAGGCAGAGTCTGGTGCTTTAATATCAGGAAGACTGACTTCTGGATTGGCCACAATTATTTCCGATACAGTATTTAGCTTCTTTTTGAATTCTTTTCGTATCCAGTCTTGTTGAACAACAATAAAGTCATTTTTTGTGGTATTGATTCGGTAAAGATATTTATAGAAAACGTTAAAAAAGCCCAGCTTCGGTTCCATGGTGAATTCTCTCCAGGAAAGTTTATAAAATGGACTCGCATTGTGGCAATAGACCGCTCTGATACCGGCTTTTACATTTGGCGTAATGTCATGAAAAGAAAACCATAAATTAGGTTTTATTTTTCTTGACTGAAAAAAAAACCAGATATATTCGTAATAGAGTCTATACAGATAGCATTTCCTGGATTTGGGTAATTCTATAAGTGTCAGTTTTTCTGAGTTGAAATTGCGTTTGTCATGGACAAAAACGATGATTTCGTATGAATCAGAGTAATCTGAAATCAGAATATTTAAGCAATCTTCCAGAACGGAAAGGGCTCCCCCTTGAAATATATTGATTGCTGAAATAACTATTTTTTTTTGCATCTGACCGGTTCGTTAACGTTACATATGTTAACGGTTAATAGGGCCGTTTCGTATGTGTGTCTGTTTTTTTTAATTTATGTTGCCATCAAAATGCTCGGTTTTTAAGGGCTAAAACAGATGAAAAATAAAGGTTTTACTCGACCATTTTCTTATGTGACATGGTAGATATCTTTTCGTTGGTTTTCATTTTGGCGATTTTAAGAATATTTTTATTGATACGGTATCTTTCCCAATCAAAAATCCAACCATGTTTGTTAAAATATCGGATGGCAGAAGTACCGAAAATGACAAAAAGCTGGATATTTTTGGCCGCTCCTCTTTGATGTGCGTGTTCAATGGTTACTTCAGGAAAATAGACGGTTTTGTATCTGCAATGTATCCTTCTGGATATGTCGTCGTCTTCAAAATACATGAAAAACCGCTCATCGTATAAACCGATTTCTGATAAAACACTTAGGCGGAACAGACTGAAACAGCCTGTAATGATGGGTAGATTCCATGTTATATCCAGATAGTTTTTCATGGTGTAGTCTTCGTACTTCTTTCTGAAGAGTTTTCGAAAGGGTTTGAAAGAACTGAATAAGACATAAAATGGAGTTGGCAGTAATTTTGGTGAAAGTTGAACCGAATGATCCTCATTCAAGACTTTAGGCATGATAATGCCAATGGACTTGTCTTCTTCCATTTTCGCAATAAGCCGATCAATAATATTCGCTTCAATCTTTAAGTCGTAATTGATTACTAAATGATAAACGACTTGATCTTTTAAGGATTCTCGCATGGCAATATTGTGCCCGGCTCCAAATCCTATATTTTTTCCAACAAAAATGTAATGAAGATGATCCCCTTTATAGTCTGTTGTTTCTGTTTCAGAATTGTCAATCAGATATATTTTGTTGAGATGTGGGTTGACGGTCAAAGAGTTAATTAATAACTGTACTTGAATGCGTGGTGCATTGTAGAGTACAATAGAAATGTTGATCATTATACAAAGATTATTCTGTTGTTACAACATATGTACAATATGTTCTTTACTTCCAATGGTAGAGATGATGAGCAATTTTTCAAAATGGAATAACAAATTTACATAGAAAAATTAGAATGATTTCTATCAATATGCTCTTTAAAGAATTATATTTAGATAAGGCTACCTTTTTTTGGAAGGAATCAGGTCAAAAAGATGAATTTAACGGGTGGAGTGGTATGGTTGTATTTAGAAATTGAAGAGGGGATTGTGACTATGATTGAACATCCGAGTGTTTATTTAATTTCCCACGTCTCCAATGTTTTCAGGAAATCTCCAAGCTTGCGGTTGGGATTCTTGGCTTTCGCTTCAGCGATTTGCTTGGCAACAGCTTGATCGTAGACAGAGGCTTCCACATCGCGGATGACGCCGAGGGCTACCGGAAGGGTGCCGCTCATGTTTCCCAATTTGAAATGCAAGGTACGGTCTGTGCAACGGGCATCGTGCACCAGGATGTCTTTTTCTGTGATACCGTTTTCGCCGATGGTGACCGCTTTCAGGTCAAATCCGTCGATGATGAGGCCTTTGTCCAGGTTTTTCCCAAAAATCATGGGTTGACCGTGTTTCAGAACGATGGTTCTTTCGGCGCGGAACTCCTTGTCTGAAATGGTTTTATGGGTGCCATCGTTGAAAATGACGCAGTTGGTCAGTGCTTCTACGACGGAGCAACCCTGGTGCCTGGCAGCGGCAAGCATCACTTCCTGGGCGGTTTTCAGATCCACATCCAAGGTTCTGGCGAAGAAGTCGCCACGAGCGCCAAAAGTGAGTTCTGCAGGGCGGAACGGCTCTTCGACGGTGCCGAATGGAGAAGACTTGGAAACGAAACCCATTTTGGAAGTGGGCGAATACTGACCTTTGGTCAAACCGTATATTTCGTTGTTGATCAGGATAATATTGATGTTTACATTGCGGCGTACGGCATGGATGAAATGGTTTCCACCGATGGCCAGGCAGTCGCCGTCACCAGTTACCATCCAAACCATGAGTTCAGGATTGGCAGTTTTCACACCGGTGGCAATGGCTGCGGCGCGACCGTGAATGGTATGCATGCCGTAGGAATTGATGTAATAGGGCAGGCGGCTGGAACAACCGATGCCGGAAATGACAGAAGTCATATGCGGAGCCACACCCAGTTCGGCCATGGCTTTCTGAATGCTGTTCAGGATGGCGTAATCTCCACAGCCAGGGCACCAGCGTACTTCCTGGTCACTTTTGAATTCAGCGGGGGTATATATTTTAGTTTCCATCATTTATGCGTTGATAATTGATTTTACATAGTCCTTGACTTCTTCAACCATAAAGGGTTGACCTTCCACTTTATTGAACTGAAGCGGAGCGATTCCTGCAATTTTGGAGCGGAGATAACCGGCAAACTGACCGTTGTTGAGTTCGCAAACCAGGACTTTCTTGTATTTTTTCAAGACCTCTGCGGTATTGCGAGGCAAGGGACTGATGTAATTGAAATGTGCCAGTGCGACTTTGTTCCCTTCGGCGTTGAGTTCTTCCACGGCAGAATACAGGTGACCGAAGGTTCCACCCCAACCTACGACCAGGATGTCTGCCTCTGGATTACCCTGAACCTCAAGCGTAGGAATCACGTCGGCAATGCGGTCGATTTTGGCCTGACGCAGGTTCGTCATGCGTTGGTGATTGTGGGCATCGGTGGAGATGGCAGCGGTGCAGTGGTCTTTTTCAAGACCGCCGATGCGGTGCTCAAAGCCTTCCATGCCAGGGATGGCCCAATAACGCGATCCATTTTCAGGATTTCGGAAATAGGGCTTCCAGGTGGCTTGCATGTCGGCATGTACGAACGGGGGCACGATGGCTGGATAATCATCCATATTGGGAAGGCGCCAGGCGGAAGAACCGTTGGCTAGGAAGCCGTCGGTAAGCAGGATGACCGGAGTCATGTGTTCGACAGCCAGTTTGGCGGCCATGAATGCGTAATCGAAACAGTTTGAAGGGGTACTGGCAGCGATAACGACGCAAGGGCTTTCACCGTTTCGGCCGTAAAGCGCCTGTAGCAGGTCGGATTGTTCTGTTTTGGTAGGAAGACCAGTAGACGGGCCTCCGCGTTGCACATCAACTACGACCAGCGGCAATTCAGCCATGACGGCCAGACCGATACCTTCGCTCTTCAATGCCAGCCCGGGTCCTGAGGTGGAAGTAGCGGCGAGATGACCTGCGAAGCTTGCGCCAATGGCGGTGCAGACACCGGCAATTTCGTCTTCAGCCTGTACTGTTTTTATACCCAGGTCTTTGCGTGCGGCAAGTTCATGCAAAATTTCGGTGGCCGGGGTTATTGGATAACTGCCTAAGAAAAGCGGCAGACCTGATTTTTCGGAAGCGGCGATGAGGCCGTAAGCGGTTGCCTGGTTGCCTTTCACATCGGTGTACGTGCCCTTTGGCATATCGGTGCCATCGATGTGGTAGGTGGAAACGCTGGCATGGGTGTTGTTACCGAAATTGTAACCATCCACCAGCACCTTGAGGTTGGCGCTCAGGATGGCAGGTTTCTTTTTGAATTTGTTTTCGAGCAAATGCATGGCCGCATCGACCGGGATGTTGAACAGCCAGCAGAGCAGACCCAGTGCAAACATGTTCTTGCTGCGGAGGATGCTCTTATTGTCCATTTCACTCTCGGAAAGGCTGGCTTTCACCATGGTGGAAATGGGTGCGGAAATCAGCTGGATGCCTGTCATTCCAAGTTCCAAAAAGGGATTTTCCGTTTTGAAGTTGGCTTTGTTCATGCCTGCCTTGTCAAAGGCATCTTCGTCGACAATAACGATGGCGCTGGGTTTGATGTTCCTTTTATTGACTTTCAGTGCAGCAGGGTTCATGGCGATAAGCACATCAGCCAAATCTCCAGGAGTATAAATTTTGGTGGAACCTACATGTACTTGGTAGCCTGAAACACCGCTCGTGGTGCCTTGTGGCGCTCGGATTTCGGCAGGATAGTCTGGAAAAGTGGATATTTCGTTACCGTAAATGGCGGAAAGGTTCGAAAAAAGGCTGCCGGTAAGTTGCAT
>Ga0209430_1000219_pt1 | contig 68446 bp, 70 predicted proteins | sample BarGraIncub1133A_FD_184504 | JGI IMG/M metagenome (GOLD analysis project Ga0209430, IMG submission 184504) | Arctic peat soil microbial communities from Barrow, Alaska - Barrow Graham LP Incubations 11-33A (SPAdes) (version 2) | ecosystem: Environmental > Terrestrial > Soil > Wetlands > Peat... | reverse complement strand
TTGAATATCTGTGTAGCCGCGTTTGTTGTCATTAGGCATAAAATTACCCCCTCTTGTTTATTTCTTAATTGAAATTCTACAAGAGGGGGTGCTTTTTTACAATGTCCGCATTTACGGGTTCTGTTCAGTCATTGCGACTTGGTAGGGGATTTTTTTATGTAATTTTTAACATAAAATCACCATTTTTGCTATAATAAAAAAAGGAGTTCTCATTTGTTGGCGAAATAGTGAGATAAAAGGAATATATTGTATTTAGAGGAAGGGGGAAATAGGAATTGCAAAAAGAAATGTCAAATTGGTTAGCAGTATATTTGTTACTTGTTTTAATAATAATAGGAGGTTTTGTCATTATGATCAATAGACCTGTAACGATGCCGACTACCACTAACAAATTTCCTGAACAACCTATTACCATGATTGTAGGATTTAGTGCAGGGGGAGGAGGAGATCTTTTAGCCCGATCCTTAGAAAAGTTATCGATCAAATACTTAGGACAGTCCTTGGTGGTTATTAATAAGCCAGGGGGATCAGGTACTATTGGTTGGAATGAACTTGTTAGTTCTAGTCCTGGTGGTTATACCGTTGGTATGACCACCACCGATTTATTATTGCAACCATTATATGGGCAAACTAAATACCCTTACTTAACTGCCCTAGAACCAATTGCACAAATTACGGTTTCACCATTTGTGATGATAGTCCAAGCAGATCAGCCTTGGCAGAACGTTTATGAATTGATAGAATATGCTAAGCAACATCCAGGGCAGTTAAAATTCGGCCATACAGGTATTGGTTCATTACCGCATATCGTTGGCGAAACCTTTGCCAACGATGCAGATATTAATATTGGGCAAGTTCCTTTCCGTGGTGGTAGTGATGTAATTGCTGCTCTGTTGGGTAAGCATGTTCAAGTTGCGTTTACGAGTCCATTTACAGTTAAAGAACAAATTAAAAGTGGTACAGTAAAAGCACTTGCAGTATCGTCTGAGCAAAGGCTAACTGATCCGATTTTGGCTCAGATACCAACATTTAAGGAACAGGGGTTTGACATTATATTTAATTATCGGCAAGGAGTAGCAGTTCGTAAAGGTCTATCGCCAGAAGTTAAAACAAAATTAGCCGAAGGGTTTAAGGCGATAATTTTAGATCCAGAATTTAAAAGCAACATGGATACCCTCGGAGTAGAAATAGAATATTTAGGACCTAAAGAAGCCCAAGACAAATGGATAGATGACAACACGAAATTAACTAAAGTCATAAAAGAAACTGGAATTTTGGATATAATTAAAGGACAGAAAAATTAGCTTAGAAGGGAATGTACCGTCTTGCCTTGATTGGTGGGGCGGTGCTTTTTTTATTTATCCATGGAAATTATAATTTTGGCTTTTATCGAGCGTTATTAATGTTGCCATGAAGAAAAGAAAAGAAAAGAAAAGAAAAGGAATTGTTCCATTACTGTTGAAAGTAATATAATTATGCAATAAAAAGGGGTAAATAATATGGCTACAATATCTGAATTAAAGACGGAGTTAAAGGAAGAAGTCAAAGCGATAATAAATAGCAATTTTAATGTAATCATTACGGAAACAGATACCATACCAGATATTGGGGATAGTGAAATAACTTACCCTAATTTAGTAACTAATGAGCAAAAATGCAAACTTATTGAAACTTGCGTACTCTATATAGATATAAGAAATTCGACTGAGTTAAATACTATTCATCAAAGATCGACGCTTACTAAGCTATATTCGTCATTTGTCCGTACAATGACCAAATGTGGCGGGCACTTTGGTGGGAAGGTTCGTAACATTGTAGGGGATAGGGTTATGGTTCTATTTGATAAAGTAAATTGTTTTGAAATGCAGTTAATACTGCTATTCTAATGAATAGCGTAAGTACACATATAATTAATGCTAATTTTCCTCATAATGAAATTAGATGTGGCATTGGTATTGACTACGGAAAAATGCTAGTTGCAAAAACTGGTATAATTAAGAAAGGGAAGGAGAATACATCTAATAAATCATTGGTATGGTTTGGAAGACCGGCAAATGTCGCATCAAAGTTAACGGACATCGCAAATAAAAAAACATCAATAAAAAGAAGAATTGTAAACGAATGTGTATACTACCCACTTACTAAAAAATTTGTTTGGACAGAATGTGAAATGAATGCATTTATAAATAAATTAAAAATTACGCATACCCCAAATCTGATACATCCCGATACATATTTCTCCACATTAACGGTAACTGACAAGACTAGAGAGACAACTCAATCACCCATTTTAATGACTGAGTCGGTCTACTCAGGATTTTTATCTGCGTGTCCAAAAGATAAAAGCATAGAGAACGGCTGGTGGGAAATTAAAAATGTAACAGTTTCAGGTTGCGCAGAGCCAATTTATGGCGGAAACGTTATATATATAACTTTTAGAAAATAGAGAGGTAGCTATATGGAAGAAAAACTAAAATCAATATATCTTAATATTCATGATTTACTTAAATTTGCTGAGGCTAAAAACGCTATGGTAATCGCTTTTAGTGGAGCGGCCATTCTAGGATTGTTGAAAATTATTTGCGATAGTAAAGAGATGCTATGGTATATTCATTGGTATTTGTTGTTTTTTATATCACTTTCTTTATTGGCATTGATGGTATCGTTGGTATCTTTTGCTCCTCAGACTAAAGTCGCTTGGTTAGGTCTTTGCCGAGAGCCAAAAGGTCATGACAATTTATTGTTTTTCGGGTGTATTCAACATTACAAGCCAATAGAATATTTAAAATCTTTAAAAGAAGCAACAGATATAAAGAACAATTCATTTACGAAATTAGAGCTTGATTATGCCGAGCAGATAATTACAATATCGAAGATTGCTAGTAGAAAGTATGTCTTTTTTAGGACATCTATATGGTTATTAATTTCTGGAGTTGCTACCCCATTATTAGCTGCACTGATTTTCATCTTGATAGACCCGCAAGAAAACAATTAAATGAAAACGCCTATAAAGCACATACTATAAGACAATTTACCCTTAAAAAATAATATGGGTAAGGCTTGAGAAATAGATAAAGGAGTGGGTAAAGTGGATATTGATGTAATTAATTATTATATAAACCAAAAATATCTTGATAATTTGAAATTTTGTGAGTTGATTGCTTTAAAGGGCGTATCTACTAAGAAATGTGTCACTAGTGTTAATAGTAGCGATAGTTATGAAGTTTTTTATAACAATAAGTTGCTGGGTAAAGTAGAGGTCTCCTTTTAAATCATTAAATGAATAACATATAACCACCCGCCAAATTGGTAATAATATACCAAAGGCAGGTGGTATTGTGGTTATGGTTATAAGATGCATGTTGGCAGAGAGTCATTTGTAATACATTTAATATTTTCCACTTGTAACAATTTTGTAACATTCAATCATTATAATAAAACATAGAGAGCGATAGAGCTAATTTATATTGATGATTCAGTTGAATTTTTAATGCATCCTAAATATAAAAGGAGGATTTTTATGAAAAAATGGAGATTTTTATTCATTACAGTACTAGTAATGCTTTGTTTCACTAGTTACGCATTTGCGTCTGACTTAGCGAGGTTTGATGGGAGACCAACTGCATTTGATTCAGGTAGCATGGGATATTTTTTATGGCAAGATAAAGATGGGATGCATTTACGAATAACATCCACTGAAATCTCGCATGTTTTTAGTGGGACTGTTCGTACTGATGGCAATTTTGAGAATGTTTTTGGCAAGTCTCAGGGCGGTAACGATAATTATTTTCACGTGAATAAAAATCATGACGAAATAACTTATAACTTTACAACTATCAAAGATGCAGAGGGTATTGATTTTCATATTAATGATGGTACTTACGTGAATTTTAAATTATCGATAGATGGGAAAAATATTAATCCTGGAGAAATTTTTATCGGCAAAGATGGATGGCATCCTGTCAGTAATGAAATTACTCTTCAGTATGGTGAATACCATAAAAGAGACAGGGATGATCGATCTATAATTATCATTGATGGAGGATTTTTCTGGCACGACTGGCATGATTGGCATGAACGAGGGCAAGGACGAGGCCCAGCCCCTCATTTTCGTTAGTAAATATATGGGGTTGCTATCATTTAAAGATTCTAGTTGTAAACCTAGGGCAAATTGCCCTAGGTGCATAGTGTTGACCGAGAGCCGTCTGTAATGGATGGCTTTCTTATTTTAGCTAAGTATAAACTATGACAAACTGTGACATTGTTGTGACATTGAAATGCTATAATTTATTTATACAAAGGGAGGTTATTTAATAATGAAAAAAATGTTAGTAGTAATGCTTGCTATGTTTGTTTTGTCTATGTCTTCAATAGTAAGTGCGCAGAGCATTCAAGGCAATTTAGGAAACGCAAATTATCAAATGTATGCTGGTGACGATCAACCACCTCAACCAGGCCAGCATAAAAAACATAAACCGCTACCACCGCAACCAGAACAACCACCGCTACCACCGCTACCACCGCTACCACCGCAGCCAGAACAACCACCGTATCCGCCTCAACCTTAACGAAACAAATAATACGTTATACATAGCGAAACAAGAAAGTCGTCCGTAATGGGCGGCTTTCTTTCTGGTTAAAAACAATTAACACCTGCCAAACTGGTAATAATTACCTAAAAATAGGTATAAAATACCACCTCCATAGATATAAATCATTCATGGAGGTGGTATCGTGGTCGAGTGGATGATGGCTTATCAAGCTTACCAGGTATGTGTCGTATTGCTGGCAGTGTCAGTTGGGATGATGGTTTATGCGGTTGGTAAGTTAATTTACGTGTGGATTATGTGGTAGCTGCTCCACAGCAGTTTATAATGTCCAACCCTATGTGAACATTATACTTTGCTATTGAGTTTTTCAAGTTATGTAAAACCTTAGTTACAATATCTGGATAACAACGGTGGAATTTTGAAAAAAAATGGTGGGATAATACAAAAAACCGCAAACATACTTGCAAAGAACATACGTACTGTGCTATATTTTAACAAATGGAACATATGTTCTAAAAGGGTGTTTGCATAATATGATGAGGATATTATTGGTTCTGACCTTAATTGTTGCTTTATGGTTGATTACACCGCTAGCTAGTTCCAACCCCTATCTTGATGTAGGTACTTACGTCAACATTTGCGTGAAATCAGGAGATACGGTATGGAGTATTGCTGCTAAATATGTGACTGATAGAGATGACATAAGGGATTTAACGCAAGCGATTAAACAGGTAAACGGTTTGAATAATAATATACAAATTTTTCCGGGACAAGTCTTGAAGGTACCTATGAAAATAAATTAAGCACGAGTTACCCAGCTAATTTTAGTCGGTTTTTTGCGTTGCAAATAATTTTCATACCATTTTTTAGTAATTAGAATAATTGATATATTTATACCATAAAATATGCATAAATATATTAAATAATCCCAATCCAAAAACTCGGTAAGTATGTATGTCCATCCAACGCTTATTATTACAGCGACGAAAAAACAAACAATGTTTATTTTTATTCCTATAGTAATACCTTTTAATAGGTTTTGTTCAGTTAATAATTTATCCATCTGAGAAACCACCTAAAATTTATTTTGAGTATAGTATTACCATAATTAACTTATTTATTCATGAGAATGGAGATTGTTTACGGAATCTATCACAAAAAATATCTTTGAAGTTAAAGCAAGGAGAAGTATAATTGGTAAAAGGATCTTCGATAATTTTCCATGGTGGAAATATGTATTTGTTAATATAGAAATAATTCCAATTTGAAGGAGCATATATATCATGAATAGTGCCTTATTAACAGAACGATCTTTCGCTGAAATCATAGCAACTCATGGTGGACGAGTGTTTAGAGTGGGTGGCTGTGTCCGTGATCAATTTATGGGAGTAAAACCGAAAGATATTGATTTCAGCATAGTAGGTATGGTTAAGAAAAATTTCACAATGCTTTTTCCCGATGCCGAAGAATATGGCAAGTCTTTTCCAGTTTTCCGACTATTGATCGATGGTATAAAGTGCGAATTGGCTTTTGCGAGAACTGAGCGAAAAGTCAGTAGCGGTTATAAAGGTTTTAAAGTATCATCCAAACCAAAAATAACAATACAAGAAGATCTTTTTAGGCGTGATACGACTGTGAATTCTATTGCCATGGATTGTTTAACGGGAGAGATTATTGATCCGTATGGTGGCATTCAGGATATTAAGAACAAGATACTGAGAGCAACGAGTCAGCATTTTGTTGATGATCCAATGCGTGCTCTGCGTCTGGCCGGTCAATCGGCACGACTAGGGTTTACAATCGATGCTGGGACTTTAACGATGGCTAGTGCTGTCGCCACTGAGCTTGGTGATGAACCTGCCGAACGGATGCTCATAGAACTTACAAAGGTTTTGGCGGAGGCTGAGCAACCAGGAACTTTTTTCAGAGTTCTGGCAAAAACTAAATTGCTAAAAATCACCTTTGAAGAAATTTCAAGCTTGTCGACGACAGATTTTGAAACAGGGATGGCAAGGTTAAATTCAATAGCAACAATGACCCAGAATTCAAAGTTAAGGTTTGCCAGCTTTGGTTTAGCTTTGGGCAAAGAAAGTATATCCCGATGGAATAACGTAATGACATTACCTGGTGACTGGCTGCATTCGGCGATTGCTGTTGGTAAAACTGTATCATTACTGGAAGACTCCAGTCCAGAAAAAATAGTCGCCGCAATTAACGGCCTAAGACGTGGCTCACTGAGCGTTGAGGAGTTTGATATCATCGCTCAAGGGGCAGGACTAAGTGTACCAGTATTAGGCCCTCTTAAAACCGCCATGACAGTAGTGCCAGAGGTTATGGTTCCCCAAGCTCTCACTGGGAAAGACATCGGTGAATGGCTAAGGCAGAAACATGTGGAAACTATTTCGAAACTGCTGTAACAGATAAGATAACGAAAAACGATAAGCACCTCATTCACCAAGCTGGTGAATGAGGTGCTTATGTATTAGGGCGGTCATCTATAAAATTTATTGATTGTTGATGGCATTTATTTTATTTGACAGTTCATTTGCACTGATGTCATTTTCTGTTAGATTGGAAATCTTTTGGTTTCCTATGTACACAGTTCCGTCTGCGCCTACGATGGCAGTACCGATATCGTTATTATGATAGACTCTAGCAAGATTCCCGGCAATTAGGTAGGCTCGCTCTTCCGCTAGGTAGTTACTGGTTTTGACTGGCGTCAGTACTTCTTTATCATCAATTAGGATGGTCTTGTCATTCTTAACTTTTACATGATTATTACTGTATGTAGTTAATTGAGTCGAAAAATTATTTATCCGGTCACTGGTTTTGGGGTGATTATTAGGATTGACTACCTCGACTAATCCCTCATGATGTAATTCACCGTACATGGAACGCATTTTCACCATGGAGGCTGCTGCTCCACCTGGGTTAAAACCTGCTGCTGTTGCATAGTTGAAACCAAGATTATCAGCTTCCCACTCCTGCCCCATAGTGAACATTTCATTATTAATATAATTAGCACCGACGGTTGAGAGGATAGAACTGGTGTTATTTTGATTATTCGCTAAAAATAAGTCAACAGCGAATCCCAAGCTAATGCTTTTTGTAATACCTGTGACCACATGCTTTTCTTCCCCATGACCAATTTCGTGGCTCATAACAACGGCCAGTTCATCATCATCGAGACTGTCTAATGTCCCTTTATTAATACTGATGACATGTCCTAGTGTACAAAAAGCGTTAAATTCCTTTTTAGGATTGGCATAGATGGCATAGTCAGCTTTAATTAGACCTGGCGCTTTAAGTTGTTTTTCTATATAGTTTATACGTTGTTTGGCTTCTTCGTTATCGTATACGCCAGTTTGCTTCTGCGTACTTGCTAGACTGTCTTTCTGTCCCTTAGCATTGACATTATTATAATAAGCAGTGATAAGTGTAACTGCAGCGGCCGAATAGAGGATTTTTTGTACAAAGCTGGCAGCTTCTGCTTTTTTAGTCTGGGCGAGTGGCATGACGAGTAAGCAGACAGATAGAGAGAGTATCAGCGATTTACTAAATAGTGTTTTTATGAGCAATATAAATCCCTCCATATTCTGATATGAGTAAATGTTAAAACTATGCTATTTAATCATATAGGATCTGAATCTCTTAGTCAAGAAATGCTGCTAGTTAATTGCAGGGATGACAAAAGCCGTTGCTAAATAGCAACGGCTTTTGTCTAATTAAAACTCGTGGTTTATACCATAGAATATACCTTTAAGCATGAGTTGTCCGATCTATCGTTTTAAGAACCAAGACAATATTATTATATATATTAATTTTACATATTTGCCATTATTGTCATAATTTTGTCATAAATATATGTAATAATAAATTACCTTAATCGCTTCACTATTATACAAAACGTAAGCAACTTTTATTCAACCTCACTTATGTGACTTGCATATATAAGTTTTTGCACTAACATTGGGATAATTGGAAAGGGAGGAGATTGTCAAATGAATAGGCAGCCAAGGCTATTACTGCTAAAAATGATAATTGGAATATGGTGAACAAATTATAGTAAGGAAGGTAGGTATTATAATGAACATTGAACGTTGGAAAAATATGAATAAACCAAAAAAATATATTATTACTAGTATGGTTGTATTTTTATGTTCTGGAATTATAATTGGTGTGCAAGTAAAACATAATTCTTCGATGGCAAGTCCAAATCCTGTAAATAATAAGCTACAAACTACAGTTGATGTTTTGGCGGTTCCACGTATTGGATTAATAAAACGTATATCATTGACCGGGCAAACAGTTCCAGAAGCGCAAGTGGATATTGCAGCTAAATATGCGGGTAAGATCGTTACGGTGAATAGTAAGCTGGGGCAGTGGGTTTCTGCAGGAGACGTTTTAATTGTTCAAGATACAGGCGATGCTGATATTTCTATCATGCAAAACCAAGCTGCTTATAGCCAAGCTACGTCAGATGCTGTGACAAGTGATGTCTCATTTCATGCTAATTATGATAAAGCGAAGGCAGATTATCAAAGAGCTTCTATTGACTATCAGCGTTATACGACTCTATATCAACAAGGGGCTATATCACAAGAATCCTTAGATACAAGTAAACAGACAATGCTAGATTCAAAATCAGCATTAGATTCTTTGGTCAATCAAATGAACTCAAGTTCTGTGCCCTCAGTAATTGTATCGGCACAGGCGGCAGCTTTAAAGGCGCAACATAATGTAAGTGCCGTGGAAAAGCAACGAGAAGATTTGGTGTTACGTGCGCCGCGTTCCGGCATTATTGGTTATCGTCAGGCCGAGGTAGGAGCATTTGCGTCGGCAGGGCAAAAACTGTTAAGTATTGTAGATAATAGTAATATATATGTTGATTGTCAAGTCTCTGAGCAAGATTTGGCGGCATTGACACTTGGAATGGATGTAAATGTGCAAATCGAATCTTTGAGTAAAACCTTTATTGGCAAGATAATTTACATAAGTCCGGCTAATGATAGTACAAATCAATCATTCTCCTTACGTATAGCATTGACAACTAACGATCCTTCCGTCAAAGCAGGTATGTTTACCAGAAGCATAATTAATACAATTATACGGGCAAATACCTTAGTAGTTCCGAAAAGTGCAGTTTTAGATAAAAATGGAGAAAATTATGTATTCGTGGTTAACTCGCAAAATGGAGTTGAGCAACGCACAGTTCAAGTAGGCGCAAGAGGCGATGAAAATGTAGAGATTTTAAGTGGTCTTACTGATAAGGAGCAGATTGTTATAAGTAATTTATCGCGTTTGAAATCGGGTATGACTGTTAATCCCAATTTTGTTACGCAAGATAATGGGGGTGACAGTTAGTGAATATAACACGTTTTTCAATTCAAAAGCCTGTGGGCATTACAATGATTGTACTGCTATTTGTCGTATTGGGTTTATATAGTTTTTATCGTATCGGTGTTGAATTATTGCCAGCAATCAATACACCTTTTGTTACAGTAACCGTAAATTATACAGGCGCTGGAACAGAAGAAATTGAGCAAGATGTTATTAAGCCCTTAGAAAATTCCTTGTCGTCACTATCAAATTTAAAACATATGACATCGATTGCCAGACCCGAAAAGGCACAAATTATTTTAGAATTCGAGTTTTGGGCTAATGCAGATTTTTCAGCGATCGATGCTACAAAATATGTTGATTCTGTACGCCAAAAATTGCCGACTGGCATCAGTGAGCCAGTCGTTATAAAACGGGATGTTAATGCTCAGCCAATCATGGAGATATCGGTTATTGCAGATAAGCCTCTGGCAGATGTCTATACATTGGCCAATGATGTATTTGTTGAAAGAATTCAACGAGCGAGCGGGGTATCTGATGTTGCATTAGATGGCGGCCGAGATAAAGAGGTCGCTGTTGAAGTTGATAAAGATAAATTATCTTACTTTGATATTTCATTAAATCAAATTATAACCCGTATCGAACAGGAAAATATATTAACTCCAGCAGGATCAATATTTAATGATAAAAATGAAACCAACGTTCGCTTAACAGCTCAATATACTTCTCCAGAGGAATTGGCCTCAATTCATGTTACGAATGCTAAGGGTGCCAAGATACCTCTCAAAGATCTTGCTACTATTACAGAAAAAGATGCTCGGGTTACTCGTTATGCACGAACGAATGGACAGGATGTGGTATCTCTGACCGTTTATAAGAATAGTGATGCCAATCTAGTAGATACAGCAAAATCTGTTGCTAGTCAGCTTGAGACATTACGTGCTGAGAATCCAGACTATCAATTTGTAATCGTAACGGATTCGTCTCAGTTTGTTAAAAATTCATTACATAATACATTAGAAACACTCATAGAAGGCTTATTTACGACTGGTTTAGTTTTATACTTATTTTTGAGAGGATGGCGTTCTACAGCGGCAGTTCTAATTGCGATACCGACGTCATTAATTTCCAGTTTCTTTGCCATGTATATGGTTGGCTTTACTTTTAATATGATGTCGCTTATGGGAATGTCTTTGTGCGTAGGTATACTCGTAGATGATTCCATCGTCGTATTAGAAAATATTCATCGTCATTTGCAAATGGGCAAAGATGCGCGGACTGCGGCAGAGGATGGGAGAAACGAGATTGGCATGGCTGCCATTGCTATAACTTTGTGTGATATAGTGGTATTTATGCCAATCGCATTTATGACGGGGATGACAGGACAATATTTCCGTCAATTTGGGCTGACAATCGTATTTGCCACTTTATTTTCTCTATTTGTTTCATTTACCTTGACACCGATGTTAGCATCTAAGTTATTTAAAAATGGAACGCAAGAATCAACAGGCAAATTGTGGAGTTTCATGATTCGTTTAGAGGTGTCAGCAATACGAAAATATGAGACTCTGCTGCGCTGGAGCCTTAAGTCAGGGACAAAACTTGTTATAATTGTTTTAATCATTTTTTTCAGTTGTCTTTCCCTTATACCTACTGGCGTTATTGGGGCTGAATATATGCCAAAAACGGATGAAGGCAGCTTTAGGTTAATGATACAATTACCTGTGGGGACCAATATTGATCAAACGAATATTGCCGTAAAGAAAGTTGAGGAGTATTTAACGACGATACCGGAAGTAACAAATTATTTATCGAGTATTGGTTCACCAGCTGGCTATTCTGGTAGTATTAGTGTTCAAATGGTGGACAGGAAAGATAGGAATCGAAGCGTTTGGCAGGTTACCAATCAGGTGCGAGAATTCCTCAAAACTAATTTTCCGGAAGCCGTAGCGCAAGTGAGTGAGACTCAATCTTCCATTGCAGGTGTTTCAGGTGGTAGTGGAAGTGGTAATGGACCCAATTCAGCCCCTGTGCAGATTGAAGTCCAAGGAGGAAATGTAGAAAGCATAGTCAAAGCATCTTATCAGATACAAGATGCCTTATCGAAAACAAAAGGCGTAAAAGATATTCGTAGCTCCTATACGGAAGGGATGCCAGAACTGCGAGTGACTGTTGATAGAGAAAAATTAAAATTTTATAATACTACAGTCAATGAAGTAAATAATGTATTTAATGCAGCTATTACTGGAGGAAAAGCTGGCGTTTATACAAATGATCCTACTAATGATGGGCAAGATACGAATATATATGTTCGCCTGAAAGGTAGCGATGGCTATAAAGAATCCGATATACGTTCTATTCCAGTACTACAAACTAGTAGTACTTTGGTGAAGTTAGGTGATATAGCGCGGGTTGACGATGCATCTGGACCTGTTTTTTTACGCCGCGTGGATAAACAAGAGTCTATCAATATTTCTGCTAATATAACGGATCGTCCATTGCAGGAAGTTCTAAATGATATAAAAAAGAATATTAAGTCAGATGATCTTGGTTTTGGTGTTACTTATCGATTTACTGGGCAGGCAGATAATATGAAAGATACATTTGGAGAAATGGCACAGGCGTTAGGATTATCACTGATACTTGTGTATATGTTACTGGCTGTTTTGTATGAATCAATTTCTACGCCTATCATTAGGATGTTCTCTTTGCCCCTTGGTCTAATCGGATCATTAACCTTTCTGGCGATAACTCGTAATACGATCAATTTATATTCACTCATTGGTGTTTTAGTCATGGATGGTTTGGTTGCCAAAAATGGGACATTATTGCTTGATTACACATTAACCCTGATGGAAGAGGGCATGAGTGCATATGATGCTATTATTGAAGCCGGGAAAACCAGACTAAAACCTATTTTTATGACTACATTGACAATGGTCGTAGGGATGATGCCAACTGCCCTTGCCCTAACTGCTGGCTCTGAAACAAGGGTGAGTATGGCGTGGGTATTAATTGGTGGTTTGCTGTCATCTACATTCTTTACTTTGATTATTATACCAATCATCTTTTTGCATTTTGAGCAGTATCCTATTTCTAGATATTTTCATATAGTTGCCGATATCTGCAAGAAGTTTAAGCGAAAATGCCAGCAACCAACTCATTATACAAGTTAACTATTTTATAAAAGAGGCCTAACTGAACAGAAGCGGTTGCCAAATAGCAACGACTTTTGTTCAGTTAGGTCTTTAAACATCTGTATGACAAAAATTTTGTCATACTTTTGTCATGAGTGTATGCAATAATAAAACTATCTCAAATAATTTACATTTATTTAATAAATGCTGTTTTAATCGTGTGTTATAATAGTTGTGTTACTAAGGATAGAATCACAATTTTGATATAGTAATTCAGTACAAATCATCAAGGGAATAGTTGCTTGAGCAACTATTCCCTTGATGATTTGTACACATTGAGAGAAGAAAAATAACGGAGAGGTGAATAAGAGTGAATAAGATAAAAAATTTGAAACAGCACTTGCTGAAAAATAGCAATAAAACAAAAATATTTATCGCTATTGGGGTCATTACCATACTTATAGTTGCTTTTTATGGTTTTAAGTCCAAAACTGTTGTCACAGGAAAAAGTGCAGGTGCTTTAAAGCCAGCGGTTGATGTTTTAACTGTAGTGCACAAGGATATGATGAAGAATATTATATTGACGGGAAAAACAGTCCCTGTTTCGCAAGTGGATATTGTAGCTAAATATGCTGGGAAAATAACCCAGGTAAATGTTGATCTAGGACAAAGTGTGTCTCTTGGACAGGAATTAATTATTCAGGATAATAGTGATGTGAATATATTATTAGCTGAGAATGGCGCTGGCCTTCGTCAAGCTGACGCTGATGCCATCGAAAGCAATGCTAGTTTCGAAGCAAGTTATCAGAAAGCCCAGGCTGACTATCAGCATAGTGTGACCAATTATCAGCGTTATAAAGCCCTATTTGACCAAGGTGCCATATCGAAAGAGAATTTAGATAATCAAGAGCAGCTAGTCACTGCGGCGCAAGCTGCTCTTGACACTTGGTCTAAACAAATGGCTTCTGGGAGTGTTGCAACTGTCGCATCGAAACAAGCTGCCAGTGATAAAGCCCGGAGTGCGGTTGATGCACTGCAAAATCAAAAGAATGATCTCGTTTTACGCGCGCCTAGAGCTGGTATAATAGGCTACCGCCAAGCGGAAGTTGGAATGATGGCACAGACGGGCCAAAAACTATTATCAATCGTTGATAATAGCAATATTTTTGTCGATTGCTCGGTATCCGAGCAAGACATCGGGCAAATTGTCATGGGAATGCTTACCAATATTTCTATTGAATCCCTCGGTAAAGCCTATACTGGTAAGATTATTTATATAAGTCCAGCGATGGATACAACGACTCAAACCTTTACCATTCGCATCGCTCTTGATCATCTTGATAATAGTATTAAAACTGGTATGTTTGCCAGGACAACGATTGATGTAGTACTGCGACCACGAACTTTATTTGTTCCCAAAGAGGCTGTTCTATCTACGAATGGAACAGATCGGGTTTTTGTCGTTGATGGCAATAGTCAAGTTACTGAACGAGTGGTGAAACTGGGCTTGCGCAATGATAAAGGAGCGGAAATTCTTAGTGGGATTAATGAGGGAGAACAAGTAGCGGTGACCAATCTAGCACGTCTTAAAACCGGAACAACCATTGTACCAAACGCTGTTGAAGAATAATTAATGCAACTCAATTTTTGCCAGGAGGTGTTACTATAAATATTACAAGATTTTCCATACAAAAACCAGTAGGTATCTCGATGATTATTTTGTTTTTTGTTGTTCTTGGTCTATATAGTTTTAATCGCATTGGCGTGGAACTTCTGCCAGCACTCAATACTCCGTTTGTTACAGTGAGCGTTCATTACGCTGGAGCGGGGACGGAAGAGATGGAGACGCAAGTCATTAAGCCATTGGAGGATTCTTTGTCTTCTGTAGCCCATTTGAAGCATATGACTTCCATAGCAAGGCCCGAAAATGCTAACATTGTTCTGGAGTTCGAGTTTTCAGCGAATGCTGATATTGCATCGATTGATGCTACGAAGCAAGTTAATGCGGTAAGACGCAAATTGCCGGATGCTGTCGATGAACCAGTCGTTGTAAAACGAGATATTAATGCCACGCCAATCTTCGAAATTGCCGTAACGTCCAATCAGCCGTTAGCTGATACTTATACGAAGGCCAACGACGTTTTTAAAGAGCGTTTGCAACGGGCAGATGGTGTTTCTGAAGTTACGCTTAATGGTGGCAGAGATAAGGAAGTGGCTGTTGAGGTTGACAGTAATAAACTTCGTTTTTACAATCTTTCCCTCAATCAGATTATAACTAAGATAAAGGGCGAGAACATATTGCTGCCCGCTGGGACCACCTATACCGACAAGACACAGACCGATGTTAGGCTACTGGCTCAGTATGCAACTCCTGATGAAATTAATAAACTACAAGTAAATAATGCTGATGGAGTGGCTGTGCCTTTAAAAGATGTTGCGACAATTAGTGAACAAGATAGTCGGGTCAATCGTTACAGTCGTGCCAACGGATCGGATACTGTTTCCTTGTCTGTTTATAAAAATAGTGATGCTAGCATTGTCGATACAAGTAAAGCCACCACTCAGCAATTGAATACTTTGCGAGCTGAATTTCCTGATTATAACTTTGTTGTTGTTACTGATGCATCCCAATTTGTTGATAGTTCACTGCACAACACTTTTGGCACGATTGTGGAAGGTCTCTTTACTACAGGCCTCGTGTTATATCTTTTTCTGCGCGGCTGGCGATCCACCGCTGCCGTACTTATTGCCATTCCCACATCACTCATTTCCACATTTTTTGCCTTGTATGTAGCAGGCTTTACTTTCAACATGATGTCACTCATGGGAATGGCTCTATGTATTGGTATTCTAGTGGATGATTCAGTGGTTGTATTGGAAAATATCCATCGACATATGCGCATGGGTAAACCGGCGAATATTGCTGCTGAAGAAGGTCGTACCGAGATTGGTATGGCAGCTATTGCCATTACCCTGTGTGATGTAGTGGTGTTTCTGCCGATCGCCTTTATGGCTGGCATGACCGGCCAATTTTTTAGACAGTTCGGTCTGACCATTGTTTTTGCCACATTATTTTCTATGCTTGTATCCTTTACCCTTACACCATTGCTGGCTTCTCGATTATTCAAGAATGGAGTTGTTGAACCCCAAGGGTGGGTCTGGGACTTTATGAATCGTCTGGAACAAGGCGCAGTTAGGAAATATGAATCAATTTTACGTTGGAGCTTGGGGAATGGCAAGAAAGTTGTTGCTACTGTTTTAATTTTGTTTGCCTTATCAGTAGCATTGATTCCACTGGGCTATATTGGTTCGGAATATATGCCACGCACAGATGAGGGTAGTTTCCGAGTTTCAGTAGAGTTGCCAGTCGGACAAACGATTGATCAAACGGACAATGTTGTTAGGGATCTTGAACAATATTTGGCGACGATTCCCGAAGTAGTCAATTGTCTGTCGAGTGCTGGCAGACCAACCAGTAATACTGGTGATATTTCTGTCAGGCTTCTTGATCGTAAGGATCGTAGCCGTACTGTCTGGGATGTTACCGACCAAGTACGTGCCTATACTGCTAAAAATATCCCTAATGCCATTATAAGGGTCAGCGAGACTCAGACTTCAATAGCAGGTGTTTCTGGTGGTGGCGGCGGTTCAGCTGCACCAGTGCAAATTGAGTTACTGAGCGCTGATATGAATAATTTAGTAAAAGCCTCATATCAAGTCCAATCAGTGCTTTCTCAGATGACGGGTCTCAAAGATATTCGTAGTTCTTATTCAGAGGGCATGCCTGAGTTGCAACTGAGCGTTGATCGTGAAAGGCTAAAGTTTTACAACGCCTCTGTAGCCCAAGTTACAAGTGACTTTACCGCTGCGATTGCGGGTACAACAGCTGGCGTTTATGCAAATGATCCGACGAACGACGGTCAAGATACTGATATTGTCGTCAGGCTCAAAGGTAGCGATGCATTTAAGCCTGCTGATATTCGCTCATTGCCAATCATGGCGGGTAACCATCATGTATCTCTCGGCGATGTGGCAACCATCAAGGAAGGAACAGGGCCAGTAATGCTCCGCCGAGTTGATAAGCAACGGGCCATTAGCATACAGGCCAATATAACCGATAGGCCGCTGCAAGAAGTGCTAAATGAAATCAATGCTAAGATTACTCCCAGTGATTTGGGACCTGGTGTAAGCTATCGCTTTACCGGGCAAGCAGATAGTATGACGAGCACTTTCAGCGAAATGTTCCAAGCATTAGCGTTGTCGCTGGTTTTGGTGTATATGTTGTTGGCGATTCTCTATGAATCATTGTTAACACCTTTTATTAGGATGTTCTCGCTACCTTTAGGGCTAATTGGTTCTTTACTGTTCTTGTTTATGACACATAATACAATAAACCTCTATTCCCTTGTAGGAATATTGGTTATGGATGGGTTAGTTGCCAAGAACGGCACATTGCTACTCGATTACACTCTAACGTTGATGGATCGGGGCGAGGATGCTTTTGATGCGATCATTGAAGCAGGTAAAGTGCGATTAAAGCCAATCGTTATGACAACAATTACGATGGTAGCTGGTATGCTACCAACGGCCTTGGCTATGACAGAGGGATCAGAAACAAGAGTCAGTATGGCGTGGGTTCTCATCGGAGGACTCCTAACATCTACAGTGTTTACTCTCATTATCATCCCCATTATTTTCATATTCTTCCATCGTCATCCTATCAAGGAATGGCCTCGGGATATAAGAATTTTGTTAAAACGTAAAAAAAGCAAAGTGCTAAGTGATGAATATATTGGTAAATAATGTTAAAAAAGTGCCGATTTAAACAAAAAACCGTCAATTCATTGACGGTTTTTTGTTTTTTATATCGGCACACTATAAGCAATATTTTTAATATGGTGGTAATTTGTTGTAAAAGTTAAAATACTTTACGAATTCCATGTGTATAAAAGAGGAATTTAATTACTATTAATAGAAAAGAATATGAAGTAGGATATGATTGTTTGTTGGAGGTGCTTAGAATGACTACAGAGCAGATTGTTAGTGAAACCATTGATAAATATGAAAAATTCATCAATCCTGCCATGGCCAAGTTATTTCGCTATTTGGGATTGTCTACAGTGGAATGGCAAGCTGAGGGCAGTATCATACGTGATATTGATGGCAAAGAGTATATTGATTGTTTAGGTGGTTATGGTGTATTTAGTTTAGGGCATCGCCATCCGCGCGTTGTGGAAGCGGTGAAAAAACAACTTGATATGATGCCATTATCAAGTAAAGTATTATTTAATAAGCCAATGGCTGATTTATCTGCTTTACTCGCTGAAATATCGCCAGGACAATTGCAGTATAGTTTTATTGTTAATAGTGGTACTGAAGCCGTTGAGGGAGCGCTTAAGCTCGCTCGTATTCATACTGGAAGAACTAAAATAATCTCTACGATCAATTCCTTTCATGGTAAGACACTAGGGGCCCTTAGCGCGACTGGCCGTGATCTGTTTCGAGATCCGTTTAAACCATTATTAAGTGGTTTTGAACATGTTCCCTTCAATGATATCGCTGCACTCAAAAAAGTGATTGATAGTGAAACGGCAGCTATCATTATTGAGCCAATTCAAGGCGAAGGTGGCATCATTGTGCCATTTGAGGATTATTTGCCTGCAGTACGCAAGCTTTGTGACGAATATGGCACGTTGCTTATTTGTGATGAAGTGCAAACCGGGCTCGGGCGTACCGGAAAAATGTTTGCTGTTGATCACTATAATGTGATACCTGATATTTTAACGACTGCCAAAGCTCTGGGTGGTGGTGTTATGCCAATTGGTGCATTTACAGCGACACCGAATATTTGGGAAAAGTATATAACAAGTCCATTTTTACATAGTTCTACTTTTGGCGGCAATCAGTTAGCATGCGTAGCTGCCATTGCAGCGATTACTGTTTTACAAGATGAAAATATAGTGGAGCGGTCTGCAACGACAGGTGCCTACTTTCTTGAAAAACTTATTAAATTACAAAGGGCTTTTCCTGATGTTATTCAAGAAGTACGCGGCAAAGGACTGATGATTGGTATTGAACTAACGAAAGAAGGCGTCGGCGGTCTGCTTATGTCTGAAATGATTAACAAAGGTGTGTTAGTCGCTTATACTCTGAATAATCCTAAAGTAATTCGTATAGAACCACCACTCATTATTAGCCTGGAATTAGTCGATGTGGTTATGAAGGCTTTGACGGAAACAATTGAACTGGCCCATGATATGATTGAAGATTTATAGGGGGATATAGTATGCCATATGTTGAGACAACTATTTCAGTTAAGTGCCAGCGAGATAAAATTTATCCAATTCTAAAGGATATGGAAAAATATCCAGGATTCATGACAGACTTAGTCAGCGTAGAAATATTAGAACGCACAAGTAATACAACTGTGAGTAAATGGGTATCAAATGTTGATGGGCGAGTCATTAAATGGACAGAATTAGATACTTTTGATGATGAAAATATGCATATTTCGTACAGCCAGATTGATGGAGATTTAAAGAAAATGGCTGGCGAGTGGATATTAACCCCTACGAATGAGGGTACTGACATAAAATTAACAGTGGATTTCGAATTTGGTATTCCCATGATTTCTGGTCTGTTAAACCCAATATTGAAGAGAAAAGTCCGAGATAATAGCATGAATATGCTCAAAGCAGTTAAAGAAAAAATGGAAGTTAGTGCCTAATGTAGATATGTGAGGGGCTGGGAATTTGAATACGCTAAGGACGACTGCTTTATTAGCCGCTCTAACAGGATTATTATTGGCGGTAGGTGCTTTTTTCGGTGGCACTAGAGGCATGACAATTATGTTTGTGATATCTTTGCTGATGAATTTTGTTAGCTACTGGTTTAGTGATAAAATTGTTCTTAGTATGTATGGCGCAAGAGAAGTGACTCCTCAGCATGCCGCTGATTTGATTAGAATGGTATCTGGGCTTGTGCAAAAAGCTAAATTGCCAATGCCTAAGGTATATATTATTGAGACTGATGTACCGAATGCTTTTGCCACTGGACGCAATCCCCAGCATGCTGCAGTGGCAGTAACAACCGGTATCATACGCACCCTTAAAACGGAAGAACTTGAAGGCGTTATTGCTCACGAGTTGGCCCATATAAAAAATAGCGATACACTTATCAGTACGGTAGTGGCTAGTATTGCTGGCGTCATTACGATGATTGCGAATATTGCCCAATGGACAGCATTTTTGGGGCTTGGGCGGGATGATGATGAGAACGGTAGTGGGTTTGCGAGTATTGTTGAATTTATCTTTCTCGTCGTATTGGCTCCTTTAGCAGCAACCCTTATCCAATTAGGCATTTCTCGTTCAAGAGAATTTAAGGCTGATGAAACAGGCAGCACTATTTCAGGGAATCCTATAGCCCTCGCGAGTGCACTAGAAAAAATTGAATATTATGCTAAAGCAAAAGTTATGTTAGAGGCCACTCCGGCCACAGCTCATATGTTTATTGTCAATCCATTTGGGGGAGCTGGTAGTTGGCTGAGAAGTCTATTTAGCACTCATCCTGCGACTGGTGATCGTATCACTCGATTGAAAGAATTATCAAGACGCGGACGCTGAGGAAGTTCCTTAGAGGAAATAACAGGCTGAATTGTAAAATGATAAAATTATTTAATTGCAGTATAATATGAAGATTAATTTGAAAAGATGGTGTGATAATAGTGAAAAATAACTTGATACCATATAAAGGTATTACCCCTAAAATACATAAGGATGTATTTTTAGCCAATGGTGTATATGTTACTGGTGATGTTACAATTGGTTCCCATTCTAACATATGGTTTAATACTGTTATTCGTGGTGATGTACATCCCATAACAATTGGTGAATATACTAATATTCAAGACAATTCCACCGTTCATGTTGCATATGATCACCCTGCGGTCATTGGGGATTATGTAACTGTAGGTCATGGCGTTATTTTACATGCATGTCATGTGGGCAATAATTGTTTGATTGGTATGGGAGCAATTGTTTTAAGTTATGCAGAAATTGGTGAAAACTGTATTATTGGTGCCAATTCTCTTATCACTGAGCATAAAAAAATTCCGCCCAATTCTTTGGTTATGGGCTCGCCTGGTAAAGTAGTGCGTACAGTAACACAAGAAGAAATTGAAGCCATTAGAATATCGGCTCTGCGCTATGTTGAAGAGTCAGAGCATTATCGCTGATTGAGGTGGAAAAAGTGGAAAATACATTGGTTTTATTAAAACCTGATGCTGTTGCCAAAGGAGTATGTGGAGACATCATTACTCGCTTTGAAAAGCGCGGACTAAAAATCATTGGCATGAAAATGATGCATTTATCAAGAGAAGAGGCTGCAGTCCATTATAGTGAGCACCGGGATAAACCATTTTTTGATGCATTGGTTAATTTCATTATTTCAGGGCCTCTCGTTGCGATTGTAGTCCGTGGTGAAAATGCTGTTAAGCTAATACGAACCATGATGGGATCAACCAATCCCTCTGATGCGGCACCTGGCACAATTCGTGGGGATTTAGCAACCAATATTAGAAATAATATCATTCATGGCTCAGATGGCCTAGTGAGTGCCCAGCGAGAAATCAATGTTTTTTTTAATGACAATGAACTTTGTAAAGAGGTGACCCATGAAAGTTTATACAAAGACAGGGGATAAAGGGACTACTGGATTACTCACAGGTGAGCGTATTGATAAAGATAGTCTCAGAGTGGAAGCTTATGGTACGATTGATGAAATAAGTTCTGCCCTCGGTTTGGCGAGAGTTTGGTGTACCAAGGTTGATGTGAAAGATATCATTTATAGTGCACAAAAAACACTTATGATGATTATGGCTGATCTTGCGAGTATTCATAGTAGTACACACTATATATCAGAGGAACATAGCAGGCAATTTGAACAGTCTATTGATGCACTTGATGCTCAGCTACCGCCTTTGCAAGCTTTTATTATTCCAGGTGGTAATGCTGGTGCGGCAGCTTTAGATTTGGCGCGGACAGTGACGCGGCGCGCGGAACGTCAAGTGCTAAGGTTATCAAGGCAAGAAGAGGTAAACCAACATGTATTAATAACGTTAAATCGATTATCTGATTTATGCTTTATGTTGGCTAGAGTTGAGCTTGGTGAGTAAAAATAATTAATGGATTGGTATGTAGTGTTAGCACTAATATGATGGTTGTAGCATACATTATCAATAGATATGGTGTGTTGTATGTAACTTAGCTGTGCTAAGTAATAAGGGGGCGAGCATGGTGAAATCATGTAAGATTTATGTCATGTCAATACCTAAGCCGTTACGTAAAATAATACAAATGTTTTGTAAAAGTAGTTAAAATAGGTAATAAAAATAACCGCCGAACGAGGCGGTTATTTTTATTACCTATTTTATTATATAATAAATTGAAAAGAAGGAAAATTAAGTATTAACAGAGAATTCCAATAATGGTTATATTAATTAGTATTACTGAAAAGCTACATTAATATAGGGGGGATATCAATTGAAAGAGTATCGAAGTGATAAATTGAGAAATGTCGCAATTATAGCTCACTGCGGAGCTGGTAAGACAAGTCTTGTAGAATCATTACTCTTTAATGCGGGATCCATAACGCGTATGGGCCGTGTGGATGATGGCACGACGATTGCTGATTTTGAACCTGAAGAGATTAAGCGTAAAGTAACAATTAGTGCGACGTTAGCTCCGTGTGAATGGCAGGGAAATAAAATAAATTTTATTGATACTCCTGGCTATGCTGATTTTGTCGGAGAGGTAAAAAGTGTGCTAAGAGCTGTTGATAGTACATTAGTATTATTATGTGGGGCTTCAGGTATTGAGGTAGAAACAGAGAAAGTATGGAAATATGCTGATGAATTGAATTTGCCAAGGCTCGCATTTGTGAATAAAATGGATCGGGAAAATGCAGATTTTTATAGTGTTGTGCAAGATATGCAAGAAAAATTTGGCCCAAGTGTATTGCCTATTCAATTACCAATTGGCGCAGAGGAAAATTTTAAAGGCATCGTTGATTTGTTGAAGATGAAGTCGATTACACCAGCGGGCAAACAAGGATCGCAATATGTGGAAGGTGATATTCCAGAGGATATGATGGAAATAGCCCTTGATTTAAGGCAAAAGTTAATTGAAGCATCTGCTGAAGCTGATGATGAGCTGTTAGTTAAATATCTTGAAGGCGAAGCCTTGTCCGATGATGAAATTAAATTAGGGTTATGTAAGGGGATTTCTCAGACGAAAATTTTCCCTGTACTGTGCGGTTCGGCTTATAAAAACATTGGTGTTCAACAAATTATGGATGCAATATTGGTATATTTACCCTCGCCAGAAGCGAGTCGTGTTTCTGGCGTACATCCGGTGTCTAAAATACCTATAGAAAGAAAAAAATCCGACGCTTTTGCTGCACTGGTCTTTAAAACTACTGCAGATCCTTTTGTTGGGCGCCTTAGTTACATCAGAGTCTTCTCTGGGGTAATGAAGTCTGATAGCATATTATATAATGCTTCTAGAGGGAAAACAGAGCGAGTCGGTAATCTTTTCACGCTGCGTGGTAAACATCAAGAAGCATTAACGAGCGTATATGCTGGTGATATTGCAGTTGTTCCTAAACTCCAAGAAACGGTGACAGGTGATTCTTTGTGCGAAAAAGATAAACCAATTATTTTTGCGCCAATATTATATCCTAAACCGATGTTTACCATGTGTATTGAGGCTAAGAATAAAGGCGATGAGGACAAAATAGGTAACGCCGTGCAGCGCCTCCTTGATGAAGACCCAACATTTAAAGTTGCAAAAAGTGTGCAGACCAAACAATTATTAATCAGTGGCATCGGTGAAGCTCATACTGACATTATGGTAGAACGTATGAAACGCAAATTTGGCGTGGATGTAGTATTGTCAAATCCTAAAGTGCCATACCGTGAAACCATTCGCAGCAGCGTTAAGGTAGAAGGTAAGCATAAAAAACAAAGTGGTGGTCATGGACAATATGGTCATGTATGGTTGCAACTTGATCCGTTACCAGTCGGCAAGAATTTTGAATTTGTTGACTCAGTTGTTGGTGGATCAGTACCACGGCAATATATTCCCTCTGTAGAAAAGGGCGTGCGAGAAGCGCTAATTGGTGGCATTTTGGGCGGATACCCCATCGTAGATATTAAGGTAACTTTGTATGATGGATCATATCATACTGTTGATTCTTCAGAAATGGCCTTCAAAATTGCCAGTGTTATGGCGTTGCGTAAAGGAACCCTGCAAGCTAGACCGGCCCTATTAGAGCCTATTTGCAATGTGGAGATTAATGTGCCGACCTCATTTATGGGTGATGTTATTGCTGATTTAAACGGTAAGCGTGGACGCATTCAAGGTATGGAACCTGCCAGGCTGGGAGAGGGGATTATCAAAGCACAAGTGCCTATGTCTGAAATGTTTAAGTATGCCATTGATTTGCGTTCAATTACCCAGGGGCGAGGCTACTTTGATTTAAACTTTTCTCATTATGACGAAGTGCCTGAGCGGATTGCCGAAATGATTATTTCCGCGAGCAAAAAAGAAAAAGCTGAAGAACATTAATACAAAAAAGCCAATCTTTAGATAAAGATTGGCTTTTTTATTTGATTATTATAAAGTGGCAGGGGCAGCTGGACTCGAACCAACGCATACGGGAGTCAAAGTCCCGTGCCTTACCAACTTGGCTATGCCCCTAAAAAAATGGTCGGAGCGGCAGGATTCGAACCTGCGACCCCCTGGTCCCAAGCCAGGTGCTCTACCAAGCTGAGCCACGCCCCGATCTCACAGTTGTTAATTATATATGAACAGTGGATCACTGTCAATATAATTAATATTTTTTTTATTGTTTTATTCACTCATTGATGATTGCTAGAGATAATGTTGGTTTTAGCCATATTTCAAAAGTGCGTTGCCAAGGAAGATAAGTTTTGATCGTTAAATCAGTAATAATAACTTTTGCTATTCCTTGATTGGTTTCGATCATCACAGGGCGGTTATATAAGGCCTCGCCCAACAATCGAGCCTTACTAAACATCAATTTTTGAATTTTATAATTAGCTTGGTAATAATGAGAACCTAAATTGTATGGATCAATATGGCTTTTTTGTAACTGTTTATTTATATAAGGATTTACTTCTTTTTGATAGTATACATCATCTAGAAATCTGGCGGTCAAAAATTCTAGATTATCCCGGTACACTCCTATAAGTTCAGGCGTATTTGGCTGAGCGGTTACTGCTTTGCTAAAAATACAAGCCTCCGTGATTGCGGTGCCAATCGAGTTGCTTGTTGTATTCCAACCCGCATAAGCAATAAGTTTAGGAATATCCACATTTTCTGTTATTAATACGGGTAGTAAGGTCTCATTCATCTGAAAATTCTCTGTTAAATCCACTAATGCTACTTTATAGCCTTGATCGAGTAACGTCTTAAGCTCATCTGCTGCAGACTTATATGTAGACTTATTGCTTTTTGTACCAACATGTATATATAAAATAAAATCAGCTTCTTCAGCTTTATCAACTTGTCGACCACCAGCTATACGGATTTTTTCATCTACTGTTGTAGCTACGGTGCTCGGCATATACGGCATTGTAATTTGTGATGCCTCATTCGTAGAATATACTACAAAAATATGGGGTTGATCATTAGATGATTTCATGACTATATGCCCGAGTAATGTTAGGGCGACTTCGTCAGTGCCGCGGGTAATGAATACTTTATCCGCTAACGCTGGACTCTGTAATAGTTGATGCTGAAGTTTTTGTTTGTTAACATTAGGGATTCCAAACGGCTGACCATCATCTTGTCCAATGACTAGACCACTGATAATTCCTTGTTCTACCATATCCATCAATGCACTATTTAGCTTAGCATTTTGTTCATACATAGCTGTATAGTGGTTAATTATTTCAGCTGGTATTTTCTCTTCGAGTGCAGCTAGTTTTTTGATATCCTCAATATTTTCGAATGTATAAATCTGATCTTTTAATATAGAGTATTTAAGCATATTTTTTTGATATACAGCATTTTCCTGGTTATCGGCAATGATCAGGCGGGGAATTATGTTGAAAACATACATTTTCAAGTGCGGGTTTTCCAGGTGCACCGTTGTTAATAGTGTTAATACATCATTACTATCATTTACTGTGCCTGAGGATAGACGTGATGCGACTAAGCTACCATGGATAAGCATATCAGTTGAAATAATGGCAGCATCGGCCTGCTTACTGGTTTGACTCAACCACAGTCGTAATGCTTCTTTATTCGACGGAGTTTTATAATCATCTAATAGTTCAGGTGTTGGCAATAGTAGTTTGATGCCAGCTATGTGGGCAAGCTCTTCGACAAATTGTGTGCAAGGTGGACGACTATCGAGAGGTAGTAAGATGATAGTAAGCCAGTATTTATCAGAGGCGTTACTGTTAATTGGTGTTACATTATAGAGTTTTCCATAAAAAATATATAACCCAATACTCAATAGGGTAATGAGTAGTATGAGTATTTTTGAAGATTTGGACATAAGGCACCTCTTTTTAGATATCTATTATTATAACATTATACACAAAGGATATAATAATATCCTGGATTATAATTCGACTCTTTATTTAAAAAACCTGTAAGTTTTTTGAAAAATATAATGTTCTGTAGTGGGATTATGTAGTATACTATAAACTGTGTTACTATTATAACATACGATTATAGGGGAATTTATATGAGAATAATTACTGGAAGTGCTAAAGGTGCAAAATTAAAAGCACCATCTGGTTTTGACACTAGACCGACAGCTGACCGCGTTAAAGAATCTGTATTTAATATTCTTGGTGACATCGTTGTTGATGCTCGTGTGCTGGATATATTTGCCGGGACTGGAAATTTAGGCTTGGAAGCCTTGAGCCGTGGTGCAAAAGCAACGGTATTTGTCGATAATAGTAACGATAGTATTGCTATTATTAAAGAAAATGCTCATCATACTAAATTAATTGAACATACGGAAATATATAAAAATGATGTGCTACGAGCCTTAGATAAGTTAGTTCAAGGAGGGCGCTCTTTTGATTTGCTATTTTGTGATCCGCCATACAAACAAGGATTTGTTCAAGCTGTACTCGAAAAACTTGATAAACATCCAATTATGGCGCTAGGAGGCGTTGTTGTTATCGAACATTCTCGGCACGAAAAGATCGCTGATGAGTGGGAAAATTTACAGCTTAAGCGCACTGAGCGATATGGTGCAACTTTGATTAGCTTTTTACTCTATAAAACCAAGTAGGGGGGGTACATAGTGCGTATTGCGATTTGTCCAGGAAGTTTTGATCCAGTTACGAATGGCCATGTTGATATTTTTGAAAGGGCGAGTAAGCTCTTTGATGTGCTCATTATTGCAGTGTTTCACAATCCCAATAAGAAGCCACTGTTTGATATGTCGGAAAGGGTAGAACTCTTAACAATGGCGACCCAGCATATTTCTAATGTTCGTATTGACTCCTTTTCAGGGCTGCTGAATGACTATGTACTTCAGCAAAAGTCACATATTATTGTTAGGGGCCTCAGAGCCTTTAGTGATTTCGAATATGAATTTCAGCGAGCATTGTTAATAAAAAAAATTGAACCTACAATCGAAACTGTATTTATTATGACGAGCAGTGAATATTCTTTCTTAAGCTCAAGTGGTATTAAGGAATTAGCTGCTTTTGGTGGTCATATTACAGGATTAGTGCCTATGTGTGTCGAAGATAGAATGAGTAAGCTCCTCAGAAAAAAAGTATAGATAAGATATGGAATTTATTGTTTAATCAGTTCCATATCGTAGATTAATACCAAGTTGGGAGAGGTATTTATGACTATTGAAGGAATTTTAGATGAGTTAGAAAGTTTATTAATTGATGCTTCCCGTGTGCCATTTACGAACAAAAGAGTGTTGGAAGAAGATGATGTTGTTCGCCTACTCGATGAATTGCGAGAAAAATTGCCTAGTTCAATCACTGAGGCTAGCCAAATTGTAGCTGAAAGACAACGTATCTTAGAAAAAGCCCAAGAAGAAGGACAAAAAATTATTGATAAGGCGAAGAGTCATGCTATCCAATTGACTGATGAAAATGTGATAGCTAAACAAGCCCAGGAGCATAGTAACGAAATTATTATTCTCGCTCACAAAGAAGCAACTGATCTGCAGACGGATGCGATAGTATATGCGGATAATGTGTTTAAGCATCTTGAAGGGCAAATCGAAAAAACATTAGAAGTAGTTCGTCAAGGGCATAATGAACTCAATCAGTCAAGAAAAAAATAACATGATTCAGGGCGATTTTAGTAACCATCCTGAATCATGTAACATTGTATAAGGACTTGGCGTAAGCCAAGTCCTTTCTTGGTGTATAACAAAGAAGATTAGCTAAAACTTATGCTTACGCCCGAAGGTATGACTCAGTAGAGAGTCCTTTCTCATGTGTATATACAGTTCTTTTATAATGTGTATAGCAATTGATAAAGCGATCATAATACTCAGTAATAATATAATTTGATAACCTACCTGTTCCATTCGTGCAACTAAGGAAGTTAAAGTGTTAGAACTGCTCGAAGTAAACATAACGGGCATACTAAAAAATTTGGTTATGCTGTGGGGCGCATCTAACATAAAAATAGCCGTGATCACCCCCGCGAGAATAGCATGTAACAATCTAGCGACCATATATGGGAGCATTCTTATCCCTGATTCGATAACAATACTGGCAACTTGACCGTGGACTGAAAGGCCGCTCCAAGCGATGATTGCACTGGCTATTATTACTTTTTCTATTAAAGGTGCATCAGCTTGACTGGCTGCCAAAGCGCCTAGATCTATTTCAAATAAGCCGCTGACCATAGCTGGGGCGAGATTAGTATTAAAGCCGATTACATTTAAGAAGCCGGCAAAGGCAGTTGCCAAAACATCAGTTATACCAAGGATCGATAAGATTTGTAAGAATACCGAGAATAATATGATAAATCCACCTATTAATAAGATTGTATTCATGGAATTTTTTACTGAGTCACCTAATAGTTGCCCTAATGAACGTTGATCTTCCTGCTTAGCCTTATATAGGGCACGAAATGCTCTAAGTATAATGTTGCCACTCTCTCTTTGTGTATCATTAGTATGGGTATCTCGGTCTTGGCCATGGAAGCGAAAGATCACTCCTACAAGAAAACTTGAAAGATAGTGAGCCAGTGCAATTGTTGCACCCAGTTCGGGCATGCCAAACATTCCTACAGCTACTGCGCCAAACATAAATAAGGGGTCTGCCGTATTCGTAAATGACAATAATCGTTCGGCTTCAACAGCGCTGCATAGATTGTTTTTGCGGAACTTGCATGTGATTACTGCATCCATAGGATATCCTGATGCCAATCCCATGGACATGGCAAATGCTCCGATACCTGGTACGTTAAAGAGTGGGCGCATTAAAGGTTCTAGTAAAATACCAATAAAATGTACTACACCCAGGCCCATAAGAATTTCCGATAGAATAAAAAAAGGCACCAACGAAGGGAAAACAACATTCCACCATAGATTTAGGCCCATAATGGCTGCGTCAAAGGCTACTTTAGGATATTGCACCATAGCAACAGTAATGAATACAGCAGCAAAGGCCGTCACATATGCTAGTAGGCGCGAACGATAGCGTTTGCCTCCACCGAAATTCTTCATATGATAATCTCCTCCTCAACCCGGGCGATCTGTACTATGTATATTGCAAGCGAACTGATAATATACCCATATGAAATGAATAATTAATAAAATAACGATGATCAGTTGAAGATGTTATGGCAGAAAAAGAGGTGGGAACCGAAAATCCCATGCACCTATATTCCAATTGGATGGCGGCATTCCTAGTGCATATATATCACTCGATATTGTGTCGATAGCTAGCATATCTTGTAAGGGTGTAAGATCATTTCTGCCTCGCTCATTGCTGCTTAGATAGTGTGTGGTTTTTGTAATAATGGGGATATTGCTCTGCTGATTAATGCGCTTTAACAGTAAGCGTCCCTTTTGATTAAAGGCCAGTATGCGAGCATATAGTGGACCCTGTTCATCAAAACGGGCTAACTGTGTTTTATTGGTTCCAAGTAATGAATGAATGATGATACGTTGCAACCGTGTATAGGGGTAACGTTTACTTTTAAGAAGAGAAAATAGCTGATGTATATTGGCTGATCGCAGGGCAGAGTCTCGAAGTTTATAATGTAGCCCTTCCGATACGCTAGGGATTTGTTCTAATTTCTCAAGATTGGCAGCTCGTAATTGGGCAAGTATTACATTAGATAAATTATTAAATGTAACGGGTCCACGTTTTTCTGCTAGCATATTATTAATGATAGCTAAAGTCGTTATCGGTATCGTTGTACTTATTTCGTCTGTAATGGACATGCTATTTAATAATGCATGACGAATGGCGGTTGCGCTGGCGAAAGGTGCCGTGATAGCAGTATCACTATAGTGGGATTGTTGCCTCGTAACAGGAATAGGGATGAGCTGTGGTGCAAACTTCTCTATGGCTCGCAGATACTCTACAGCTAAAATATTATTGGGAGATGTAATAATATCAGGAGAAATATGATGGTTGTTTTGTAGTGCTTTTCCCAGGGCAACTGCGTATGTATTGCCTGATTGTAAGTGGATATGCAAATCCTTAATAACCTCAGTATCCTCAGTTGAGGCGGCAATTTTATTTAATATAGCACGGTCAGCATGTTCTGCGCCAAAACAAATATGACTGACAATACCCAATGAATTCAGCAGGCGGATACCACCAGTGGCAAAGTACTCAGCACTACGCACAGCAAAAACGGCCGGTAGTTCAATAATGAGGTCAACGCCACCACGAATAGCCATTTCAGCTCTCTTCCATTTATCGAAGATTGCTGGTTCGCCTCTTTGTGTAAAATTGCCGCTCATAACTCCTATAACAAATGGACAACCTGATTGCTTTTTTGCGGCCTCTAAATGCCATTTGTGGCCATTGTGAAAAGGATTGTATTCTACAATAATACCAACTGCTTGTATCATTATTTAGTCACTCCAGTTATTAAAAATTTTTACTCATCATTGATAATTTTATATTTTAATGCTACTTTACTAAAATATAGAAGGAAAATAACATTATTGCGTCGAATTTTAATTTACTTGTGTAGTTCTATATATAGTGTAGTAAGGTATAAATAAAAGGGGGATATTAAAATGAAAGTATTAGTCGTTAATTGTGGAAGTTCTTCTCTAAAATATCAATTATTTGAAATGGATGATGAGTCGGTGTTAGCCAAAGGTGTGGTTGAACGTATTGGCCTTGATGGTTCTGTTTTGATTCATGAACCTACTGGTAAGGATAAGGTTAAGATCAATACTGAGATTAAGAATCATACGATTGCTACTGGTTTAGTGTTAGAAGCATTAGTTGATGCTAAGCATGGTGTAATTTCCAGTATGGAAGAAATTAAGGCAATTGGTAATCGTATCGTTCATGGTGGCGAACATTTCTCTAAATCCGTACTCGTAACGCCAGACGTAATAAAAGCCATGGAAGATTGCATTGACATGGCACCACTTCATACTCCACCGAATGTTGCTGGTATTATTGCCTGTGGAGAATTAATGCCGAGTGTTCCTCAGGTAGTTGTCTTTGATACTGCATTTCATCAAACAATGCCTAAAAAAGCCTATATGTATGCACTCCCTTATGAAGCTTATGAAAAATATGCGATTAGACGTTATGGCTTTCATGGGACATCTCACAACTATGTCGCACAAAGAGCTACAGCGATGATGGGTAAAGATATTAAGGATCTTAAAATTATTACCTGCCATTTAGGGAACGGTTCCAGCGTTACAGCGATAAAGAATGGACAATGTATTGACACTAGTATGGGTTTCACACCACTTGCGGGTTTGGCAATGGGCACTCGTTGCGGTGATGTTGATCCGGCTATTATACCGTTTTTGATGAAAAAAGAACAGATGACAGCGGCAGACATGGACACTTATATTAATAAAAAATCAGGTGTTTTAGGGATTTCTGGAGTATCTAGTGATTTCCGTGATATTGAGAAAGCGGCTGCAGATGGTAACGAGCGTGCTCAATTGGCTTTAGATATGTTTACATATGAAGTTGTTAAATTTATCGGCAGTTATGTAGCTGCACTGAAGGGTGTAGATGCTATTGTGTTTACCGCTGGCGTTGGTGAAAATGCTATTGACTTGCGTGCGAAAATTATCGCTGGTGTGGAATATTTGGGTACTAAAATTGATAACGAAAAAAATAATATGCGTGGCAAAGAACGAGAAATTAGTGCTGATGGTTCTAAAGTAAAAGTATTTGTTATTCCTACTAATGAGGAATTAGTGATTGCCCGTGATACAGAAGAAATCTGCAAGACTTTATAGTTCGCTCCTTTACTAATACTACATTAGTTTTTGCTTTACTTCAAACCTCGACTTATATTTCTTGCTGATTCACGAAGTTGGCACAAACCACGCCTTTTATTGTTGACAAAATATAGAGGGGTAGCTATAATAGATGAAGGTTGAGGTGGAAAATGATGAAAATTAATATCCTACATGCTAAAACAGCTATTGGTAGCCGGGAAACATTTGAATTTGTCACTTCTACTGAAAAAATAGACCTTGATGGTGAAGGCCCTTGGATCAGTAATGGAATAAAGGTTGAAGGCGAATTAATAAATAATGGGCGGGTATTAAAGATTAAAGGCGTTATTCATGCTACAGCTAAATATCAATGTAACTACTGCTTAGAAGATTTTATTACTGAGATGGAAATTCCTTTTGGTGATGATTATCATGATCAGAGCGTGGAAGAAATTGATGGTGATGCAGATGTAGCTTATTATAATGGTGATGAAATTGATATTGCCGATTTAGTGCGTGAAAGCATGATATTAGCTGAACCTTTGAAAATTGTATGCAGTAAAAGTTGCCTTGGGTTATGTCCACATTGTGGTATTAATCGTAATGATGCACAATGCTCATGTAATGACAATGTAATTGACCCAAGACTTGCAGTGTTAAGTAAACTTTTAAAGTGAACTATAGTAATCATGGTTGAAATCCTGTTAAGGAGGTGTGTAATAATGGCAGTACCTAAGCGTAAAACATCTAAAGCCCGTCGCGATAAGCGTCGTGCTAATTGGAAATTAACAGCTCCTGGTTTGATTGCATGTCCGCAATGTCACGAACTAAAAATGCCGCATCGAGTATGTCCTGAATGTGGTAATTATAACGGTAAGGTAGTTATAAAAGCAAAAGCAGAATAAGTTTTTTTTTAGTGAGCAAGATAAGAGTTGATTGAACTTTTTTCTTGCTCACTGTTTTTTCTTGCATTTTATATAGTAACTGGTTATAATACTAAGTACTAAGTATTTAGTACTTAATATTAATGATATAAGAAATAAAATTGGGTGATATTATATTGCGAATTCAAAAAAAAATGCGCCAAAAAAATCTGCAAGAAAAATTAGCGTCCAGCCCTTTTCTGACTGATGGGGAGCTAGCCGTACTGCTTAATGTTAGTGTGCAAACGATTCGTTTGGATCGTTTAGAACTCGGTATACCTGAACTACGAGGGCGTACGAAACAAATGGCAGAAAGTGCCCAAAACAAATTAAAAGCCATTGCGAGTGGTGAGATTATTGGTGAACTCATTGATTTAGAACTGGGCGTACAAGGTATTTCGGTGATGACAATTACCCCAGACATGGTTTTTGAAAAGACGAAAATTGCCCGTGGGCACTATGTATTCTCCCAAGCCAACTCATTAGCTATTGCAATTATCGATGCATCAACAGCCGTAACAGGTGTTGCTAACATAAAATATAAAATTCCGATTCATGTTGGCGAAAAATTAGTTGCCAAAGCAGAAGTCATCAGAAAACGTGGTAATAAATATTTTATTTGGGTGAAAACTCGAAATGAGAAACAAGAAGTATTTCGAGCTAAATTTATAATGGTCTCATTGGAATTATGAATGGAGATAAACGAATGAAGGTTGCCGTTGATGCCATGGGCAGTGATTATGCACCAAAAGAGATTATTCTCGGAGCCATACAAGCTGTTCAAGAATATGAATGTGAAGTTGTTTTAGTTGGAGATGAAATCCAAATAAGACAAGTTTTAAAAGATGTTAAAAATTGGGAATCGTTGAGTGTTAGCATTTATCACGCGAGCGAAACAATTGAAATGCATGAACACCCTGGTGCCGCTGTGCGTAAGAAAAAAGATGCATCCGTCGTTGTTGCAACACGTTTGGTAAAAGAAGGAATTTGTGATGCCGTTGTTTCGGCAGGCAGCACTGGTGCGGCAGTAGCGGCAGCACTATTTGGTTTGGGGCGGATTAAAGGCGTTGAACGTCCAACGATTGCGACTCCAATTCCTAATCTTACGGGAACCACTGTCTTACTCGATTCTGGCGCAAATATAGACAGTAAGCCAAAACATTTGGTGCAAAGCGCAGTGATGGGTTCCATTTATGCACAATATATCTTGAATATCAATCATCCACGTGTTGGATTATTAAATATAGGTGAAGAAGAGACCAAAGGTAATGAGCAGGCTTTAGCCACATATCCATTATTAAAACAGTTACAAACTATCAATTTTATTGGTAATGTGGAAGGTAGAGATATTCCCAATGGGACTGTAGATGTTGTTGTTTGTGATGGATTTGTCGGTAATGTAGTATTAAAACTGGGTGAAGGTTTGAGCAGTGCTATTATGCAACTTTTAAAAGAAGCTGTGAAAAGTAGCGGTATTTTAACGAAGATCGCATCACTCATGGTGTTACCGGCCTTAAAAAGTTTAAAAAAGAAACTTGATTACGCTGAATATGGCGGAGCGCCACTCCTAGGAGTTGACGGATGTTTTATCATTTGTCATGGTAGCTCTAAAGCCAAGGCCATCAAAAATGCGATCCGTGTTGCTAATGAATTTACACAAAATAGAGTTGTTGAACACATACGAGAAAATATCGCGAGTGAAGGGGTTGTTACTAGTGCTGGAGAATTTTAAATCTGTAGGTATTATTGGTACAGGCAGTTATCTACCGGATAAAATAGTTACGAATCAAGATCTAGAAAAAATAGTAAAAACTTCTGATGAGTGGATTGCTGATCGTACAGGTATAAGAGAACGGCGTATTGCAGAGCCTGGCATTGCGACTTCAGATTTGGCGGCAGCAGCAGCTGAAAAAGCGTTACACGATGCTGGAGTTACTGCTGATGAAATCGATTTAATTATTGTAGCGACATGCACGCCTGATATGAGTTTGCCCTCTACGGCTTGTCTAGTACAAGATAAAATAAAAGCGAGTAAAGCAGCAGCTTTTGACTTGTCAGCAGCTTGCTCTGGTTTTGCCTACGGTTTAGTCGTTGGGAGTCAGTGTATAAAAACTGGTTTATATAAAAAAGTTTTGGTTATTGGAGCAGAAACTCTTTCAAGAATTATTGACTGGACTGATCGTAACACTTGCGTGTTATTTGGCGATGGTGCTGGAGCCGTTGTTTTGAGCGAAGTCCCAGCAGGTTATGGTATATTGGGAGTTGATCTTGGCGCTCAAGGTTCAGGAGCCGATTTTTTGAAAGTACCTGCCGGTGGTTCGAGTTCACCCGCAACAAATGAAACCGTTATTCAGCGGCAACATTTTGTACAAATGAATGGTAGTGAAGTCTTTAAATTCGCCGTTAAGGTGATGGGTGAGTCTGCCATAAAAGCATTAGATCATGCTGGGCTCTCTAATACGGATATCGATTGTTTAGTTCCCCATCAAGCCAACATGAGAATTATTAATTCAGCGGCCAAACGTTTGAAAGTACCAATGGAAAAAGTAATGATAAATCTTGATAGATATGGTAATACTTCATCTGCAACCATTCCCATTGCTTTGGATGAAGCAATTAAATGTAATAAAATAAAAAATGATGATATAGTCGTCTTAGTAGGCTTTGGTGCAGGACTTACTTGGGCCTCTTGTGTCATAAAATGGTACAAGGAGGATAAGACGATTGTTTAAAAGCAAACTTTGCCAACTACTGAATATAAAATATCCAATATTGCAAGGCGGTATGGCCTGGGTAGCTACTGCTGAACTGGCAGCAGCTGTTTCAAATGCAGGTGGCCTTGGTATTATTGGTGCTGGTCATATGCCACCCGATGTGCTGCGTAGAGAAATTCAAAAAACAAAAACTTTGACCAATAAGGTTTTTGGTGTTAATATCATGCTTATGTCACCATTTGTTAAAGAAGTCATGCAAGTCGTTATTGATGAGCGAGTAGCTGTCATTACGACAGGAGCTGGCAATCCAGGGGAATACATTCCGGCACTCAAAAAAATTGGTACTAAGATTATTCCGGTTGTAGCCTCCGTTGCATTGGCTAAAAGATTAGAGAGAATTGGCGTGGATGCCATCATTGCTGAAGGCCAGGAAAGTGGTGGACATATAGGCGAAATTTCGACGATGTCCTTGATACCTCAGATCGTTGATGCTGTGAACATACCTGTCATTGCTGCAGGGGGCATTGCTGATACGAGGGGTTTTATTGCGGCTTTAGCCCTAGGTGCCCAAGGCGTTCAAATCGGAACCCGTTTTGTTGCATCATTAGAATGTATTGCTCATGAAAATTATAAAGCAGCGATTTTAAAAGCTAAAGATCGTTCAACTGTTGTGACTGGTATTGCTAGTGGGCATCCGGTACGGATATTAACTAATAAATTTACTCGCGAGTATGAAGCTATGGAAAAAAGAGGCGCATCTCCTGAGGAACTAGAAGCTATGGGCGCAGGGAAATTAAGAATAGCAGCGCGCGACGGCGATATGGATCATGGTTCAGTTATGGTAGGCCAGATTTGCGGTATGATCAAAGAAATCAAATCAGTAGATGATATTATTCAAGATATTGTTGGCAATATACCAACAGTATTAAAAAATATTGATGGTAATATCTGACGCTAGGTAAAGGGAAGGTATGATATGAAAAAAACAGCTTTTATTTTCCCAGGACAAGGTTCGCAAACTGTCGGAATGGGAAAAGAATTATATGAACGTTTCGCGACAGCAAAAGCGGTATTTGATGCAGCTGACGCGGCGCTCGGTTTTTCTATCACCAATATGTGTTTTGATGGTCCCGAAGATGAACTACGGAAAACATTTAATACCCAACCAGCCATCTTGACAGTGAGTATTGCACTTTATGAAGTGTTAAAAGAGCAGGGTATTGTACCAAACATTGTAGCCGGACATAGTTTAGGAGAGTACTCAGCCTTAGTAGCGGCTGGTGCATTATCCTTTGGTGATGCGGTGCGATTAGTGCGTAAACGTGGTCAATTGATGCAAGAGGCTGTGCCCCTTGGCGAGGGCAGTATGGCAGCCATTTTAGGTCTTGAACGCCAGATTGTTATTGCTATTTGCCGGGAGGCCCAGGCCGAATTTGGTGCAGTGCAAGCTGTCAACTTTAATTGCCCAGGACAAATCGTTATCGCTGGGAAAAAAGTGGCCGTGGAAAAAGCTTCTGAGATGCTTAAGGCAGCAGGAGCCAAACGAGCGATCATGTTACCAGTGAGCGCGCCTTTCCATAGTACATTGATGAAACCCGCGGCTGAAAAGTTGGCACTTGAATTGCAAGCAATCGTTGTGAATGATGCTAGGATTCCAGTTGTTGCTAATATTCATGGTCAAATGATGACTAGCGCTTTGAAAATTGAACAATCACTAGTTAAACAAGCCGATCACCCTGTAGAATGGGAAGAATGCATCGCACAAATTGTAAAATTTGGTGCTACTACATTTGTAGAAGTTGGACCTGGTAAAGTATTGTCAGCTTTAACGAAAAAAATGACTAAAGAAGTACATAATTTAAATGTAGAAGATAGTATTTCATTAGAAAAAACCCTTGATTATTTCAGGGAGGTTAATTAAAATGCTCTTAGAAGGAAAAGTTGCTATTGTGACAGGTGCTTCTCGTGGAATTGGACGCTGCGTAGCAATTGCTTTGGCAAAAGCTGGCGCAAAAGTGATCATTAATTATGCTGGCAATGTGGTTGCAGCAAACGAAGTTAAAAGTATTATTGAGGCTGCTGGTGGTCAAGGGATGCTGATGCAAGGCGATGTTGCCAGTGATGAGGCTGTAGCCTCCATGGTCAAAGAAACAATGGCGTCTTTTGGCCGGATTGATATTTTAGTAAATAATGCGGGCATTACTCGTGATAATTTATTAATGCGCATGAAAGAAGGAGATTGGGATGCTGTAATGAATACAAATCTCAAAGGTGTTTTTATGTGTACAAAAGCAGTTTCTCGGGTTATGATGAAACAAAAGTATGGTAAAATTATTAATATGACATCTGTTGTTGGTCTAACGGGAAATGCTGGTCAGTCTAATTATGCTGCTGCTAAAGCTGGCGTGATCGGATTTACAAAGTCGATGGCCAAGGAATTGGCTTCAAGAGGCATTACCGTAAATGCAATCGCCCCAGGATTTATTGATACTGATATGACAGCCGTACTACCTGAACAAGTCAAAGAAGAGTTTATCAGTAAAATACCTTTAGGCCGCCTAGGTAGTCCTGAAGATGTAGCAGCTGCTGTAATCTTTTTAGTATCTGACTGCGCAAAGTATATTACTGGCCAAACTTTAAATGTTGATGGCGGTATGGTAATGTAGAGTAAACATTAGGGCAAGCAGTGATGTTCGACTGCTAACGCATAGAACAAAGCCCATCACATGGCCGCTTAAGCAACCTGTGCCTGCTTTTCGAAAGGAGGTGATATCGTGACAACTTTTGACAAAGTAAAACAAATTTCAGTAGAACAACTTGGTGTTGAAGAAGATGACGTGACTATGGATTCAACTTTTATTGATGATTTAGGTGCTGATTCTCTAGACATCGTTGAATTAATTATGGCCTTTGAAGAGGAATTTAACATTGAAATTCCTGATGAAATAGCTGAAAAAATGAAAGCTGTAAAAGATGCTGTAGAATACATAGATAAAGAAAAGCAAGCTTAATTCTTTTGTATTCAAAAGTTGAAAGTCCCGTGAAATATTGATTTTTCGCGGGACTTTCTTAAAGGATAATGTGCTAGGGAATGGAGGAATTACAACTTGAAACTTCCAGAACTTAAAATAGGTACTTTGGTAGCCCGTGTGCCTATTATACAAGGTGGAATGGCAATACGTATTTCTACAGCAAGGCTCGCGGCGGCTGTAGGTGAAGAGGGCGGTATTGGACTCATAGCTGCTTCAGGTATGAGTTTCGATGAATTACGCAGGGAAATTCGCTTAGCTCGTTCTATGACAACGGGCATCATTGGCATCAATGTAATGGTTGCAGCAAGACAATTTGCCGGTCTTGTCAAAACAGCCATCGAAGAAGGTATTGATTTAGTCGTTGCTGGTGCTGGTTTCTCCCGCGATGTATTTGGCTTGGGAAAAGAATCTGGTACACCAATCGTACCCATTGTATCCTCTGTTAAACTCGCTAAAATTTCAGAAAAATTAGGAGCTGCCGCGGTCATTGTCGAAGGCAAGGAAGCTGGCGGACATTTGGGTACTGATCAATCACTACATTCCCTACTTCCCGATATAGTAAAGGCGGTAAAGATCCCTGTTATTGGTGCTGGCGGTATTATAAGTGGTTATGATATTGTGGAAACACTTAAGCTCGGTGTAGCTGGAGTGCAAATGGGAACTCGATTTGCAGCTAGTAATGAATCAAATGCTGCTCCTGCCTTAAAAGAATTTTACTTGAAAGCCAAACGTGAAGATATTGTGCTCATTAACAGTCCAGTGGGGTTGCCTGGTCGTGCACTCCGAAATCCATTTGCAGAGAAAATTATTGAAAGTACAGCACCTGCTCCAGAAACTTGTGATGGTTGCCTAAAACATTGTTTAAAGAACTTTTGCATTATTAAGGCATTAATTCGCGCTCAGCAAGGTGATCTGGAAACAGGATTAGTATTTACTGGTGAGTACGTTCATAAAATAGATGAAATACTATCGGTTAAGGAAATATTCAAGAGACTGCTAGCAGAAGCTGAAACTATAAATTAACAAGAGGTGAGTTTGTTTGAAAAAACGGGTTGTAATAACAGGCTTAGGTGCAGTGACACCTATAGGAATTGGTAAAAACGAATTTTGGCAAGCCCTTTTGGCTGGTGTATCAGGTGTTGGTAAAATCACTCGTTTTGATGCAAGTCAATATACTACACAAATTGCTGGTGAGGTTAAAAATTTTGATCCAGCTCAATATATCGACAAAAAAGAAGCAAAGCGGATGGATCGATGTACCCAGTTTGCTGTTGCTGCCAGTAAAATGGCTTTTGAAGATTCAGGTATTGATTTGACGACCGAAGATCGTGAGCGTATTGGTACAATGATTGGCACTGGTATTGGTGGTATGGATACTCTGCATGATCAATATCAAAATTTGTTTGACAAGGGTCCTGGTCGTGTGAGTCCGTTCTTTATACCAATGATGATTGGTAATATGGTAGCTGGACAAACTTCGATTACTTTGGGACTGCAAGGACCATGTAGTTGCATCGTTACAGCTTGCGCAACAGGTACGAATGCAATTGGTGATGCGTTTAAAGTGATCCAGCGTGGTGATGCTGATGTCATGGTTGCTGGTGGCACTGAAGCGGCCATTTCTCCCATTGCAGTGGCTGGTTTTTGTTCCATGAAAGCTCTGTCGACTCGCAATGACGAGCCAGAGAGAGCCTCTCGTCCTTTTGATAAAGATCGTAATGGTTTTGTCATGGGTGAGGGAGCCGGTGTTGTTATTCTTGAATCATTAGAACATGCTACCAATCGAAATGCTGTCATTTATGCAGAAGTCGTTGGTTATGGTTCTAACGCAGATGCCTATCATATGACTGCACCTGCCCCTCAAGGCGCTCAAGCAGCTAAATGTATGGCCATGGCTCTTAAAGATGCAGGGATTGAACCTGAGGCTGTAGATTATATTAATGCTCATGGTACTTCTACGCCGATGAATGATAAGAATGAAACCTTAGCAATAAAATCATTATTTGGTGCACATGCGTACAAATTAGCTGTTAGTTCCACTAAATCCATGACCGGACATTTGCTCGGTGCATCAGGTGGGATAGAATGTATTGCGACCACTTTAACATTAGTCAACGATATGATTCATCCGACCATCAATTATGAAACTCCTGATGAGGACATGGATTTAGATTATGTACCCAATATAGCTCGCAAGCAAACCGTAAATGTAGCGTTATCCAATTCTTTCGGGTTCGGTGGACATAATGCAACTATTTTATTGAAAAAATTTCAAAAGTAGATCTGGGATGAGTGAAATACTTAATAAGCATAGACTGGATGCCTTGCGCAAACTTTCCGCTACATTGAGTGTGCAGTTTACTAATATTAATCTACTGCATCAAGCCCTTACCCATACGTCATATGCGAATGAATGTAAAAAAACAACGATTATGCATAATGAACGCTTGGAATTTCTAGGTGACGCAGTGCTTGATGTGGTTGTTAGTGAATATTTATTTCGCCAATTTACTAATCTACCTGAGGGAGAATTGACGAAGGCTAGAGCTGTCGTAGTATGTGAGCCTACGCTTGCTCGTTGCTCGGCTGATCTTGGCATTGGTGAATATTTATTTTTAGGAAAAGGTGAGGCTAGTTCTGGCGGCCGTGAACGCACCTCAATTTTAGCCGACGCTTTTGAAGCTATTATTGGTGCTATTTATATGGACAGTGGTTTTGAGAATTGTGCTCGTTTTGTTTTAAGAGAGCTTCAAGCTGATTTATTATTAGTTGAACGCGGTGAATATGCTAAAGATTATAAAACATTGCTGCAAGAAGTTGTTCAAAAAAACGTTGACAGTAAAATAACCTATGAAATCATTGACGAAAGTGGTCCTGATCATCATAAAATGTTTAACGTGGCAGTACTTGTTAATGGCAAGCGGCTAGGTAGTGGCCTTGGCAAGAGTAAAAAAGAAGCTGAGCAGCTTGCCGCAAACCAAGCCTTAAATAAATTAAAAAAATCATAAATGACTAAGGCTTCTGCCTATGTCTCAAGACTTGGCATCCGCCAAGTCTTTTCTTGGTTTTGGAGGCAATTATGAAGCATTATATTATTCCAGTCTTTATCCCCCATTATGGCTGTACGCATGCCTGTGTGTTTTGTAATCAACAAAAAATCACTGGTAGAGCCATGCCAGTAGCAGCCCAGGAAGTAACAGGTATTATTGATGAACATATTGAGAGAATCACTGAAAAACGTCATATTGAAGTAGCGTTCTATGGTGGCAGTTTCACTGCTCTTGCTATAAACGTCCAATCTGAGCTGCTAACGCCTGCATATAGGGCTTTGCAACGCGGTAAAATTGATGCTATCCGTATTTCGACTCGTCCAGATTGCATCAATGAGGTCATTGTACAAAATCTGATTGCGTTCGGGGTATCCACGATTGAGCTAGGTGTACAATCTCTGGATAATAAGGTGCTGCAGGCAAGTGCTAGAGGTCACTGCGCTATTGATGTTATTCAGGCTGTGCATGTTATTAAAAAAATGGGGCTTCGTTGTGGTATTCAATTAATGCCGGGCTTGCCAGGGGAAGATTGGACAAGTCTGATTACGACTGCGCAGGGCGTAATAAGACTTGTACCTGATTTTGTACGCATTTATCCGACAATCGTGATTGCCCACACCAAATTGGCTGAAATGTATAATGATGGGAGTTATATAGCACTGTCTTTATTTGCAGGCGTCACTCGTGCTGCGTTTATCAAAATATTATTTTCACGAAATAATATACCGATCATTCGCACTGGACTACAAGCAACTGAGGATTTAGGTAACACTGATGTAGTACTTGCTGGCCCTTATCATCCTGCTTTTGGTGAAATGGTCGATTCCTATCTTTTCTATTTGATGCTTGTTCATTTTGTGGAAAACATTGGGACACAAAGAATTTGTTCTTTTCCTATTCTCATTCATCATCATTTTCGTGATACTTCTAAACTGAGAGGTATGAAAAATAGTAATATTAAGAAACTGCATAGCGTATATAATATAAACAGTCTTACTCTGAAGGCCGATGGCCAAAAGCTGGATGAATTAATGATTGAGTACCAAAGTATATGCTATATTATCAATACAAAAATGTTATTTCACGTTTAAATTGTAAAAGAAGGAATTATTAGGAAAAGAGCAGAATACTATAGAGTATAGTAAGCCCTGATACCAAAAGGAGGTTACATAATGGATGTTCTAAAAGTATCTGCAAAATCCAATCCTAAATCCGTAGCAGGCGCCTTGGCCGCTGTACTAAGAGAGAGAGGTACTGCCGAAGTGCAGGCCGTGGGTGCTGGGGCGGTCAATCAATCGATCAAAGCAATTGCTATTGCTCGTGGATTTGTTGCGCCTAATGGTATTAACTTGATTGCTATTCCCGCTTTTTCTGAAATTATCATTGATGGTGAAGAACGTACTGCAATTCGTTTCATTGTGGAACCCAGGTAGCTTTTTTATTTTTTTTTAAAGAAAACCTGTTTGCTATGCAAGCAGGTTTTTTGCGCTAAATCAAAACGTATAAGCTTATTGTGTAAACCATGGGTACATGGTAAACTTGAAAAGTTAGGAAACTATGAATTTATAATAATATGTGTGGTGATGTAGTATGCTATTACGCAGACTGGAAGCTTATGGTTTTAAATCCTTTGCTGATAAAACCGAAATAGAATTTGGCCCTGGCATTACTGTTGTTGTCGGGCCTAATGGTAGTGGTAAAAGTAATATTTCAGACGCCATTCGTTGGGTGCTAGGTGAACAAAGTATTCGCACACTACGTGGGACTAAAATGGAAGATGTAATATTTTCTGGCAGCGCAGGGCGTCGCCCTTTAGGGATTGCTGAAGTATCCTTAACCTTTGATAATAGTGATGGCACACTGCCCTTAGATTTTAACGAAGTTATTATTACCCGTCGAGTATTTCGCTCCGGGGATAGTGAATATTATATTAATAAAGCACTTTGTCGTTTGAAAGATATTTATGAATTATTAGCTGATACAGGCCTTGGACGTGATGCCATGAGTGTTATCGGCCAAAATAAAGTTGATGAAATATTAAATAGTAAGCCTGAAGATCGTCGTTTACTATTTGAAGAATCAGCTGGCATTACGAAATATAAACAACGAAAAAAGGAAGCATTGCGCAAGCTAGAAGAAACAACCCAGAATTTAATTCGGGTATCTGATATCACAAATGAAATAGAGGTTCAGCTGGTGCCCCTCGCGGAAAGTGCCCAGCGCACGACTAAATATAACAAACTACAATCAGAATTAACGGCCTGTCAAATAACACTACTCTTAAATATCCTCGAAAAGTCAGAAAAAATGGTAGAAAGCGCTGCCTTACAAACAAACCACCTAACAGAGCAGGCAGTGACGATCAGTGCCACGATCAGCTTAAAAGATACTGAAAAAATTGAGTTAACAACACAGTTAATACAAGTGGATGAACAGCTTACTTCGTATACCAATTCGATTAATCAAGCTGATACTGAACTCGAAAGAATTCATGGCAAGATTGCGGTGCTAGAAGAACGAATTACCCATGGACAGCGTAGCCAAGAACGTAGCAATGATGAACATATTCGTATTGAGAAACAATATAATGAGATTGAGCAAAAAATCAATGCCGTACATGTTGTTCTTGCGAGTAAGCAAGCCATCACTGAAAATCTGAATACGGTGCTCGAAGGTGAAAATTTATTATATCAGAAGATGGTAACCGATATTGGGCAAACCCAGCAACAACTGGAAGCTAATCAAGAAAAGACTTTTGAGTATTTACACGAAATTGTTGACCAACGTAATCAGGCCCTTACTGGCGAACGTGATTTGTCCAGAATACAAGTCCAACAAAATAATTTCAATCAAAACTATCAAGACTATGTCAGTCAATTAAACCACACTGAGGCAGCATATAACACCATTTTAGCGGAGCAGCAAGTCGTTAAAACGACCTTAGCCACACTACATAATGAAAATAATGATCTTACGATTACCAAGCAAGCTAGGCAACAAAATCTAGAGCATATTTTACGGCAAGAAAAGCAAGTATCGACTCAAATACATGAATTAAATTCACGGTTTAAAATACTATCAAGTATGCAAAATGAATATGAAGGTTTTGCCCGTGGCATTAAAAGTGTATTAAAAAGTGATGCCAGTTGGCATAGTGGCATTTGTGGTGCCGTGGCTCAGATTTTAACAGTGCCTGATCAATATGTTACAGCTATTGAAATTGCCTTAGGTGGCGCCTTGCAACACATTATCACGGTCAATGCCGAAATTGCCAAACAGGCCATGTTTTTCTTAAAAACTAAAAATTTGGGACGAGCTACTTTTCTCCCCTTAGATACGATCAAACCCTTAAGGCCACGGGAGGCTGAAATAGTTGGGGCTAAGGCCCAAGGGGCTTTGGGATTTGCTGCTGATCTTGTTAGCGTCGAGCCACGTTATCGCCTGGTTATCGAATATTTACTAGGTCGTACCATTATTGCAGAAAATATTGATATGGCGCTCAGCATTGCCAAACAGCAGCGGTTTTCCGTGAAAATAGTGACACTAGAGGGAGAGTTATTAAATCCAGGTGGTTCCATGACAGGCGGCAGTACCAATAAGCGGGATAGTAGTTTTCTGAGCCGTAGTAATACAATAGCAGCCATTACACGAACAGTTGGAGAACTAAAAGTTACATTGACTAGCGTCCAAGAGCAGGCTCAGATAGCCCGAGGGCAGCTCCTCGATAGTGAGCAAGAACTAATCAGCATTCAGCGTAGACGTCAACAAACTGAAGTTCGCCAGGCAGAAATAGCTGTTCATACTGAAAAAATGCAACTGGATATCAAACGACTTAGTTTGGAAATAAATACAATAAACCAAGGCAAAGCTGTTTGTATGCAAGAGGAAAAGCGATTAACTGAGGCGTTAGATCAGGCTCAAATAACAATTGCCCAATTGGAAAAACGGGATAGTCAGCATCAACAAAGCCTGAGTCGTTGGCAACAAAAATTCGAGGAATTGCAACAGTCCAAAGAATTAGTGCAAACAAGTATTACCGACGTTAAAATTAAATTGACAGCGGTGCAACAAGAAATTGCCGGAATTATCGCGAGTTTTCAGCAATATGAACAATCTAAACAGTTAATTGGCACCCAACTAGAACATTTGCGAGTCGAAAGCAATGAACTCGAGATGCAAATCACGCAAGCCAGTCAAGAGTTAGTCGGGGCCAAGAAAAAACATACTGATCTGACCCTGCAAAAAGCGAGCGACGAACAGCAGTGCAAAGCTCAATATGTGATAAAACTAACTATTTTATCAACGTTGCAACAACTTGAAAAAGAAATGAAAGAATTACGACGTAAGTCGAGTGAGCTACAAACTCGCCTGCATGAAATTGAGATACTAGCGACAAAATATACCTATGAAGTTACCCACTCCCTTGAAAGGCTTACCCAGCACTTTGCCCTAACGAGAGAAGAGGCTAAGAATCTTTGCCTTACTGACAGTGTGGAGCATCTCACTAAGCTTGCTCGTGAGTTAGAACGGGAAATTGCCGCGCTAGGCCCAGTCAATCATGCGGCTCTGGTTGAGTATACTAGCGTACAAACCAGATATGATTTTCTGCAAACACAATATCAGGATTTAATGAATGCCAAAGATTATTTAGCATCCATTATCGCTGATATTGATAAGACCATGTCCGTAAAATTTATCTCTGCTTTTACAAAAATCAATGAACATTTTAGTGATATATTTATTCGCTTATTTGGCGGTGGTAGTGCTCAGTTAAAATTGGTTGATCCTGATCAGATGCTCAGTACAGGTATCGAAATTATCGTAGAGCCCCCAGGCAAAAAACTGCAAAATCTGGTATTATTATCAGGAGGGGAGCGGACGCTGACCGTCATCGCCTTATTATTTGCTATTTTGACCTATCGCCCTACCCCATTTATTGTCGTGGATGAGATTGATGCTTCCCTAGACGAAGCCAATGTAAATCGATTGAGTGAATTTTTGCGTGATTATGCCAAACATACCCAGTTTATTGTTGTTACCCATCGTAAAGGAACCATGGAAGTAGCTACCATTATCTATGGGGTAACCATGGAACAGTCAGGAGTCTCTCGCTTAATTTCAGTTAAATTAATGGATAAAACGGGATAATTTTAGTGGATAAATGGAGGAAGTATAACATGGGCTTTTTTAACAAATTAAAAGCAGGATTAGAAAAAACCAGGAAAAGCTTTACTGAAAAAATTGAACAGCTTGTTATTGGCTATGCCACCATTGATGATGAGTTTCTTGATGATTTGGAAGCCGTTTTATTATCAGCAGATGTTGGTATACAAACGACCACTAAACTGATGGCTGATGTTAAAAAAGGTGTTAAAAGTAAAGAAATAAAGGGCCCTGAAGATTTAAAACCTTTCTTACAATCTAAAATAAGTGCCATGCTCACCGATGCAGTGGCGGAGACCAAGATGGCTACGAGTGGTCCAACTGTTATTGTGGTTGTTGGTGTCAATGGTGTAGGTAAAACCACCACCATCGGCAAATTAGCTCAATATTATCGGGAGCAAGGCTTGAAAGTCATGCTCGCAGCAGCCGATACCTTCCGAGCGGCGGCTATTGACCAACTAGAGATTTGGGGCCAGCGCGCAGGCGCTGAAGTCATTAAACATAGTGAAGGCTCTGATCCGGCGGCTGTAGCCTTTGATGCCGTACAATCAGCTAAAGCGAAAAAAATTGATTTGCTTCTGATTGATACAGCCGGAAGGTTACATACCAAGTCCAATTTAATGGAAGAACTGAAAAAAATCCGCCGCGTGATCAGTCGCGAAATACCTGATGCCCCTCACGAAACATTACTCGTACTTGATGCGACTACTGGACAAAATGCTGTTAATCAGGCGAAAGTCTTTGGGGAAGTCGCCCAGTTATCGGGTATTGTTTTGACTAAACTTGATGGTACAGCCAAAGGGGGCGTGGTGATCGCCATTAAAGCTGAGCTTAATTTACCAGTCAAGTGGATTGGTGTTGGGGAAACTGCCAGTGATTTGCGTCCTTTTGTGCCAAGTGATTTTGTACAAGCATTATTTGGTGACAAGTAAAAGGACTTGACAAGCTTTTGTTTTTTGTTTATACTATGCAAGTACCGTAATGGTTCTGCTCAGTGAAGAGGTGATAGCATATGTTAGATAAAGTCTTGCGTATTGTGATATTGTATGATTTCTACGGTTCCTTACTGACTGATAAGCAAAGTCTTTCTCTAGAGATGCATTACTTAAATGATTTTTCATTGACTGAAATTGCTAGTGAGCTGAAAGTCTCGCGGCAAGCCGTGCATGATATTTTGAAGCGGGCCGAGCAGATAATGGTAGATTATGAAGAAAAACTTAAGTTTGTTGAACGATATCAACGTGAACAACAGACTCTACAGCATATATGTGATTTGATTGATGGACTGCCAGAAGAAGTAAGGTACATACCTGAATTGAATTTGGCAGTAAAAGAACTGAAATGTTTGTTAGACTATTCAAAAGAGGTGTAATATGGTTTTTGAGGGTTTAGCCAATAAGTTGCAACAAACTTTTAAAAAGCTCCGAGGTAAGGGTAAATTAACAGAAATTGATGTTAATGACGCTATGCGAGAAGTGAGAATGGCTCTGCTCGAAGCTGATGTTAACTTTAAAGTTGCGAAAGATTTCATCGCTAAGATAAAAGAACAAGCCATTGGGCAAGAAGTCATGGAGAGTCTTACTCCTGCTCAGTTTGTAATCAAGATTGTTAACGATGAACTGACCAATTTAATGGGTGGCACACAAAGTCGGATTACTGTTTCATCTAGGCCACCAACAATTATTATGTTGGTGGGACTCCAAGGTGCTGGTAAAACAACAACTGCTGGCAAGCTGGCTCATTTGCTTAAAAAACAAAGTAAACGTCCATTATTAGTGGCTGGTGATGTATATCGGCCTGCTGCGATCAAACAGCTGCAGGTTCTTGGTGGACAATTAGACATACCTGTATTTACGATAGAAGACTGCACAGATGTTGTTCTCATCGCTCAGAAAGCTGTTGAGTATGCTCTAGCCTATAATAGAGACACCGTGATTATTGATACTGCTGGACGTTTACACATTAATGAAGAGTTGATGCAGGAGCTAAAATCACTTAAGAAGCTCGTCAAACCACATGAGATACTGCTCGTAGTTGACGCCATGACTGGTCAAGATGCCGTTGGCGTTGCTGAATCCTTTAATAAGGATTTAGGCCTTGATGGCGTAATTTTGACCAAACTTGATGGTGATGCGCGCGGTGGTGCGGCTTTATCGATTAAAGCTGTTACTGGTTGCCCAATTAAGTTTGCTGGTATGGGCGAAAAACTTGATGCTTTGGAGCCTTTTCATCCTGATCGTATGGCATCCCGTATTTTAGGTATGGGTGATGTCATGAGCCTCATTGAAAAAGCTAGCGCCTCTATTGATTTAGAACAAGCCAAAGAAATGGAGAAGAAGTTCCGCAAGGATGATTTTAATTTAAATGATTTCTTGGAACAACTGCAACAAGTGCGCAAACTAGGTCCACTTGATCAACTGCTAGGTATGCTACCTGGTATGGGCGATCTGAAGAAATTAAAAGATGTAAAATTTGATGAAAAAGAATTAGTGCGTATTGAAGCAATGATTCGCTCAATGACCAAAAAAGAGCGGCGTGATTCATCGATTATTAACGGCAGTCGTCGTAAACGCATTGCCCTCGGCAGTGGAACTCGCGTGCAAGATGTCAATAAACTAATTAAACAGTTTATTGAAGCTAAAAAAATGATGAAGAAGTTTCAAGACATGCAAAAAGGTGGCAAAAAAGCCTTTGGTGGTTTTAAAATGCCATTTATGAAATAATAGGTGAATGGCATAGATATTCTATGAAGGAGGTGATTCTTGTGGCAGTAAAAATTCGTTTAACACGTATGGGTGCAAAAAAACATCCTTTCTACCGTATCGTTGTGGCTGATTCCCGTTCACCACGTGATGGACGTTCTATCGAAACTTTGGGACATTATGATTCCAATGTTGAACCAGCAATTATTAAAATTGATGAAGATAAAGCTATTAGTTGGATGCAAAATGGTGCACAACCAACTGATACTGTAAAATCTCTTTTCAGCAAAATGGGTATTATGACAAAATGGGATGAACTAAAGCGTACTAAGAAAGAGGCGTAATAACGATGAAAGAATTAGTTGAAGTTATTGCCAAAGCGTTAGTTAGCAACCAAAACCAAGTGAGCGTCACAGAAGTATGTGATTCGATAACCACTATTTACAGTCTTCGCGTCGCTCAAGAAGACATGGGTAAAGTCATTGGCAAACAAGGACGTATTGCGAAAGCCATGCGTACTGTTGTCAAAGCCGCAGCCATCCGTGAAAATCGAAAAGTAATGGTGGAAATTATCTAGTATCGTGTATGAAGCAGGTTACAATCATAAATACTATTAGAAAAGGTTCAAATACAGACGACGCACTCGTTGCGTCACTGTAGATGGGCCTTTTCCGACAATTAAGAAAGGTAGGCGAAAAATATGGATAGTATCAATTTAAAATGTCCAATCACTATAAAGTCTAAAGTGACTGAGGATTTGAAACGCAAGCTAGCCGCTGATATTCAAGATGGTATTAACAAAGTCGACATGGAATTACAACAAATTGCCTTTCAATCCAAGCGTATGATGGAAGAGCAAGCTCAGATGGATGCCCAAGGACTCCCTGCACTACGTCAGCACATCGAAGCTGAAAATCAAAAACGTTTTGATTATAAAAATCAAATGTTGGCCAAGCTTAAAGAAACCGAGAACTTAGAAATCGGTGCAGAAATTTCCCAAGGGACATTAGAACAAACCATCACTGTTAAAGTGGGCGACAACTTACATGACTTTATGAGTGCTGAAATTTTGCTAGAAGATGGCAAAATTATCGCCTTTAGAAACTAAAAATGATGTCTGATAATTTGATAATTATTGGTAAAATAGGTGCTCCTCAAGGCGTGCGTGGTGAAGTTCGTGTGATGCCGCTAACGGATTTCCCTGAACGTTTTAAAACTCTTAAAGTCGCACTTCTTGATGATGGTACAAGTTTACCTGTGGAAAGTGTTCGCTATCACCAACAATTTGTGCTACTCAAGTTTCGTGGACTTGATGACAGGAATGCCATTGAACATCTGCGTAATAAGCTCATAAAAATTGAGCGCAAAGACTTAGTGCCATTAGCTGAAGGACATTATCATGTTTTTGATATTATTGGTCTTGCAGTATATAACGAACAAGAAGAATATCTAGGTAAAATTTCAGATGTATTGCAAACAGGTAGTAATGATGTGTATATTGTTGAGCAAAAAGACAAACAGCCCCTGCTTATTCCTGGACTTAAAACCGTTGTTTTACATATTGATATTGCTGGTGGGAAAATGATTGTAAAATTGCAGGAAGAATGGGAATAAGGATGCGTATTGACATTGTTTCTTTATTTCCTGACATGTTTGCCGGCCCTTTTGGTCATAGTATCTTAAAAAGGGCCCAAGAGGCAGACTTGTTACAGCTCAATGTCGTCAATCCTCGGGAATTTACGTTTGATAAACACCACACTGTTGATGACACCCCTTTTGGTGGGGGAGCCGGCATGGTTATGAAACCCGAACCTATGTTTCGAGCTGTGGATAGTATTATTCAGTCTAGTATGATCACCAATCGGCGCATTGTACTCATGTGCCCAGGTGGTTATCGGCTAGATCAAGCCAAGGTTCTAGAGCTAGCCGGCTATGAACAGCTTATTTTGTTATGTGGACATTATGAAGGTATTGACGAACGGGTTCGGTTACATTTAGCTGATGAAACCATCTCCATCGGTGACTATGTTCTGACAGGTGGTGAGCTGCCGGCCATGGTTGTCGTTGACAGCGTCGCTAGAATGCTACCAGGCGTACTTGGTTCGAGTAGTTCGGCGCCCCAGGATTCTTTTTATAATGGACTACTCGAATATCCACAATACACTCGGCCACGGGAGTTTGAGGGTATGGAAGTACCAGAGATTATTTTATCTGGGGATCATGCTAAAATTAATCGTTGGCGACATAAGCAGTCACTTAAAAATACTCTTGAACGAAGGCCTGATTTACTAATTAATAACGAACTAAGTCTGGATGATGCTAAATTATTAGCAGAGATCATCGCTGAGCAGGCTGGAGGTTAAGATGGCATTACCAATTTACTTGGGGCTAGTGCATTATCCTATATACAACAAAAATAGTGAAGTCATTACGACAGCCATCACTAATTTTGATATTCATGATATTGCACGCACTTCCCGGACATATGATTTAAAAAAATATTTTATTATTCATCCCCATGAAAGCCAAACCAAGCTCGCCCAAGAGATCATGGATTACTGGCAACTCGGGTTTGGTGGTAAATATAACCCTGATCGCCTTGAAGCCTTCAGTGTTCTTGCTATTCAATCTGATATTAAGAGTACCGTAGAGTATATTACTGAATGTGAAGGAACACCGCCTATCATTATTACTACTGATGCGCGCACCTTTCCAAACTCTATTTCTTATCAGAAGATGAGGCAGCAAATTGAGAATTCTGGCAGGCCATATTTAATTTTATTTGGCACAGGGTGGGGTATCGAAAATTCAGTAATGGCAGAGTTTGATTATATTTTGGAACCTATTTATGGTCCTGGTGATTATAATCATTTACCTGTCCGCGCTGCTGTGGCCATTATTTTAGACAGGCTCTTAGGGGAAAAATGGTGGGAATAATAAATATGATTCATGGCTTGAATTTGTATTAGAGATATGTTATAATTTTTAAGGTGTAACGGACGGTCCACTGTACAATAGATATTGACATGAACGTCTATGATAAGGAGGAAATAGTTGTGAATATTATTCAAGCATTAGAACAAGAACAATTACGTCAGGACATTCCGACATTTAGAGCAGGAGATACTGTACGGGTTCATGTTAAAGTTGTGGAGGGTACTCGTGAGCGTATCCAGTTATTTGAAGGTGTAGTTATTGGCCGTAGCAGTGGTGGAATTCGTGAGACTTTTACAGTGAGACGTATTTCCTACAATGTTGGTGTAGAGCGTACTTTCCCAGTACATTCTCCACGTCTGGATAAAATTGAAGTCGTGCGTAAAGGTATTGTACGCCGTGCCAAATTATACTATCTGCGGAAACTTAAAGGTAAAGCAGCTCGTATTAAAGAAAGACGCTAGAAGTTATTTGGGGACTGTTTGCAGTCCCTTTTCTTCATTTTCGAAGGAGGAATGTAACAAGTGAGTAATAGTAATTTGGGCGAAGAAATAAAAGATTGGTTAGTTTCCATTCTCATTGCTGTGGTATTAGCCTTTTTTATAAGATACTTTATTGTTGAGTTATATATGGTGGAAGGACCATCCATGCGTCCGACGCTAGTCAACAGCGAGCGACTGGTCGTTAATAAGTTTATTTATCGTTTCAAAGCTCCAGAAAAAGGTGATGTACTCGTCTTTCGCTACCCTAAGGATCCCAGTCGTGACTTTATCAAGCGGGTTATTGCTGTAGCTGGAGATACTATTGAAGTCAAAGATAGTCATGTATTTGTGAATGGGCAATTGTTAAATGAACCATACATACTCGAAAAGACCATACATAATCCATATCCATTAGCTACTGTACCAGAAGGACATATCTTTGTGATGGGCGATAATCGCAACAACTCAGAGGACAGTCGATTCAAGGATGTAGGATTTGTACCTTTAGAAATGGTTAAAGGTAAAGCAGTTATGATATTTTGGCCAATTGATAACATAAAAACCCTTCCTTAGAGTTAGAATATAAAGAATAAGAGGACACGAAGGATTGTAATATAAACTCCTTTGTGTCCTTTGTGCCTTAACGGTCAAAATATGTACCAAAATAGCATTATAGAGAGTGATAATAATGGATGATTTAAATATTAACTGGTTTCCTGGACATATGACAAAAGCCTTGCGTATGATGCGTGCCAATTTGAAATTGGTCGATGTCGTCATTGAATTACTCGATGCACGTATTCCAGCGAGCAGTGCCAATCCAGTAATGAATGAGTTACTAGAAGGCAAGCCCCGAGTTGTAGCCTTAAACAAAGCCGATTTAGCAGATCCGGAATGGACTAAAAAATGGATAAGTCACTTTAGTATACAAGGCCTTAAGGTCGTCGCTTTAGATTCTATGACAGGTAGTGGCACCAAAGCATTGGTCAGTCAAGTCGAACAGCTGGGCGCCGCCAAAGCAGGGAAATTAGTCGCTAAAGGTGCTAGTGCGCGGGCCGTACGTGCCATGATTTTAGGGATTCCTAATGTTGGGAAGTCATCACTGATTAATAAATTGAACGGCGTGCACGTAGCAAAAACTGCTGACAAGCCTGGGGTTACCCGGGGGAAACAATGGATTAAGATTGGTAGAAATCTTGAACTATTAGATACGCCAGGTGTACTTTGGCCAAAATTTGAGGATCCTCAAGTTGGCTTTAGGCTGGCTATTACAGGCGCCATCAAAGAAGATATCTATGACACTGAAAAAGTCATGGTTCACATGTTATCACTACTACGCGCCCAATATAGTGAACGACTCATTGAACGTTATAATCTAACACCCCCATTACCTGAGGATACCATTGAATTATTGGATCTAATTGGTAAACGTCGTGGCTGTTTGCGTAGCGGAGGTCTAATTGATTATGAACAAACGGGGCGACTGATCCTTAAAGAATTTCGTACAACTAAACTAGGGAACTTTACCTTGGACCGTCCAGGTGAGAAGAATGGCTAACGAGGCCATTCTTTTCTTATTTTAGCTGGCCGAACAGGGATTGTCCTAATCATCAAGAATATATTACTAGGGATTCGTTTATATTGAGGAGGGATCTTTTTGGACATTAGCTCTATGACAGTAACGCAAATTACTCAGTTATTAATACAAAATGATGTATCGATACAAATAATTAATAGCCTAAAACAAGATTTGAGAGTTTCAGTAACTCGGCTACTCGCAAAGTGGCAGCAAAAACAAGAGAATTTATTATTAGAAAAGCAGCGTGTTCAACATCTATACGAGCAAGAACGCCTACTGACAAGCTCAGGCTACAACCTGATTGCGGGTGTTGATGAAGCGGGTCGGGGTCCTTTGGCTGGCCCAGTTGTGGTAGGAGCTGTCATATTGCCACTAGGCTGTCATCTGCCATTCATCAATGACTCTAAGAAACTTTCAGCCATGCAGCGTGAAAAACTTTATCATCTCATCAGAGAAGTAGCTATTGCTGTACAATATGCGGTCATCGACAGAGAAACCATTGACCGTTTGAATATTTATCAGGCTACAGTACTTGGCATGTATACTGCGATCCAGCAACTTGTGCCAAGGCCAGAGGCGGTACTCATTGATGCAGTACCATTGCCTGATTTAACCATCCCTTCCGTATCCTTGATCGGCGGTGATGCGATCAGTGCATCGATCGGAGCAGCATCGATCATTGCTAAAGTTGAACGAGATCGTATCATGCTGACACTTGACGAACAATTTCCCCACTATGGCTTTGCCAAACACAAAGGATACGGTACTGCAGAGCATATGAAAGCATTAGAGCAATATGGACCATGCCCGATGCATAGACAAAGTTTTGAACCTATTAAATCATGGAAAAAAACTAAAGATGCATAACGATAAAATAGATAAACCTAAGCAACAGGCTATAGCCTTAAGTTATCAACAAAATAATAACGCCGCACCTAAAGTAGTGGCAAAAGGCTCTGGCTTTATTGCTGAAAAAATCTTATTGACAGCGAAGCAACATTCTGTTCCTGTGTACCAAAATAAAACACTTGTCAGTATGTTAATGGCGGTCGAACTTGATAGAGAAATTCCCCCTGAATTATATCAAGCAGTAGCGGAAGTTTTGGCCTATATTTATCGCATTGATCAAAGTATAGGGAAAAAATAGTGGCTATAATACCCAAATAATAAAAAAGTAGGTGTCATATACAATGCGAATCATTGTAGGTATTACAGGTGCTAGTGGTGCGATTTACGGTTTTAGACTCATTGAGGTACTCAAAGAAGCTGGCTGTGAAATCCATGCTGTTGTATCAGAACCTGGTTGGCAAGTCCTAGAGTATGAATGTGGTATAACAAGGCAAGATATTGTTGACAAGGTGGATTTTTTACATGATGTCCATAACATTGCTGCATGTATTGCTAGTGGCTCATTTCGAACAGATGCTATGGTTGTAGTACCTTGTTCCATGCGGACATTAGGTGGTATTGCCAATGGTATTGCTGATAATTTGCTTGGTCGTGCGGCAGATGTCATGCTCAAGGAAGGGCGCAAACTGATTCTTGTACCACGAGAAACACCCTTTAATGCCATTCATTTAGGCAATATGCTTAAATTAGCTCAATTAGGTGTTAGAATTGTTCCAGCCTGTCCTGGTTTTTACCATCGCCCTGAGAATTTGCAAGAGGTCATTGATATGGTGGTGGGGAAGATCTGCGATACAATTGGTGTTGACCATGATTTATTTACCCGCTGGCAAGGGGAGTAACTGAAGTTAAACAGCCAAAAACAAGTAGTCACGAAGGACAGCCTCTGTGGTTTTAGACATCACCCTATGAATACATTCTGGGGCCTTCTAGCGGATTAGTGATGTTCTGGAAATTAATCCACGTTAAAAAATGTGGTAAATTGCGTAGCCGTCTTACTCTTATTGGGTGAGGCGGCTTTTTTATATATATAATTGAAAAAAGTTTATTTGAGAACGTTAGTTCGACATAATTTGCATTGACTTATACATATAATGGTTAATATGTGAAATATATGGAAGGGATGAAACGATTTTGTCGTGGAAAATTTATGGTGTAAGATAGAGTGCTTACGGCAAGAAATGCATGTAACGGCACTTGAAAAAGGAATATCACATCCGGATGTTTTAATGGTTAGTCAGAGGCTGGACGAAGCAATAATTGAATTATATAAAGTAGATCTTATTCAAAAAGTTGGATAGATAAATAAAATTTGTGACATTGCTGTAATATTGAGATGTGATAATATATTTAGACAAAAGGAGGCGATTTGATAATGAAGAAATATCAATATTGATGATTGCCATTTTCATTTTTCTCTATCCTCAATAGTAGATGCTCATAGCGTTCAAGACAATTGGTCAAATATATGCGGGTGATAATCAACCACCTCAACCAAATTTAAATAACTAATAAAGCACCAGATAGCTTAAATTTAATATTAACTTAAAGCGGAATTTAGTAAAGAATATTTTATTTCAGAAAGGATTGTTTAATAATGAAAAGAAAAATTTTAGTTCTTATCACTGGCTCCATGTTAGCTTCAAGTATTGGTTTTACCGCTCCGATTGGCAACTTAACTCCAGGCGAGACAACTATTGGCTACAATCATTACAATCTGAGTCATAGCACTAATGATGATAGTTTTTATGTAGAAAGTGCCGTCTCTGATAAATTTACGTTAGGAATTGAACACAACAACAACTCTGCCGATTACGCCCAAGACTGGAATACCACTGATGTTTACGCACAATACAAGCTTGATCCGAATATTCGCCTTATTCTAGGCAACCGCAATTACGATTATGGTAATCAATCCAACAAAGTCTTCTACGGTGTCGGAGTTGCTACGAATTTAGCTCCAAAACTGGATGGTTATGCATCGGTTATTACCAACAACTACACCACAGAATGGCAAACTGGAGTCAATTATGCGTTAAGTGACAAGGTTGCACTCAATGCCAATTATAAATCCAACAAGGATAAAAATTATTCCACTTATGATGGGGTAGGGATCGGCCTCAATTATAAGTTCTAAGCCTTACTTCTTGATCATATAACAAATAAAACCCAGGAACGATGGGCCTTCCCTTGTTCCTGGGTTTTATTTTATCTTTATGGGTTGCGGCAACATAGCGGTTGTGGTGCAAAAATAAAACTAATTGGTATATATTCGGTACTATTTCTTCGATAGCTTGCATCGTCTATCGGTTCTAATTTTTTTCTTAACAATTTGTTAACCTAATTTTAATCAAATAACCCTATCCCTCATGACGATTATTTGTTATATTTTACAGATAGAGTTTTTAAGAGGAGGAATTTAGCCGATGCGAGAGACAATCACAATTAATAGAATTATCAAATGTTCTTTGCTTGACAAGGAAGTAGCTCAACAAATATCAGCGTATACACTCACCATTCAAGAGACTCCATTTACTAGCGAAATGCTTACAAAATACTGTAGCGGTGAACAAACCTGCAAAAGCCTTGATTGCCAGTTCATTATTGGTGTATTAGGAAAATCATATAGCAAATCATTAGAAATTATCTATAATTTTATGAATAACGATTCTGTATTATAACTAGGCAATCTAATAAATTATCGCCAAAATCAGTCTTACAAAAAAATAGTGGAGATGCCAATATTTCAGCCATAAAGCAGTAGCTCTATTTTTGCTAACTAGTTCATCACAAATAGAAAATACTGTCTTGTGGCTATTTTTTGCACGAATCGTTGCCCCCTTTATGGGTTATCACCAACCAAACGCGCAAAGAGTACGCTAAGGAGTAAGCATGCTGGACTTATCCAGGCCTTGGCCGCAAGTGTCTTGATCATCCAGAAGCATGATAACATCCTTTCACCATAAAAGCACCAGTAATGGCTCCACATGTTTCAGAAAGATGTCCCATTCCTCCACCGAATCCTCGTGATATTCGGAGAGCGTCATCTTGGCTAATACCAAAAAGAGGACTATAAGTTAATAGAATGGCTTGAGAACATGATAGGCCACTTTCAAAATATGAGACGGCTTGGCTAACGCGAATATTTTTCATGCGAAAACCTCACTATATTTATTTAATGACTTTGATAAAGTATCTAGTATATTACGTTATATACTTAAATAGCAAAATCCTTCTAATTTGTGTTAACTTAATTATGTTTTTCTATATTGTTGTAATAAATGGTATTTTATTTGTGAAATGGCAAGGGAAAAAGCCGTTTAAGATTAACGAGTGAGAACCATATCATTTATAATAGCGAAAGAAATCCTGCCAAATTTTTGTAGAATTTTGGCAGGATTTATTGTATTATATGGTAAATATAGATATTATAAAGGATGATTTAAAACTATTGAAGATTAGCAATTAGTAGAATATGATTCGGAAGAACAGTCTGTAAATTTTTATAGTTGATTAAAAGTAACGATGAGGATGTAATGATATGGGTAAAGGACGGTGATTTCTTGTATGCAAATATCGCCCATAGACTGAAACTTGCTTGCCACAAAAATATTACTGTTATAAAATGTAAATTAGATAGAGTTTAAGAAGAATATTTGAGGTGACATGTGATTATTTTATATAACATTATGATGGCAATCATCGTAACGTTGGTAGTAATACCTACATATATGATTCGTCTAATACGAGAAAAAGGGTTCGGTGAGAGGTTCCGACAGAGTTTTGGACTTATACCTGCCACTACCTTAGATCCTGTAATAAATAAAGATTGCATTTGGTTGCATGCTGCTTCTGTTGGAGAGATCGTTGCGACTAGCCCTATTGTGAAAGAAATACGCAGGCAGTTCCCTGAAACACCAATTTTGATATCCGTGATTACAGTAAATGGCTATGCTATGGCTAAACAGATCATTCCTGAGGCTGATTGTATCATCTTTATACTTCCTGATTTACCCTTTCAAATGCACAGTATAGTAGCTAAAATCAAGCCTAAAATCATTTTACTCGTTGAAACTGAATTGTGGCCAAAGTTTTTATGGACTACTCAATTACTTGGTATTCCTGTATTAATGGTTAATGGTCGCATTGGCTGTAAAAATCTAAAACGCTATCACTATGTATTCTTTTTATTTCCACATATATTGACTACGGTGAGACGATTTTGTATGCAATCTACCACCGATGCAGAGTATATTATAAAGCTTGGTGCTGATCCCCAACGAGTTTTTGTCACCGGTAATACTAAGTTTGATCAAAATTATACCAATTTAGGTCAAGGGGAAAAAGATGAGTTGGTTCAGCAATTAGGATTAAAAGAACGATGGCCGATTATCGTAGCTGGTAGTACTCATAAAGGAGAAGAAGAATTATTATTCGTGGCTTTTAATAAGATACAAGAACGCTTTGAACATGCAGTTCTAATCCTAGCACCGCGAGAAATAAGGCGGAGGCAAGAAGTGTCCCTTTGTGCCACTACTTATAATTTATCGGCTATTTGCCGTACTGATTTTGAGAAAATTGAGGATAAATATAGTATTGTAATACTTGATACCATCGGCGAACTGGGGAAAATCTATAGTATTGGGGATATTGTTTACGTGGGAGGCAGTTTAGTTCCCAAAGGTGGTCACAATATTCTTGAGCCTGCTATACATGGGAAACCAATATTAGTTGGTCAGTATATGTTTAATTTTAAGGACAGTTATACGTTGTTTAGTAATCGTGGAGCATGTCAAACTGTATATGATGGTACTGATCTTACGGAAAAACTTCTCGCTATCTTAAACAGTAGCGAAACGCAGAAAGCGATGAGCCAGGAAGCATTGGCAATTATGAATGAAAATCGCGGTGCTACTAATGAAACGCTATTGCATATAAAGGATATATTAAAATGTTCTTAAATTAGAAGGACAGTGTGAGTCGGAAAAAGATTCTTTGACTCATAATCCTAATACCTGTTAAATTCTATATGATGAAACTTGTATATGAAATGTCTTATTGAAATACGCTAAAGATATGGGGGATGATGGCGTTCTATGGATAAAGAAATGTTTATATCATTTGAGAGCATGCAGAACTTTCGTGATATCGGTGGTTTTGTATTAGAAGATGGGCATAATATGAAACCTGGTGCAGTCTTTCGTTCCGAAGATCTATCACGGATGTCAACAGGAGATAGGGATAAACTTAAGGAGCTAGGGATTAAGTGTATCATTGATCTTCGAACACCAAATGAGCGCTCTTCGAAATCATATGAGATCAGCGAAGATACGGGTATGCAAGTTGTACACATTCCAATACTTAGTGAAGAGAAAGATCTTAGTCGCTGGCAGTTCTTTTGGTTTCTAATACGCGAAGGACGAAATCTGGACTTTGAGGAATACATGCGCCGATTTTATAATCGGTTGGCGTTTGAGCGAACAAAGCAGACTAAGAATATTCTTACGTTACTATCTGATGAACGGAATATACCAGCACTCATTCACTGTACAGGCGGGAAAGATCGTACTGGGTTTATTGCGGCACTGCTTCAGTTGATAATAGGGGTGCCGAGGCAAACCGTACTACAATCCTATTTAGCCTCAAGTGAGGTTATCGCGTCTCAAATGAAAAGTATTGAAAAGTACATACGTTGGATGAGTCTCGGGCAGGTTTCGCCTGAACGTCTGAGGCCAATGCTTGAAGTACGTAAGGAGTACTTGGAGGGTACCTTGAACGAGATCTTTCATAGACATAAGTCATTAGATGCATACCTTACTATTGGATGCAGCGTGGATAAGTGTTGTTTAGAACGGCTACGGAAACTACTAAAGATTTCAGTGCGGCAGAGCCGCTAAGTATTTACTTTTGTAGTAGATGATAAAAATAATACAGACACAACATGTCCATTAGTGGAGTCGTGCTGTGTCTGTATTATTTTTATCTAATTCATGGCCGACGAACCTTATATAAGGATAGGTGAACTTATTACACTCAAAAAAATATCTGCATATTTCTTTCCTTAAAACCAAATATATGGTAATATACACATAAGTGCTAGTGATGTACAAAAGTACTTATGTGATTTTTGGAGGTTCTATGACAGATAACAAAAGTGAACGCAACAGGTTACTTATAAAAGTATGTCAACTTTATTATGAGGACGGATTTAATCAGCAAGATATTGGGAATCGCCTTGGTATCTCACGTCCTCACGTAAGTCGAATGCTCACAGCCGCAAAAAAAGAGGGCATTGTTCAAATTTCGATTAAAAATCCTTATTCGATTGAACAGCGCGTTGAAGAATTACTGATTGATACGTTTGGCATTCATGATGCGATTGTGGTTGATATACCCCATGCCGACGAACAAAGTCTTACTCTTCAACTGGGGAGAACTTGCGCCATACTTATGGAGTCTATCTTAAAAGATGGTGATGTTGTGGGAATCATGGCCGGACGTGGGATTTCAGCCATTGGTGCAGAGATCGATTATTTCCCGAAGAATAATCTGCAATTTGTACCATTAGTTGGTGGATGGGGCTCCGAGGGAGGCACTTGGCATGCTAACTCAAATACGATGACTATTGCTAATAAACTAAAATCTAAGTACTGGCTACTGCATGCACCGGCAATTGTTGCAAATCAAGAAATCGGAGAGCTTCTAAAAAAAGAACCTGGGGTTGAAAAGGTTCTGACTATGGCAAAAAACTGTGATGTGGCTATTGTCGGTATTGGCGATGTGTCCGAAAAAGCAACGATTGTACAGTCTGGTAATTTCAATACTACGGACCTAAGAAGTGTTAGAAATAGTGGGGCAGTTGCCAATATCTGCGCTTCTTTTCTTGATTCTTGCGGCAAGACCATTGATTTTCCCATGAAAAATAGAATGCTTGGCTTGGCCGCTCCAGAACTGCGTGGTATACGAAATGTGATTGCCATTGCAGGAGGGAAAGATAAGGTAGAGGCAATAACCGCAGTGCTTCGTGGCAAATGGATTGATATTTTGGTGATCGATGTGGCAACAGCACAATCTGTTTTACATTTTCATAAGAAAAATATGTAACAAGAAAGGAAGAGGAACTTGAGTATAGCAGGATATTATGGTAATTATGGAGGAACCTTTATTCCAGAAATTTTATACCCGGCATTTAATGAGCTGAATCATGAATTCGACAAGATTAAAAATGACCCAGCTTTCTGGCATGAGTATTGTGAACGACTTGCAGATTTTTCTGGACGCCCCACACCGCTAACCTATGCCAATCGATTAACAGATCATTTTGGCAAGGCAAAAATTTATATTAAACGAGAAGATTTAAATCATTCGGGTGCCCATAAGATTAACAATGCCCTAGGGCAAGGATTGCTCGCAAAACGCATGAAGAAAACTCGGGTCATTGCCGAAACGGGTGCTGGACAACATGGTGTTGCAACATCGATAGTAGCCGCAAAATTAGGGCTCCAGGCGACGATCTATATGGGGCGCGAAGATATGGAAAGGCAATATTCCAATGTGTTTTGGATGAAACAGCTTGGGGCAGAAGTTGTTCCTGTCGATTATGGCTCTCGCACCTTAAAAGATGCTATTAATGCAGCACTGCGTGACTGGGTCTCTAGTTTTGAAACAACTCATTATTTGCTGGGTACTGCCTCAGGCGCACATCCTTTTCCTGAAATGGTAGCTTTTTTTCAATCCATCATTGGCATCGAAGCAAAAGAACAAATTCTTCGATTAGAAGGTAAACTACCAAGCCACGTTTATGCCTGTGTCGGCGGCGGTTCAAATGCCCTGGGTATTTTTCAATCTTTTCTATCTAGCCGAGAAGTGGAACTTGTTGGCGTGGAGGCAGGCGGAAAAGGGCAAATTTCAGGACAACATGCCACCCGTCTTGCATATGGGGAGGGAAAACCAGGTATTGCACAAGGCTACAAGAGTTATTTTTTGCAAGATAGTGATGGACAGATGCGTGATACCTATAGCATTGCTGCAGGCCTTGATTATACAGGTATCTCACCGATATTTGCAGACTTGTTTGAGAAGGGTCGAGTACGCTTTGAGGCTGCTACTGATGCTGAGGTGATAGAGGCCCTTACACTTATCATGAACAAGGAGGGAATTATTCCTGCCCTTGAGTCTACCCATGCCTTTGTAGGTGCCTTTAAGGATATTGTCAATACTTCAGCATCTGATATTTTTATTATCAATATGTCTGGACGGGGAGATAAAGATATTTTTAATATAGCGGAGGGATTGAAAGACGATGAGTGGAAAGAGTTTATCAGTCGAAAGCACAAACAATATGAGTAAGCTCGCTAAAGAAATTATTGCCAAAAGAAAGCAAAAAGACATTTTATTGATGACTCATCAAATATTAGGCTATCCTGACTTCGAAACTAATTATGAAATGATTCGTCTATTTGTAGAGTGTGGTGTGGATCTTATTGAACTACAACTTCCTTTCTCTGAACCCATTGCTGATGGCCCCATTTTTCTAAAGGCAAACCAAGAAGCCTTGCAACGTGGAACAACCATAGAACAATGCCTACAGTTTGCGCGCAGGGTAACCGCGGAATTCAATATTCCTTTCATTTTTATGACCTACTACAATATTTTGTATCAGTATGGAGTGGGAAAATTCATTGAAACCACCAAATCAATTGGTATTCGTGGCTTGATCGTACCTGATGCCTATCCCGAGGAGAGCAGTGACTATATGAATGCGTGTAAAAAGTATGAGGTTGATCCCATATTGCTTGTTACTCCCTATACCCCAGATGAGCGCCTTGCCTATTTGTCGAGAAAAACAAGTGGACTGTTGTATTGTGTGGCGAGAAAAGGAGTCACTGGTGGGAAAACAGATTTCGATAACAATACGACAGCCTTTTTGTCTCGCTGTCGGCAGTATGGTTCCACACCCATTGGCGTAGGTTTTGGTATTCAACATAAAGATCACGTCCAGTTTCTCATTGGAAAAAGTGACATTGCCATTATCGGAAGCAAATTGCTAGAATTACTTGAAGCAGAGGGACTTACTGGTGTTAAAACCTTTTTAGATAGCTTATTGACGGACAAAGATATCGTAGAAAATAATAAGGGGGCAAATCATGAATAGGCTCTTAAGACAAACCACTTTACTGACCCTAATACTAACCATATTTTTCTCACTCATGGTGGCAACCAATCCTGTAGTAGCATCCCAAAATACCACAGATTTAGTCAATCTGCAAATTCTCACAATTAACGACTTTCATGGCGCCTTAGTGGAAAACGGGAAAAATCCTGGTGCCGCCAAAATAGCCCAGTACTTAAAAGATATGAAAGATGAAAATCCGAATGGTACTCTGATTTTGAGTGCTGGTGATATGTTTCAAGGTAGCCCTGACTCTAATCTCTTGTACGGAAAAACTGTAGTCCAGGTTATGAATGCCATTGGCTTTGATGCTATGACTATCGGCAATCACGAATTTGACTGGGGCGTAGATATTCTGAAAGAGCGAATTGCTCAATCTCATTTCCCCTATATTTCTGCCAATATTCTTGATAAGAATACTGGTAAATCAGCTAATTTTCTTAAGCCATATGTTATTTTTGAACGTGAAGGTATTAAAATTGCCGTAATTGGTCTGACGACACCGGAAACAGCTTACAAATCCAATCCTAAAGTAGTGTCTGCTTACTTATTTGAAGACCCTGCAAAAACCGTCAATGCCCTAATGCCTGAACTTAAACAAAAAGGCGCAGATGTTATCATTATACTGTCCCATATGAGTAGCTTTATGGATAAGCAAACAGGCGAAATCACAGGTGAAGCTGCTGACCTAGTGATGAACACTCACGGTATTGATGGCGTCGTATCAGGTCATTCACACCAAATTGTTCACGGCACAGTCAATGATGTGCCAATTGTACAAGCTAATTATTTTGGCCGAGCTGTTGGTAAAATAAATTTCCTATTTAAAAAGAGCACCAAGCAAATCATCATGTCTAGCACCAATACCACTCTATTACCCCCTAATGGGCTAACTGCTGATACCCAGGTTAAAGCAATTATTGATAAGGCACAAACTGAAATTGCCCCAGTAAAAAATGTTTTCCTTGGTCGTACTGTAAGAGAACTTAGCCATGACCGAGACGCCGAGCAAGTATCACTGCTCGGTCAATGGACTGCTGATGCAATGCGTGAGGCAGCCAATGCCGATATTGCTTTCCAAAATGCTGGTGGCATCAGAACAAACATTCCTGCCGGCAATATTACCATGGGCAACCTTTATGAAGTATTTCCTTTTGACAACACTGTAGTCACGGTAGAAATGACAGGCGCTCAAGTAATGAAAGTACTACAGCATGGTATTATGAATAGTAAAGTAAATATGATACAATTTTCTGGAATAAAAGTAGTGTATGATGGAGCTCAGGCTGATGACCAACGTATAGTTGTTACCCTAGCTGATGGTACTCCCCTTAATCTTACTAAAAAATACAAAGTTGCTACCAATGACTTCCTTGCTGCAGGTGGCGATAATTTTACCATGTTTAGCGAAGGTAACAATCAAACGGATACATATATACCATTGCGCGATATGTTGGCTACTACAATTAAAAAACTAAAAGTCATTCATTTCAACGGTGATGATCGTTTTATTGAAATAAAACCTGCTACTACAAATACCTCACCGATTGCTGCTTAGGAGCAGTAAAATAGCCCTCTTTTTAAAGCAAGCAATCTTCAGACAAATAGGTTGTTAATGGGGAAAGAGTCCGTAAGTATAGTAACGCTTATCAATAGGAGAAAAAACAGCTACAATATCCAAGTAATGGATATTGTAGCTGTTTTTTGGAAACATTATACTGAGGTGTTTTATGATGAATACGATCAAGGTAGGGGATTTTGGAGAACAGGCTGCTGCAGACTATTTGTGCAGGGCTGGATATGATATCTTAGAGCGAAAATATCGACTTAAAATTGGCGAGATTGATATCATTGCCCAAAAAGATAATACCTTCATGTTTGTTGAAGTTAAAACCAGACGTAGTATAAGATATGGTTATCCCGCAGAAGCTGTAACCTATCGCAAACAACAAAAAATAATGAATACGGCATTGTGTTATCTTAAGCAAATCGATCAGAATCAGGCTGCTTGTCGTTTTGATGTAATGGAAATTTTTTTAGCAGAGCCAAATGTGATCAAATATAATCATATCATGAATGCATTTAGTAAATAAGGTGGGTGTCATTTTGATGTTTTCCCAAACATTTGGTTCAACAAATTTAGGCTTGAATGGTGTACTCATTACTGTGGAAGTTGATATTGCGAATGGTCTACCGGCCTTAGATATTGTGGGGCTACCTGATACTGCTGTTCGAGAATCACGAGAGCGCGTACGAGCGGCGATCAAAAATTCTGGCTTCGAATTTCCCTCTCGGCGTATTACCATCAATTTGGCTCCTGCTGATTTGAAGAAAGACAGTTCAGGGCTAGATTTGCCTATTGCCATTGGTATCTTGGCAGCAAGTGGGCAAATCGTCTGGGATAGTTGTGAACAATATTTATTTGTCAGTGAACTATCATTAGAAGGAAAATTGCGGGGCGTATCAGGCATCTTGCCAATGGCGATCCATTGCTGTGATCAGGGCATTAAGCATATGATTGTTGCACCAGATAATGTTCAAGAAGCATTATTGGTTGAAGGAATAAAGGTTTATGCTCCCCTAACCTTGGCTCAATTAGTACTACATCTTCAAAGCATTACGATACTGCCTCCAGAATCTAAACAACCAATTGCCAATTTGCTTCCAGGCAATAATGAGGATTTTGCTGATGTTCAGGGACAACTTGTTGCCAAGCGAGCCTTAGAAATAGCGGCCGCTGGCGGGCATAATTTACTGATGGTGGGTCCACCTGGTTCTGGGAAAACTATGCTGGCACGACGTATTACATCTATAATGCCTGCTATGTCGCCCCAGGAAGCATTAGAAGTGACTAAGATATACAGCATTGCTGATTTACTACACAATCATGCTGGGCTTGTGGCAGTAAGACCTTTTCGTAGTCCGCACCATACGATTTCGGGTGCCGGTATGGTAGGAGGTGGACGTATTCCTAAACCTGGGGAAGTTACACTAAGTCATCATGGGGTATTGTTTCTCGATGAACTTGCAGAATTTCCTAGAATGGTTTTGGAAGGATTGCGCCAGCCTGTAGAAGACGGCCAAGTGACAATCTCGCGGGTGAATGCATCATTTTCCTATCCCGCAAAATTTATATTAATTTCTGCCATGAACCCTTGTCTTTGTGGTTTTTTTGGTGACTCACGACAAGATTGTTCCTGTAGCAATAATGATATTAAGCGCTATCGCAAACGAATTTCTGGCCCACTCCTTGATCGGATGGATATCAATGTCCATGTACCACGTCTAGAATATA
>Ga0209430_1000212_pt1 | contig 71219 bp, 56 predicted proteins | sample BarGraIncub1133A_FD_184504 | JGI IMG/M metagenome (GOLD analysis project Ga0209430, IMG submission 184504) | Arctic peat soil microbial communities from Barrow, Alaska - Barrow Graham LP Incubations 11-33A (SPAdes) (version 2) | ecosystem: Environmental > Terrestrial > Soil > Wetlands > Peat... | reverse complement strand
CATCATGAACTTGAGTGATCCGTTGTAATCGGTCAATACCATACTGGCAAAATTCTTACCGTTTTTTGATATTGCCTCCTGGGCATCCGTAACGATCCCAAAAAGCGTCAGCTCCCTGTTTTTGAAGGATGCCAGATCAGCGTTCAGATCAGAAAGGGTAACACCTTTGGTGCAATAACTGTTGATTTCCACTTTGTAATCGTCCAGAGGATGTGCAGAGAGATAGATACCAATAAGGTTTTTCTCCTTTTCAAGGACCACAATACCAGGCCATTCCGGCACATTAGGCACAGCAGGAAGCTTGATGGAAATGGGTTGAACATCGCCGAAAAGATTAGCCATCGAACCGGATTTTTCGCTCTGGATCTTGTTTCCATATTTGAGGAGCGCCTCAATGAAGGTTGTCCCATCGCCCATATCGGCAAAAAACTGCGCCCGGTTCATCGTTTGAAAACTATCGAAGCCTCCGGCCATGGCTAAGGCCTCCAGGTTTTTCTTGTTCACCGACTGCAGGTTCACGCGTTCCACCAGATCGTAGATGCTCCTGAACTCTCCGTTCTGGTCGCGTTCCTTCAGGATATCCGCCACCGCACCGGCTCCTACCCCTTTGATAGCCGTCAAACCAAACCGTAACGCACCGCTTTTATTGACGAAGAATGAAGCCCTTGATTCATTGACGTCTGGTCCCATAACCTTCATATCCATGTGATTGCACTCGTCCATAAAGAGCGAAATCTTATCCGAATTGGAAAGATTACAACTCAAAACGGCCGCCATAAATTCGGATGGATAGTGGGCTTTCAGGTATCCAGTCTGATAAGCGATGAGGGCATAGCAGACGGAGTGGGATTTGTTAAAAGCGTAGGAGGCAAAAGATTCCCAGTCCTTCCAAATCTTTTCGATCAGCGAATCGGGTGCCCTTCCCAGCTCTTTACAACCTTCCACGAAGGTGGTATTCTTCTTACAACCTTCCTTGAAGAGAACTTTCAATTCATCCATCATCTTGCGGTCCTTTTTACCCATGGCCTTCCGGAGAGAGTCCGATTCACCCCTGGTAAAATCGGCCAGCGCCCTCGCCTGAAGCATCACCTGCTCCTGGTAAACTGTAATCCCGTAAGTATCTTTGAGATAGGTCTCCATCATGGGATGATCGTAAATAACCTCTTCGCGACCATGTTTGCGGTTGATGTATAAGGGGATATACTCCATCGGACCGGGACGGTAGAGCGCATTCATGGCAACAAGATCCTCAAAACAGTTCGATTGCAGCTGTCTTAACCATTTCTTCATGCCGGCAGATTCAAACTGGAAAATAGCCGTTGTCTCTCCCGCACTGAACAGATCTAAAGTCTTGGCGTCATCCATTGGAATCTGGTCAATGTCCAGTTCTATCTTCTTCGATAACCGAATATTCTCGAGACATTCCTTGATGATTGACAAGGTTTTTAGTCCGAGGAAGTCCATCTTCATCAATCCGATGGATTCCACAAAATGGCCGTCATACTGGGTAGTGAGGAGATCTTCGTCTTTGGTGGGCATCAGTGGAATGTGCATATCCAGCGGATCCCGGCCAATGATTACCCCACAGGCATGCACCCCGAATTGTCTGACACAGCCTTCCAGTGTACCGGCAAATTTCAACATCCGGACCACCAGGGGATTGACAGAATTTCTCTCTCTTTCCAGCAGCGGGGTATTGGCGTAGGCCTCTTTCAACGTGATCTTCGGCGTTTCCGGCACCAGTTTTGCAATGCGATCCGTCTCCGACAGGGGTAATCTGAGTACCCTGCCCACATCCCGAATCGCCATCTTGGCAGCCATCGTCCCGAAGGTGCAGATATGAGCCACCCGGTCGCGGCCATACTTTTCCTTGACCCAGTCGAGGACCAGCTGGCGGCCGTCATCATCGAAGTCGATATCGATATCAGGCATCGAAATACGATCGGGATTAAGGAATCTTTCGAACAGCAATTCATATTTGAGGGGATCTACATTGGTAATCCCTGTTGCATAGGCGACAACAGAACCTGCGGCCGATCCCCGGCCCGGACCGACGATGACTCCCATCTGCCGGGCGGCATTGATAAAGTCCTGAACAATAAGAAAGTAACCAGGAAATCCCATGGTCTTGATCACGTGCAACTCGAAGCTGATCCGCTCCTTGATTTCAGGATCAATATTTTCTCCATACCTGCGGATGGCCCCCTTCTCGACGAGCGACTGGAGGTAATCGGCTTCAAATTTCACTCTGAGGGTACTTTCATAGCCCCCTATCCGCGTAAAATCCTCTCCAAATTCCTCTTGTAACTGTTCCGCCGTAAATATTTCGCGGTATTCTGTCTCTGTTCCGAAACTTTCGGGAATCGGGAAGGCCGGCATGATGGGTTTTGCATTTAGTTCATAGAACTCTACCTTATCGACGATCTCTTGAGTATTCGTCAGAGCTTCAGGTATATCTTCAAATAATTGGTTCATTTCAGCCGTACTCTTCAGCCACTCCTCCTTGGTATACCTCATGCGGGTAGGATCATCGAGGTCTTTGCCTGTATTCAGACAGATCAGCAGATCATGCGCATCGGCATCCTCCTCGTTGACAAAATGAGTATCGTTGGTGGCGATTAATTTGACTTCATGTTGTATGGCCAGTTTTACCAGCTCCGTGTTTACACTGACCTGTTTGTCATATACTTCGCTGCGCAGCTTCGGATCTTTGGCCGGATGACGCATAACTTCCAGGTAAAAATCCTCACCGAAAATGGATTTGTACCATTTGATTGCCTCGTTAGCGCCCGACAGGTCTCCTTTCATGATCAGCTGAGGGATCTCTCCACCGAGGCAAGCGGTGGAGGCGATCAGTCCTTCGCCAAATTTCTCTAAGAGTACTTTATCGATCCGTGGTTTATAATACATCCCCTCCGTGTTGGCCAGGGTCACGAGTTTCAGCAGGTTTCTGTAACCTTTCAAGTTCTTGGCCAGCAGGATCAAGTGATCGCCAGAGCGGTCCTCCTTTTCATTCTTGTCTTTAAACTGGATTCCCCGGGAGGCTACGTACGTTTCGACGCCAAGTATCGGTTTGACGCCAATTTTTTTGCAGGTTTCGTGAAATTCCTTGATTCCAAACATATTACCATGATCGGTAAGGGCCAGGGCGGTCATCCCGTCATTTTTTGCCTTTGTGATTAAGCCCGAAACACTGGCGGCGCCGTCCAGAATCGAATATTGACTGTGAACATGCAGGTGGGTAAATGGAATCATGAGCAGAAAAGATTGACTATAAGCAAACAAAGCAGGCACGGCAATGCATCACCGGGCTGGTTTAAAAATAATAAAATAAGGCACCATCGGATGCCTTATTTTATTATTTAAAAGAAATATTGTACCTTTGCCCCTCGTTTTTATTAATTAACATTTAAGAGTTACACTGTATGTCAGTAAAGATTCGTTTGGCCAGGCATGGCCGCAAACAACATGCCTACTATCACATTGTGGTAGCAAACAGCAGGGCGCCACGAGATGGCAGGTTTATTGAAAGGATCGGTTCTTATAATCCAAACACTAATCCTGCTACCATCGATCTTGACTTTGATAAAGCTATTTCATGGCTTTTGAAGGGTGCTCAGCCTACAGATACTACCCGCTCTATCCTTTCCCGCGAAGGGGTAATGATGAAAAAACACCTTCTTGAAGGAGCCAAAAAAGGAGCCTTTACTGAAGCGGAAGCTGAAACAAAATTCGAAGCTTGGATGAATCAGAAAGCTGCCAAAGTCGAAGCATCCAAAGTAAAACTTTCAAGCTCGCAAGTGGAAGACAAAAAAGCAAGGTTGAATGCCGAAGTAAAAGTTAACGAGGCCCGTATGGCAGAGATCGCCAAACGTAATGTTGCCGCTGCAGCTGCCAAATTGGCTCCTGCTAAAGAAGTAGTTGCCGAAGAGGTTGCAGTTGTTGAAGAAGTAGCAATTGTTGAAAAACCAGCAGTTATTGAAGAGGTGGCTATTGTTGAAAAACCAGCAGTTGCCGAAGAGGTGGTTGTTGCTGAAGAAGTTGCTCCAAAGGTTGAAGCTACTCCTGAAGTCGAAGCTGCTCCTGAGGTTCAGGCTGCTGAGGTTACAACCAAAGAATAAACAACATTTGGTCCGGCTTGGTCCGGAATAAGATTTAAAGCGATGGAGTCCTTCCATCGCTTTTTTTATTGCTACTTTTGTGTGCAAAATTACGAACCGGCCATGACTTCAATCGACAAACAGGATTTCTTCCCGATAGGTACCATCATCAAACCGCACGGACTGAAAGGCGAGATGGTTCTTGATGTAGCAGAGGGCTTTGAGGAGGTTTTGGAGGAATCAGAGTTTTTGATGGTGGAAATTGACGGGGGACTGGTCCCCTTTTTCGTTACGGAGGACGGGATTAATTTCCGTACACCGACATCCGTTTCACTAACTTTTGACGATCTTGACACTGCTGACAAGGTGCGACCCTTTTGCGGTTGCAAGATATTTCTTCCTAACGAGGCTCAGATGGAACAACCGATTGAAGGAGAACTGAACGAACTGATCGGTTACCTGGTTTTTGATCTCGAAAAGGGGCCTTTAGGAAAAATCATCCGGGTAGATGATTTTTCCGGAAATGTCGTGCTGACGATTCTTCATGGTAATCGTGAGATTCTGGTTCCGCTGTCGGACGATTTTATCACAAAATTCGACGAAGAGAAACGGGAACTGCACCTGGATTGTCCGGAGGGGCTCGTTGATTTGTACCTGGAGGAGGAAAACGGAAATAATTGAGTTGAATCTGGAGTAAGGAAATTAATATGTTTGAGAAGGAAGATCTGAAAAATGCATTGCAGGTGTTGCGGAATGGCGGTGTGATCCTCTATCCGACAGATACGGTCTGGGGTTTAGGTTGCGACGCGACCAATTCCGATGCCGTGAAGAGGATTTTTACGATCAAACAAAGGGAAGATTCAAAGAGCATGCTGGTGCTGATGGAGAATCCAAATATGCTCAGCGCTTACCTAAAAGAGGTTCCGGAAATTGCCTGGCAACTGATCGAGGTGACTGATAAGCCATTAACAATCATCTATCCGGGGGCAAAAAATCTGGCTCCGAATCTGGTTGCTGAAGATGGGTCCATTGGCATCAGAATTACCACCGAGACTTTTACGGAGCATCTGATTCAGCAATTTCGCCGTCCTGTCGTTTCAACTTCTGCCAACTTATCAGGAAAGCCGGCGCCGCAAAATTTTGATGAAATTGAGGAGGGGATTTTGTCGGCAGTGGATTATGTGGTTCAGTATCGGCAGGAGGAAACTGCTAAATCGAAACCGTCTGCAATTATTAAGCTGGGCCCCAGCGGGCAGATACAAATCATCCGGTAGTTATAAGTTGCTATGCCGCTGCTATGCCGCTATCCCTCGTTTGCAAGCCGCTATCCCTCGTTTGCAACGAGGGATCATCACGGTATAAATCCCTCGTTGCAAACGAGGGATGGCTAAATTAAACCGGACACCGCTCCAGCGGATTGCAAATCCGCTGGAGCATCAATTGGTGAAAGGTTACACCTCTATGAAATGCTTATTTTCGAACGGCCTATAATTGAAAAACTTCTCAAACCAATACAGAAAAAAATATTTCCCCGTCAGTTTCTTCTTTTTTTCGGATAATTCCGGATGCCAGTTCAGCTGCTCCAGCCTCTTCTGCATGACGGCAGGATGGGTATCCCTGAAACGCTCGAGACTATCGATGGATTGCGCATAATCATATTCAGCAGCACTTTGGTTGATAGTTTTGATGTGCTTGGAGTCGGCCGACCAGTAATTCTTGCTCCCTTCGAGCTTTTCCATCATTTTTTTCGGCGGACGAACCCAACCATAATGATAAACCGTGGCATCGACAAATTTTCCGTTGAGTTTGCGGGCATCCTTCCAACGAAAACCCTGGGCATCATTCCAGGAGCGAATTCCTTTGTTGTTGCGGACGATCCGGATCTCACTCCGATACCAACGGCGTGAATCCGCCACGTAATCGAAAGTCCCGTAAAAATGCAGGTAGTGAAAGATCAGTCCATGAATTTCCTTGTCCGGCAGGTTATCCTCCATGGCTTTACGGATGACCGGCAGGTATTTCTCATGAATCACCTCATCCCCCTGAATGTAAAAACACCAGTCATACCCTTCCGGGATCGCGTCAAAGGCCTTATTCGTCTCGGAAGCAAGTACCCGACCCCTCTCTTTCAGGGTAGGATCCCAGACGGTATCGATGATCTGAATCTTGTCAGAACCGATGGATTCAATTAACTCCCTTGTTCCGTCATTGCAGTCACCCACGGCCACAATAAAATGATCACATACCGGAAGAATAGAAGTAATCGCCTCTACGACAGGATAATCGTACAGAACTCCGTTCTTTACAAAACTAAATCCGCAGACTCTCATACGATAATATTTTAGGTGTTAACTTTTATACTAGTGTTGTGTTAAGTGACAATTGACGGAACGTCATTCCGAACTTGATTCGGAATCCCCCGATTATAGCTGTCATCCCTCGTTTCAAACGAGGGATAGCGGTGTTCAGCATGACGCAGTATATGTAAAGCTTAACACAAAACATGGAATCCTGGTAGGTCATTGAAATTCAGAGTAGCAAAGTAGTCGTCCAGCGTCTCCGCCCTACGGATCTCTACCACCTCACCGTTTTCCCTGAGAAGTAACTCGGCAGACCGCAATTTTCCGTTGTAATTAAAACCCATGGCATGACCGTGCGCACCCGTATCGTGGATGACCACCAGATCACCGGGCATCATCTTTGGAAGCACCCGGTTGATGGCGAATTTATCGTTGTTCTCACACAATGAACCGGTTACATCGTACATGAATTTGGACGGATTCTCCTCGTTACCCAAAACCGTGATATGGTGATAGGAACCGTACAGGGCCGGGCGCATCAGATTGGCCATGCTGGCATCCAGACCGGCGTATTTTTTGTAGGTATTCTTGATATGCAGTACCCTGGAAACCAGGAATCCGAAGGGTCCGGTGATGGCTCTTCCTGATTCGAAAAAGATTTTCAACGGCTCGAGGCCGTTGGCTACAATGAACTTGCTGTAACTTTCCCGGATACCGTTGGACATTTTATCGAGGTCAACCGCTTGCTGATCAGGCTCGTATGGAATACCGATTCCCCCACCCAGATTCGCAAATTCGAAACGGATACCAAGGGTCTGATGCAGTTCTACGATCAATTCAAAAAGGATATGGGCTGTCTCGACGAAATAATCAGGATTCAGTTCGTTGGATGCCACCATCGTGTGGATGCCAAATCTTTTGATTCCCTTGTCGCGCAGAATCTTGTATCCTTCGAAAAGCTGCTCGCGGGTGAAGCCATATTTGGCCTCCTCAGGATGACCGATAATGGCATTTCCCTCCTTGAGCGCTCCCGGGTTGTAGCGGAAACAGACCAGCTCAGGCAGACCGACTTTCTCTTCGAGGTAGCTGATGTGGGCAAAATCGTCGAGGTTGATGATGGCCCCGAGTTCGATTGCCTTCTTGTATTCGTAGGCGGGCGTGTCATTGGAAGTAAACATGATCTCTTCACCACGCAATCCAACCTTTTCGGCCAGTTCGAGCTCGGCCATGGAACTGCAGTCGATGCCGAAGCCTTCCTGGCGTAAGATCTTCATCAGAAAGGGATTGGGAGCGGATTTAATGGCATAATATTCCTTGAAACCCGGGTTCCAGGAGAATGCTTTGACGAATTTGCGGGCATACTCGCGCATTCCCTTTTCGTCGTAAATATGAAATGGAGTAGGAAATTTTTCTGCAATCTTTGCTAATTCCTCCTTCGAAAATGGCATTGTCTTCTCAGTCATTGTTGAAAAAATTGAAACGGCAAATTTACAAAAAATCGCAGAGAGGTGCAATTGTTTACCAGAAGAGTTCCCGACTAAGAATGCCGTTAGCGATTTCCCTGACCTCCCCGGTCAGACGGATATTCCACGACTCATCTACTTCAATTTTCAGGGTACCACCAGGCATCCGGACTGAAATAGTCCGGTTGACAAGCTCTTTTTTGACCAATACAGCTGCAATGGCACTCGAAGAGCTACCGGACGCCTGCGTAAAGCCGGCACCCCTCTCCCAGATCAGTGCCTCCACCTCATCTCGGGAAATAACTTTCACAAACTGTACATTGATCCGGTTTGGAAACATGGGATGATTTTCAATTAGTGTGCCTATTTTTTTGATTTCAGTTTCATCCAGCTGATCTTTTACTACTACACAATGGGGGTTTCCCATCGTAACGCAATGGATGCGATATTCTCTGCCATCAATCATTAGCGGCTCATTGAAACACTCCTCTTTGGGAAAGTTTACCGGAATTTCCACCGCAGTGAAATTAGCCATGCCCATATCTACCCGAATCATAAAGGCCTTGCCATCCCTTAGCTCCAGAATGTGCACGGCCACCACGCCACCCAAAGTCTCAATGGTATACTGAAGTTGATTTGTAAATCCATAGTCAAAGAGGTACTTGGCGAAGATCCGAAGTCCGTTGCCACTTTTCTCGGCCTCCGAACCGTCAGGATTGAAGATTCTTAGTCCGAAGTCGGCTTTCCCGGTAGGGATTTTAAGTAAGATACCGTCCGAACCGATGCCGACGTGGATGTTGCACAATTGAATAATCCGTTCTTTGGTCAGTTCGAAATCTATGGCAAATTGATCCAGTACAATATATTCGTTTCCCAATCCGTGCGATTTGACAAAAAAATTCGTTTCCATGGCTGCTATTTGTGAGGTTTGCGGTAAAAGTACCCAAAATTTTATTTCGTATCTTTGGCGCAGAATATAAAAGAATGGCAAAAATCAACGAAAATTACCTGAAGCTTAAGGCAGGATATTTGTTCCCGGAAATTGGGCGGCGTGTCAGGGAGTTTGCGCAGGCGAATCCTGGTAAGGAAATCATCAGAATGGGCATCGGGGACGTTACCCAGCCGCTTACTCCCGCTGTGATCAAGGCATTTCATGAAGGGGTTGATGAGATGGCTTCGCTGGCGACTTTTAAGGGATATGGTCCGGAGCAGGGCTATGATTTCCTCCGGGAGGCCATTGCCGTGCATGATTACCAATCTCGCGGCGTGCAAATCACTGCAGATGAAATATTTGTCTCGGATGGTTCGAAATGCGATACCGGCAATATCCAGGAGATTTTTGGCACCGGAAATAAGATTGCCATCGGCGATCCGGTTTACCCTGTTTATGCCGACACTACCGTGATGTCGGGAAAGACAGGAGTCTGCCAATCCAACGGTTATTTCGACGGAATCATCTATATGCCTTGTAATGAAGCGAATGGATTTTTACCAGAACTGCCATCGGAACGTCCGGATCTCATTTTCCTTTGCTTTCCCAATAACCCTACCGGGACCGTCGCATCGAAGGAGGTCCTGAAAAAATGGGTGGATTATGCCCTAAAGAATCAATGTATTATATTGTATGACGCTGCTTATGAGGCCTTTATCACCGACCCTTCTATACCACATTCAATATTTGAAATCGAAGGGGCGAAAAATGTGGCCATCGAGTTCAGAAGTTTCTCGAAGACAGCCGGTTTTACCGGAACCCGGTGTGCCTTCACGGTCATCCCGGAAGAGCTGGTAGCTTATGACGAATCGGGTAAGGCGCATAAAGTCAAACCATTATGGATGAGGCGTCAAACGACAAAATTTAACGGAGTCTCCTATCCTGTTCAAAAGGCTGCGGCAGCGATTTATTCCGAAGAGGGCGCCAAAGAGGTGAAGGCGGTGATCGACTACTATCTCGAAAATGCGCGCATCATGCTGAAAAGCCTGAAGGAGATGGGTTATACCGTTTTTGGAGGTGTTAATGCCCCTTATGTTTGGGTAAAAACGAAAAAAGGATTAACTTCATGGGAGTTTTTTGATCTGTTGCTAAACGAGGCCAATTTGGTCGGGACGCCTGGTTCGGGATTCGGGCCATCCGGCGAAGGCTATTTCCGGTTCTCTGCCTTTGCTGAAAGGGCGAATGTGATTGAGGCAATGGAGCGGTTGAAGATAATGGGCTAATGGGCTAAACTGCTCCTCCTCGTTTGCAACGAGGAGGCCATTGAAAAGTAATTATGATCCCTCGTTGCAAACGAGGGATAGCATATAGATGAGATGAGATTTAAATCAATTTCTTTACTGCTTATTCTGGTTGGTGGATTGTCTTTGAGCGGTTTCACGCAAGTATACTTTCCCGAAGACATGATTAAGATTTCTGCTCAGGTTCTGGATGACCTGACCGGACTGCCTGTTCCCTATGTCAATGTTATCAACCAACGGGTCCGGGGAGGCACCATGACCGACAAGGAAGGCAGATTCTCTGTGCAGGCGGATCCGACTGATACACTGACATTCAGATCGTTAGGATATATTGATAAGAAAGTTCCGGTTAGCGAAATGGTCAAGGAGAATGCCGTGGTGACCATGGCGCCGGTCCGATATGAGCTTAATGGAGTGGAAATTACCGGGGAGAAGAATAAAGTAAACATGTCAGGCCTCCTCGATCATGCCAAGATGAACAATATCCCCAGTGAGCTACGGGGAGAGTTTGCTACCAAACCCAAGCTGCTGACGGCAGTTTTTCATCCTACCTCCTTCCTGTATTACAAATTCAACAAAGACGAAAAAGAGAAACGCAATACCCTTGCGGCCATCCGGACAGAACGGCAATGGCAGCTGTTTTCGCTGGTCTATAACAAGGAGATCGCGGCACGGGTGACCGGCTTGAAGGGTGACGAACTGGATAATTTCATGGTTTACTTCAATGCTTACAGCAACCTCTCGTTTAGCGCGACAACTTATGAGGTTGAGAAACGCCTGAAAGAGATCCTGAAGGAATACAGGAAGAAAATGATGGAAGAGAAAACAATTAAAAAGTAACTATCAATCACCTTAATTTATGGTACTCCCAACTTTTGAAGACATCCGCACAGCACATGAACTGATCAAGCCATACATCCACCAGACACCTGTGCTGACGAGCAAGAGCATCAATGCCCTGATGGGATGTGAACTCTTCTTTAAATGTGAGAACTTCCAGAAAGTTGGCGCCTTCAAATTCCGTGGTGCTACCAACGCCGTTTTCTCTCTAAGCGATGCAGAGGCTGCCTCCGGTGTCGGCACTCATTCTTCCGGAAATCATGCTGCCGCCCTGGCATTGGCTGCACGGATGCGAGGCATTCAGGCACATATTGTCATGCCATCCTCCGCTCCGGAGATCAAGAAAATCGCGGTAGCGGGTTACGGCGCTCATATTACTTATTGCGAACCTACGCTTCAGGCACGGGAAGAAACCCTTCAGCTTCTGGTCGACCGGCTGGGACTTACTGTTGTCCATCCGTACAACAATTTCAAGGTGATTTGCGGTCAGGGAACGGCTGCACTCGAACTTCTGGATGAGGTTAAAAGTCTTGATATCGTGATGTGTCCGGTTGGAGGAGGAGGTCTCCTGTCGGGAACCGCTCTCTCAACGAAGGCTTTGAGTCCTGGCAGTAAGGTCATTGCGGCAGAACCTAAGGGAGCTGATGATGCATTCAGATCCTTCCGGGATGGTTTCATACATCCTTCCGTTCAGCCCAAAACCATTGCCGATGGTTTGCTTACTTCCCTCGGAGAGCTGACCTTTGCTATCATTCAAAAAAATGTAGACGAGATCCTGACCGCTCCGGAAGAATCCATCATCGCAGCCATGCGAATGATCTGGGAGCGGATGAAGATTATTATCGAACCCTCCAGCGCCGTTCCACTGGCGGTTATCATGGAGAACAGGGAAAAATTCGCCGGACAAAAAGTTGGCATAATTCTTTCCGGCGGGAATGTCGAACTGACAAAACTGCCGTTTTAAGGAGTTTGGCCAAAGGCATTAGAAGTAACTTGTGTTGTGTTAAGCTTTAAACATCCAGCGTCATGCGTCATGCTGAATTTAATTCAGCATCCCCTCCTTTATCAGGGGATTCCGAATCAAGTTCGGAATGACGTTCCTCTATTAGGCACTTAACACAACACTAGGTGTAAACAGTCTGTTTGTTATAAAATTGATTTAGTTTATCTGAATTTCAGGCCGACTGTAGCGTTTACGCCAGATTTCAGATCCAGTCCCTGAATTTTAGCTCCCAGCGAATTATCCAGATCAAAGGAATAGCGGAGATCCACAGTAATAAAGCCAAGGATATCTGCCCCTGCACCTAATTGAAAATTGTACGCGCTGCTTTGACGTTTAACCCCTCCGGTCAAAGGATTAGTCTCAGACAGGAAAAAAGTTCCTTGCGGTCCTGCCATCACATGCGCACTCACAATACCAAGGTTGATCAGTCTTAATCCCAATAGGACGGGAATTTTTGCAGTTTTTACGTTGGAAGTTACGGCGCTACCGGCATCCAAAGTACTTGTTTCATTGTGCATGGCATAATAAAACTCAGGTTGCAGGTATAGAATCCGTCCAAACTGAAAGAATACACCGAATTGAGCGTTAGATTTAAATTGCGTTTCGATGGAATTTTTATCGATTGTCGGGGTAGACAAATCTAAACCAACTTTAGGTCCAAACCAAAAAGTTGGCTTTTTCTTAATTGCGTCTTGTTGTGCAAAAAGACTTGCAGGAAAGAGTAGGAGTGCAATTAGCATTACTAAACAAAAATCACGGAGTTGTTTCATAGCGTTAAATTTAGAATTGTTAATTCTTAAGGCATCTGACAGACAGACCATATTTCTGATTGACAAAGCTACTAATCATAGAGCTATTGCCGTAGTAAAGATAACGATAATAAGAAACATTTGCGGTACCAGCGGTAGAACTCCACCACTGTCCGTAGTTTCCAAGGTTTTCGAACAAACCGGTATTTGTACGGTAACCACCGGGAAGCGCGGTAAAGCCCGTCTCATTGGTTGCTCCGGCATTCGGAATCTTCCAGTGACGGACTCCTGTCTCCTTCAGTTTACCTCCCGATAGCGTGGCTCCTCCCAGGTAATTCGATAGGGTAGTCCATTCACTGTCGGAAGGAACATGCCATCCGGTCGGGCACAAATTTCCGCGGCTGACAGCATACCAATTGTACAAAGCCCCATAGATATTTTTATAAGTCGTTTCATCACTGTCGTACCAGCAATATCCTGGGGTGTTTCTGCTATTCCAGGGAGTGGAATCCTCGACATAAGAAATAGCTGAGCCGTCATTAAATAAGGTGGTTTTTAAATTTTCGACCATCCAAACCTGTGTTCCAATCTTGGCGAAGTGGTAGAAATTACTATAACTGTCCATTACAAGTAATTTCGCTGGAGAAAAGGAAAATTCACTTCCGTAGGCGATTCCGACACTGTTACTTGCATAAGCCCTAAAATAGAAAGTCGCATTGTAATCTTGTCTGGATAAAGTCATTGTACTGGTAAATTTGCCAATTCCAATGCCATTTGTGGAGAAGGAGTCAACAGAATTCGAACTACGGGTAGGATTTTTAACCGTATTCCAACAAATTCCACGTTCGGTAACCGGTGAACCTCCGTCACTTAGAACTTCTCCGCCGGAAATCGCAATAGTATCAGAAACAACGTTGATATTGCTCGTAGTCACAGTAGGAACAACAGGATCCATGGGAACAGTCAGTTCGTTGCCATAACCGGTGCCCGCATTATTTTTCGCGTATGCTTTGATAAAATAGGTGGTGCCTGGTTTTAACCCAGCAATGGTGCTGGAAAACAGACCGATTCCTTTTCCGTCTGTTGTGATACTGTCGCTATTCAGGACTGTTGGATTTGGAATCATGCTCCAGCAAACGCCACGTATGGATACCGCGCCACTGCCTTCAGATGTAATTTCTCCACCAGTCTTAATGACAGCAGGGATTGAACCGATAGCAGGGGTTACGGTAACAGGAAGAGTCTTTAACAACGGAACTTCCTTGAGATTACCCTTCTTGCAGTTCCATGCAAAAAACAGCAATAAAAATATTGCTGTACTGATGAATGCAATGTTTCCAGGTTTACCTGTCCTCTGATATTTCATGTCCGAAGTTTCCGATTAAAAATATCTGGGTGTGAAACGGCAATATCTTCTCTTCTTGTATGGAAAATCGTAACTCAGCATGAATTCGTGTGTTCCCGCATTGTATTGTGATGGAGCAAAAGTAGTTAGGTCATAAGCATATCCAACCTTCAACTCCCCATTCACAAATACCTGAAATATAAGACCATAAGAATTTTTTAGACGATAAGTAGCGCCGACCCATACCCGGTCAAAAAACAGACCGTTTGCTGAAAAGTCCACGATAGTCGGCGAGCTTTTACTCATCCGGGCCAGGATAGTTGGCTTAAACTTGACATTGTCCGCGACATCAAGCACAACACCTCCCATGGCATAAAAATTTACCTCTTCCTTATAAATCTCAGCACCGCTGTCGGAGTTGATCTTATTCTGAAAGATCTTTGGGACCGATGCGCCCAAAAAGAAATTGTCTGCATGCCACATTACACCCATGCCAAAGTTGGGCATAAATTTCTTGTTGACATCAGAAGCTTGAACAGGATCATTGGGATCAAGGACATCCAATCCTGTAATAATGGACTGATAATTATTAAAACCACCCTTCACTCCAAATGACAAATATTGGTCTCCAGCTAGGAGGATGCGGAAGGAGTAGTCCGCATAGAATCCCGTCTGTCTTACCGGTCCGGCTCGGTCGTTAAGGATTGAAAAGCCGAGTCCGACGTTGTATTTTCTGAAAGGACCTTGAATGGTGAGTGTGTTCGTGACGGGCGCTCCGTCGGACCACCCGACCCACTGAATTCTGGACATGGCAGTTACATTTAAATACCCCGACATTCCAGCGTAGGCGGGTTGTATCGTCAGCAGGTTGTTCATGTACTGATTGAAGACAGGATCCTGCTGCGAAAAGGCATTCACATGAAATCCCAGAAAAAGGATTCCAATAAATACCCGGCATACGCTTTCCAATATTTTATTATTTGGTTTCAATACTGATAATATTAATAATAGACGTAAACGTATCCTCTCAGCGACTGACTGCTCGTTCCGCCCAGTTTTAGGATATAATAATAGACCCCTGGAGCGACAAGCTGGTTCTTCGAGAAGGTTGATTCTGTATACTTTCCATCCCATGCATTCGCAGGATCCTCGTAATAATCGTTCTGGAAGACCAATTGTCCGGACCTGGTGAAGATTAGCAGCTGACTTTTGAAGTATTCCCTGGCCGTCAATCCCTCAATGATAAATTTGTCGTTCAATCCGTCTCCATTGGGCGAGATCATTTGCGGAATAGCTGGTATTTCTTTTACGTACACCTTTTGGATACAAGAATTGATCAATCCCATTTGATCTGTGACGGTCCACTTGACCAGGGTCTCTCCAGTCCTGAATTTAAGCGGCGCATCATTGAGCACCATCGTATCGATGACAGTACAGTTATCCCAGAATAAAGGTTTACCAAGATCGACAATATATTTGTTTGGATCAAAGTCGGAAGTTTTCAAGTATGCAACTGTCATATTGATGTCTTTTGGACAAGTTATTGAAGGCCTCATGGTATCGTTTACACTGATGAAGACGCTGTCCTTCCTGCTGCAACTATTTGGATCAGTAACAGTAATTTTATACCACGTTGGAGGTGTAGTCAACAGAGAAGAATTCAGTCTCAAGGCCTCCCTGGTTGTTTGTACCGGATTGGTCAACCACCTGTATTTGTAGCTATTCAGAATGGCAACATCTGTACTGCCGTTGATTGTATCCACCCTTGCACTACCATTGGCATCACTCATACACTGAACCGCTTTAACACTAAAACCTAATTTGATCGGAGGAGGTTCCTTGATTTCACTGTTAAAGGACCCGGCACACCCGTTAGCATCAGTGATAACTACCGTGTATAATCCCGCAGGCAGGTTTCTGGCAGTATCGGTTTTCTGAACCAGCAGTTGAGGTCCCCAATCATAGCTATATGGTGACGTACCCTTGGTGACTGTTGCGAAAATTTTTCCCGTAGTATCCCCGGCACATTTCAAATCTCTGGAAGCAGTTAGTACAGCCTTCAATAAATCGGGAGGTGAAATCACTTCTACGACTTTAATGTCCGAACATCTACCACTCGAGGTTGCACCTTTGATATAATATGTACCTATTCCAACGGCCTTTGGATTAGGAACTTGCATAGTTGCCATCGCGTCAGTCCAATAGGTATAAGTCAGTCCAGGTGTTGAACCTGCAGTAACTGTGAGCCGCGTCAGATCTCCATCTTTCCCACCACAAGTCGCTAATGGAACTGTGGTCGTAACAACTTTAGGATTGTCAACTACAAGAAAATCCTTAGAACCAGTGATTAAGCATAAACCTTCATAGATATAGCTAATTGGATTATTTCCAATTTTCGCCTCCGCAGGATTAAAAGTATAGCCTGATGTACTGTTGCCATCAATACCATCCCCATGCAAAACAACTCCAGGAGGACTTACATTCAGATTGACTTTGCTGTCTTTCGGACAATAAGGACCATAAGGACCATAAGTGCCATTAATTTTCACTGCAATAACATCCAGCTTTACCGAGTCAGTACTTGTACATTGTTCGGCATTGGTTAACTTGAGGGCATAGTATCCAGCGTTGATCGCTTTTAAATTCGGTATATCAATTGGATTCTGATCGGATGAGTAACCGTCAGGCCCTGTCCATGCATACTGGAATGCACCTGTAGTACTGCTTGTCAGAATAACGCTTCCACCCTCGCATGCCGGATTTGGAGTCGCAGTAATTATAGGCTTGGGCGGATTGTTCAAAGTAATTTCATGGGTTACTTTCGTGGTACAGCCAAGTTGGTCGGTGACTTCAAGAGAGTATGTTCCTGATGCTGTGACATTACTAACTGTCGAGAATTGTAGATAGGAATTAGTTCCATCAGGATACGTCCACTTATAAGCCTTCATTCCGTTGGGTTCACCCCTTAAATGCAGCGTAGCCCCCGAACAAAGTGGATCGTATGAAAAATCGGGCTTCCAAATTTCCACCTTCACGGTATCTGATGCAGCACAACCATTTACTGCAATATCCACAACAGTCAGTACATAATCTCCGCGGCTGGGCGAATTAATCGGAACTGGCTTCTGGTCTGTCGATTTATAGTTAGGTCCGATCCATGAATAAGAATACATCCCATCCGGACCCCCTTCCAATTGCAGGGATCCTGTCTGACATACCGGAGAATTTGATTTTGCAAATACTGGCGGAAGCGGAGTGATGGTCACGTTGACCGTGCTTGTTGATTGAATTCCTTTGCTGTCGGTGACTGTCAAAGTATATATTCCCTCATTGACAGCAGATACATTGTCGATGGGCTGGTTTTGCAACGAAGAAGAAAATCCGTCCGGCCCTGTCCAGGAGTAAGAACTCATGCCGTCAGGCTGACCAATTAACACCAAAGTACCTCCCATACAAACCTTCTGGGCACCGGCTGAAGCCGCCATGACAACAACCTTTACGGAATCTGTTGAGGAACAATTTGGAATTGTGTTTGTCACCGTCAGTTTGTACAAGCCACCATCTGAACCAATGGCATTGGATATGTCCACATTTCCGTTGGTCGGCGTATAGGTCTTGCCATTTGGAGCTGTCCATAGATAGGTATACCCCGTAACTTTTGGATTTCCGTTCAGATGAATAGTCTGGCCTAGGCCGACCGGACTATTGGCAAAAGCTTTCGCGATCGGCGGAGCACTGATGGCTAGTTTAACTGGTGTACGGGCACTTTCGCAAAGTAGAAGGGACCGCTCCTGATAAGTTGCAAAATAGGTAACAGTATCAACTTTGTCCAAGATTGGATTTGCAATTAATGTACCCGATCTATCACGCCAAATCAACTTCAGGCCAGCAACCGGGGTAATGGCAGTATTGGCATTCAAAGTTTGAGTGGGGGTTTCAACACATTGCACGATGTCTCCTTTGCTAACCGGAGCAAGAGGAGCCGCTGTCATCTTCATTGTGACCTTTGTTCTGGTCACGCTTGGACAATTGTTCGAACTTCTTGCCTCTGCATAGACAACCTTGGTAGCAACCTGATCAAGGTAAGGAGAAATCTCGAAGCCACTTGTTGGTAAATCAAACCATTTGATGGTGGTTCCAGAGATGCTGTCGATGGCATGTTTTGCATCTGCAGGCACAAATGGTATTAATTCACAAACATTTAGATCCCCTTTGTATACAGGAGCTGCAGGTGCATTCTGGATGGTCAGCTTAATCTCTTTTCGATTCTGGCTGAAACAGGTTCCCAATTTTGCCTGTGCCCAATAAGATTTTGGTCCACCAATTGTGTTCCAAGTTGGAGATGATACCACACTGCCAAGAGTAGCTGCATTGTACCATATTGTGGTAACACCTGCAGCAGGGGCATCAACTTTTGCAGTCAATACCTGGGTTGGTTTTGCCAAACATTCAGTGATATCGATACCAGTCGGATCATCAGGAATTGGGTTAATAGTAACTGTAACAGCAGTTCTCACCTGACTCTGACAACCTGTAGTAAGATCTTTGAAACCGGCATAGAAAGTCGTAGGGCCAGTATTCAGTTCCCCAAATGTTGGAACATCGTCCAAAGGATTTGGATCATTCAGACCATTGAACCATTCCACAATATAATTACCTGGAGGAGGAGTAATTCTGGAGTTAAAATCGCCATTTACCATGAGCGGATCATTGGCACAAAGAGTCAATGGAGCTTTGCTAACAGGTGCTGCAGGTGCAGGATCGATCTGCAAATGAACTTTTGTCCGGTTCTTGCTTTGACAAAGTCCGTTATCTGCCTCAGCCCAATAGTCTATTCCTCCAATTACAATGGCATTAAGGGTCGGCGGATTGATTTCCGTACCTCCAGTAGAATTCCTGTAGAATTTGACTGGTAAACCATCCGGGGAAGTTGCCGTAGCAGTAAGTGTTGGAATCGAAGCTCCGGCACAAATCCTCTGATCCCCACCACTGATTGGATCGGATGGTGTAGTGAGGATGGTAAGTTTATAAGCTGTACGCGTCAGACTTCGACAGAACAAACCTGTGATACTGCTAGTTTCTGCATAGAATGTTTTAATTTCGGGCTGGGTTAAGCTTGGAAGTGTACCGAGCGCTTCTCCGCCTTGAGAGGTCTCAAACCAGGCAACATTTGCCACAACAGATACAGATATGGATAATCCATCGTAACACTTCATTTTCTCGGCTTCACTGAACACCGGAGCAGCAGGAGCCGGATCGATTCTCAGGGTAAGCGCTGTCCTTTCCAAGCTTGTACAGGTCCCATTGTCAGTTTCTCCATAATAAGTTATTTCTCCAACAGAATTTAAGATTGGATTTGTAACAGGTGAACCTCCCGCTTGTGAAAGGTACCATTTTATAGTATATGGTGCAGGTGCTGAGGCAGTAGCTGTAAGTGTTTGTGGCTGATTTGCTTCACAAACCTCAATGACAGAATTTGAAACAACCGGCTTATCAGGATGCGCAATAATTGATAGTTTTACTGGAGTTCTGCTCAAACTCACACAGCTTGTTACATCATTTTTTGATTCGGCAAAATATGTAACATTTCCAAGAGAACTTAAAGTTGGTGTAGTTACAATATTTCCATTGATGGAACTGTCGTACCAGATTAATGACGTGCCAGGAGGTTTTGTTGCTGTTGCAGTCAATGTCTGGGTTGGAGTTATAATGCACTGTGTGATATCTCCTCCGCTGGTTGGTGGCTGAGGAGCAGGATCTACTGATACCGCAACGGCATTAGATTCTGCACTGGGACAACCGGCTTCATTTTTTACAACAACTTGATAACTGCCGGCCATAGTTACCTCTAATGTTCGGGTTGTGGCACCATTTGACCATTTATAAGCATATCCCAAAGTCGAGGTTAGGGTTGTACTGCTTCCTTCACAAAAGTGTATAGGACCTGGAGGAGTAACAACTGGAGTTTCCGGTGTTGGATAGACATACACTGAGACAGAATATGGAATAGAATTTGAACATCCGTTGGCCAAAAGTGTATAGTTGTAAATTACTTCAATAGGTGCAGCTGACGTATTGGTCAAAACTTCGCTGACATTACCTGTCCCTGAATCTGTAATTCCCAAGACATCTCTTGACCACGCAAAAGTAGTCCCAGGAGTGTTACTTGTGGCTACATAATTGAGGGTAGAACCTGTACAAAGCGGTGGAATTGAGAGACTACTGCTCAGTACCGGGATCGGATTAACCGTTACCACGACATTCTGCATGTTGCTACAACCGTTGAATTCCGTGGTATAAATATACGTAACATCAATCGGTAAAGCCGTTGTGTTAGTAAGATATTCACTTACACTTCCTGTTCCGCTATTTGCTGATTGCGTAATTCCCGTAACTTTTGCTCTGGTCCAGCTAAAACTGGCATTCGCAGTTGCACTGGTTGGTGTATATGCAAACACTGATTCACTACAGATAGCGCCCGGAGTAAGAGTGCTACTGAGTGATGGTGCCGGATTGACGGTTACAACTACATTGGATGTAGTTGGGTTCGCACAGCCTCCAACAGACAAAGTGTATTTGTAAGTAACATCGATAGGGGCAGTAGTTGAATTATAAAGAATCTCATTTGGATTGCCATCTCCAGATGCTGCCGCATTAAGAATTCCTGCGATTGAAGCTCTTGTCCAGGAAAAGAGAGTCCCGGGAGTTAAACTTGTTGGCGTATAATTAAAAGCTGAATTGCTGCAGATTGCCGGAGGAGTCAAACTACTGTTCAGATCCGGCGAAGGCCCAACTTCAACTGTTACATTCTGTGTATTGCTACATCCATTGGCTGTAATAATATATACATAGGTAACCGTTATTGGTAAAACAGTTGTATTATCTAATGTTTCATTTATGGCACCAGTTCCATCCGTTGGAGCTTGACTTATACCGTTTATCCAAGGTCTGGCCCACGCATAAACAGCTCCGGAAGATTGGCTGGAAGGTGTATAGCTAAAAATTGAATGATTGCATATAGCTGCTGGAGTTAAGGCCGAAGCCAATATAGGTTTTGGATTGACTGTAACCACAACATTTTCAGTTGAAGTACAACTACCGAAAGCTAAACTATACACATAGGTAACATTGACCGGGGCTGTTGTTGTATTGGTAAGTGTCTCATTAATATTCCCGGCACCAGTGGCAGCGCCATTACTAATACCTGTTGTAAATACCCTGCTCCACTGAAAAGTAGTTCCGGTGGCACTTGCCGCAGGGATATAATTTACAGGAGAATCACTGCATACAGTTACTGAAGCAGCACTCGTAAGATAGGTAGTAGGATTAACAGTCACCAATATTGAATATGGAGAGCCAGGACAAGAGCCAATTGTAGCTGTTGGAACAATCAAATAAGTGATTGTACCCGCTGTAACATCACTCGGATTAATAAGATTCTGATTAATTATAGAACCTGAACCAGCACTAGCTCCGGTTATTCCACCAGTAATCGCTCCAACTGTCCAGCTAAAAGTACTTGGGGTTGAAGCCGTAAGGCTAATATTTGAACTTGAACCACTACAAACAGAAACAGAATTAGAAGTGACCATGACCGGGATTGGATTGACTGTCACAACAATTGAATAAGGAAGACTTTGACATGATCCTATTGAAGCCGTACTAGTCACTATATATTCAACAGTTCCCGCAGCCGCATGCCCCGGATTGGTCAAAACTTGATTTATGGTTGACCCCGTGCCAGCGTTTGCACCTGTTATGCCTCCGGTAATCACCCCTACTGTCCATGTGAAAGATCCCGAAACTGAAGAGGTCAAACTGATATTCGGACTCGATTCACTGCAAATTGCAGCTGTGTTCGGTGTAGTTATAACAGGTGCCGGATTGACAGTGACTGTAATTGTATAGGGTGCACCTGCACAGTTTCCCGATACGGCCGTTGGTGTAACTATATACACCACAGATCCCGCAGTAGTACTGCTTGGATTGATCAGGGTTTGATTGATAGTTGCTCCGTTGCCTGCGCTAGCTCCTGTTATCCCTCCTGTAACCGAACCTATTGTCCAAGTAAATGAACTTTGTACAGATGCCGCTAAACCGACATTCGGACTCGATCCACTGCAGATTGTGGTTGTATTCGGTGTTGTTACAACTGGCGCCGGATTGACTGTGACAGTAATTGTATACGGCGCACCTTCACAGGACGCATCAGTTGATGTTGGAGTTACGATATATTGCACGGTTCCGGCAATTGTATTACTTGGATTAGTAAGTGTCTGATTGATAATGGTACCGGAAGTAGCACTTGCTCCAGTAATGCCTCCTGTTATGGGACCTATAGTCCAGGTAAAACTACTCGGGATGCTTGCTGTTAAAGCAATATTAGGGCTCATGCCGCTGCATGTAATAGCTGTCGGAGCAGTGGTTACAATAGGATTGGGATTAACTGTTACGACAATCGAATAGGGAGTTCCAGGACATGATCCGGTTGTCGCTTTTGGTATTACAATATATTCTACAGTTCCCGCCGTTAAGTTGCCGGGGTTGGTCAGTGTTTGATCAATAGTTGCCCCAGAACCCACGCTTGCTCCTGTTATGCCTCCCGTAATAGTACCTACCGTCCAAGTGAAAGTACCCGGGATCGATGATACCAAACTGATATTCGGACTCGATCCACTGCAGATGGTAGCTGTATTCGATGTTGTTATGATTGGTGCCGGATTGACAGTGACTGTAATTGTATAGGGTGCACCTGTACAGTTACCCGATACAGCTATTGGCGTAATAACATATTCCACTGATCCTGCTGTATTACTGCTTGGATTGGTTAGTGTCTGATTAATTGTTGCCCCGCTACCTGGAATCGCTCCTGATATGCCACCAGTTATTGTTCCAAGGGTCCAGGTAAAACTACTAGGGATGGATGCAGATAAACCTATATTAGGACTTGTACCACTACAGATCGTGACTGAATTGGAATTTGTTACAATTGGCGCAGGATTTACCGTGACCGTGATTGTATAAGGTGAGCCAACACAAGAGGCGGAGGTGGATGTAGGCGTTACAATATATTGGACTGTTCCTGCAACTGTACTGCTTGGATTGGTCAGGGTCTGATTAATACTATTACCGGATGAAGTACTAGCACCTGTTAAGCCTCCAGTAATTGTACCTATAGTCCAAGTAAAACTACTCGGGATGCTTGCAGTTAAAGCAATATTCGGGCTTGTACTACTACACGTAATAGCTGTCGGAGCAGTGGTTACTATCGGATTGGGATTAACCGTTACAACAATCGAATAGAAAGCACCTACACATGAACCTGTTGTTGCTGTTGGAGTAACTATATATTCTACAGTTCCTGCTGATAAATTGCTGGGATTGGTTAGTGTTTGATTGATCGTTCCACCAGAACCTGCACTCGCTCCAGTGATGCCTCCAGTGATCTGACCAAGAGTCCAAACATAAGTACTTGGAACAGAACCTGACAAGGCAATGTTTGTACTGGTACCATTGCAAATTGTTTTTGTGGCAGAATTTGTAACAGCAGGTGCCGGATTTACACTAACAATAATAATCTTAGTAGGACCAGTACAAGATCCAGTGATGGATGTTGGGGTAACAAGATATTCTACCGTACCTTGGGATGTCGTGCTAGGATTGGTTAGTATCTGGTTAATGGTTGCTCCAAAACCAGCACTTGCTCCCGTAATGCTGCCAGAAATCGTACCTATCGTCCATGTAAAACTACTGTGTGCAGTAGCCGCCAAAATAATATTTGGGCTTGTTCCACTGCATATTGTAGCCGTTGTTGCAGTCGTTATAGTAGGAACTGGATTGACAGTAACCATAACGGTCTGTGGAGTACCTACACAAGATCCACCTATGGACGTAGCTGTGACAATGTAAGCAACAGTCCCGGTAGTTGCGTCGCTTGGATTGGTCAGCACCTGGTTAATCGTTGGACCGGAGTCATCACTACCGCCGCTAATAGTGCCGGTAATAGCACCCACTGTCCAGGCAAAAGTGCTCGGAACACTAGATGTAAGCGTAATAACCGGGCTTGTTCCACTGCATGTAATTGCCGTAAGAGGATTGGTTACTATCGGCTTAGGATTGACATTAACTACAATCGAATAAGGAGTCCCGGCACATGATCCGGTTGTTGCTGTTGGAGTAACTATATATTCAACGGTGCCGGACGATACATTGCTTGGATTGGCTAACACCTGATTGATGGTTGCACCTATGCCTGCACTCGCACCTGTTATATTTCCGGTTATTGTACCAATATTCCAGGTAAAAGAACTCGGAACTGATGCTGTTAAACCGATATTCGGACTCGATCCACTACAGATCGTTTTGGTAGCTGGTGTCAATACCATAGCTGCCGGATTGACTGTGACTGTAATGGTATAGGGTACACCCGCACAGGATCCAGTTGTGGAAGTAGGGGTTACAATATATTCAACTGATCCTACAGTATTATTAGGATTTGTTAATAACTGGCTGATTGTGGCTCCCGATCCTGCACTTGCACCAGTGATGCCACCAACATTTGCGCCGATGGTCCATGCAAAATTACTTGGTAAGGAAGCTGCCAAGGAAATATTTGTAGTGTTTCCACTACAGATAGTTGCGGTGGCTGATGTCGAAATTGTTGCAGAAGGATTTACTGTGACAGTGATTGTGTAAGGAGTACCAGCACAGGATCCAGAAGTTGATGTCGGAGTAACAATATAAACTACTGTACCCGGGTCGGTATTGCTGGTATTAGTCAATACCTGATTAATTGATGTCCCTGAACTTGCGCTTGCTCCGGTAATGCCTCCTGTTATTGCACCAATTGTCCAGGCAAAACTACTTGGGAATGAGGATGTTAATGCAATATTTGGCCCAAAACCACTACAAGTACTGGCAGATGTAGAATTTGTGACAATTGGCTTGGGATTTACTGCTATGGTAATTGTATATGGAGCACCAGAACAGGATCCAGATGAAGAGGTAGGAGTCACAATGTATTCAACTGTGCCGGCTGTTGTATTGCTTGGATTGGTCAGCGTTTGATTGATAGTTCCACCAGTTCCGCCACTTGCTCCTGTTATGCTTCCGGTAATAGTTCCCACTACCCAGGAGTATGTGCTTGTTATTGAACTTGTCAATGTTATATTAGGACTTGAGCCACTACATATAGTCGATGTATTTAGATTTGTTACAACGGAAGAGGGATTGACAGTCACTAATATTGTTGATGACGCTCCAACGCAATTACCTGTTGTTGATGTTGGTGTAACAATATACTCAACTGTTCCTGCAGTAGCATTCGGGTTAGTCAAAACCTGATTTACTATTAAACCAGAACCAGCAGCAGCACCGGTGATTCCACCTGTGATGTTTCCAATAGTCCAGGCAAAAGTACTGGAGACGGTAGCACTTAATGAAATATTTGGGGAATTTCCGCTACAAATAGTGGCAGTTAAAGGTGTTGTTACCGAGGGAGCCGGATTGACCGTTACAGTAAGGGCAAAAGGAGTCCCTGGACACGAACTTGATATGGATGTGGGTGTAACGCTGTATACAACTGTACCTGCGGTTGAGTTACTCGTATTTGTTAAAATCTGATTAATAGTTGAACCTGAACTGGCACTTGCTCCGGTAATTCCTCCGGTCACAGATGCAATCGTCCATGCAAAAGTACTCGGGGTAGAGGCAGCTAAAACTATGTTCGGACTTGTTAGGTTACAAATCGTAGAAACAGGTGATGTTGTGATAATTGGAGTCGGATTAACTGTTACCGTAATTGTATATGGAACTCCAGTACAGGTTGCACCTGTTGAGGTAGGAGTAACAATGTATTGAACGGTTCCTGCAGTTGTATTACTCGGATTAGTCAGAGTTTGACTGATGGTTCCTCCAGCACCGGCAGTTGCACCGGTAATTCCCCCTGCAATTGTTCCTATGGTCCATGTATACGTACTAGCCGAGGACGAAGTCAGTATAATATTTGTACTTCCACCGCTGCAGATAGTTAAAGTACTGCCTGTCATTACAACAGGTACAGGATTAACAGTTACCGTGATAGTGTAAGGTAAACCGGCACAGAATCCAGCTGTTGCAGTAGGTGTAACTAAATATTGTACCGTTCCTGAAGTTGAACCACTCGGATTGGTCAGCACCTGACCAATGGATGTACCATTCCCTGCACTTGCACCAGTAATTCCTCCTGTAATTGTGCCAATAGACCAGGTAAAGGTACTTGCGGCAGAAGCTGTCAGTGCAATATCAGTGCTTGTACCACTACAAATTGTTTTTGTATTCGCAGTAATCACGTCTGGGACAGAATTAACAGTTACCACAATTGTCACAGGAGAACCTGGACAGCCACCCGCAGCAGAAGTGGGTGTAATGATGTATGGTACTGTACCTGAAGAGGCGTTGTCAGGATAGGTCAGTATTTGATTAATTGCAGGTCCTGAACCTGCTAATGCATTGGTTACACCTCCTGTTATTGGTCCCAAGGTCCAGGAATAGGTACTTGGAATTGTGGCTCCTAAAACCAGATTGGTATTTGATCCGCTACAAATAGTAATTGGAGAATTTGTAAGAGCCGGTTTAGGATTTACAGTTACCGTGATTGTATAAGGTGACCCGGCACAGGATCCTGTTGTTGCTGTTGGAGTTACAATATACGCTACCGTCCCCATGATAGAATTACTCAGATTGGTCAAGGTTTGACTTATTGATGTCCCGGAACCGGCTGTTGCACCTGTAATGCCCCCGGAAATAGCACCTACAGTCCAGACAAAACCCGATGGCGTACTCGAAGTTAATGAAATATTTGTAGTTGCACCACTGCAAATTGTCGCGGTATTTGCTGTAGTGACTATAGGAGTAGGATTGACAGTCACTGTGATTGTAGTGGGTGTGCCTATACAAGAACCGGTTGTTGCAGTCGGAGTTACGATATATTCGACAGTTCCTGAAGTTATGCCGCTTGGATTAGTCAATACTTGATTGATCGTTGTGCCAGAACCAGGCGTAGCTCCAGTTATACTGCCCGTAATAGCACCGATCGTCCATGCAAAAGTACCTGGGGCAGAAGCTGTCAAAGAAATATTGGGAGCTACTCCGCTACAGGTTGTTGCTGTGTTTGGAGTGGTAACACCTGGTCCCGGGTTGACTGATACTGTAATTGGATAAGCTGAACCGGTACATAAATCTGTTGTTGAAATTGGTGTGACCAGATAGGTAACAGATCCGACCGTCGCATCGCTCGGATTGGTTAATATATCATTGATCGTTACCCCAGCGCCGGTATTTTGACCTGCGATGGTTCCAATGTTTGTGCCTATCGTCCAACTAAAATTGCTGGGAACCGATGAGGTCAATGCAATATTCGTACTTGTGCCGTTACAAATATTGGCAGTCGAAAAATTGGTAACTGCTGGTTTTGGATTGACCGTGACAATGACAGAAAAGGTGGCACAAGATAAACCCCCAACACTTTCCGTTGGCGTAACAAGATACTCTACTGTCCCTGCCGATGAATTGCTCGGATTTGTCAATGTTTGGTTGATAGTTGGTCCGGATCCCGTACTGGTTCCTGTAATTCCACCTGTAATTAGACCAACAATCCATGTATATGTACTTGGAGTAGATGCATTTAAGGTAATATTTGGTGCTGTTCCACTACAAATGACGTAAGAACTTGGAGAGGTTAATACTGGAGATGGATCAACAGTAACTGTAATAGTATACGAAGGACCTGCACATGCACCGATTATGGTACTTGGTGTAACAATATATTGGACTGATCCTGATGCATCATGACTTGGATTTGTCAGGATTTGATTGATGGCACTCCCTGAACCAGAAGAGGCCCCAGTGATACTGCCTGAAACTGCACCTATTGTCCAGGAATAATTGCTCGGAGCAGTAGCTGTCAAAGCAATATTGGGTCCCGTTCCATTGCAAATACTCGCGGTATTTGGTGTCGTAACCTCAGGAAGTGGGTAAACCGTCACCGTGATGGTATAAGTTGCACCTACACATCCACCAGATGAAGCAGTGGGAGTAACTATGTATTCTACAGTTCCTGCCGTTGCATTGCTTGGATTAGTCAATGTTTGATTGATGGTAGCCCCGGAACTTGCTGATGCTCCTGAGATTCCACCGGTAATTGTCCCAATTGTCCATGCATAAGAACTTGGCGCAGTAGATGCAAGTACAATATTAGGACCCGTTCCACTACAAGTATTTGCGGTCGGAGAGTTGGTCACTATCGGTGTTGGATTAACCGTTACAGTAATCGGATAATTAGCACTCAAACAAGTGCCGGAATTTGAGGTTGCAGTTACATTGTAGACAACTGTTCCTGCTGCCGGATTATTGGAATTAGTCAGCGTTTGGTTAATGCTTCCGCCCGATCCGGAACTTGCGCCTGTAACTGCACCGGTTATGGTTCCTACCGTCCAGGTAAAACTGCTTGCGGTTGAGGCTGTCAGGTTGATTACCGGTGCCAATCCGCTGCATATAGCAGCAGTATTGCTAGTTGTTATAGCAGGAGAAGGGTGGACCGTTACTGTTATGGTATAAGTTGCACCAACACAAGTACCGGTTGTAGAAGTTGGTGTAACATTATATTGAACCGAACCAGCCGATGTATTACTTGCATTGCTTAGTACCTGATTAATAGTTGCACCGTAACCTGCACTGGATCCAGTGATACTGCCTGAAATCGTCCCGATCGTCCAAATAAAGCCACTCGGTATAGAAGCAGTTAATCCAATATTTGGAGACGTTCCGCTACAAATTGCGACGGAGTTGGCTGATGTTACAACAGGTGCTGGTTTGACTGTCACTATAATAGTAAGAGGAGTACCTGCACATGTCCCTGTTGTTGCAGTTGGGGCAACTATATATTCTACAGTTCCAGCCAAACTATTACTTGGATTCGTCAGAGTTTGATTGATAGTCGCTCCAGAGCCAGCAGAAGCTCCTGTAATATTTCCGGTAATTGCTCCAACTGTCCAGGCAAAAGCACTTGCAATGCTCGATGTCAAAGCAATATTCGCACTCGTTCCGTTACAAATGGTCGTTGCAGAAGAATTGGTTACTATTGGAGCAGGATTTACAGTGACAGTAATTGGATAAGAAGGGCCAACACAAGATCCAGATGTAGCAGTTGGTGTAACATTATAGATTACCGTTCCAGAAGCCGAACTGCTTGGATTGGTAAGTGTTTGGATGATGGCTGATCCGGAACCCGCACTTGCTCCAGTAATCCCACCGGTGATAGTTCCCACTGTCCAGGTATATGTGCTCGCTATACTAGCAGTCAAATTAATATTCGTATTCATTCCACTGCAACTAGCAGCTGTGTTATCGGCAGTCATAACAGGCGCAGGATTGACCGTCACTGTTATGGTATACGGAGTACCAACACATGATCCTGCTGTTGAGGTTGGGGTAACTATATATTCGACCGTTCCTGCTGCTGTATTACTTGGATTGGTTAAAGTTTGATTGATGGTTGGTCCCGAACTGTTACTGGCTCCCGCAATGGATCCGACATTCGTTCCAACTGTCCATATAAAACTACTGGGAACACTTGAGGTCAAAGCAATATTCGGGCTTGTTCCGCTACAAGTAACCGCTGTTGCAGAATTGGTTACAACTGGCTTGGGATAAACAGTCACTGTAATCGTAAATGGGGTCCCCGCACATGAGCCAGTTGTTGCCGTTGGTGTAACTATATAAGCGACAGTCCCTGTTGATGTATTACTTGGATTTGTCAGCGTCTGATTGATCGTATTTCCCGCACCCGGACTTGCTCCGGTAATGCCTCCGGTTATTGCACCTATGGTCCAAGCAAAATCGCTGGCAACACTCGATGTTAAGGCTATACCAGGTCCTGACCCACTACAAGTACTTGCGGTAGGAGAATTAGTAACTATAGGAGCAGGATTAACTGTTACAGTAATCGCATAGGAAGAACCAACACAGGAACCGAATGTAGAGGTCGCAGTAACATTATAAATTACTGTTCCGGATGCTGAATTACTCGGGTTGGTCAATACCTGGTTAATAGAGGAGCCGGAACCTGCACTTGCTCCGGTAATCCCACCGGTGATAGTTCCCACTGTCCAAGTGTACGTGCTCGATAAACTGGCTGTTAAATTAATATTCGTACTTACTCCGCTGCAAGTAGAAGCAGTTCCTGGCGTTATGACAGTTGGAGCAGCGACAACTATTAAAGCCTGTTGTTCACTAACTGTTCCTCCAACTCCACCTGTAATAGTATAAATGATATTACAAGTCCCTGCTGCAACTGCTGTCACTAATCCGGCGGTGGGATCAACCGTGGCTACAGCCTCATTGCTGCTGCTCCATGCCCCTATCCCTCCAGCAAGGACTTTTCCGTTGGCATTATAATTTACCGCTGCTCCTACGCACAAAGGGGAAGTACCCGTTACCGATGTAATTGCAGCATCAGGTATAGCAATTATTGCATCCAAAGAATTAGCATTACCACTGCTCGAAGCATTATAAGTCTTAGGCGCATCATTTAAGAGAACGGAACTGATATTCAATACGGCTCCCTCCGAAATATTGACCGACGAAAGCAAAATAAAGATTCCGAGAAGCCTACCTGCAGATAAAACTTCAAAGATGGATCTCTTCAATTTTTCAATCAAAACCATATAATACCCGTTCTTATATATTTTGTATGCAAGTTAAAAATAAATCGCAAATGCTATTATTTACTGATCCTGCACCAATATACTTAATACAAATCTATGTCAAAATGTTACCCCCCCGATTATTAAAAAAGACAACTTCTAAGAACTATAACAGTTAAAGAGCAACTTTATTAAAGAAAACAACCTTTTATGTTAAATTTAATCGATTGAAGTACAGCAAAGTTAGTCATTTTTTTGAAAGTACCGGAGTACTTTCATGTACCGAATATATGAAAAGTTCTTTTCGATTATTGATAACCAGTTTGAAACCCATCGGAGCTCAGTAGAAATGCCAAATTCATCATTAACCGGCATGCCAAACAGCTAAAAATTGTTATTTCAGTTCAATCTATTTTCGGCTATATTTGATCAAAAAAGAATTGGGCATCAGTAAAACGATTTTGGGGATTGATCCCGGAACGAATATTATGGGATATGGCGTCATCAGGGTGGAGGACGCCAAAGTCAATATTGTGGCCATTGGAGTGGTAAAAACTTCGGGTTTTACCGGCCATTACGAGAAGCTTAGCCACATTTTCAGCCGCACACTTTATCTGGTTGACGAGTACAAGCCGGACGAAACCGCCCTGGAAGCTCCGTTTTTTGGGAAAAATATTCAATCGATGCTAAAACTGGGCCGGGCTCAGGGTGTTGCCATGGCTGCTTCGCTCTACCGCGGAGTTCCTATTTTCGAATACGCGCCACTGCGCATCAAACAGGCGATCACCGGTAGTGGGGCTTCCTCCAAGGAACAAGTCGCCTATTTTCTCAAACAGATGTTCGGCATGACCATCATGCCTTCCGACCTGGATGCCACCGACGGTCTGGCGGCAGCCGTGTGCCACTATCTCCAGATGAAGAATCCGGCCTCACTTAAAGGGCGCCAAAAACTGGGAGGAGTTCGTGAAGAAGAATCCCGGTAGGGTTAAGTGACGGACTGGGGGACTGGGAGACTCAGAAAGACGAGGAGACGATGAGAGATGAGACTGTCTTTCAAAATAATTTTGATTAAGAAGAGAATATTGGTACGAATATTAATATTTTTATGCGAAAATGAAATGGTCAGAGTTAAGGAAAAAAGCGACTCAGCGAGGTTGGTACTATGAAAACTACGGCATTAATAGAAAAAGGGGAAGATGGTACCTATGGAATTTTTACACCAGACTTAGAAAGCACGATTGCAGGTGAAGGGAATACCGTTACTGAGGCTAAAGTTGATTTTGAAAATTCGGTAAAAGAGGTTATTCAATATTTTGAGGAATCAGGGAAACAAATACCATATGAGCTACAAAATGTTGAATTTGAATACAAATTTGATGTTGCTTCATTTTTAGAGCATTATTCTAAGGTATTATCATTAGCAGGATTGGAGCGATTAACGGGCGTTAATCAGGGACAGTTAAGCCACTATGTAACCGGACTGCGTAAACCAAGTCGAAAAACAATAGTAAAAATCGAAAAATCACTGCATGACTTTGCTGCCGAGATAAGTCAGGTACAGTTCGTTTAAAATATGTGTTGGAAGTCGGCAGTCAGAAGTTCAATCTTTAAATTTGCTAAAGTTAAAAGAGTGAAAATTATGAGTTTAATCGAAAAAAGGGATTTCATCCACAGTCGCTTGCATCAGGCAGATGAAAGCTTGATCAATGAGTTTTTTGAAATGCTTCGTAAAGAGGAGGTTTTAAAAACAAAACTCATCAACAGAGCCCAAAAATCGGAAAATGACATTAAATCAGGAAAAATATTTTCCCGGACTGAAATTGAGATGAGAACAAACAACGCCATTAGGCAATAAAGCTTGTCTATACAGAACAGTCACTTGTTAGCCTGGAGGAAACATTAGCGTTTATTGCCCAAAAGGTCTCTCTTGAAAAATTGATTGAAATCCGGGATCGAATTTTAGATAAGGCAGATACCTTGCTGTTGAAGGTCACTGCAAGATAATTTACAAAGTGGTAGGGGAGTATATTTATATCACCGATATTTTTGATTCCAGACAAGATCCTGATAAAATGAAAGGGTAACCTCTGAAAGCGTTTACCGGTTTAAAGCTATATTAGCGGGCATTTTATATTGTCCCTTCATGCAAATCCCAAATTGGAAAACACATTTCGTAATCATTCCAGATTATATCTCCATACTCAATTGAATATTTTTTAAACAATTGTTTATCAAGATATTTCTTTGTCATTGGGTTTTTAGCATTTTTTAAAAAAATAAAAAAATCTATTAATCTCTCAACTCCATCAGAGAATGATAATTTAATTTTATATTCTCCAATATACTCCGCTTTATCTATAGAAATAACCATGATACTATATTTTATTTGTTATTTTTTCAGATGGAAACTCAAAGATAAAAAAATCAAGCAAGCTATTCAAGTTGTCACCTAAAATGACCGATGACTTTCCAATACGAACTACTTTTGGGTGTAGCCATGGCACTGGATGCCACCGACGGTCTGGCGGCAGCCGTGTGCCACTACCTCCAGATGAAAAATCCGGTTTCCGAAAAGGGTGCCAAAAACTGGGAGGAGTTCGTGAAGAAGAATCCTGGTAGGGTGAAATGAAAATTGGGAAATGTGGAAATGTGGAAATGTGGAAAATGGGAATTAAAAAAACATTGAACCGTTAGACTAATAATCATGGACTTAATTTGGGTAACATCAGCAAAACACTCGACTAACCACTTAAACCCCAATGTTTTATGACAGCATGTTAGGGGCTGGCGTGGGTTGGATTATAATATTAATCGTTCTATTTCTCCAATAAAGCAAGACATTTCGCTTAGCATAATTTCGACTTCAACATTGTCAAAATTTACAAAGGCATCATAATCTCTGTCAATATCCTCAATCATGCATGTATCCCATTTGAAATTGCATTAACAAAGATCGGCTGTTTTCCTCTTAGCGTTAATAATTCAGATTCGCCAATTATATGGGTATCAGTGATTATATTATACTTTAGTATGGTGCGTAATTGGTCACAAGAATGTCAATCCGACCCTTTTGTCTAGACCTTTCTCGAAAATCCGTATCAATGTCGATAATTGAATATTGCCTTTAGCGTTTTCAATTTTTGAAATATAGCTTTTTTTGGTTCCTGCTTTTACAGCAAGTTGTTCTTGAGTCATATTCGCGGTTTTTCTTGCCTCCTTAAGCATCTCGCTTACGATGAACATTTGAGCACCTTCTTCATATTCATTACGACTATCAGGACCAATTTTGCCGTGCTCTTTTTCAATGAGTTCATCAAATGTCTTTATTCCTTTATATTCAGTCATGTCTTTAATTTTTTAGATTCAAAATACTCTTTCTTTATCCTCATTGCCTTTTCAATCTCATTGATTGGTATTCAATTCTTATTTCAAAAAGTCCATCATATCCTGTCATAGGAGACAAGAATTTTTCCGGGACTCTGTCTACCTGTTTTATTAATTCGAGTACATACTGGACTTTCTGTTTAACCTTTATATCCAGCTCTTTATAAAAGTCGGTGAAATAGTCTCCGTGAAATATTATTTGTCTGGGCATATGCTAAATGTTATCTCCAAAGATAACATGTTTTTGTCAAATTCCAAATATCTCTGATTAAATTGTCGGTGGCGGATTTCTATATGGTCACAAATATGTTCTCACTGAATCGCTGCAAAATAGGTTATATTTGATCAAAAAAGATTTGGGCATCAGTAAAACGATTTTGGGTATCGATCCCGGAACGAATATCATGGGGTACGGCGTCATCAGGGTGGAGGACGCCAAAGTCAATATTGTGGCCATTGGAGTGGTGAAAACTTCAGGTTTTACGGGCCATTACGAGAAACTCAGCCATATCTTTAGCCGCACACTTTATCTGGTAGACGAGTACAAGCCGGACGAAACCGCCCTGGAGGCTCCGTTTTTTGGGAAGAATATTCAATCGATGCTAAAACTGGGCAGGGCTCAGGGTGTTGCTATGGCTGCCTCGCTCTACCGCGGAGTTCCCATTTTCGAGTACGCTCCACTTCGCATCAAACAGGCCATCACCGGTAGTGGGGCTTCCTCCAAAGAACAGGTCGCCTATTTTCTCAAACAGATGTTCGGCATGACCATCATGCCTTCCGACCTGGACGCCACCGATGGCCTGGCGGCTGCCGTATGCCACTACCTTCAGATGAAAAATCCGGCCTCACTTAAAGGGCCGAAGAATTGGGAAGAATTTGTGAAGAAGAATCCAGGGAGAGTGAAGTAAGAGTTGAGAGTTGAGAACTGAGAGTTGCGCCGGTCCCCGAGCGAAGCCGAGGGGGAGCTGAGAACGGTCAATTAACCTTATTTTAGAATGCTTTTCAACACGCTGGATAACATGGCAACTCCTTGTTCTGTAAAAGCATAAGATAGAAATTTACTGTATTTCCCCCTTCCAGTTTCTAAGGTCACATTTTGTGACCTTAGAGATTTGCGAATTTCCTGTACCATAAATTTACGGTAAAAAAATAAAAAAAAAGATTATACGTTTGGACTTAATTTGGATTACATCAGCAAAACACTTGAATGACTTCAAAATAAAGATTTCATTTAACGATGGGAAAGTAAAAACGGTTAATCTCGAAAATTATTTGGATAAACCTGTTTTTCAACCCTTAAAAGATAAATCTTACTTCAAGAAATTTACTTTGAATCCATTCACTATTGAATGGGAGAATGGAGCTGACTTTGCTCCTGAATTCCTCTGTGAGATAGGACAATAGAACGTGAATAATGTTTTTGTGTGAAGGAGAGCGGCGATCACCGGTAGTGGGGCTTCCTCCAAGGAACAGGTTGCCTACTTTCTCAAACAGATGTTCGGCATGACCATCATGCCTTCCGACCTGGATGCCACCGACGGTCTGGCGGCTGCTGTGTGCCACTACCTCCAGATGAAAAATCCGGTTTCACTTAAAGGGTCGAAGAATTGGGAAGAATTTGTGAAGAAGAATCCGGGGAGAGTGAGATGAGATATGAGATAAGCTGCTTTTGCTCCATAGCCTTAGCAAACGTGCTTAGATATTATCTCGTTAATTGATAATCGTTAATCAATAAACCTGCTGAAAGGTTCAATCTTGGAGTCAATTTTCGAATCATTTCAACTGTTAATTTTCGCTTGCGATTAAGAATCTCAGAGACCCTGCTTTTACCTCCAATTGCGTCAATGAGATCAATCTGCTTTAATTGCATCTCTTCCATCCTAATCTTAATTGCTTCAATTGGGTCCGGAGATTCTATTGGATAATGTCTTTTCTCATACTCGTCAATCATTAATCCAAGAACATCAGCCTCATCACTTTCTACTGTTCCAACAAGTGCATCAAATATTACCTCTAGTCTTTTTAATGATATTTGGTAATCTTCTTTTGTTTTTATCGGTTTTATATTCATTTGTTTATGTTTTGTTTTTTAAATTGTATTTACATCAATCCTATTATATTCTTCATGAGTTCCAATGAATCGGATAAAAATCCATTGTTTCTCAAAGTTAAATTTCGCCACCAATCTATATGAATTGCCTTTTATGTTAAAGACAATCCGACTGTCCTTTAGAATACTTGCATTTCCATATGTCTGTTTGACTTCATTCGGTGATTTCCATTCCGTATTCATCGCGGTATCATACCAGGTTTTTAAATACTGCTCAGAATCAGGATGCCTTTCCCAATATTCTCTCAAAGTACTCTTTGCAAATATTCTTTCCATTTAAATATAATCTGAATACAAAGATAATAAAATAATTCTCAATTCGGGAACTTTTATTTTGCGGTTTGTGTTTCGGCATGTTTGCTAACTTTCGAATGCGCACCCCTGCGCATCAAACAGGCGATCACCGGTAGTGGGGCTTCCTCCAAGGAGCCAAAAACTGGGAAGAGTTCGTGAAGAAGAATCCTGGTAGGTGAGATGAGAGATGAGAGATGAGACCGTTCAGCCAGAATCCTACTGGATGTGTGCATTAGACGAATGCTTTTGAAATATTTTCGGCTATTAGTTTGAATTCTTCAGCGGTAAATTGCAGTTTGGGTTTGGAGAAATTGATGTCGCTTTCACTGTTTAAAGGCACCAGATGTATGTGTGCATGAGGCACTTCCAGTCCGAGAACTGCCACCCCTACCCTTTTGCAGGGGATCGCTTTGCCAATTGCCAAAGCTACCTTTCGGGCAAACGACATCAGTCCGGTGTAAGTCGCCTCATCCAGATCAAAAAGATAATCGACTTCTTTCTTTGGGATGACCAGGACGTGACCTTTGGCTAGTGGAAAAATATCGAGGAAGGCAAGATAATTTTCGTCCTCGGCTACTTTGTAGGAGGGAATCTCGCCGGAGGCTATTTTGGAAAAGATGGAAGGCATAATTTACAATTATTCGTTATTCGTTACATTTTTTTTTGCAGCCACACAGCACCAACGGATTTGCAATCCGTTGGTGAAAGTTTACCAGCGGATTGCAAATCCACCGGAGCGTCAACTGGAAAGTTTACCAGCGGATTGCAAATCCACTGGAGCATCAACCGAAAGTTCACTGGCCCAGTTCGATGTTAATGATTTCGAATGGAATAATCCCGGAAGGAACTTGAATATCCACTATATCGCCAATTTTCTTACCAAGAAGACCCTTGGCAATGGGCGTGCTGACGCTGATCTTGGCCGCTTTCAAATCCGATTCGTGATCGGAGACAATTGTATATGCCATGACAGCATTATTTTTGATATTCCTGATAGTCACTTTATTCATGATCTGAACAACGTCCGTATCTATCTTGGATTGATCAATGATTCGGGCGGTGGCTATCTGATCCTGCAAAACCGCAATCTTGGCTTCGAGCATACCTTGAGCATCCTTGGAGGCATCATACTCTGCATTCTCAGAGATATCCCCTTTTTCGATGGCTTCGCCGATTTGTTTGGATATGGCCGGTCTTTCAATATTAAGCATCCTGTCAAGATCTGCTTTTAGCTTTTTCAACCCTTCTGCGGAGATATACGTAGCTTTGGTCATTCTTATTTTCTGTTTCTGATATTATACATAAAAAAACAGAAGAACTCCAACTCTGGAGCTCTTCCACTATTCAATCTTACGCAAATGTAGAAAATATTCTTTTTTATTGTGCAAGAAGAAAGGCATATTTTTTTGGGTGTGGGTTTTTTTGTATTTTTACACTCAGATGTTAATCCTCTAAATGTCAAAAATATGAGTTCCGGAAGCATTTCACGTTGTTTGTTTTTGACATTGGTGCTGGCTTTCTTCGCCTGCACCACCAATCAAGACAGTCTCGTCCCCTATGCGAAGGTAGATGAATATTTCAACCTGGTCAATTATAATAACTTGCTGATTGCCAATAACTCCATGACTTTCCCAACGTTGGGCTACGCCGGACTGATTGTTATCTGCATCAGCGACCAGCAATACCTGGCTTTTGATGCCTGTTGTCCCTTCGAGGGAAGCAGAACCAGTGTTGTCGAGACGAATCCTGGTAAGACAGGAGTGGTCGCAAGTAGCAATCCGGTGGCAACCTGCAAAATCTGTGGTTCTCAATACTTTCTTCTCGGCGGTGGGTATCCGATAGAGGGTCCGTCGACCAGAAACCTGAAGACATATCAGGTCACTGTGATGGATAACAGATTGTGGGTACATAATTGAAAACGGGGAATCTCATCCCTCGTTTCAAACGAGGGATAGCAGATAAGCAGTACGCAAGTCATCCCTCGTTTCAAACGAGGGATAGCAGAGGGAAACGAGGGATAGCAGATTAAGTGGCTGCTCAGGGAGCGGTTTAATACCGGTAATGTTCTGGCTTGTAAGGTCCACCCTTGGGAATGCCCAGGTATTCTGACTGTTCCGTGGTGAGCGTTGTCAGCCGCACACCCAGCTGGGCAAGATGCAGTCTGGCAACCTCCTCGTCGAGGTATTTTGGCAGGCGATAAACACCAACTTCGTAGTTGTTTTTCCACAAATCCAGTTGAGCAAGTGTCTGGTTGGTGAAGGAATTACTCATCACAAACGACGGGTGACCAGTTGCGCATCCGAGGTTGACCAAGCGGCCTTCTGCGAGCAGAAAAATGGCATGACCATCCGGATACAAGTATTTATCGACCTGTGGTTTGATGTTGGTCTTCTTAATTCCGGGCCATTTCTCCAGTTTGCTGACCTGTATCTCGTTGTCGAAGTGACCGATGTTACAAACTATAGCCTGATCCGGCATCGCGGCAAGATGCTCTGCAGTAATGACATCTTTGTTTCCGGTAGTGGTGACAAAAATATTGCATTCGCGCACTACATCCTCAATTGTAGCGACCTGAAAACCTTCCATCGCGGCCTGCAACGCGCAGATCGGATCGATCTCGGTTACGATCACACGGGCGCCATAACCCCTGAGTGACCTGGCACAGCCCTTACCTACATCGCCATATCCGCAGATCAGGACGACCTTACCGGCTACCATCACATCGGTGGCGCGCTTGATTCCGTCGGCCAGCGATTCGCGGCATCCATAGAGGTTGTCGAACTTTGATTTGGTAACCGAGTCATTCACATTGATGGCCGGGAATAACAATTCGCCCCGCTCCAGCATCTGGTACAAACGATGAACGCCGGTGGTTGTCTCTTCAGAAACACCTTTGATTTCTTTAATCGCATTGCTCCAACGATGAGGAGTCTCTTTCAGTATTTTCTTTAATGCAAGGAACAGCTGCTTTTCATCCTCCCCTTCGACGTGTTTATCCAGAATGGAAGGGTCCTTCTCAGCCGCATTCCCAATATGAACCATCATAGTTGCATCACCACCATCGTCGACGATCATTTGCGGTCCGAGGCCATTGCCAAAATCGAGGGCACGTTCAGTGCACCACCAGTATTCCGCGAGGCTCTCACCCTTCCAGGCAAAAACCGGAATTCCTGACTTGGCAATCGCAGCGGCGGCATGATCCTGTGTAGAGAAAATATTGCAGGAAGCCCAGCGCACGTTGGCGCCCAGCGAGCCTAAAGTCTCAATCAGAACGGCTGTCTGAATGGTCATGTGCAGCGAACCCATGATGCGAACGTCTTTCAGCGGCTGCTCTTTTCCAAATTTTGTGCGCAGGGACATCAGTCCGGGCATCTCTTTTTCTGCTATTTCAATCTCTTTGCGACCAAAGGCGGCCAAAGAGATATCGTGAACTTTAAAATTTTCCATTAATTGTTTTTATTATTTAGACTTAAGGTTGTTGCAATCATTTTTTAAGTCCGCAAAGATAAGCAAAGCGCTGGTTTTATCATCCTTTAACTGTGCAATTAACAAGGCCAGATTCTCAAATTTTTTCTCATCCCGGATTCTCTCCACAAAATTAACAGAGATATCCTTGTGGTAAATATCCTTATTAAAATCAAAAATATGTACCTCGATGCTCCTGTGATCCACATTCGAATTCACGGTAGGGCGGGTACCGACGTTGAGCATTCCCTCATACCTGCCACCCTCAACATTCACATATACGGCATAAACCCCGTCTAAAGGGATCATTTTATGGCTGTCGACCGGGAAATACGTTCCTGGGATCACCCTTCGACTGCGCTCAGGGACCGGAAACTCGGGGACCGGCAGGATATTGGCCGTTGGAAAACCCAAATCGCGACCCAGGCGCCGGCCTTCGATGACAACGCCCTTTAATAAATAGGAGTATCCCAGAAAATGGTTGGCCTTTCGCATGTCGCCGGCTTCGAGCGCCTGGCGAATCCTTGTCGAACTGACCGCCACATTTTCGACCAGCAGCGGATTGAGCTGTTCCACTTCGAATCCGTATTGACGGCCAAGCGCTACCAAGGCCTGAAAATCGCCTTTCCGGTCGTGGCCGAACTTATGATCAAATCCCGTTACCAGCTTATGAATGTGCATCTTACCTACCAGGATATCTGAAACAAAATCCGTGTAGCTTAGCGCGGCAAATTCTTTGGTGAAAGGATAGATCACCAGGTGATCCAGCTCCAGTGCCTCCAACAGAACGATCTTTTCTTCGAGGGTCGACAGCAGCCTGATGGTGTCCTCTTCCGGGGTTAAGACCATCCGCGGATGCGGTGAAAAAGTGAACACGACAGATTCCCCGCCAGTTTCGTGGCTTATTTTCATGAGCTCAGTAATGACTTCCCGGTGACCGAGGTGAACGCCGTCAAAAGTTCCGATCGTAACGACCGGTCTGGCGGCCCTGAAATTTTCTAATCCGTAGTGTATCCTCACGAAAAAAATAAAGTGCAAAAGTAATTATTTCTTCGCATTTTTGTCGCTTCATCGTTCCCTTTCCAGGAAACTAAAAACAGGAATATATGAACAGAATCCTTGCATTGTTGATGATCGTCCTGCTTGTCTCTGCCTGCGGGAAGAAAAGTAATTACACCATTAGCGGAAAAATCGAAGGCGGGGCCGGCAAGAAAATCTATCTGAACCATCTGCTTACCACCTCCCAAAAACCGGTTGATTCAGTCAAATTGGATGCCTCGGGTGCCTTCAAAATGAAAGGGAAAGTGAGCGCTCCTACTTTCTTCCTGATGAAGATTTCGGAATCGAATTTTGCTACTCTGCTGGTTGATTCAGCCGAAAACCTCACCATCACAGGATCTTACAAAAATTTCGCCAACGATTATGTTATCCAAGGGTGTGATAATTCTTCCAAAGTGCGCGACCTGACCTTCCGTTTTGCAGCTGCCCAGGCGAAGTCAGATTCTATTCGATTACTGTACGTGAAGCATGCGAAAGATGCCGGATATACTTCCGACCTGGAAAGGTGGGACAAGGAATATTCCAAAACGGTGAATGACTATACTATTTATGTGAATGACTTTGTCAAGAAGAACCCCTTCTCCATGGCGAGTGTTTATGCCCTTTACCAGAAATGGGACGCGAACAACTACGTCGCCAATGACTTTCAGGCCATGAAGACCGCTGCTTCGGCCCTTAATGCAGTCTATCCGAAAAACGAACAGGTTAAGGCACTCTACAACCATACGCTAAGTCTTTTGAAGGAACAGAAGAGTGCCAAAATGAACCAGCTTTTGAGCCAGAATGCCATCAACTCTCCGGATATTAAACTACCAGATGTTTCCGGAATAGACCGCACCCTCTCCTCGCTTCGCGGGAAAACAGTGCTGGTGCATTTCTGGTCGGCCAAGGACCGGACCTCCAGAATTCAAAATAAGGTATTGGTCGAACTCTATTCCATATTCAAACACCGTGGATTCGAAATATATATGGTGAGCGTCGATGATGACCGTGCGGCCTGGACGGCAGCTATTGCCGAAGATCAACTTACCTGGATCAACGTAGGAGACATGAAGGGAAGTAACTCTGCTTTAATCAATTACAATGTCCAGACGATCCCCGCCAACTACCTTCTCGACAAGGAAGGGAAGATCATCGGCAAGAACATGATGGGACCACAATTGAATTCCACCTTGTCGAAAATTTTGTAAATTAGGTTTTACCTTTATCTTTGTCGCAAAATTTATTGGTTATCGGAAAGAAAGTCTATTTTGTATCTGACCTTCATCTTGGAGCGCCTGCGCTGAGTGACAACAGGGAACGCGAGCTGCTCTTTGTCGATTGGTTGAAATCGATCAGAAATGATGCCTCCATGCTCTTTCTGTTGGGCGATTACTTCGATTTCTGGTTCGAATACAAGAAAGTTGTGCCCAAAGGCTATGTCAGATCACTGGGTTTATTAGCGGAGATGAGCGACAGCGGCATCCCTATCCATTTTTTCACGGGAAACCACGACATCTGGGCCTTCGATTACTTCTCCAAAGAACTTGGACTGATCGTTCATACAGACACGCTCAGCATTGACCTTCTTGGTAAGAAATTTTTTCTTGCCCATGGCGATGACCTTGGGAAGAAGGATTTTGGTTATCAGCTGATTAAAGGATTTTTTCGCAACCGTTTGTCTCAATGGGCCTTCGCCAAGATCCATCCCGATCTTTCTTTCCGTCTGGCCAATTTCTGGACGAAGAAAAGCCGCCTCTCCTATAAAGATGGGGACCGCGGTTTTAAAAGCCTCGAACAGGAGGAGCAGTATCACTACGCCAAAAGCGTCCTGCCTAAAGAACATTTTGATTATTTCGTTTTTGGCCATCGTCATATCATTCTGAATGAGGAGATTTCGTCTGGCAGTAGATTGATTTGCCTGGGCGACTGGATCCGGAAATTCACCTTCGGCGTGTGGGATGGGAACGAATTTAGGATTGAAAAAGTAAATGAAGAAAAGATAAAAGAGTATAGAATTAAAATTTAATTATGAGCAAAAAGCTTTATACCATTATTGTAGCAACGGGTTCATATGTTCCTCCGACGGTGATCCCCAACAGTTATTTCCAGGATGCAGAATTTTATGATCCGGCTACCGGGAAGAAATTTGAAACATCCAACGAGGATATCATCCGTAAATTTCATGAAATAACCAATATCGAAGAGCGGCGTTATGCCGAGCCGGATCAGGCGACCAGCCACCTGGCCACCTTTGCGGCACTGGATGCCCTGGAATCTTCGGGGTACGATCGCGAAAAACTCGATTTTATCATCGCTGCGCACAATTTTGGCGATCTTTATCCGGGTGCATTCCGTTCGGATATTTGTCCGGCCATCGCCAACCGTGTTAAGACGCAGTTGGGAATCAAGAATACGCATGTCTTCACACATGATGTCATTGCCGGATGTCCGGGTTGGACGACTGCCATGATCATTGCGGATGCCTATATTAAAAGCGGATTGTTCAAATGCGGACTCGTGATCGGATCCGACTTGAATTCACGTGCCTCAGATCCTTTCGACAGAGACCGGATGATTTTTTCTGACGGCTCCGGAGCTGTGATCGTCGAAGCAACTGAAAGCAAAATCCCGGTAGGTATTTTGTCAAGTGCCAGCCGTTCTGATATCGATCCGGGCATGTTGAAAATGGGGGTGTCGCTGAATCCCGACTATCAGGGTACGGAATTGAATATCAGGATGTTAGGACACAAAGTATATGCCTATGCACTCAGCGCCGTACCCGGAGTGGTGAAGGAGAGCCTCGACAAGGCCGGGCTGCATCTGACAGACATCAAAAAAGTGCTGATCCACCAGGCCAATGAGAAGATGGATGAGGCGATTCTGCACAGGGTTTTCAAGCTTTATGGCATCAAGGAATTCAATCCGGATGTGATGCCGATGACCATCCGCACCCTGGGCAATTCTTCTACGGCAACGGTTCCCACGCTGCTCGACCTTATTGTGAAGAACAAAATGGAAGACCATTCCATCGAACCTGGCGATCATATCATCCTCACTTCGGTAGGAGCCGGTATGGTGATCAATTCTATCGTGTATCGTTTCCCTGACAACGCGCTTTTCCAGGAAGACTAAAAAATATTTCTATGGAAATTTTACTTCCGGTTCTGGCATTTGTGGTGGGTGGAGTCGTTGTCTTTCTTTGGCAGCAGCGCCGCCTTAGCGAAGAGCGGGCCGATGCCCTGGCGCGGTTTTATGAAGCAGAAAAAAATAAATCGCTTGCCGAGCAGCAGCTTTCTACCCTGATGAAAGACTTTTCGGAACTTAAGACCGAACTATCGTCGGAACGTCAGAAAAATGAAATTTCCATCCGTGAGCTGACCACTTCCATGTCGGAATTGGAACATGCAAAAAAACAGATTGCCGAAAAGGCAGTCGAGCTGGAACAGATCCAGAAGCGGCTGACCGTCGAATTCGAGAATGTCGCCCATAAAATCCTGAAAGAGCATTCGGCTGAATTCACCACGCTGAACCAGAAAAATATCGGAGAAATTCTCTCGCCGCTCAAAGAGAAAATTCTGACTTTTGAGAAAAAGGTGGAAGAATCTTATGAAAAAACCCTTCGGGACCAGACGGATCTGAAGGTAGAGTTAAAAAAATTGCAGGAACTCAACCTCAAGATCAGCGATGATGCCAAAAATCTGACACAAGCCCTCAAGGGTGATGTCAAGAAACAAGGAAACTGGGGAGAAGTGGTTCTGGAGCGGGTGCTCGAACGTTCGGGGCTTACCTTGGGAAGAGAATACGAAAGAGAGGTGGTGGACGAGAACAGTGACGGAAAGCAGATACGACCCGACGTCATCATCCACCTTCCTGATAAGAAACACCTGATCGTCGACTCGAAAGTTTCGCTGGTAGCTTACGAGCGACTGGTCAATGAGGTATCAGATGAACTGAGAATTCAGCATCTGGCGGATCACCTCAGATCGTTGCGGTCGCACATTAAGATGCTCTCCGACAAGCATTACCAATCTGCAAAGAATCTGAACAGTCCGGATTTTGTATTGCTATTTTTGCCGATCGAATCGTCCTTCAGCATCGCCATTCAGGAAGATCAGGAGTTGTTCAACTATGCATGGGACAATAAAGTGGTGGTCGTGAGTCCTACGACCCTTCTGGCTACGCTACGCACCATTGCCTCCATCTGGAAACAGGAGAATCAGACCAAAAACGCGTTGGAGATCGCCTCGCTCGGAGCGTCACTCTATGACAAGTTTGTCGGTTTCGTTCAGGATCTGGTGAAAGTTGGGAAGGGCCTTGAGTCGGCACAATCCAATTACAACGATGCACTTGCCAAGTTGCACACTGGCAAAGGGAATCTGGTTCGGACTTCTGAAAGGCTGAAAGATCTTGGGATCAAAACTCAGAAGGCTCTACCCGATCAAATGATTGAAGATGAGGAACCTGACAAATTGTCGGATAAAGTTTAGTCGAAGAGCAGTAAATGTGTTGCTACCAGTATTGCCATGTAAAGGAAAAAGAGAAATTCCCGCCAGAAGTTCCGTTTGCTCGATAGGAAGAAATGAGCCATCAGAAAAGAGACCGGAATGGTGCTGAGCGCTATCACTCCCAAATCCGTAGAGTGAAACAGAAAGGCAGACGGAATAGTCAATCCGATGATCCAGTAAATAATAATAAAATATTTCCTCGTGCTCATCTTTCTGATGTTTACTGAGTTAATCAGGGATATGCTGCCGAATGCAGAGAGCAGGAAGATAAACCCTGTAAGGATCAGGAAGGCCGGTTCGAAAATAAATTGATTGTTGACAGCTTTCATCCCTTCAAGAATAGTGAAAATAATTGCCTGATCGGATCCGGAGACATACAGGAAGGACCAGAGGAATAACAAGGGTAGCGTGATTCCGATGAGCGGAATGACCAGCAGTCGCCAGTTGTCGTTTTTCTGTAACACGAAGATACTGATCCAGATGAGTGGGAACAGCGTCACCACAGGCAAATAGAAGAGAGCTCCTACAGAAAGTAGAAAAGAGGCGTTGAAGGTCGAAGATATCTCATTTTTTCGGTGATAAGTGGAGAAAATAAAGTAGATCGACAGCAACAGAAAAAACGTAGCCGGATAAGCAGGATGGAAGGTTTGAAGGGAAGGAAATGCCGAAACAGTAGCAATATAAATTATACCCGGCAGAAAGGTGCGCTGCTGCAAAAACTGAAATTCATAGCTCAGTAGTGAGAGAATCAGGGCATTCAGCAACACCAGCAGAAAACCTGTCATGACGGGCCAGATGGTCGTTCCGGTAAAAAATTTCGCGAAGAAAATATACAGAGGCATCATGCCTTCTCCCGGCTGGACGACCAGGGCGGTGGGTACCCGCAAAGGCTCCATCCAGAAGAGGAAGGCTACGACCGGTATCAGGATGGCACTGTAAACATTTTTGTTGTTAAAAAGCCTCAGCAACATGATGGCCTATTTTAAATCAAATCCAATATCGGAACGAAAATACATTTTATCGAAGACAATACGCCTGGCATTCCTGTAACTCAGGGCCAAAGCCTCATCCATGGTATTGGCTACGGAACTGACTGCGAGAACCCGTCCGCCGTTGGTAACGATTTGATCCCCTTTCTTCTTTGTTCCGGCATGAAACACCACGCTATCTTCAACATTTTCAAGGTATTGGATGGGCTTCCCCTTGTCATACGAACCGGGATAGCCGCCTGCTACGATCATTACTGTGACTGCAGTGCGTTTATCGATGACCAACTCCTTTTCATGCAGGTTTCCCTTCGCGATACCGTCGAGCAGATCGACGAAATCCGATTGAACGCGCATCAGCACGGCTTCCGTTTCAGGGTCGCCCATGCGGACATTGTATTCGATCAGGTAAGGATCGCCGCCGCAATTCATGAGGCCGAGGAAAATGAACCCTTTGTAAGGAATTCCCTCTTGCTGCAATCCCCTTATGGTCGGAATCACCATTCGTTCCTCGACCTTTTTCAGGAACTCCTTTGTGGCAAACTTTACGGGTGAGATGGCCCCCATTCCGCCGGTATTCAGACCGGTATCCCCTTCACCAATTCGCTTGTAATCCTTGGCTTCGGGCAATATTTTATAATGTACCCCATCGGTCATCACAAAAACTGAACACTCCAAACCAGCGAGAAACTCCTCTATCACTACCGTGGAACTCGCACTACCAAAGAGTCCATTGAGCATCTCCTGCAGTGAATTTATGGCTTCTTCAAGCTGATCAATGATCAGAACACCTTTACCGGCTGCAAGTCCATCAGCTTTAAGCACATAAGGGGGTTTCAGTTTCTTTAGAAATTCAATTCCTTCGCTCAGATTTCCTGCATGAACCGTAAGATATCCGGCTGTAGGAATATGGTTTCTCATCATAAATTCCTTGGCAAACTCTTTACTCCCTTCGAGCCGGGCACCGCTGCTGCCAGGACCTATCACCGGAATATTTCTGAGCTGGCTGTCGGCCAGAAAGAAATCGTGAATACCTTCTACCAGCGGAACCTCCGGACCCACCACCACCAGGTCGATATGGTGCTGAAGGACTGCCTTTTTTATTGCTGGGAAGTCGGTCACCCCGATTTCGAGATTTACACCCAGCGATGAGGTACCCGCATTGCCGGGTGCCACAAAAATCTTTTTAACCTGGCTGCTTTGTTTCAGTTTCCAGGCAAAAGCGTGCTCGCGCCCTCCCGATCCTATGATTAATATGTTCATACGCTGCTTGAATGAAGATGCAAAATAAACAAGAATTTTGTTTATTAAGGTTAGGGAAACGCGTTTGAGGAAATTTATCTTATTTTTGGTAGAAGAAGTATTTTACTTATTCGTAAAAATGTCAGCACATTCAATAACTGTCATCGGTAGCACGAATACCGACATGGTGATCAAAACCACCAGACTGCCCCTGCCGGGAGAAACTATTCTCGGCGGCGATTTTCTGATGAATCCGGGAGGAAAGGGAGCCAACCAGGCCGTCGCGGCGGCTCGTTTGAACGGTAAAGTAACGCTGGTCGCTAAAACCGGCGGAGATGTTTTTGGCCGGGAGTCCCAAAAACTCTTTCAGGCTGAAAACCTGAATACTGACTTTCTCTTTTCAGACCCTGAAGCCCCTTCCGGGATAGCCCTCATCACCGTGGATGAGCACGGCGAAAATTGCATTGTGGTCGCACCCGGTGCCAATGCCCTCCTGGCACGCGAGGATATTGACAAGGCTGTCATCGCTATCAGGGAAGCAGAAATCATTCTGATGCAGCTCGAAATTCCGCTGGATACTGTTATTTATGCCACAGAAATGGCCGTCAGAGCAGGAAAGAAAGTGATCCTGAATCCTGCCCCGGCACAACCGCTGCCTTCGGAATTGTTGAAAATGATCTACATGATTACCCCCAACGAAACGGAGGCGGAGCTGCTAACAGGTATAGCCGTAACGGACCAGTCTTCTGCCGCTACTGCCGCCAGAGTTCTGTTATCCAATGGAATAAAGGTCGTTGTGATGACATTGGGAAGCAAGGGAGCGCTGTTGGTCACGGACGAACTTTGTGAGTTGGTGCCCTCGGTGGCCGTCAAAGTTGTCGACACGACAGCCGCCGGCGATTGCTTCAACGGAGCCCTGGCTGTAGCGCTTTCCGAAGGTGCCGGTTTGGTGGAAGCCATTGCCTTTGCCAACAAGGCGGCTGCCCTTTCTGTAACCAGGATGGGGGCTCAGTCTTCGGCACCCTACCGGGATGAAGTTGATTAACATAACACATAGAAATATCATGAAAAATTCTGTTGCCTTACTCTTCCTATTCTGTGTTTGGATGATACAATCCTGCACCTCGCCACAAAAGCAGGCATCTACCGGTCCCATCAAAATCATCCTGGATACCGACATCGGTCCGGATTTCGATGATGTGGGGGCCGTGGCGGTCCTGCACGCCATGGCCGACAGCGGCAAGGTTGAAATACTCGGGATTATGGCATGCAACAAAGATTCACTCGTGGTACCTGTCATCGATGTGTTGAACACCTATTTCGGGAGGCCGGCCATCCCGGTAGGTTCACCAAAATCGAAGGGAGTAAAGATTGGCTCAGATAGGCACTGGCCGGATTCCATCGTTGCGCGCTACCCTCACAAAATCCGTTCGACCAACGAGGCACCTGATGCCGTAGCCCAATACCGCAAAATACTTTCGGCGCAGCCCGACGGGTTGGTCACCATCGTTTCCATCGGGTTCATCACCAACCTCAACAACCTTTTGCAGTCGCCTGCTGATCAGATCAGTACACTCAACGGGATTGACCTGGTAGCCCGGAAGGTCAAAAAGCTTGTTTCGATGGCCGGTTGGTACCCGAAAGGCAAGGAGTACAATGTCGATATGGATTCCACCGCTTCAATACAGTGTTTCGAACACTGGCCAACCCCTGTTATTTTTACCGGATTCGAAATCGGAGATAAAGTTAAGACCGGATTAAAACTTGTGGGTAGCACGGTTCAGCACAGTCCGGTGAAAGATGCCTTCCGGATCGCCATGAATGGATCGAAGGACGATCTGAAAGGACACTCGAGCTGGGACCAAACAGCTGTTCTAATCGCGATATTTGGAACGGAACCCTTTTTTACTACCGTGAAAGGCACTATTAGAGTGTCTCGGGATGGGAGCAATACCTGGGATGAAAATCCGGCTGGAAAACACGCCTATGTAAAGTTTAGCCAAAGCCCTGAAAATATCGGGAAATTTATAGAGACGAGGATGATGCATGAGCCTTCCTCTCCAACGATCCGCTCCATCTCAAAAGCCGATCTTAAAGACAAGATTGCCGGAGGGTGGGCCGGGAAAATGCTCGGCGTGACCTATGGCGCCCCGACTGAATTTCGTGCCCTTGGAAAAACGTACGAGAAACCCATCATCTGGGCACCAAAAGATGCTATCGGATCACTGACCCAGGATGACCTCTATGTTCAACTCACCTTCCTGATGACGATGGATCAGTACGGGATGGACGCCCCTGCCAAGAAATACCAGGAACTGTTCGCCAAAGCCGGGTACATGCTCTGGCATGCCAATGCCCAGTCCCGCAAAAACTACTTCGACAGCATCTTCCCTCCGCGCTCGGGCGCACCAGAATTTAATTTCCATGCCAACGACATCGATTTTCAGATAGAGGCTGATTACCTTGGATTTATGTCGCCTGGAATGCCCAACAGCGCCGCCAAACTGGCCGACAAGATCGGACACATCATGAATTTCGGCGACGGCGTGTATGGAGGAATCTTCCTTTCAGCGATGTACGCGGAGGCATTTTTTGAGAAAGATATCAGGAAGATTGTAGAAAAAGCGCTGACCTCCCTGCCCTCCGAATCAGATTATGCTAAAATCATTCAGGATGTGCTGTTGTTAAAAGACAAGAATCCTGAGGACTGGCGTGCCGTATGGAAAATTCTGGAAGATAAATGGGGCAAGACTCATATTTGCACTGCGGGTGAGGCCTTTAATATCGATGCAAAATTCAACGGAGCCTTCATCGTGATCGGTCTGTTATATGGAGGTGGCGATCCTGATAAGACACTTGAGATCACTACCCGCTGCGGACAGGATTCAGACTGCAATCCGTCCAACGCCCTGGCCGTGCTTGGCGTCATCAATGGGTTCAGCCATTTGCCTGAAGCGATGCAAAAGGCAGTCGGCGCCATGCAGGATTCGCTCTTCATCTTCACCAATTATTCCTTCCGAAAAGCGGTAGATCAGACCATGAAATATGCACTTACCCAGATTAGTGCCAGTGGCGGTAAGGCAGACGTTGATCCTGTCCTGATCAAGGTTCAAAAGCCTGAACCTGCTCCTTTTGAGGTGAGTTTTCCGAAGATGGCGCTGAGTGAAAAGGTCTCGATCTTCGATGAGAAACGTTGGAAATTATCCGGAGACTGGCAGATTTTTCCAATGGTACCAGAAGATGGTACTAAAAAAGTGAAGCAGTCAAAGGTTGCCTCGAAGAAAGGCGATACCCTGGAGTTTAGTTTCGAGGGCACCGCGATTTCGCTGGAAGGAAACTGGAAGAAGGACGCCGGCAAGGCGGAGCTGTACATCGACGGGAAGTTGCATTCCACTTTCGATACTTATTTCTATTACAACCAGCAGGAGCAGACGCCCATCAACATCTGCCATGCGCTAAAACTGACACGCGGCAAGCACATCCTAAAAATTGTGATCACTGGCGAGAAAAAGCCGGAATCGCTCGACAGCAGAATTTATGTATCCGATGCATTGGTGTTTAAATAATGTGCTAATGTGCTAATGTGCTAATGTGAAAATCTAATTAATTAAAGGTATGTACATCGTAGAAAGTTATTCTCTGGCCGTAGTTATGACCATTATTACGATGCTCTGCTGGGGATCGTGGGCCAACACCCAGAAGCTTGCAGAGAAATCGTGGAGGTTTGAACTCTTTTACTGGGATTATGTCCTGGGTATCGTATTGATGTCGCTGTTTTTTGCCTTTTCCATGGGCAGTTTTGGCGAACATGGCCGAAGCTTTTTAGCCGACCTCAAGCAAGCCGATGGCGCGAATATTCAGAAGGCATTGCTGGGAGGCGTCATCTTCAACGCGGCCAATATCCTGGTGGCTGCTGCCATAGCGATTGCAGGGATGTCTGTAGCTTTCCCGGTAGGGATTGGAATTGCATTGGTATTAGGAGTCATTATCAACTACATGGCTACTCCACAAGGAAGTCCCACATGGCTCTTTTCTGGTGTTGGACTTGTAACAGTCGCGATTGTGATCGATGCTATTGCTTATCGCAGGAAAGCCTCCCAGGCAATGAAAATTCCGACAAAAGGAATTGTTTTGTCCGTCGTGGGAGGAATCCTGATGGCGTTATTTTACCGTTTCGTTGCCAGTTCTATGACAGACGATTTCGTCCATCCGAAAGCAGGTTTTATGACTCCTTACACCGCGACCGTATTTTTCTCCATTGGAATCCTGGCAAGCAACCTGTTTTTTAATACGTTGCTGATGAAAAAACCTTTCGAAGGAATGCCTGTAAGTTATTCTCAATACTTTAAGGGCGGACTCAAAGAACACCTGACCGGCATTTTTGGTGGGATGATCTGGTGCACAGGCATGTCTTTCAGCATTATTGCAGCGGGCAAAGCCGGATTTCCCGTTTCTTATGGTCTGGGACAGGGGGCAACACTGGTAGCAGCCTTGTGGGGCGTATTTATCTGGAAAGAGTTTAAGGGCTCCAAAGGCACTTCTGGTCTGCTGACGGCGATGTTCCTGCTATTTGTGGTGGGTATCGGGCTGATCATTTACGCCGGCAGTAATTGAAATTTACTTGATTAAAAAAAGGGAACCCGATGGATTCCCTTTAAATTTTGTTCGAAACTTGCTTTATTTAAGCTTGTTTTACGTTTACGGCGATAAGACCTTTTCTTCCGTCTTGTAATTCGAAAGTTACATGGTCGTTTTCTTTGATCTGATCGATTAAGCCAGTTACGTGTACAAAGTACTCATTTTGAGACTCATCGTCTTTGACAAACCCAAATCCTTTTGTTACATTAAAGAATTTGACAATTCCTTTACTCATTTATTATTATAATTTTAATTCGGGTTAAAGATACAATTTTTTTCTTTACAAATAATTAACCTGCCTGAAGACGTAATGTACTGATTCTTTCGATTTTTTCTGACGCAAACTCAGGAGTGATCACCATGGAGGTTCCACCTTCAGAAGGCATCTCAAACATGGCATCGATCATGATAGTTTCGCAAATAGACCTCAGTCCGCGGGCACCCAGTTTAAATTCGATCGCCTTATCGACAATCACATCAAGCGTTTCTTCCTTAAACTCGAGCTTAATGCCATCCATTTCGAAGAGTTTGATGTATTGTTTGATAATCGAATTTTTCGGTTCGATCAAAATTCTGCGCAATGAATCTCTGTCGAGGGGAACCAGGTATGTAAGAACAGGCAGCCGACCCACAATCTCCGGAATCAGCCCGAAGGCCCTTAAATCCTGGGGAGAGACATATTGAAGCAGGTGATCTCTGTCAATCTTGCCGTACTCGGAAATTGCTTTGTAGCCGACTACTTTTGTATTCAGCCTCAGTCCGATCTTGCGTTCGATGCCTTCGAAGGCGCCACCACAAACAAAAAGGATGTTTTTCGTATCGACCGGGATCATCTTCTGTTCGGGGTGCTTCCGGCCTCCCTGAGGGGGTACATTAACGACAGCACCTTCCAGCAGCTTCAGTAATCCTTGTTGAACCCCTTCGCCCGAGACATCGCGGGTAATGGAAGGGTTATCCCCCTTGCGGGCAATCTTGTCAATCTCATCAATAAACACAATTCCCCGTTCGGCAGCCTCCACATTGTAATCTGCCGCCTGAAGCAGGCGAGTCAAAAGGCTCTCAATGTCTTCACCCACATAGCCGGCTTCTGTCAGGACGGTTGCATCTACAATGGTAAAAGGAACATGCAACATTTTTGCTATCGTCTTAGCTAACAGCGTTTTGCCTGTTCCTGTCGGACCTACCAGGATGATATTTGATTTTTCAATCTCGGTGCCATCCTCGGTGATCTTCTGGTTTAACCGTTTGTAATGGTTGTAAACCGCAACGGAAAGAATTCTCTTGGCATCGTCTTGTCCGATCACGTACTGATCGAGAAAAGCCTTGATTTCACGGGGCTTCTTCAGGTCAAGTCCTTTGAGGTCAAAGCCAACATTTTTCTTAAATTCTTCCTCAACGATCGAATGAGCCTGTTCAATACAATTTTCGCAGATATGGCCTTCCATGCCAGCAATCAGCAATTGAACCTCTTTCTTCTCCCGCCCGCAAAACGAACATCTGTCGGTTTTCTTCATTCCTGTGTTTTTATTGACCATCCTGTTCCGTTAGTTATTTTTTTTCTGACGGATCAAAATTTCATCGATCATGCCATATTCTTTCGCCTCATCGGCAGTCATCCAATAGTCCCTGTCGGAGTCCTTTTCGACTCTTTCGAGAGATTGCCCCGAATGGAAAGCTATAATTTCATACAATTCCTTTTTCAGTTTCATGATCTCCCTGGCAGTGATCTCGATGTCAGACGCCTGGCCCTGAGCGCCGCCCATTGGCTGATGAATCATGATTCTGGAGTGTTTCAGTGCGGATCTTTTCCCCTTTGTGCCGGCAATCATCAATACGGCTGCCATCGATGCGGCCATACCAGTACAGATGGTGGCGATGTCGCAGTTGATGTACTGCATGGTATCGTAAATTCCCAGTCCGGCGTGCACCGATCCTCCGGGCGAATTAAAATAGATCTGGATATCTTTCCCGGGATCGGAAGATTCGAGAAACAGTAGCTGTGCCTGAATAATATTGGCTACATCATCATCGATGGCAATACCGAGAAAGATGATACGGTCCATCATCAATCTGGAGAAGACATCCATCTGGGCGATGTTCATCTGACGCTCTTCGATGATCGTAGGTGAAATATAACTGGCGTGAATAGATTCAAACTTGTGGAGGGATAAACTGCTGATCCCCATTTGTTTTGTAGCAAATTTGTGAAACTCATCACTTTTCAAACTCATAACAAAATGATATTAAAATGAAAAAAACTTTATAAAACCGAACCCTTCATTTTATACGAAAAAATTAAAAGATTCGATTCACGAAGTTACTAAAAATACACCTTCCGGTGGTTGGCCGAAAGGAATATCTCACGAAAGTGGGTATCTATTTCTCAAAAAGATCATCGAAGGCCTTTTGAGATACTTTTTTGACCTTAATTTCAGCATTGGCTTTGATAAAATCGAGTACCATCATCTCCGATTTCTTTTCAACAAGGCGATGGCGTTCTTCTTCGTTCTTCAGGATAGATTTTGCGTAATTGTCGAGGTATTCATCCGGAACACTGAACATGCCGTACTGACTAAACTGCATCATTGCGGTCTCTCTCGCCAATGAAATGACGTCTGCCTCTCCTACCCTGATGCCATTGTCTTTAGCCAGTCGGCTTCTGATGAGGGTCCATTCCAGGTCTTTTACGAAGTGGCTGAACTCCTCTTCGACCTGCTCCCTGGTGATCTTCTCGTTGGAATAAACCAGCCAGCGCTTCAGAAATTCCTCCGGAAGTTTCATGGCTACATAATTAGTCAGGATCTCTTTCGTATCGACCAAAAAACGGTATTCTGAAGAGTAACCCAGATTAGCTTTCAGGTCTTCCGCTGTTTTTTCCCTGAATTGTTCGATGGTTGTAACATTGGAGTCGTGTCCCAGAGCCTTCTTGAACATATCCTCGTTCAGTTCGGCTGGTACAAATGTGTTTACTTTGGAAACTGTCAGCTCGAAATCTGAAGTAAGTTCCTCAGCCTGCAGGTCATCTATTTTAAGAAGTTGCTTTATGTAAATATTATCTTCGAAAGCTGTTTTAGGATTGAGTCTGATCACATCGCCGGCTTTCTTGCCGAGGAGTGCCTTTTTTGCCTTCTTGGCTTTCACCAGGTCAATGGAAACTGTCGCGTCTAAAGCCTGGATGCCCTCTACCTGCACTTCGCCGTTTTCATTCAATTGTTTCAGGTCTCCGATTAATGAATCCTTTTCAGAGGATTGTTCTGCATCAACATTAGTGCCAAATCGATTCTGGAAAGCCTCTACCTGGTTGTTGATCATCTCCTCATCGACATCGATCTCATAAAGTGGCAATTTCCCAATTTTTTGGAAGTCAATGTCGATGACGGGAGAAAGTCCGAGGTCGAAAACAAATTCAAATGTCTCGTCACTATCGAAGTCGATTTGTTTCTGCTCTGCCTCGTTGGGCAGTGGTTCGCCAAGAATCTGGAGGTTCTCTTCGCTGATGTATCTATTTAATTCACTGCTGAGTATCTTATTTATCTGTTCAGCAAGAACAGCCTTGCCATACATTTTTTTGATCAGTCCGGCTGGCACCATTCCTTTACGGAATCCCGGCATATTGGCCTTTTTTCTGTAATCTTTTAGGGTCTCGCTGACGGTATTTTCGTAATCGCTCTTCTCGATAGAGAGTTTAATTACGGCATTCAGATCGTCGATGTTTGTTCTGGTGATGTTCATTTAATATGGATTGAAATTATATTTTCGAAGACGTTTAAAAACCGCCTCTGTTTCCGGCAGGAAGGCGGTTTTTTTTCAGTGCGGACGAAGGGACTCGAACCCCCACGCCTCTCGGCACCAGATCCTAAGTCTGGCACGGCTACCAATTACGCCACGTCCGCATTTTTCGAGCTGCAAATATACACTTTTTTTTGATCTGCTAATTAAATTTACGCGTCCCCACTGACCTCAATTTCCGCTTCAATGATCTCCTTCCGGGCCGGCCGTCTGAGCTCAAAATTCTGTCCGAGGTAGAGTCTGCGAACTTCCTCATCCGCCGCGAGATCTTCTGCGGTTCCGCTATTCAGAATTTTTCCGTCATAAAGCAGGTAAGACCTGTCGGTGATGGAGAGCGTCTCATGGACATTATGGTCGGTAATCAGGATACCAATATTTTTATCTTTCAGTTTAAACACGATCTGTTGGATATCCTCAACGGCGATCGGGTCAACGCCGGCAAAAGGTTCGTCCAATAATATGAAGGCCGGATTAATAGCCAGACACCGAGCGATTTCCGTTCGTCTTCTTTCGCCGCCAGAAAGTTGAATTCCGAGGTTCTTTCTGATATGTTGTAATCCAAACTCCGTCAAGAGTGATTCCAGCTTTTCGTGCTGGAATTCTTTGGAAAAGTCGGTCATTTCCAGAATTGATCGAATGTTATCCTCGACACTCATCTGTCTGAAAACCGAGGCTTCCTGGGACAAGTATCCAATCCCCAGTTTTGCTCTCTTGTAAACGGGGAACGTCGTTATCTCGGTATCATCGAGGAAGATTCTGCCACCATCCGCCTTGATCAGACCGACGATCATGTAAAAGGAAGTCGTCTTGCCAGCGCCGTTAGGTCCAAGCAAACCGACGATTTCACCTTGCACCAGATCGATGGATACACCTTTTACTACCGTCCGGCTACGGTATCTCTTGACGATATTTTCAGCTCGTAATCTCATTTGACCAGCTTATTAAATAAGTTATTCAGCACTTAGGCCTCCAAAAGATCGACATTCCCTCTCTTTCGCTCAACCAGCCTTGCCATGACGATTCCAAGCTCGTAAAGTAAAGCCAGCGGAACCGTTACCAGCAACATACTGAAGGCATCCGGCGGAGTGATAATGGCCGCCAGACAAAGTAACGCGATGAATGCATGCTTACGGTATTTCTTAAAAAAGGAAGATCCTGCCAGTCCGACCTTAGCCAGGAAAAACATCACAATCGGCAGCTCAAACACGATGCCACTACCCAAAACGATGGTAGTGACGGAACTGATATATGAGGTCAGATTGATTTGATTCAGCACTGTCTGGCTAACCTGGTAGCTGCCAAAAAAATGGGTAGTCAGCGGTACAATCAGGAAATAGCCAAAGCAAATTCCCAAAATGAAGAGCGCTGAACTATAAACAACCGCAGAGGTAACATGTTTCCGCTCGTTTTCGTAAAGGGCCGGACGCACAAAACGCCAGAACTCCCATAAGATATATGGAATCGAAATGATGATGCCGCCTATGATCGCAATGTTAAGGTGAATGGTGAACTGTCCAGCCAGATCGATGTTGATCAACTGAAACGGTTTGGTATTAATAGCCAGATCAGGTGAATTAAGCTGCACCGCCAGCCAGGCAAAAAAACGGTTGGTAACAAAATCCGGACTCTTCGGGGCAAGAATTATATGATCAAAAACAAATTGTTTGTTCAAAAAGACCCCTACACCGAAGATCAATACAACCGCAGAGGCTCTCACCAGGTGCCACCTGAGCTCTTCGAGGTGCTGAAGGAAGGACATCTCAACGCCTTTTGTCGAACTTCCGTTATTTTTTTTCTTTTCTGCCATGAAAATTCAAGGTGATAATAATAGAATTTTGTCGCAAATATACAATTCTTTACTAGCTTTTACACTTACCAGGAAGGCTCTTCAGTCAAAAAACTATCACCCCCAATCCAAATTTTCCACCCACCCCATCCTGTTATTTATGTTAAAAAAAGCCATGATTATGAATGTTAAAATTTATTTATAATGATTAATTGATTTGTTTGCCGGACAATATTGTATAACTTAGTAATCTTTATAAAATTTGGCATAGATTTTAACAATGATAATTGATCAAAAAAATACACTTACAGCTGAACTCCAAAAATATTTTGGTTTCGACCGCTTCAAGGGTCAACAGGAGGATGTAATTAAAAGCGTCCTCGCAGGTCACGACACTTTTGTACTGATGCCAACCGGCGGGGGAAAGTCCCTCTGTTACCAGCTTCCCGCGCTATTACAGGAAGGGACGGCAATAGTTATCTCGCCGCTGATCGCCCTGATGAAGAATCAGGTTGATGCCATACGAAGTTTTAGCGTCCACGACGGAATTGCTCACTTTCTAAATTCCAGCCTGACAAAGTCGGCCATTCAGAAAGTAAAGGAGGATATTGGGAAGGGTCAGACCAAACTATTATACGTTGCCCCGGAATCTTTGACCAAACAAGAGAATATCGATTTTCTGAAGTCCATAAAAATCTCCTTTTATGCCATCGACGAGGCGCATTGCATCTCGGAATGGGGACATGATTTCAGACCTGAATATCGCCGTATCAGACCTATTGTCAACGAGATAGGTCTGGCTCCGATCATTGCCCTCACCGCTACCGCCACTCCCAAGGTCCAGAGTGATATCCAGAAAAACCTTGGAATGCTCAACGCCAACGTCTTCAAATCTTCCTTCAACAGACCTAATCTGTTTTATGAAGTACGGCCAAAGGTAAAGGCCAAAGACCAGATCATCCGCCTTTTCAGAAACAATCCTGGTAAGTCGGCCATCGTTTACTGCCTTAGCCGTAAGAAAGTGGAAGAGATCACGGAACTCCTTCTGGTCAATGGCATCAAGGCCCTCGCCTACCATGCAGGAATGGATTCTGCTACGCGGTCTGGCAATCAGGATAAATTTCTGATGGAAGAGGTCGATGTCATGGTGGCAACGATTGCCTTTGGTATGGGAATCGACAAACCGGATGTTCGCTTCGTCGTCCATTATGATATCCCGAAATCGCTGGAGGGTTTCTACCAGGAGACCGGTAGAGCAGGACGGGATGGCGGAGACGGACGTTGCATCACCTTTTACAGCTACAAAGACATACAGAAACTAGAGAAATTTATGCAGGGGAAACCCGTTGCAGAGCAGGAAATCGGGAAACAGCTGTTGCTCGACACCGTTGCCTTCGCTGAATCCTCCCTTTGCCGCAGGACGATCCTATTGCATTATTTCGGCGAAAAATACATCACCGAAAACTGCGAACATTGCGATAACTGCCTCAATCCCAAAGAGCTGATTGAAGGCAAAGAGATAGTTGTCATGGCTCTGCAGGCCGTTCTCGAGGTGAAAGAACAATGCAAGAGTGAACATCTTGTCAACATCCTGATAGGCAATGAAACCGCCCAGGTGAAATCTTTTCACCACAATGACCTGGAAATTTTCGGCGAAGGCGATGAACACAAAGACAAATTGTGGAACGCCGTTTACCGTCAGTGTATCATCGCCGGCTTCCTGATCAAGGATATCGAGAACTACGGTGTGCTGAAAATGGCCGACAAAGGAAGGGCTTATCTAAAAAATCCTCTGCCTTTTACCATCGTCAAGAACCACGACTACGAAGCCGAAGAAGATTCGGAAGAGGCTCCATCGGGTGCCGGTGCGGCAGTCGGGGATCCCGAACTCTTTGCCATGCTGAAGGATTTGCGCAAGAAAGTAGCCGTCAAAAATAACCTTCCTCCGTTTGTTATCTTCCAGGATCCTTCATTGGCAGATATGTCCATTCAATATCCGACTTCGCTGGATGAGCTTCAGAATATCATTGGGGTTGGCCAGGGCAAGGCCCAAAGATATGGCAATCCATTTATTGAGCTGATCAAGAAACACGTGGAAGACAATGGTATTGAGCGCGCCCAGGATTTTGTCGTCCGCACGGTGGCCAATAAATCCAAAAACAAGGTGTTCATCATCCAGAGCATCGATCGCAAGACGCCACTCAACGACCTTGCTGCCGCAAAGGATATGGATATGGATACGCTGCTGACGGAGATCGAGGCCATCGTCAATTCGGGGACAAAAATCAACCTCGACTACTACATCAACGATGTCATGGACGAAGATCAAATCGAGGATATCTTCAACTATTTCAAGGAAGATGCAAAAACTGATTCCATGGAGGAGGCTATCGCGGAGTTGGGTGATGACTATGAGATTGAGGAAATCAGGCTAATCCGCATTAAATTTCTCGCCGAGATGGGGAACTAGCGGAAGGTTGACGTAAAATGTTGTGTTCCCCGCCTCGCTGGTAAAGCTGATTTCCCCTTTATAATTTTCCAGGATACTTTTGGTAATGGCAAGTCCGAGCCCTGTACCGCCACTCTTGGTGGTGAAATTGGGCTCAAAAAGTCGGCTGCGGTCTGCTTCGGATATTCCTGTACCATTATCAGTTACTGCAATCTTCAGCGTTTTATCAAGGAGTTCCATCCTTACCAGGATGGCCCCATTATCCTGATTCTGAATCGCCTGGGTAGCATTCCTGATGATGTTCACGATGGCGCGTCTTAACTGGTCGCGGTCTCCTGATATGAAAATTTTCCCCTCGGGCGCGATGATTTTAAGAGAATAATCCAGCGGAGCATTAAAGAGCGTGGCCACCTCAGCGACGAGTCCTTTCATCTCGACCGGTTCTATATTTGTCGAGGGCAGCCTGGCGAAGTCCGAAAATGTAGCAGCAATAGCAGATAGTGCATCAATCTGTGCCACCAGCATCCTGGTTACCTGGTTAAAATAATCGTCAAAATTGGGCGCTCCCTGATCTTTGATCTTTTGCAGGTACTGGATATTTAGTTTCATCGGTGTCAACGGATTGTTGATCTCGTGCGCAATCTGCCTGGCCATCTCCTTCCAGGCAGATTCCCGTTCCGACCTGGCCAGTAGGGCAGCACTATCCGCAAGCTCCGCAACCTTCTGGTTATAAGCTTGTACCAGCCGGCCGATTTCATCCTCGCCCTGGTATTCTATCCTGGCATTTTGTTTGCCAAGGGCAATGCCTTTCAGCTTCTGTTCAATCTGCAACAGGGGAACGGTAAGCCTGGAGCTGATTGCCAGGGCTATTACCACAGAAAGCAGTACCAGTAAGATATAGAGATTGATAAAAGCTACAATAAATCCGGAAACCTGCCTGGTGAATTCATCCTGCCGGTTGTAATATGGCAGGTTGACGTATCCGATCAACCCGTCAGACTTGTTAAACAGCGGAGCGTAAACGGAGAAAAACTCCATTCTACCCAGATTTTCGTTGTGCAGGAAAGTGGCTCCTCCCATTATGCTCAAAGCCCTGAATGCCAAAGGATTCATTCGTTTAGAGGTTAATCCTTGTTCAAAAATTTCGTTGCGGGAACTCGCCATTAGCCTCCCTTTGAGGTCGTAGACGTTTATATCCGTCCAGGCAATGTCGGAGATCTCAATCAGCTGATCTTCAATGTATTCGTGGATAGAATCCAGCTTGACAGCGTTCCCGATCCTCAAACCCAGTTCGGAAGATATCGCCCTAACCTTCTGATCCAGCGTCTCCTTCATGGATCGTTGAAATTCCAGAAAATTGTACCTTATAAGTCCTGCACCGATGATGAAAAGCAACACCAGCAAAGTTGAGACCAGGGTAAACTGAATCTTTCCCCTCAATTCAAACCTGTTTTTTGAGATGAAACGTTGCCATTGGTTCAATAAAATCCATAAAAATCCAATCAAATAGATAAAGAGGAAAAGTGGTGGAAATCCCCTTCCTTTCTCGATAAGATTGGAAACCGGATAACTTATGATCACGAAATTATCACCGCTGCGCTGATACACACAATGGCTATACCCGCCCTTTTCAAAGAAAGAAAATTCCCTGTTAAACGCTGTTTCAGGCTGTATTACAGGATCATACAGGTAACTACCGCCACGGTCTACCAGCTTGTGATCGAAGTATTTGGCATAGCTGTAACCTTCACTCCTGTTTCTTTTAGCGCCTTGCTGATCCATTAGCAGTTGGGGATATCCTTTGCCTTCGGGGACGATCCTGGAGTTCAAGTCGATAAAAGCCATCAAAGGTCTGGCATTTTTTTTGTCAAACAAATGCAACTCTCCCAGGTAGGAAATCCTGCCATTGAGCCGATCCATAAAGTAGAAATCAGAACCTGGCAGCTCTACCCCTTTTGAAACCTTCAGCTGATTAAAAAAATCGAGGCACGGGAATTTCTTCCTTTCTTCCGTTAGGTAGAGGCTGTCTTTCGCAGCGCAAACGGTTACCTGAATTTCATAGTTTTTCCAGAATCCTGTGAAGTAATTTTCTCTCAGATAATTGCCAAGATTTTGGTAAGGTGGAACCAAAAAATGCTGAATGATAGAGTCTTCCACAATTTTGGCTCTGAAGTCCGACAGGAAGATTTCTGCCGCGGGATCCCGCTCTGCAGCCAGATTGACCGCCATTAATTGCTGGATATTGGCTCTTCTCTTCTCAATTTCATGCTGAGCTACAAAATTCAGGCAGAACGCATATAATAATCCGAAAACAAGCAATGAAGTAAGCTTGTACCTTGAAATCAGGTCCAGGCTGATACGATCCAAAATAAATGCTATTACCAACCAGATAATTAGCACCTCAAGAGGAATCATTGCATCGAAAATCATCAAAACAACTACCACCAATGATGTGGAAACCACGATCCGAAGGAAGAAGGAATAATCACTTTTCTCTCTTTTCCGGATACACCTGATCCGAATCAACAGAATTCCCAACCCGACTGTCTGCAGCGCGATAGAACTGGTGGCAAGCAGATTGTTTGCGGAAAGCGAGAAATTGCTGTAAAGTTCAAGGGTAACATCGGAGTTCTGGAAAAGGATCAGAAACAACCCGGAGGTCAGTCCAAAATAAAAGGAGACAAAAAGATAGAGTCCCCAATTTTCGGTCGAATTCTGGTTTACAAACCGCTCTTTGCGGAAAAATACGAAGAACGACTGAGCGGTAAAGAACAGGAAGAACGAGAACAGCAGGTAATCGCCCATAGATGACAGCAACCTGCCCCAGGCAAAATGAGCCGGGGCAAATAATCTGCCGGCATAGACCTCCGCAGGAAGTTTTAAGAAATTGAGCAGAAGATAAAATGAAGCAGCAAAAACGATGGTTCTGCCTGATTTTCCCCACGGCTTAAACTTTTGATCCGTCAGCCAAAGATGGAAACTTCCGGCTGTCATCAACACAAAAATCAGGAAAAAAATCAATGCAGGAACAGCTTCCTGGGAGGTATTGTCCTGAGAATCTTTGAATTGGATCCCAAAATGAAATTTTCCTTCCCTGCAAAATACCTGTATCGTGCCGGGCTTCTCTTCCTCGATAACCTCACATAGATCAGAGAGCTTAAAATCTTCCTGAAAGGAGGAACTGATATACCTGTTTTGGTAGGGGAAGCTCCTCTTAATCAGCATATAACCCGAGATTTTATAATCCCCCGATTTTTGCTGGAAAATATAAAACCATCCGGTTGGCATCTTCCTGAGACTACCTTCCTCCCTGATTTGCATGGGTTTATTGTCGAACGCAACGAGAGAGGAACTCCAGAATAACAAGGAATCGTGTGCGGAGACAGTAAAATACAATCCCGAACTTTCAGGGTACTGTTTATCGGTTTTAAGCCATAGTTCCTTCACCGATTTCGCAGTTGAAAGCTGAGCTGCGAAATATTCCATTCCGGTCTTGATGCGCTGCTCTTTTTCCTCAAAGACTTTGAAGATCCTTTCTGCTTCCGTTTTCTGATCTGGCCGGGGGAAGAAAATGGGTCCCCAACAGAATGTTAATCCCAATGAAATCAGTCCGATAACGAGCAGAACAGACCATCTAAACCTATTTGCAGTTCTTTTAGGCATGGTGGTATGGTTCTCCTTTAATGATCGTCATAGCTCTGTACAATTGTTCAACAAACAGCAGCCGTACCAACTGGTGTGGAAAAGTTAACCGGGAAAGTGACATCTTGGAATCGGCTCTCTTGTAGACGTCATCCGGGAAGCCATAGGGTCCGCCGATGACAAAAATAACCTGTCTGGTGCCTGAAACCATTCTTTTTTCAATCCATCCTGCCAGCCCGGGAGAGGAATATTCATTTCCCTCAACATCCAGCAATACCAGTTCGTCTGAAGTCGAAACCTGATCGAGAATAGCCTTCCCTTCCCGCTCTTTCTGTTGTTCCTCAGAAAGATGCCGGTTGTTTTTTAGATCCGGAATGACCCTGATTTCAAAAGGAAGGTAGTGAATTAGCCTCTTTTGATAATCTTCGATGCCCTCATTTAAATATTTTCGGTCGGTCGGGCCGACCAATAGCAGCGTAATTTTCACGGCACAATTGTTGTATCAGAACCTGTAAAGTAATGTTATTTTTGCAAATGGCATAAAAACCGTGGATAAATTTGTCTGTGTGGCTGATAATTGATAGTTTTAGTGTTATGAAGAATTTTGTATCTGTTATATTCTTTTTATTCCTGGCGGATTTCGCTTTCGGGCAGATTCCTCCGCAAATTGGAACCGGTCTAAAAGCCGGGAATGCGAAAATGGTGGCCTCCTGCTTTAACAACAATGTTGAACTGGTGATCCTCGACAAGGAAAATGTATGCTCGAAGGAGCAGGGGGAAATGATTCTCAGCGATTTCTTCAGCAAAAATAAACCTGTAGATTTCAAGCTAACGCGCAAGGGTGGTACCGACTCTGTTTATGGGATCGGGAAGATGCAAACTGCCGGTGCGAATTTTCGTATCTATTTTTTGCTGAAAAATTTTGCCGATAAACCGCTGATTGTTCAGTTGCGGATTGAGAAAGATTAATTTAATTTTACTTACTGATGACCTTTCTTCATGCGGCACGGTTCTGGATGACAAATCGCTTTATCAGGATTACACTGAAGGCTAAGAAAATTACTGTTCCCATTTTTGATGGGTTGCCGCTCTATGATGTAACTATATTTTTCTGGAAAAGTGTTGTGGATGGGGCAATTACCACCAGGGCTTCTGCCATTGCGTTCAATTTTATCCTGGCAATTTTTCCTGCTATTATCTTCATGTTTACCCTGATACCCTATATTCCAATTGAAAATTTCCAGCTTCAGCTGATGGATCTGATGCAGAGTGTACTTCCTGACAATGCCTTTCTTGCTGTGAAAGGAACCATTCAGGATATCATTACCCAGCCTCGCGGCAGCTTACTCTCTTTCGGATTTTTAGCGGCATTCATCTTTTCCACCAACGGACTGGCCTCCATCATGGTGGCTTTCAACGGTACCATCCACGCCATTGAGACGCGCAGCATCTGGAGCCGATATATGATTGCATTCGGGTTATCATTGATCCTGACGACTCTAACCGCCTTGAGTGTAGCTTTAATCACCCTCAGCCAAAGGTTTACAGAATTCCTCCTAACCAAACAATTTATCCATTTAAACTACATTTATTACCTGCTGATTAGTGGTAAATGGCTGGTTATCTTGCTGTTGTTCTTCTTTACATTTGCCTTTATTTTTTATTTCGGTCCGGCGCGTAAGATGAAATTCAGATTTATCTCTGCTGGAGGAACGCTTGCCACCCTGCTTTCAATATGTATCTCTGTCGGCTTTTCTTACTACATCAATAATTTCGGCAAGTACAATACCCTCTACGGCTCCATTGGCACCCTGGTGGTGGTGATGATGTGGATCTATTTCATGTCCCTGATTATGCTTATCGGATTCGAATTAAACGTAAGCATCTGGAGTGCCCAAAGCAACGCCAATGCCGTCCGGGCCTCGTTGTTCGCCGACGAAAAAGTGATAATGAACACAGAGAAGTAAAATTCCATTTGTCTTATTGCTCGCTGTAACTACATTTTTTATACCACTTTCCGCGAATAATAAATTACTATTGCTCGCGGAAAAGGAAAGAAAATCGTATTCCTCGATGAACTTCCCTGGATGGATACACATCGGTCGGGCTTTATTACGGCCCTTGAACATTTCTGGAATGGATGGGCATCGTCGAGATCAGACATTTTGTTGATTGTCTGTGGCTCTGCTACTTCCTGGATGATCAATAAACTCATTAAAAACCACGGTGGATTGCACAACAGAATCACAAGACGAATGCAAATCGAACCTTTTACACTGGGTGAATGTGAAGAGTATTACAAGGCTAACAATATATTGATGAGCAAGTATCAAATAGTGGAGAGCTATATGATACTGGGCGGTATACCCTACTATTTGAGCCTTGTGGATAAAAAGTTGAGCCTCGCGCAAAACATTGGCGCATTGTGTTTCGTCCAAAATGGAGCCTTGCGTGAAGAATTCTCAAATCTGTACGCTTCGTTGTTCAAACATTCCCAGAATCACAGGATGGTTGTAGAAGTTTTGGCGAAGAAAACAAAAGGAATGACAAGAGAGGAGATCGTAACAGAAAGCAAATTATCAGATGGAGGAGGAATGACCAAGACTCTTGAAGAGTTGGAGCAGTGTGGCTTTATCCGCAGGTACAATGGCTTTGAGAAAAAATACAAATACCAGCTTTATCAACTGGTTGATTTTTACACGCTTTTTTACCTGAATTATATTCGGAAAAACAAATATAATGATGAACATTTTTGGTTGAATTTTATCGACAACGCCAGACATCGTGCCTGGAGCAGATATGCCTTTGAGCAAGTTTGTATGGCACATGTAAAACAAATAAAAACCAAATTGGGAATATCCGGGGTTCTCACTCAAATAGCTTCATGGAGGAGTCAAAAATCAGATCCCGGAGTACAGGTGGATTTATTGATTAATCGTAGTGACAATGTCATCAACCTATGTGAAATGAAGTATGCCAATACTGAATTTTCGATCGACAAAAAATTGGATGAAAACCTGCGAATTAAAAAAGACACCTTCCAAAGAGAAACAAAATCGCGTAAAACGATACATTTGACAATGGTAACCACCTATGGCATAAAGCAAAACCAATATTCCGGTGCTATCCAATCAGAAGTAAATATGGACGATCTGTTTAAACTGATGTAGCAGCCCGAAAAAGTGAAGAATGTTAGATTATATTTCAGGATGAGACATGCTAGCACCTGTCCTGTAATTACACTGACTCCTGAACAGAAACAGGAGATCATGTCATCAAAGAAAGAAATTGAGCAAGGATTCTATATTGGCCATTATCAATTGAACAATGATGTTACCAAATGGCTAAACGAAAAATAATATCACCCTTCACACTGCATTAATTCAAAAGAGTTATCCCAATTTTATTCTTTTCAAAAAATCGGGGCAAGAAATAAAGACGACCAAAAACTTATATCTTTGAATTTGTATTCTTACAAAAATAATAATGATGGATTTACAGACTCGAAAGATCACATTTGTGCAAGAATTTCTTAAAATCCAGAGCGAAGAAATCATCAATCGTTTAGAGAAATTATTGGAAAAGGAAAAAGGAAAGATAACTGAGAATGACTTCACGCCTTTGACTTTGGACGAATTTAATGAACGAATCGACAAGTCTTTGCTAGATTCGAAGAATGACAGACTAATTGAAAATATCAATCTTAGAGAAGAAATTCAAGAATGGAGTTGAAAATTTATTGGACTGATTTACTTCATTAATTTCGAAAAGAATAGAATTGAAATCTCAGATATTTTTGATACCAGACTGAATCCCACGAAAATAAAAAGAACAAAATAAATTCAGTCAATCGCAAATGGTGATGCAATTTCGGCTGATTTCAATAGTGACCAATCCCTGGTCGCTATTACCACCGTAAAAGCTAAGGTAGAAATCCGTAAAGATAATGGATCCCTTGTCCGAACAATTGGAAACGGTGATGCAGCAATGGTTATCTTTATGTAACAGAAGTTACGCCAGTAACGAAATTATTATGAATTCGGTTTCCTTTTGTGAAACTTTTATTATATTTGCGATTATCATGATGGAGACTCTAAAATTTACGATTATAAAGAGCATTGAGCAATATAATACGTACAGTAATATGCTCGAAGAATTGGTAACGCTTGAAGAAAATACAGTTCAGGACGAAATTGAAATGCTCAGTTTATTGATAGAAAAATGGGATTCAGAAAACAATTCATTTAAAGACTTGAATCCCATTGAATTACTAAAAGCATTAATGAATGAGCACAATTTAATAGCAAACGACCTGGTTGTTATCCTGGATTTATCCAAAGGGACTATCTCAAAAATTATAAATTATAATAAGGGATTGTCAAAAGATACTATAAGAAAATTGTCAGATTATTTTAAAGTATCACAAGAGGCATTTAATCGTGCATACAAACTTAATAATGAGGAAAATAGACAACAAGGTTCAGTTTTTACGAGTCATTCACTGAAGATCAGAAAGATTTCATCGACCAAATTGAACCTTTAAATATTGAAGCCAGATATCCTTCCTACAAAGAGCGGTTGCTCAAAAGTTTGACAGAGGAGAAATGTATCGAGATTCTTAAAAAAACAAAAGACCTGCAGCGATGGATAAAAGAGAAGCTATAGCTAAAGTAAAAGAATATGCTCTTCTTCTCAGGAATCATTTTCCGCATGAAAAGGTATACCTGTTTGGTTCCTATGCGAATAATAGCTACCATGCAGATAGTGATATTGATGTAGCTGTCGTCGTAAAGCATATCGACGGAGATTATTTTGCAATCCAACCCTTGTTGTGGAAATTGAGGCGTCAGGTTGACGATAGGATTGAGCCCATCCTAATTGAAAGAGATAATGACAAAGGTGATTTTTTGGGCGAAATTACAAAGCATGGAATTGAGATCGGTTGACCATCTCTTTTCTGTAATATATCCGCATCAGACTGTCATCCAGCGACTCCTCCCGATCAAGAATCCAGTCGGTTTCGGGAGCTTTGATGCCGGAGCCAAAACGCGTATTTCCAATGTATACGCGTGCCTCATCCCAGAGGCCTTCCCGCATATACGATTCAAGCAACGCCTTGCCACCTTCCACCAACAATGACTGAATGCCCCTTCCACTTAGGAATGAATTGACTTTCTGTAACATGCCGCCACCAAAGTCGATTCGGACATATTCCAGGTTGGGTTTCGACTGCATCTCTGTTTCTGTGAAGACAATGGTTTCGGTCGACTGGTCCAGCAGTGCGCAACTTTTGGGTAGGATGCCTCTCCTGTCCAGCACCATTCGAAGTGGATGATTCCCGCTCCAATGTCTGACTGTCAACGACGGATTGTCCTTCAGTGCAGTATTGGTACCTACCAGGATGGCCGCCTCATCCGACCTCATCTTGTGGACGGCAATCCTGGAAAGGTCGTTGGTGATCCAGGTCGGCTGACCAAATTCCTCCTCGTCACGCGAACGGTCTATAAAACCATCCTCCGTTTGGGCCCATTTCAAGATGATGTAAGGCCTTTTCTTCTCGTGGACGGTCAGAAATCTGCGGTTCATCCGATTGCATTCTTCTTCTAAAACTCCTGTAACCACTTCAATTCCAGCTTTTCTGAGACGCTCCAGTCCACGACCGGCCACTTTTTCGTTTGGATCAAAACTGCCGACCACCACCTTTGGAATTCGCTTTTCGACAATCAGATCTGCACAGGGAGGAGTCTTGCCAAAATGGGAACAGGGTTCCAATGTCACGTACATCGTTGATTCACAGAGCAGATTCTTATTCCTCACTGAATTTATGGCATTAACTTCCGCATGTGCTTCCCCGTATTTGCGGTGATAGCCCTCTCCAATAATCAGTCCGTTGTGAACTATCACGCAACCCACCATCGGATTGGGGGCCACCCGTCCCATACCGAGTTTAGCCAGCTCAATGGTGCGCGACATAAATTTTTCTTCAGCAGATGTTGCATCAATTTTGCCGCGATTCTCTATTTTTGTATCATTCACCATGTTAAAAACAAAAAAAATAATCAGGGAGAAACTCTCTCTGCTGTATCCCCCTTCTGAGGTAGAGAGCCTCACTCGACTCATTCTGGAGCATGTAACCGGCTACAACAGGTTGCAGCTTCATCTGAACCAGACCGAACAGCTTCCGGAACCAAAGATAATGCAAATCATGGAGATCGTAAACCGGTTGCAGGCCCATGAACCGATTCAATATATCCTCGGCGAAACGGAATTCTATGGATTGAAATTCACCGTTTCGCCCGGCGCGTTGATCCCCAGGGCCGAAACGGAGGAGCTGGTCGACTGGATCATCCGCGAAGAAGGCGCAGGGGCAAAAAGCTTGCTGGATATCGGCACCGGAAGCGGCTGCATTCCAATCACCATAGATAAAAATACCCGGATGGAGCTGGTCGAAGGGTGGGATATCTCAGAGGAGGCGCTGAAATTAGCCCGGCATAATGCAGAACGAAACGACTCCAAAGTTCAGTTTTCCCTCCAGGATATTTTTCAACCTACCGGGATAGCCACCTCGGCCAAATGGGATGTGATCGTCAGCAATCCACCTTATATCCTGATGGAAGAGTCGGACAAGATGGAAAGAAATGTCGTCGATTTTGAACCACACGTGGCCCTTTTCGTGCCCAACCACGACCCGTTGGTATTTTACCGGACCATTGCACTTTTTGCCAAGGACCATCTGCAACTTCATGGTAATCTGTATTTTGAAATCAATGAATCACAGGGCACCCATGTCGCAGAACTCTTATCGGTACATGGTTTTTGTGACATCCTTACCAGGAAAGATCTACAAGGCAAAACCAGAATGATCAGGGCTAGAAAGGAAACTCCCCTTCTTTAAGTACATTCTTGGCCTTCTCGGTTTTGGGTTTCTCGGCGGCAAGATGCCTGGGATTACCGTTAACATAGATCGCCTTGAAGGGTGTCGTTGGACAAGCATACTCGCATGCCCCGCATCCGACACAGATTTTCTGGTCGATCTCGGGGATGAATAACTTGCCATAAGGAACCATATGCACAGCCTTTGTGGGACAGTGTTCAGAGCATGCGCCGCAATCGGTTTTCTCGGTCTCGACGATGCAATTTTTCTTCTCAAACTGGACCTGACCGATTTGAAGCA